>Ga0335081_10004315_pt1 | contig 22408 bp, 20 predicted proteins | sample Lox_Sample_35_FD_206713 | JGI IMG/M metagenome (GOLD analysis project Ga0335081, IMG submission 206713) | Soil microbial communities from Loxahatchee National Wildlife Refuge, Florida, United States - Lox_Sample_3.5 | ecosystem: Environmental > Terrestrial > Soil > Wetlands | place: USA... | reverse complement strand
CTTCACCGAGTTCAACGACATCCTCGGCGGGTTCCACACGCGCGCCGAGGAGACGTTCGCGCTGCTCCGCATGCCGAAGGTCGGGTTCCTGCTGGTCGCGAGCCCCGAGCCGATGGCGACCCGCGAGGCGCTCGCGTTTCACCAGCGCCTGATCGCCGCGGAGATGCCGTTCGTCGGCTTCGTGGTCAACAAGATCCATCCGAGCCTTCCGGTCGCGACCGACGCCGCCGCGGTCGCGAGCGCGCTCGCCCAGCACGCCGGCGTGGCCGCGCTCGGCCTGTCGGGCACGACCCGCACGATGGCCGCGCAGGCCCTGCTCGCCGCGCACGCCGAGATCGAGACCCTCGCGCAGGCCGATCGCGCCGCGCTCACCAAGCTGCGGGTCGCCGGCGGCGAGCACGGGCTGCTGGTCGAGGTGCCGCTGCTCCGCGACGACGTCCACGACCTCGACCGGCTGGTCGGGCTCGAGCGCTATCTGCTGTGCGGCGCGATCGAGCCCGAGGCGGCGACCGGCACCGGCAGGTGACGGCGCGGCGCGCGGGACGCGCCGACTAACGCGCGCTGCCGACCGTGGTCGCGGTCCACGCCTCGTCGAGCAGGCCGGCCGCATCCGGCGCCGGCACGCCCAGCGCGATCACGATCGACGTGCCGCGACGCTCGACCCACGCCTGGGTGCCGTCGAGCGCGAGCCAGCGCGTCCGCACGTCGCCGTGCTCGACCGTCGCGCCGGGCGCGGCGTCGTCGACCGCGCGCACCGCCGCGTCGTAGGCCTCGATCGCGTCGGCCTCGCTGTCCCAGGCCAGGCGCGCCAGCCCGACCACGTGATCGGGCCGGGACTCGTCGGGCCTGGCGAGGATCACCGCGCGATCGCCGCCCCAGCCGGCCGCCGCGATGGTCGCGGTGGTCTCCGGCACGCCGTGCGCGCGCAGGAACAGCTGGAAGCCGAGCTCGCCCCACACGGTCGAGCTCTGGATCGCGTAGCCGTCGAGCGCCTTCGGCGCGGTCGCGCGGACCGGGATCGGCTTCTCGTCGGCGAGGTACTTCTCGGGGTGCATGATCTGCTCGGTCGAGCGCGGCGGCCGCTTGTACGCGGCGTCGACCGCGCTCCACGGCCCCCGGCGGCGCAGCGCCGCGACGAACGCGAGGCCCGCGCGGTACGGAAACAGCATGGACTCGCGCACGGCGAGCGGCGCCTGGTCGAGCGAGTCGCCGTCGTCCTCGGACATCGCCGCGATCAGCGCGCCGGCGACCGCCGGATCCGCCCACGGCGCGTCCTTGCCCTGGCGCTCGAGCGCGACCTCGATCATGAGCGCGATGCCGTCGCCCTCCTCGAGCGCGTGGCGCGCGGCCGCGGCGTCGTCCTCGCCGTCGGGCAGGTCGTCGAACTTCTTGAGGTCGTAGGCCTGGTCCTGCAGGCCGTGATCGAGCTCGTGCGCGAGCACCATCTCCGCCCACTCGGGGTCGTCGCCCGCGCTGCGCGAGATCGTGAGCTTCTTGGTGTCGGGGTCGTAGTAGCCGGCGATCTGATCGGTGAGCAGATCGATCAGCAGCTTGGTGTAGTCGGTGTCGTACGGGATGAGGCCCCAGCGCGCGAGCGCGATGCCGTCGAGCCGGGTCTGCTCCGCGGTCTTGTGATCGGACGCCTCCTTCTCGAGGCGCGCGCGCAGCTCGTCGCGATCGACCACCTCGTTCGGGATCGGATGGCGCAGCGGCAGGTGGCGGACCGACGCGACCTCGCGCGCGATCGCGTCGGTGCGCGCGAGCAGCGCGGCGAGCGCATCGGCGTGATCGGCCGGCGTGACCGCGTTGTCCGCGCGCGCGGCGCTCGCGATCGCGAGCGCGGCGATCGCGAGGCCCGCGCGTGACATGGCACCAGCATAGCGTGTCAACCCGCCCGCGCCAGCACGCGCCTTCTCGCACACGCCGCGTGCGAGCTCGCGGACTTCGCGCTGGCACTGTCGTTGCTGTGGCGCGTTGCCATGGCACGTCCACGTCATTCGATCCTCGCCCTGCTGTTCGTCGTCCCAGCGCTCGCCCACGCCGATCCGCCGGCGGCATCCGAGGACAAGACGCTGTCGCCGTACTTCGTGGTCGAGGGCGCCGCGCCGGGCATCGAGGCGATGCCGCTCGAGAGCACCAACGCCGACGTCCACATCAGCGGCGTGATCGCCGACGTGGTGGTGACGCAGGTCTATCGCAACGACGGTGATCGTACGATCAACGCGCGCTACGTATTCCCCGCGTCGACCCGCGCCGCGGTGTACGGCATGAAGATGACGATCGGCGATCGTACGATCGTCGCCAAGATCAAGGAGCGCGAGGCCGCGAAGGCCGAGTACGACGAGGCGAAGAAGGAAGGCAAGACCGCATCGCTGCTCGAGGAGGACCGGCCGAACGTGTTCTCGATGAGCGTGGCGAACATCCTGCCGAAGGACCGGATCGCGGTCGAGCTGCGCTACACCGAGCTGCTCGTGCCGACCGACGGCACGTACGAGCTGGTCTATCCGACCGTGGTCGGGCCGCGCTACGCGAGCGAGACCACCGCGACCGGCCGCGCGGCCGCCGCGCCGGAAAACCAGTTCGTCGCGACGCCCTACACCCACGCGGGTACCGCGCCGGGCTACCACACCGGGATCCGGGTCGAGCTCGCGGCCGGCATGACGATCGCGTCGATCGATTCGCCGTCGCACAGGATCGCGACCCACTGGACCGCCAAGCACGACGGCGCGACGGTCGAGCTCGACGGCGCCGACGACACCGCGGGCAACCGCGACTTCGTCCTGCACTACCAGCTCGCCGGCAAGGACATCGCGCAGGGCATGCTCGCGTTCCCCGGCGCGAAGGAAAACTTCTTCGTGATGATGGTGCAGCCGCCGCACCGCCCGGCGCCCGACGCGATCCCGCCGCGCGAGTACGTGTTCATCATCGACGTGTCGGGCTCGATGGAGGGCTTCCCGCTCGACACCGCCAAGGCGCTGATGACCGACCTGCTCGGCCGGCTGCGCCCGACCGACAAGTTCGACGTCCTGCTGTTCTCGGGCGCCGATCAGCTGTGGAAGCCGGAGTCGGTGGCCGCGACGCCGTCCGCGGTCGCCGAGGCGGTCGCCTACGTCGGCGCCGAGCGCGGCGGCGGCGGCACCGAGCTCCTGCCCGCGATCCAGCACGCGATGACCTTGCCCCGGCCGTCCACCGGCGAGTCGCGCAGCTTCGTCGTGATCACCGACGGCTACATCGCCGAGGAGCCGGCGGTGTTCGATCAGATCCGCGATCACCTCGGCGAGGCCAACGTGTTCGCGTTCGGCATCGGCAGCTCGGTCAACCGCCACCTCATGGAGGGCGTGGCCAAGGCGGGCCAGGGCGAGGCGTTCATCGTCGCCGACCCGAGCCAGGCGCCCGCGGCCGCCGAGAAGTTCCGCAGCTACATCGAGGCGCCGGTGCTCACCAACGTCAAGCTCGCGTTCGACGGCTTCGACGCCTACGACGTCCAGCCCGCGGTGCTGCCCGACGTGTTCGCCGAGCGTCCGGTCGTCGTGATCGGCAAGTACCGCGGCACGCCGAGCGGCAAGGTCACGCTGACCGGCGTCTCGGGGCACGGCCGGTTCGTCAGCACGCTCGACGCGTCGACCGTGGTGCCCGACGCCAAGCAGTCGGCGCTGTCCTACCTGTGGGCGCGCACCAAGATCTCGGAGCTCAGCGACTTCTACCGCGAGGACGTCAACCACGACGCGGTCGTCAAGCTCGGCCTCGACTACAACCTGCTGACCAAGTTCACGTCGTTCATCGCGGTCGAGCAGCTGGTGCGCACCACCGCCGGCTCGACCGACGTCGACCAGCCCCTGCCGATGCCGGCCGGCGTGAGCGACAGCGCGGTCGCGATGTCGACCGGCGGCATGGCGATCGGCGCCGAGCCACCGCTGCCGGTCGTGCTCGCGGTGCTCGTGCTCGCGCTGGTCGCGATCCGCGTGCGCCGGCGGAGGCTGGCGTGAGGCACTGGCGGATCACCGGCGCGCTCGCGGCGCTGGCGATCGTGTGCGCCGGCAAGCAGTACTACCGCGACGCGACCGCCGGCGAGCTCGGCTGGCTGATCGCGCCGGTCGCACGCATGACCGGCTGGGTCACCGGCCATCACTTCGGCTACGTCACCGACGTCGGGTGGGTGAGCCGCGGCGCGGCGTTCGTGATCGCGCCGGTGTGCGCGGGCCTGAACTTCGCGCTCGCCGCGTTCCTCGCGCTCGCCATCGTGTGGCTGCCGGCGATGCGCAGCGCCGGCGCGGTCGTCGCTCGCCTGGCCGCGGCCGCCGGCGTCGCGTACCTCGCGACGCTCGCGGTCAACACCGTGCGGATCGCGCTCGCGGTCGAGCTCCACCTCGGTCCGACCGCGCACGAGCTGCTCGGCATCGCCGTCTACCTCGGCGGGCTGTGCGCGCTGGTCGCGCTGGCGAGGAGGCGACATGCGCGCGCTGGTTGATCGCATCGCCTGGCTCGCCGTGCCGCTCGCGGCGTACCTGGTCGTCACCCTGCTCTTGCCCGCGCTGCACGGCGCCACCCGGCGCGCGGGGTACCTGCACCATGCGGGCCTGGTCGCGCTCGGCTGCATCGCGGTGCTCGCGATCGCGGTGGCGGGCGTGGCGCTCGCACGCAAAGGAGGCCGTCCGTGAAGGTCTTGCTCTCGATCGCGGGCGCGCTCGCGCTCCAGCCACATCTCGCCGCGGCGTGCTCCGACGCCGACCGCGCCCTCGCCGAACGCGCCGCCGCGCTGGTTCGCAGCGCACACCAGATCGTCCGCTACTGCGCGGCGTGCGGCGACGCCGCGCCGGAAGCGCCCGACGACATCGCCGACGTGACGGTCGGCGAATGCGCGGTCTCGGTCGGCGGCACACCGCTCGATCTGGCGCACAGCTACATCGACATCTCGCAGCGGCGCTTCGACAACCTCCTCTTGCTCGCGGGCGGCACGACCGACGCCGCACCCGGTCTCCGCGTCCAGAGCGAGACCGAGCGCGGCGTGCTGATCGTGCCCGACCCGACGCCGGTCGCGCCGCTGCGCGTGGTCACCGCGCCGCCGCAGCTCGTGGTCGTGCCGCCCGAGGCCGCCACGCCGTGGCTCGCCATGCTCGCCGGCGGCGGCCTGGCGACGGTCTCGTTCGGCGCGCTCGTCGCGATCCTCGCGGTGCAGCGCCGGCGCCGCCACCCGCTGCCGAAAGCGCTCGCGCTGATCGATCGCCGGCGCTGATCGCGCGTGCTAGCTTGCCGCGGCCATGTGGGCCGAGCTGGAACGCGCGCTCGACGCCGGCGCGGTGATCGCGCACGGCACGACGCCCGGCTGGGCGGCGTGGCTCTGCGCCGAGCTGGCGCCGCGCCAGCTGGTGATCGCGGTCGCGCCCGACGACGCCGCGGCGCGCGAGCTCGAGGCCGACGTGCGGTTCTTCCTCGCCGGCGAGCGCGACGCGACCGAGCTGGACGCCGTCGCCGCGCTGCCCGGGATCGACGTCTCGCCGTACGCCGAGCTGTCGCCGGATCGCGCGTGCATCGTCGAGCGGGTCGCGACGCTGTACCGGCTCGGCCAGGCGACGCTGCGGCCGCGCGTGGTCGTGACCTCGGCGCTCGCGCTGACCCGCCGCACGCTCGCGCCGCACGAGCTCGCGGCGCGCGGGCTCACCGTGCGCAAGGGCGAAGCGCTCGATCGCGAGCGCGCGATCGCGCTGCTGGTCGCGGGCGGCTGGGCGCGCACGCCGGTGGTCGACGAGCCGGGCACGTTCGCGGTGCGCGGCGGCGTGATCGACGTCTACGCGCCGCTCGCGCCGCACCCGGTGCGGATCGAGCTGTTCGGCGACGAGGTCGAGTCGTTGCGCTGGTTCGACGCCGAGTCGCAGCGCACGTTGCGCGAGGTCGATCACGTCCATCTCCATCCGGTGCGCGAGACGATCGCGACCGGCACGCGCGACCTGCGCGCCCGGCTGCGCGACTACGCCGACGAGATCGCGCACCCGACCAAGGCGACGCGCCAGCTGATCGAGCAGCTCGAGGCGGGCGACGTGTTCGTCGGCATCGAGGGCCTGCTGCCGGCGTTTCACGACGAGCTCGCGCTGCCCGACGCCTACGTCCCGGAGTCGGCGCGCTGGCTGATCGTCGATCCCGACGCGTGCCGGCGCGCGATCGCCGACGCGTGGCAGGACGCCGAGGCGCGGTTCGACCAGCACAAGGGGCTGGCCTATCCGCCCGGGCGCCACCTCGCGCGCGAGCTGCCCGCGCTCGGCTCGCCGCGCCGGATCGAGCTGCCGACGCTCGAGCTCGCCGGCGAGTCCGACGCGACCCGGCTGCGGGTCGAGGTCGATCCGCTGCGCGTGTTGCGCCAGCGCCTCGATCACGCGCGCGCGTTCGGCGATACCGAACACGTCGCGCCGCTGCTCGAGGCGCTCGCGGCGTGGCGCGATCAGGGCCTGCGCGTCGCGCTCGCGTGCGACTCGCAGAGCCGCGCCGATCGCTTGCGCGGCGTGCTCGACGCGCGCGGCGTCGCGGTGCGGATCGCCGCGCCGGGCGAGCGCCCGACCGGCGCGCCCGGCGTGACGATCGTCGCCGGCGCGCCGGCGCACTCGTTCGCGTCGCCCAAGGACGGCGTCGCGCTGGTCACCGCGAGCGACGTGTTCGGCCAGCGCGTGCATCACCCGGCGTCGCAGAAGCGCCGCGCCAGGGACGCGCTGCTCGGCGGGGTCAGCGACTGGAGCCAGCTCGCGGCGGGCGACTACCTCGTGCACCAGCGCCACGGCGTCGGCCGCTACCAGGGGCTCAAGCGGCTCGCGATGGTCGGCATCACCGAGATCGACTGCCTGCAGCTCGAGTACGACGGCGGCACGCTGTACCTGCCGGTGTACCGGCTCGGCGAGGTCCAGCGCTACGTCGGCGCCGAGGGCCACGCGCCCAGGCTCGACAAGCTCGGCGGCCAGACCTGGGAGGCGACGCGCAGCAAGGTCGGCCGCCAGGTCCGCGCGCTCGCCGAGGAGCTGCTCCAGGTCTACGCCCAGCGCGCCGCGCTGCCCGGCCACCGCTTCCCGCCCGCCGACGATCAGTTTCACGAGCTCGAGGCGACGTTCCCGTTCGACGAGACGCCGGATCAGGCCGAGGCGATCGACGCCGTGCTCGGCGACATGGAGGCGCCGCGCGCGATGGATCGCCTGGTGTGCGGCGACGTCGGGTACGGCAAGACCGAGGTCGCGCTGCGCGCGATCTTCCGCTGCGTGCAGGGCGGCAAGCAGGCGTGCGTGCTCGCGCCGACCACCGTGCTGGTCGAGCAACACTTTCGCACGCTCGGCGAACGCTACAAGCCGTTCGCGCTGTCGATCGGCCGGCTATCGCGGTTCCAGAGCAAGAAGGAGCAGATCGATACGGTGAGGCAGCTCGCCGACGGCAAGCTCGACGTCGTGGTCGGCACGCACCGCCTGCTGTCGCCCGACGTGCGCTGGAAGGACCTCGGGCTGCTCGTGATCGACGAGGAGCAGCGGTTCGGCGTCGCGCACAAGGAGCGGATCAAGAAGGCCCGCACCCAGGTCGACGTGCTGACGCTGACCGCGACGCCGATCCCGCGCACGCTCCACCTCGCGATGGCCGGGCTGCGCGACCTGTCGATCATCGCGACCCCGCCGGCCGATCGCCGCGCCGTGCGCACGTTCGTGTCGCGGATCGACGATGCCACGATCAAGGAGGCGATCGAGCGCGAGCTCGCCCGCGACGGCCAGGTGTTCTGGATCACGCCGACCATAGGTACGATCGGCGCGCAGGCCGCCGACCACCGCCTGCCCAACGACGATCGCCCGCACAAGCGCAAGAAGCCGCGCGACGACGACCGCACGATCGACGAGTGGGCCGAGTACCTCAAGGAGCTCGTGCCGGCCGCGCGGATCGGGATCGGCCACGGCGCGCTGCCGGCCGACAAGCTCGAGCAGGTGATGGTGCAGTTCGTCGCCGGCGAGCTCGACGTGCTGGTCGCGACCACGATCGTCGAGAGCGGCCTCGACATCCCGCGCGCCAACACGATGTTCGTCGCGCGCGCCGACGCGTTCGGCCTCGCCCAGCTCTACCAGCTGCGCGGCCGGATCGGGCGCAGCAAGGATCGCGCGTACTGCTACCTGCTCGTCCCCGAGCCCGCGCACATCACCGACGAGGCGCGCCGCCGGCTCGAGGCGCTGCAGCGCTTCACCGAGCTCGGCGCCGGCTTCCAGATCGCGTCGCAGGACCTCGAGATCCGCGGCGGCGGCGAGCTGCTCGGCGCGCGGCAATCGGGCTCGATCGCGGCGGTCGGCTTCGATCAGTACGTGCAGATGCTCGAGCGCGCGGTCGCCGAGCTCCGGGGCGAGCCGATCCACTCGGCGATCGATCCCGAGCTCGCGATCGAGGAGCCCGGGTTCATCCCCGACGACTACGTGCCGGACCCCGGCCAGCGGCTCGAGCTCTACAAGCGGCTGTCGGCGGTCGCCGGCGACGACGAGCTCGCCGAGGTGATCGGCGAGATCGCGGATCGCTACGGCCCGTTGCCCGGCGAGGTGGTGCGGCTCGGCGAGCTGATGGGGATGAAGGCGCTCGCCCGCGAGCTCGGCGCACTCGCGCTCGAGATCTCGAACGCGCGGGTCGCGATCGCGCTGCCGGCCGACTCGCCGGTGCACGCGCGCGCCGCCGCCGCGGGCTGGCGCCGCCTGCCCGACGGCCGCTACGCCGCCGCGCCGCCGCCGCGCGACCGCCTGCTCGCGCTCACTCTCCGACCCGAGGAAACTGATCCGCGTAGAACTGCAGCGAGCGCCACTTCCACGCGCCGCCTTCCTTGACCGCGTAGACCGCGAAGCCGAACTCGAGCTCGCCGTCGCGCTCGGTCTTGTTCAGCCACAGCGCCGTGCCGGTCGCGACCAGCGCGGTGTCGGTCGCGGTGATGTCGATCGCGCGCAGGTTGGCCAGCTTGTCGAACGTCGCCGCGAGCTTCACCGCGGCGGGCCCGCTGGCCAGCTCCTCGGGCGCGCTGCCGCCGGCGAGCACCACGCCGCTCGCCGCGTTCTTGGCGAAGCTGTGGTGCCTGAACCAGTCGACCACCGCGGCGTCCTGGCTGCCCTTGGTGGTGGCCCACGCCATCATGTCCCACGGCGCGAGCACGACGTAGTGCTGGAGCTCGCGATCGCTCAGCGTGACGCCCGCCTGAAACACGCGCAGCGACCACGTGCCCTTGGCATCGGCGGTCGCGACGCCCGAGACGTGAAACGTCTGCTTGGCGCCCCTGGCCGGCGCGACCTCGAGCGGCGCCTGGAACCACGCGGTGTGCGTCGCGGGATCGACCACCACGGTGACCTTGCCGAGCGTGCGCTTGCTCCCGGCCGGGTCCGCCTTGTCCATGATCATCGGCCACAGCCGGCCGTGGGTCTTGAGGTCGAGCTCGTTGCCGTCGCTGTCGCCCGACAGCCGCTTGCCGCTGTCGTAGTCGAACACGTTCGCGCGGATGCCGATCACCGTGGCGCCCTTGGCGAGCGTCGTCGGGCCGTCGCCCATGTGATCGATCGTCGCCTGGACGAGCGCGGCGACATCGGCCTGGGGGCTGGCGTGGACGAGGCGGGGTACGGCAAGCAGCGCGATCGCGATCAGGCCAGCTCTCATGGTCCCGGATGTACGCACGAGTCGGCCGGCGCAATCCACTGCACGCGTGTGACGGTTGTTGTGACGCCGCGGTCGTGCTACCGCGTAATCATGAAGACGGTTTCCGCCGTGCTCGTGGGGATCGCGCTGGGCTACGCGCTCGCGGCTGGTTGCCAGCGGAAGGACGACGCGTCGCGGGCCGCCCCGGCCCCCGCCGCGGGCGGCGGCACGACCGCGCCGCCGCAGAGCGCCGAGGAGCTCAAGGCCCCGCTCGCCAAGATCGACGACGTCACGATCACGCTCGGCGAGTTCCAGGAGCGGATCAACCGCCAGTCGCCGTACATCCGCGCCCGCTACACCTCGCTCGAGCAGAAGAAGGAGTTCCTCGACTCGCTGATCCGCTTCGAGATCCTCGCCAAGGAGGCCTACAAGCGCGGGCTCGACAAGGATCCCGAGGTCATCCGCACGATGAAGCAGGTGATGATCCAGAAGCTGATGCGCGACGAGTTCGACAGCAAGGTCACCGCCGACACCGTGACCGACCCCGAGATGAAGGCATACTACGACGCCAACCTCGGCGACTACGTCAAGCCCGAGCAGGTCCGGGTCTCGGCGATCATCCTCAAGAACAAGGCGCAGGCCGATCGCGTGCTGCTCGACGCCAAGGGCGAGCTCGGCAAGACCAACAAGGGCTTCCGCGACCTGGTCGCGAAGTACTCGGGCGACGAGGAGACCAAGCTGCGCGGCGGCGATCTGCGCTACCTCGACGCGTCGACCAAGGAGGTGCCGGCGCCGGTGGTCAAGGCCGCGTTCGCGCTGGTCAACACCGGCGACGTGTCGGGCGTGGTCGATGGCGGCAACGGCGCGTTCTACATCCTCAAGCAGACCGGCCGGCTGCACGCGATGACCAAGTCGTTCGAGGACGCCAAGGCGCAGATCCGTAACAAGCTGTTCCGCGAGAAGCGGCTGCAGGCCCAGAAGGACTTCGTCGAGAACCTGCGCAGCCAGGCCAAGATCGAGATCAACGAGGCCAACCTCGCGAAGGTGCGGATCGATACCTCGTCGGCGACCGACGATGGCCGGACCCGCGACCTCATGCCACCCCCGCCCGGCCAGGTCACCCCCGCCGCCGGCAGCGCGGCCGAGCAACCGAACCCGTAGCGCCCCGGTCGTATCGGGCGTGACCCGGCTCGCGCCTCTGGTGACGCTCGCGCTCGCGCTTCCGGCCGCGGCCAGCGGCCCGCGCGCGCGGCTCGACGGCGTGGTCGCGGTGGTCAACGACGCGGTCATCCTGCGCGACGAGCTCGACGCCCGGCTCGAGGTCATGAAGCAGGACGTCGACCGGATCGAGGATCCGGCCGAGCGCAAGCGCCGGCTCGCCTCGCTCGAGGGCCAGGTGCTCGACGTGATGATCGCCGACGAGCTGATCGCGCAGGCGGGCGAGGCGCAGCACGTCACGGTCGACGGTTCCGAGATCACCGCCGAGATCGAGCGGGTCAAGCGCGACCATCACATCGGCGACGCCGAGCTCGAGCAGGCGCTGACCGCCGAGGGCTACACGATGGCGAGCTATCGCGCCGAGATCGGCCGCAACCTCCTGCGGCTGCGCACGATCAGCCAGAACATCGCGGCCAAGGTGCAGGTCGGCGACGAGGAGATCCGCAGCGAGTACGATCGCATGGCCCGGCAGACTTCGCAGGTCGCCGCGGTCCAGGTCGCGCACATGCTGTTCGCGCTGCCCGACCACCCGACCGAGCAGCAGATCGAGAGCGCACGGCAGCGCGCGAGCGACGCGCTCGCGCGGGTGCAGCACGGCGAGCCGTTCGCCGCGGTGTGCGCCGAGGTATCGGATGACACCTCGACCAGGAACACCGGCGGACAACTCGGGTGGTTCCAGCAGGGCGAGACCGACCGCGCGTGGGATCAGACGATCTTCTCCATGGCAAAAGGCGACACGCGCGGCCCGGTGCGCGACTCGGCGGGCTTCCACGTGCTCCAGGTCACCGACATCAAGCAGAGCCACCTCGAGCCGTTCGACACGGCCAAGGCGAAGATCGCCGACGAGCTCGAGCGCCGCGAGATCGAGAAGCGCACCGAGGCCTGGGTGCAGGAGCTGCGTAAGAAGGCCTACGTCGAGATCACGCTTTAACTCTGGAACGCGCTCGCGTTTTGGCCCATGGTTGGGGCGTGAAACGGCTGGTTCCCGTCGTATGCGTGCTCGCGCTGGTGAGGCTCGGCAGCGCCGCGCCCTCGAAGAACACCGGCGACCGCGAGTCGCTCGAGCGCGTGGTCGCGGTGGTCAACGACGCGATCATCCTGCAGAGCGAGCTCGATGCCCGGCTCGTCCCGCTGCGCGCGGAGGCCGAGCAGATCCAGGATCCCGCCGAGCGCAAGCGCCGGATGGCGAAGCTCGCCAGCCAGGTGCTCGACGAGATGGTCAACGAGGAGCTGATCGTCCAGGCCGCCAACGAGGCCAAGATCGAGGTCGACAGCTCCGAGGTCCAGGCCGCGCTCGACGAGATCAAGCAGAACAACAACCTCGACGACGCCGGGCTGCAGCAGGCGCTCGCCGCGCAGGGCTACACGCTCGCCAACTACAAGTCTGATCTTCGCCGCCAGCTGATCCGGCTGCGCGCGGTCAACCAGCTGGTCGCGCCGAAGGTCAACATCACCGAGGAGGACGTGCGCGCGCGCTACGATCAGCTGCAGCGCCGCTCCGAGGCGGTGAGCGCGGTGCGGCTGTCGCACATCCTGTTCAAGCTGTCGCAGCACCCGACCGAGCAGGAGCTCGCGGACGCGAAGGAGAAGGCGGCCAAGGCGATCGCCCGGGTCAAGGCGGGCGAGGACTTCGCGAAGGTCGCGGGCGAGGTCTCCGAGGACGACAGCACGAAGGCGTCGGGCGGCGAGCTCGGCTGGTTCGAGCGCGGCAGCATCAACCCGGACTGGGAACAGATCGTGTTCTCGATGCAGAAGGGCGACGTCCGCGGCCCGGTCACCGGTCCGCAGGGCCTCCACGTGTTCTACGTCAGCGACACCAAGCAGTCCGAGCTCAAGAGCTTCGCCGACATGAAGGAGCAGCTGATGCGCGAGCTCCGCCGCCGCGAGCTCGACAAGGCGACGCAGACGTGGATCGAGGAGCTGCGCAAGAAGGCGTACATCGACATCAAGCTGCAATAGCGCTCCGAACGGGCAGGTAGTCTGTACTTTGGCCGATTCGGATCCATCCTTTCGGAATGGACGTCGATACAATGGCCGCTGGGAGATCACACCGTGGCCGACAATCGCCGTACCTCGACTCGACATGCCGTCTCGCTCACGGCGCAGCTCACCGTGGATGGCGCGCCACGGGTGTGCGATCTGGTGAACCTCTCGCTCGGTGGTGCGCTGGTCGCGGCCGGTTCGCGGTTCGCGATGGGGCAACGGGTGGTGATCTCGTTCAACGTCCCGACCATGCCGGAGGCGATCGAGGTCGGCGCGACGGTGCGGTGGTCGGACGACAAGGCGACCGGTCTGCAATTCGACGGCCTGCGCGCGCGTGACGTATGGGCGCTCAACAAGTACTTCGAGCAGCTGCAGCCGGCCTGATCGTCGCGCTCGCGCCGAGCGCCGGCGCCGCGCCGCGGATCACGACGGAACAGCCGCACGCGCGCGTGGAGCACGAGCGCGTGGCGGTGATCGATCTCGGTCCGGGTGACGACTCGGTCCGGCGCAAGCTCGCCAGCGCGATCGCGGCCGCCGGGCTGACCCCGGTGATCGGGGACGGCGTCGAGGACGCGCTCGCCGGCGAGCACAGCTACGGCGACACCACCGCGCTCGCGGTCGCGCTCGACGATGCCAAGCGCGCGTTCGGCGAGCTCGATTGCAAGCGCGCGACCGAGGCCGCGAAGACTGCGATCGGGATCGCGGCGGCACGCCAGGTCGCGGGGATCGCGGTGCCCGAGCTGCCGCGGGCGTGGGCGTACGTGCTGCTGTGCGCGGATCGCCAGGGCGACGCGACGCTCGCGAGCCGCGCCGCGACTCAGCTGCGCGGGCTCGGCGGCTCGCCCGACGTCGACCCGGCGCTGCTCGCGAAGTATCCCGAGATCGATGCCGTCGCGGATCGCGATCTGATCGATGTCGAGATCACGTCCGACGTGCCGGGCGCCACGCTGTGGGTCGACTTCGCGCCAGTCGGTACGACGCCCGCGCACGTCGTGCTCGACGCCGGCGAGCACGTGATCGCCGCGGCCAAGGGTGACAAGCGCGGCTGGATCGCCGGCACCGCGGTGCGCTCGCAGCCCGAGGTCAACATCACGATGACCGACGAGGCCGGCAAGTACGGCGCGCTCGCCGACCAGATCGCCGGCTGGCACGGCGCCGTGCCCGGCCCCGATCAGATCGAGCAGGTGCTCGGCGAGGTCCAGGCGCGGGTCGCGCTGATCCGGCACGGCGACACGATCGAGGTGTGGGGCCACGCCGGGCGCGGCGAGCCGGTGCGCATGCTGGGCGGCGCCGACGGCACGCGCTCGCTCGCCGAGACCGACCGCGCGCTCGCGCTCGTCCGCGATCGGGTCGCGAGCTGGAACGAGCGTTCGCCCGATCCCGACGTGCCGCTGCTCACCGAGAGCGCCGACGAGCGCGCCCAGCACAAGGGCGCCAAGGAGGAGCCGACGCGGTGGTGGGTGTACGCGGTGATCGGCGCCGCCGTGCTGGCAGGCGGGATCACGATCTACATCCACGACAACACCACCGACACCCAGCGCGTGGAGCTGCACTACCCGTGATCAAGGCCGCCGTCATCGCGCTCGTGCTCGCGCTCGGCGTCGCGCCAGGGCGCGCGGCCACGCTGCGCACGCTGCCCGACGACGGCGGCCGCGTGACCGTGCGCTACGAGCCCGGCCTCGAGGACCAGGCGCAGAGCGTGCGCGCCGACGCCGAGCTCGCGCTCGCCGCGATCTCGACCGATCTGGGCGACCTGCCGGTGCCGCGCGCGATCACCGTCCAGCTCGTGCGCGACGCGAGCGAGCTCGCGGAGGTCGCGCCCGCCGGCCGCGGCGCGCCGCCGTGGGCGATCGGCATCGCGTACCCCGACCTCGGCGTGATCACGGTCGCGATGCGGCGAGGCGCGATCGTCGCCGATCCCGGCTCGACGCTCCGCCACGAGCTCGGTCACCTCGCGCTCGGCGCCGCGCTCGGCGAGCGCGCGCCGCACTGGCTGCACGAGGGCTTCGCCGCCCAGCACTCGGCCGAGTGGTCGTGGGACCGCAGCGAGACGCTCGCCGGGATGGCGTGGTTCGGCGGGATCATCCCGATCGACGAGCTCGACCGCAGCTTTCCGGCCGAGGAGTCGCCGGCCAACCGCGCGTACGCCGAGAGCTACGACTTCGTCGGCTTCCTGTCGCGGCGCGGGCGCTGGCAGGACGGCAGCGACCAGGGCGACCGCTGGCCGTTCCGCCACTTCCTGTCGGAGCTCGGCCATGGCGCGACGCTCGACCAGGCCGCGATCCGCGCGTACGGCCGCCCGCTGCACGCGCTGTTCGACGAGTGGCGCGACAGCCTGTCGGGCCGCTACCTCACCGCGCCGATCGGCCTGCTCGGCCTCGCGGTGTGGGTGCTGTGCGCGATCCTGCTCGCGCTCGCGTGGTGGCGCCGCAAGCGCAGCAACCGCCGGCGCATCGCCGAGTGGGACCGCGAGGAGCGCGCGCGGGGCGACGCCGCGCGGCTCCGCCCGATCATCGTGCCGCCCTACGTGCCATGGCCCGGCGAGGATCCGTTCGCGGACGACGACGACGAGCGCGAGCTGAACTAGGCCGCGATCGCTTCCGCGACGATCCGCCTGGCGCCGTCGCTGTCGGCGGTGGCCAGCGCGCGGCCGCGCTGCTCGTGGCGGCCGGTGTCGTCGAGCAGGAACGCGGCGAGGTCGGCGCGCAGGGTGTCGTCGTCGCTCTCGCACCAGGTCCGGCCGCTCGCGATCAGGCCGGCGCGGACCTGGGTGCGTGCCGGCACGATCTGATCGGGCACGATCGCGAACGCGACCGCGGGACAGCCGAGGTAGGCGAGCTCGCCGAGCGTGCCGCCCGCCGAGCAGATCGCGGCGTCGGCCGTGACGAACAGCGCGCCGGGATCGTCGGGTGCGCGGCGGATGTCGACCAGGTGGCCGGCGTCGCGTGCGGCGGCCGCGGCCTGCTCGAGCGCGGCGTCGTCGCGATAGCCCGGGCCCGCGATCACGACGAGGTCGAGCGGGCGATCGCTCGGCACCAGCCGCAGCGTGCGCGCCGTCGCGCCCACCGGATCGCTGCCGCCGAACGTCACGACCACGCGCAGCCGCGCGCCGCTCATCGGCCGGCACGAGCCGCGCTGGAACCGCCGGATGTCGCGGCGGAGCATGAGGTAGCGCCGGCCGAGCAGGCGGTGGCTCGCGCCGGGATAGGCGCTCGCGAGCGCGGTCGCGTGAAAGTTGTGGTTGACCACGGCGGTCACGCCGAGCGAGCAGTGGCCGATGTCGTCGAGCAGCACGACCCGGGTCGCCTTGTCGGCGAGCTTGGGCACGACATCGTTCGCGATGTGCGGGCCGTCGATCACGAGCGTGCGCACGCGCGGATCGGCGACGGCGTGGAGCAGCTCGGTCGGACTCCACTGCTTGACCTGCGCGTCGATCTTGCGGTCGCGCGCCCACGAGCCGACCATCCGCACGTCGCCGCCGAACAGCGCGACGGGCTCGCCGCCTCGCGCGGTGACCTCCTCGATCAGCGCGCAGATCCGGGCGACGTGCCCGAACCCGAGCTCGTGCGAGGCGTCGGCGCGGAACACGACCTTGGTCTTCATGCGACGCGCTCGACCTTGGCGCGCGTGGCGACGAGGTCGAGGCGCGGCTCGGCACAGTCGCTCGAGTACACGAAGTCGTCGGGGACCGGCGTACCGGGACGCACGCCGCCGGTCAGCGTCTGGTGGAACTGGAACTCGGGCCAGATCACGAGCAGGTCGCCGACGTCGCTGGTGCGGCGCGCCTCCTCGGACGAGATCAGGGTCTCGTGCAGCTTCTCGCCGGGGCGGATGCCGACCGTGGTGCGCGGCACGCCCGGCGCGACCGCCTCGGCGAGGGTCTCGATGTCGGTGGTCGGCAGCTTGGGGATGAAGATCTCGCCGCCCTGCATCAGCTCGAGGCCGCGCAGCACGAGCGCGACCGCCTCGGGCATCTCGATCCAGAACCGGGTCATCCGCGCGTCGGTGATCGTGAGCTGGCCGCGCGCGCGCTGCGTGCGGAACAGCGGGATCACGCTACCCGCGGAGCCCATCACGTTGCCGTAGCGCACGATCGAGAACCGGGTCGCCCGGTCGCCGGCGTAAGCGTTGGCCGCGATCAGCAGCTTCTCCATGCACAGCTTGGTCGCGCCGTACAGGTTCGCGGGCGACACCGCCTTGTCGGTCGACAGCGCGATCACGCGCTCGACCCCGCACGCCATCGCCGCCTCGATCAGGTTGCGCGCGCCCTGCACGTTGGTCTGCACCGCCTCGATCGGGTTGTACTCGCAGATCGGCACGTGCTTCATCGCGGCCGCGTGGACCACGACGTCGACGTCGCGCAGCGCGGTCTGCAGGCGATCGCGGTCGCGGATGTCGCCGACGAAGAACCGCATCCGGCGATCGTCGAGCGTGCGCTCCATCTGGTAGTGCTTCTGCTCGTCGCGCGAGAACACGATGATCTTCCTGGCGCGGGAGGCCAGCGCGCGCTCGACGAACGCCTTGCCGAACGAGCCGGTGCCGCCGGTGACGAGCACGGTCTTGTTGTCGAGCATCGAGATCTTCGCGGTGTTCGTGATCATGACTTGGCTCCGAGCGCGCGGTGCAGCTGTTCGACGACGCGCGCGACATCGGCCGGCGCGAGCGACGGATAGATCGGCAGGGACAGGGTGCGGGCGTAGTAGCGGTCGGCGCCGGGCCGCGGCCGGGCGCGCTCGCTCGGGCAGCGCTCGGCGTGGAGCGGATGCTGGAGCAGCGGGATGTAGTGGACCTGGCTGGCGATGCCGGCATCGGCGAGCTGCTCGACCACGCGCGCGCGAGTCGTGCCGTAGCCCGCGAAGTCGATCGCGACGGCGAACAGGTGATACGCGCTGTCGCGGTCGGCCAGCTCGAGCGGCGGCGCGATCCGCGGGTCGCCGGCGAACGCGCGGGCGAGCTCCTGGCGGTAGCACGCGGCGATCGCGCGGCGCGCCGCGAGGAAGCCATCGAGCTTGGCGAGCTGGGCGAGGCCGAGCGCGCACGCGAAGTCGCTCAGCCGGTAGTTGAAGCCGAGCTCCTGGACCTCGTAGGCCCACGGTCCGGGCGGCTCGGCCTCGAAGCGATCGGCGTCGCGTTCGATGCCATGGTGGCGCAGTCGATCGATCCGGCGCTTGAGGTTCGGGTCGCGCGTGACGATCGCCCCACCCTCGCCGGTCGTGATGTGCTTGACCGGGTGAAAGCTGAACACCACCGCGTCGCTGGCGCCGGCGCCGATCGCCGTGCCCTTGTAGGTCGCGCCGAGCGCGTGACACGCGTCCTCGATCACGCGCAGGCGGTAGCGCCGCGCGATCCCGGCGATCTCGTCCATGTCGGCGGGCAACCCGCCGAGGTGGACCGGCACGATCGCGCGGGTGCGCGTCGTGATCAGGTCCTCGATCGAGCCGGGCAACAGGTTGCCCGCGCGGTCGACGTCGGCGACGCGCACCTTGGCGCCGACGTAGTACGCCGCGGCGGCGGTCGCGGAGAACGTGATCGGCGAGGTGATGATCTCGTCGTCCTCGCCGATGCCGAGCCCGGCGTAGGCGAGGTGGAGCGCGGCGGTGCCGCTCGAGCACACGCTGGCGTGGGGCGCGCCGATCCAGGCGGCGAGCGCGGCCTCGAACCGGGCGACCAGCGGCCCGCACGTGAGCAGCGGGGCGCGCAGCGCCTCGACCACCGCGGCGACGTCGGCCTCGTCGATGACCTGGCGACCGTAGGGAAGCACGACCGCCGTGGTTGCGAGGCCCGGGCCAGCGCCGTCCCCGTCGATCCGCGCGCTTGCGCGTGGAGGTGGATGTAGGACGTCGCCAGCGCTGACGGCGTCGTCAGCGAGGACGCGCGCCGTAGGCGCGGAGCCCGCGGACGCCGGCGCGCTGGCCGCCGAGCCGGACTCGCGCCGCGGCCAGGCAGGCCGCCCACGCATCCTGGCGGGCGGTGAGCTCGGCGAGCTCGGCCGGGTCGGCCGGCTCGGCCGCGAGCGCGTCGATCACCGCCTGGCGCGCCGCCATCACCGCGACGCCCGCGACGATCAGCTCGCCGACGTCGTCGGTCGCCGGCGGATACGGCGTCGCGGCGATCAGCCGGGCCACCGCGGTCATCGCGCCCGCTCGCACGCCCGGCGAAACGCGTCGCCGAGCTTGACCATCACGCGCGTCGCGTGGTCGAGCGGCGCGGTCGTCAGCTTCGCATTCGCGACCGACAGCTGATCGACCACGTAGCCGTAGAGCGCGTCGAGCTGGGCGCACAGCTCGGGCGCGGCCTTGTGGTCGAGCGCGGCGCGCAGCTGCACGACGATCTGCGACGCATGGCCGATCGCGGCCGCCTTCGCGGCGATGTCGCCACGCGTGATCGCGGCGTGAGCGTCGCCGATGTCCCGCGAGAACCGGTCGAACAGGCGCACCAGGATCTGGCTCTTGGGAGCGGATTCCAGGTCGACGGTGCGGTAGATGTTTGCCGCGCGGGCGTGCATAGAGCCTTTCGCTCAGCCCGAGCTCGACGAGCTCGTGGAGCTGGAAGACGAGGAAGACAGCGAGGTGGTCGTCGTGCCGAGGATCTTCGAGACGTACGAGGCCTGGCTGTTGAGCTGGGACATCGTCGCCTCGAGCTGGTTGAACTGATCTTGCAAGCGGGTCTGGAGCTGCGAGGCTTGGTCGTCGATCTGCGAGATCTGCGATTGCAGATCGGTCTGGCGATCCTGCAGCGACTGCGACTTCGCGGTCAGGATGCCATCGCCCGGCTCGGTATAGCCGTTCGCCATCTGGACGAACGCCTGCGACATCCCGCCGTCGACGAACAGGCTCTGCACGGCGTTCGGGTTCGCCGCGAGCGCCGAGTCCAGCGTACCGGTGTCGAGCGAGAGCATGCCGGTCGTGTCGATCGTCAGGCCGAGATCCGACATCGACATGCCGCCGAACGACTGGGTCGCGAGCTGGGCGAACGTCGCCTGGAGCTGGCGCAGGGTCGAGTCGTCGAACAGCGAGCTGGTCGGAGCGGTGGTCCCGGTGTACGTCAGCTGCTGGTTGAGCGTGGTCATGACCGCGTTGTAGCTGGACACCATCGTGCTCAGCTGGTTCGCGATCGCGTTGCTGTCCACCGCGACCGACACCTGCGTGTCGGGGTCGCCGGCGGCTTGCGCCGAGCTCGCGGTGATCGTGAGGCCGGTGACGGCGTCGTCGATCACGTTGGTCGGCCGGGTGACCTCGACGCCGTCGATCATGACCTTGGCGTCCTGAGCCGGGATCTTGATGTTGCTCGGATCGGACAGGCCGAGCCCGCCGCTCGCCGAGTCGGTGAAGGTCGGCGCGTTGGCCGTGCCGGTCTTGCTCGAGGTCAGCATCAGCCGGTAGCTCGAGCCGTCGAACAGCACCGACGCGGAGACGCCCGCGCTCGCGTCGTTGATCTTCGACGCGATGCTGTCGAGCGTGTCGTTCGCCGACCACGAGATCGACGCCGGCTGGCCGGTCCCGGTCTGGATCTGCAAGCTGCCGTCGGCGGGGGCGGCGTCGCTCGCGAACGTGTTCGAGCTCGTCACCTGCGCCTGCGCCAGCTGTTCGACCCGCACGTCGTGCGAGGTCGCCATCGCGTCGCCCGACGCCGCCACCGTCACGTGCGCGTCGCTCGCGCTCGCGGTGCGGAACTGCACGTCGGACGACAGCGTCATGTTCTCGAACACGGAGCCGAGCGACGCGACCTGACTGGACAGGTTGTTGACGATCGACTCCTGGCTCGCCGCGTCCGAGATCTCCTGGTTGAGCTGCGTTTCGGGAGCCTTGGCGGCCGCCACGAGGCTGCTGATCAGCGACGTCGTGTTGAGCCCGCTAGCCAGTCCTGCGAACGTAACGGCCGCCATGGTTCACCTCCTCGACCGGCCTACTGGCCGAGCAGCTTGAGCGCGATCGACGGCAGCTGGTTCGCCTGAGACAGCACCGACACGCCGGCCTGCTCCAGGATGTTGTCCTGCGTCATCTTCGCGGTCTCCGACGCGATGTCGACGTCGGTGATCGCCGAGTTCGCGGCGGTCAGGTTCGACGTGGTGGTCGACAGGTTGCTGATCGCGTCCTGCATCCGGTTCTGGACCGCGCCGAGGTTCGCGCGCGCGGTCGAGAGCTGGGTGATCGCGGCGTCGAACGCGCCGAGCGCGGCCTGCGCGTTGGTCGCGGTCGACAGGCTCACCGACGCGAGGTGCAGCGAGGTCGACCCCAGGGTCGACGTCACCAGACGAGTGATGCTGAGCGACAGGCGGTCGTTCGACGTGTTGTTGATGCCGACCTGGAAGGTCAGGCCCGCCGACGCGCTGCCGTCGAGCAGCTGCTGGCCGTTGAAGTTCGAGGTCGCGCTGATCCGGTTGATTTCCGACGCGAGCTGCGTGAACTCGGTCTGGATGTAGCCGCGCTGGGTCGCGCCGAGCGTCGAGTTCGCCGACTCGACCGCGAGGTCGCGCATACGCGACACGATGCCCTGCATCTGGCTCATGCCGCCTTCGGCGACCTGCGACAGCGAGACCGCGTCGTTGGCGTTCTGCGACGCCTGACCGAGGCTCGAGATCTGCGACTGCAGGCTCTCGCTGATGCCGAGGCCGGCGGCGTCGTCGGACGCGCTGTTGATGCGCATGCCGCTGGACAGCCGCTCGATCGAGGCCGAGAGCGAGTTCTGGGTCTTGTTGAGATTCTGCTGGGCTTGAAGAGACGTGACGTTGGTGAGGAGCGAGATCGACATGGTTTCTTCCTGGTTGTTGTTGGACCTCGTCGGTCCCGCACACTGACTCGTCCGGCTCCGGAACCTTGATAGGCCCGCGGGAGCGATCAGCCGGTCGTCGTCGGCTGATTGCCGAGCAGCTGGATCACGTTCGCCGACACGGTCTGCGAGACCTGCAGCGCCTGGCTCGCCTTCGCGAGATCGCTGGCGGCGGTCACGGTGTCGACCTCGACGTAGTTCGAGATCGTCTGGGCGAGGTCGGTCTGGAGCGTGCCGTTGCTCGAGGTCGCGTCGCTCAGCACGTCCATCGCGCCGCCGAGCTGGCCGCGCGCGGCGGCGACCTGCGTCACCGCGGTATCGAGATCGGGAAGGGTCTGGGCGAGCGCGGTCGTGTCGTTGCTCGACAGCGCGCTCGCGACCTTGGCGAGCAGCGGCAGCACGTCGACCCCGTCGGCCGCGGTCAGCGCGGAGCCCGCGACGGTGACCTGCGTGGTCGTGGCCTCGCTGATCGAGACGCTGCGCGCCGCGCTGTCGCCCTGATACGCGCCGGTCGAATCGAACGGCTGGGTGAGCGAGTCCGATCCGGCGAGCAGATACTCGCCGCTCGGGCCCTGCGCGTTGGCCGCGCCGAGCGCGGACTGGAACAGGCCGGTGACCTCGGTGGCGAGCTCGGCCCGCTGGCTCGCGTTGTAGGTCGCGGACGCGCCCTGCACGGCGAGCGCGCGCACCTGCGACACGATCGTGCCGATCGACGACAGCGCGCCGTCGGTCGCCTGCAGCTGGTTCTGGCTCGCCTGCATCGCGGTCGTGATGCCCTGCGACAGCGTCTGGTGGAGCTTCGCGCGCTGTGCCGCGATCCACGCCGACG
>Ga0335081_10004314_pt1 | contig 22408 bp, 16 predicted proteins | sample Lox_Sample_35_FD_206713 | JGI IMG/M metagenome (GOLD analysis project Ga0335081, IMG submission 206713) | Soil microbial communities from Loxahatchee National Wildlife Refuge, Florida, United States - Lox_Sample_3.5 | ecosystem: Environmental > Terrestrial > Soil > Wetlands | place: USA... | reverse complement strand
CTCCTATGACGATAACTTTGCCATAAGAGCCTTGTTCAGTCAAGTGCATAATTTCCAAATGTTTCACGTGAAACATTTTTGTCCGATTGGCAGGCGTTTCCTTACAGAATTGATGTTTTGAACATCAGCTGCAACCGCTCGTCGCGCCGCAAGTATCGCATTTGAGGCAGGTTCCGTTGCGCACGAGGGTGAAATTACCGCACTCGCCGCAGGCTTCGCCCGTGTAGCCTTTCATCCGCGCCTGGCTGCGTTTTTCGGCGACGGCGGCACGCTCGGCGGGCGTTGTCCACTCAAGCGCGCCGAGCTCGGCTTCGACCTCCCGCTCAAGATCGCCCTTGAGCGCCGTCGCGGCTTGCGCGGCCCCGGGCCGTGCGCCGCCTTGCACCAGCATCAATTTGTCGGCCTTCGAGCGCACGAAGCCGCGCGAGACGAATTTCGATCCCGCGCCTTGCGGCGGGCGGCTTTGCTCCTCGCCCTTGCCGATCACATCATGACCAATGTCTGATGGATCGATATGGGCAAGATCGTTGCGGCCGAGATAGGAAATCGCGAGCTCGCGGAAAATATAATCGAGGATCGAGGTGGCGTTCTTGATCGCGTCATTGCCCTGCACCAATCCTGCCGGTTCGAAGCGGGTGAAGGTGAAGGCATCGACAAATTCCTCGAGCGGCACGCCATATTGCAGGCCGACCGAGATCGCGATGGCGAAGTTGTTCATCAACGACCGGAAGGCGGCGCCCTCCTTGTGCATGTCGATAAAGATTTCGCCGAGTCTGCCATCCGCATATTCGCCGGTGCGCAGATAGACCTTGTGGCCGCCGACCACGGCCTTTTGGGTATAGCCCTTGCGCCGGTCGGGCAGGCGCTCGCGCTCATGGACTGGAACGCGCTCGATCCGCTCGACGATTTTCTCGACGATTTTTTCGGCAACCGCAGAGGCGCGGGCCGGCGCATTGGAGGCGATCAGCGCCTCGACAGCTTCTTCCGCTTCTTCATCGTCATCGGCGATGAGCTGGCTGTTCAAGGGCTGCGACAGCTTCGACCCATCGCGGTAGAGCGCATTGGCCTTGAGCCCGAGTCGCCAGGACAGCAGATAGGCGTTCTCGCAATCCTCGATCGTCGCCTCGTTCGGCATGTTGATCGTCTTCGAGATCGCGCCCGAGATGAAAGGCTGGGATGCCGCCATCATGCGGATGTGGCTCTCGACGGCAAGGAACCGCTTGCCGGTGCGCCCGCAAGGACTCGCGCAATCGAAGACGGGATAATGTTCAGGCTTCAAATGCGGCGCGCCTTCGAGAGTCATGGCGCCGCAGACGAATATATTGGCGGCCTCGATCTCGGCGCGCGAGAATCCGAGATAGCTCAGAACATCGAAGTTCTGATCCTCCAATTTCTCCGCCGGAATCTTGAGGACATGGGTGAGGAACTCCGCACCGAGCGTCCATTTGTTGAAGACGAATTTGATGTCGAAGGCGGCGCCGAGCAGGCCTTCGGTCTCGTCGAGCTTTGCTTGCGTGAAGCCCTTGGCCTTGAGGCTTGCGTGATTGATCCCCGGCGCATTGTGCAATGAGCCGCGCCCTGTCGCATAGGTCACGATCTCGCCGATCTCGGCGGCCGAATAGCCGAGCGTGCGGAGCGCTTCCGGCACGGCGCGGTTGATGATCTTGAAATAGCCGCCACCGGCGAGTTTCTTGAATTTGACAAGTGCGAAGTCCGGCTCGATGCCGGTCGTGTCGCAATCCATCACGAGGCCGATGGTGCCGGTCGGCGCGATGACGCTCACCTGGGCATTGCGATAGCCGTGCAGCTCGCCAAGCGTCACCGCGCGATCCCAGGCGGCGCGCGCATGATCGCCGAGGGCTTTGTCCTTCAAGGCGGCGTGGTCGAGCGGAACCGGCGTGATCGACAAAGCCTCATAGCCGGACGCTTCGCCATTGGCAGCGCGGGCATGATTGCGCATGACGCGCAGCATGGCCTCCGCGTTCTCCTTATAGCCGTCGAAAGCGCCGAGATCGCCCGCCATCTCGGCCGAGGTGGCATAGGCGATGCCCGTCATGATCGCCGAGAGCGCGCCGCAGATCGCGCGGCCCTCGGCGCTATCATAAGGAATGCCAAAGGACATCAGGAGGCCGCCGATATTGGCAAAGCCAAGACCGAGGGTGCGGTAATCATAAGAGAGGCGGGCGATTTCCTTCGATGGAAATTGCGCCATCATGACCGAGATTTCGAGGACGATCGTCCACAGCCGTGCCGCGTGCTCATAGGACTCAACGTCGAATGCACCGGTCGCAGGATCGCGGAACTGAATGAGGTTGAGCGAAGCAAGATTGCAGGCCGTGTCGTCGAGAAACATATATTCCGAGCACGGATTGGAGGCGCGGATCGGGCCTGCCTGCGGGCAGGTGTGCCAATCATTGATCGTCGTGTGATATTGGAGGCCCGGATCGGCCGAGGCCCAGGCGGCTCGCCCGATCTTCTCCCAAAGATCGCGCGCCTTCATCACCTTATGCGGCTTGTGGTCGAGACGGCGGGTCAAGGCCCACTCGCCATCCTCTTCGACCGCGCGCAGGAACTCATCGGTGACGCGCACCGAATTGTTCGAGTTCTGGCCGGAGACGGTGAGATAGGCTTCCGAATCCCAATCGGTCGTGAAGGTCGCGAAATCAATATGCGTGACACCCTGACGCGCGAGCTGGATGATCTTCTTGATGGAGGCATCGGGGACGAAAGCGCGCCGGGCGAGCTTGATCTCTTTTTTCAGCGCCGGATTTTTCTCGGGGTCGAAGCAATCGCCGTCCGGCCCCTCACAATTGACGCAGGCGCGCAGAATCGCTTTCAACGCCTTTTGCAGGATCTTCGAGCCGGTCACGAGCGCGGCGACTTTGCCTTCCTCCCTCACTTTCCAGTCGATGAAATCCTCGATGTCGGGATGGTCGGCATCGACGATGACCATTTTGGCCGCGCGCCGCGTCGTGCCGCCCGATTTGATCGCACCTGCGGCGCGATCGCCAATCTTCAAGAAGGACATGAGGCCGGAGGACTTGCCCCCGCCCGAAAGCTTTTCGTTCTCGCCGCGCAATCTGGAAAAGTTCGAGCCGGTGCCCGAGCCATATTTGAAGAGCCGCGCCTCGCGCACCCAAAGATCCATGATCCCGCCGTCGTTGACGAGATCATCGGCGACCGATTGGATGAAACAGGCATGCGGCTGCGGATGCTCATAGGCGGTCTTCGACTTCACGAGTTTTTTGGTTTCGTGGTCGACGTAAAAATGCCCCTGGCTCGGGCCATCGATTCCATAGGCCCAATGCAGTCCGGTATTGAACCATTGCGGCGAATTGGGCGCCGCCATCTGGCGCGCGAGCATGAAGCGCAATTCGTCGAAGAAGGCCGAGGCGTCCGCTTCCGAACCGAAATAGGCGCCGATCCAGCCCCAATAGGTCCAGGCCCCGGCGAGGCGGTCGAAGACTTGTTTCGCGGAGGTTTCGCCGCTCATGCGCTCCGCCTTTGGCAGGGCCGCGACCGCCTCTTCGTCCGCAATCGAGCGCCACAGGAAAGCAGGGACCTTGTCTTCCGGCACGCGCTTCAGCCGCGAAGGGACGCCGGCTTTTCTGAAGTATTTCTGAGCGAGCACATCCGCCGCGACCTGGCTCCAGGCGGCAGGGACCTCGATGTTATCGAGCGAGAAGACAATCGAGCCGTCGGGGTTGCGTATTTCGCTTTTTGCCGCACGGAAAGGGATCTCCGCGTAGGGGGAGACTCCGGGCTTGGTGTAACGGCGCTCGATTCGCATGGGTCTCCCCCTAGAAATAGAATATCGATTGAGAGAACCTACTGTATGTAGTGATCCTGTCGAGGATTCAATTTTGTGGATTGGTTAAGATTTTGCTTGGAGTCGGGCCCTGGACAGCGCGCTCTGGTGCGTCCATAAACGCCCCCATCAGCGGCGGGGCTTCAACCCGCAAAGGCGAAGGCAGATCCACCTCATGGTATGGCTCTATCGAATTTTCAGCTGGTGGCACGGCCAGACGATCAATACGGCGATCTATACGTTGCTCTTTGGCCGCTTCGTCGGCAAGGACGAATATGGCAACCGCTATTACCGCTCGCGGAAGATCGATCCCGCGCTTGGCTTCGAGCGCCGCTGGGTGATCTATGCCGGGGAGAGCGAGGGGTCGATGCCCCCGCCCGGCTGGTATGGGTGGCTTCATCACACGGTCGATACGCCGCCGGTTGACGAGCGTTATACCCCGCGCCCATGGGAGTTGCCGCACCTGCCGAACATGACCGGCACCCCGCAGGCCTACCGGCCGCCAGGCTCAACCTTGGCTGCCAACGCCCGGCCGCCGGCAACCGGCGACTATGAGGCTTGGAGACCAGAGGGCTGAGCGCGTGCCAACGAAATATTCAGGTTGAATGGGGAAGGGGGGGATCCTCACCATAGACGACGCGCAACATCTCGTCGGAAGGCCTGTACTGATCGGTGACGATTTGCGGGCAGCGCCTGCAGATCGCGGGTCCTTCTTGGCGGAACCACCGGCAGCGGGGCCGAATCGCGCATTTGGGCAGCTCCCCGGTCACTTCCTCCAAGATGGCAACGCTGCGCACCGCCAACTGGCATGCGCCGCCTCGGAAATGCGTGCAGGCCGAACCACGGCAGGAGGACGCGAAACGAAAGACCTCGCTCGGCGAGACCGGCCCCGCCAAGCTGAGAATTTCTTCCGTCACCTCCAGCGGCGCCTCGGTCGGCATGACGCGGGGGGCGCCCGGCGTTCCCGTCACGACGCCGATAAGCACCGACTGACCTTTGCGCCCTGGCGCGCTCGGGCACAGCTGAGAAGTGGCTTGGGTTTGAACCGGCTTCCTTGTTCCGGGCATCGAAGTGCTATCTCGCGGCTTGCGGCTTGATCGCGCCGACCTTGAAACCGCCGGCCTGCTCGCTCTCGAGGGTGATTTCAAAAACCTCCGGCGGAATCCCGCAGATGATGTGAAATGGGCCATGAATAGGGGGTTCCTCGCGAGCGGCGAGGGCGATCGCCACTCCCTCTGCTGCAGCTTTCGCTATTTTTCGTGCATCGACTTTGGTAGCAGCCATGTCAGCAACTCCTCGCGGACGGGTTTCCTCGCGCTCGAACACAATGTTCCGCTCAACCCGCTGTAGGTTTCGTCCCTAGAGTTCCCCGGCAGCGGGAAACATGCCAAGGACGTAGCATGAGCCTTTTGGCGCGACATCGGACACTTGTCCTAGCGTTTCCCATTTTCGGATTTGCCTGGGTTGAGGCTGGCACCAAGGACGGGGGTGTCGCGCAAAAGAATTCCGACGTGATCGTGGTCAAGACACATCGCCTTTCGACACAAAGCCGGGGGGCACTACCCGCGCCCCCTTTTTGGCCGCCCGCGAATAATTCGGCCCGAGGCCTAAGGGAAAGGCGCAAAATCGCCACTTTTATCCCTCGCTCTGCGCGTCCGGATAGCTCGATGTGGCAAGGACGTGAGGAACGAAGTTTTGGTGCAAAACTCTCGGACGTGGGTGGGTCATCTGGCGGGCTTCCTCGTCATTTTTGCATCGCTGGTCATCGGTCCGGCGGCGCTCGCTGACAAGATCAAGCATCCGGTCGCTGTCTTTTCTGGGCTGGACAAGATCACCGGGCGGACCATCGCTTTCGAGGCGGCGGCGGGAGAGACCGTGCAATTTGGTTCCCTCCAGATCACAGAACGCGCTTGTTATACGCGTCCCGCGACCGAGGCACCGCAAACGGTGAGCTTCGTCGAGGTGGACGAAGTTGATGCGGAAAAGAAATACAAGCGGATTTTTTCGGGATGGATGTTTGCGGCGAGCCCCGGACTGCACGGCATCGAGCATCCGATCTATGATATCTGGTTGACGGACTGCACGGGCAGCTATGGCCAGTCCGAGGCGAGCCCGGAGGTTGGCAGTTCGGAGGAGGTGCCGCCGGTGGCACCGGATGACCCTTTGAGACCTATTCAAGAACCCGCGAAGCCCAAGGCCAACGTACATCCAAGCAAAGCGCGCGCTCCAGCTGCCGAGCCGCCGATGGATGAGGCCCCTCAGGATCAGCAAACAGCGGAGCCGCCGCCAATGGGCGGACCGATTGAAGTTGGACCGCCGCCCGGCTTCAGCCCGGCCCCGCAGGGACGCCAGCGTCCGCTCGTGCCGCAGGACTGATGGTTCAATTGCGGCACGCCCGCTCGTCCTGCCTGTGGATTCTCTGCCGAGTGATCCTATCTTAAAAGGCAAAATGACGCTGGAACCACGGGGCCAGAAAGCGGTTTCAAGCCCATTTAGTGCAGCGTGCAGCCCTCGCCGGCATTGCCGTTTGCGCCCGCGTCAATGTTACGAAGTTTTCATTCGGCCGACATGGCGACGTAATTGGGGGATCTCCATGTTCTGACCACCGACGCTGTATCGTCCCGAATTTTCAACGGAGAACCTAATGGCAAATATGCAGTCTTCCCCGCCCGAATTTACGGGTGCGCCTCTGCCCCTCCCGCGCAGGCGCCAGGGCGTCCGTTCCGTACTTCTGGGCACTGTTGCTGCCCTGGCCCTGGCCGGCATGAATATCGGCTACATGGAGCAGGCGTGGGCGGCCACCAGCCCGGCCGAAGCATCTCAAACCATTTCACCAAATTCCTTTGCCGATGTCGTCGATCACGTTCGCGGCGCGGTCGTCTCCGTCAAGGTCAAGACCACCGAGACGGCCGATTCCGAAGACGAGCTCGAGATGCCGCACATCGCGCCCGGCGATCCCCTCGAGCGCTTCTTCAAGCATTTTGGCGAGGAAGGTCATCACGCCAAGCCGCATGTCACCCAGGCGCAAGGCTCGGGATTCATCATCTCCCCCGACGGCTTTGTTGTCACGAATAATCATGTCGTCGACAATGCCACCGAAGTGACCGTGACCTTGGACGATGGCAAGACCGTGCCGGCAAATATCGTCGGAACCGACAAGAAAACCGATCTTGCCCTTTTGAAGATCAAGGAGGGCGGCCCTTATCAATATGTGGAATTCGCGAAAACCATGCCGCGGGTCGGCGAATGGGTGATCGCGGTTGGCAATCCCTTCGGACTGGGGGGAACGGTGACTGCTGGTATCGTTTCCGCCCGCGGACGCGACATCGGCGCCGGGCCTTACGATGATTTTCTGCAGATCGACGCGCCGGTGAACCGGGGCAATTCCGGTGGCCCGAGCTTCAATGGTCAGGGTCAGGTCGTCGGCGTCAATACGGCGATTTTTTCGCCTTCGGGAGGAAGCGTCGGCATCGGTTTTGCCATTCCTGCCGATACCGCGCAAAACGTGATCGCCGCGCTGAAGGACAAGGGCGTCGTGGCACGCGGCTGGATCGGCGTCCAGATTCAGCCGGTTACGGCGGATATTGCTGATAGCCTTGGCCTTAAGTCCACGAAGGGTGCTCTTGTCGCAGAAGCCCAGCCAGATTCCCCCGCCACCACGGCCGGAATCAAATCGGGCGATGTGATCCTTGGCGTTGATGGCGAACGGATCGATGGCCCGCGCGACCTTGCCCGCAGAGTGGCGGCACTTGGCCCCGGCAAAAAGGTCGATTTGATGTATTGGCACGACGGATCGGAGAAAACCACCTCCGTCAAGCTTGGCACCCTGCCGGAAGAGAAGGAAGCCGCCGTCCATCCTGGCATGGGCCAGGACAGCGACACCTTCGGCGGCCTCGGCCTCACGCTTGCTCCAGCAAGCAGCGTGAAGGGAGCGGGAAGCCATGGCGTTGTGGTGGCCGATATTGATCCCGAGGGTGTGGCCGCGCAGAAAGGCTTGCAGGTCGGCGACATCATTCTTGAAGCGGGCGGGCATGCGGTCAACCAGCCGGCCGACATTAAAGCGGCGCTCGCCGACGCCAAAAAGGAAAACCGCAAGGCCGTGCTTTTGAGGGTTAAAGGCAGCGACGGCACCCACTTCGTCGCCATCGCTGTGAATCCGGCTTCCTGAGCCTCAAACGTCCCCCCGAGGCTTTAATCAGGCCGGCACCATGTACCCCCCGTCGTGGGGCCGGCTTCAGGAGGCGACAGGCCGGAAGGAAACTTCCGGCCTGCTGCTTTGCGGGGAGATTGAGCTATATTCCTGCCATGCGAATCCTCATTGTCGAAGATGATTTCGAAGCCGCCAATTACATGGCCAAGGCATTTCGAGAGGCAGGTCACGTTGCCGATCACGTCGGCGATGGGCTTGAGGGCTATGCCCGCGCCCATGATGAAACCTATGACGTTCTCGTTGTCGATCGGATGCTGCCGAAGCTCGATGGCCTCTCTCTCATCGGCAGCTTGCGCGCCCAGAAAGTCTCAACCCCCGTGCTGATTTTATCGGCGCTCGGACAGGTTGATGATCGTGTGAAGGGATTGCGCGCCGGGGGCGACGATTATCTTGCAAAGCCCTACGCCTTCTCCGAGCTATTGGCGCGCGTCGAGGTGCTCGCGCGGCGCAACCGGGCGGGCGCTGGCGAGGAGACTCTCTACCGGGTGGACGGCCTCGAACTTGACCGTCTCGCCCATAAGCTCACCCGTGACGGCAAGGACATTCCGCTGCAGCCGCGGGAATTTCGCCTGCTCGAATATTTGATGAAACATGCGGGTCAAGTCGTCACGCGCACGATGCTGCTCGAAAATGTTTGGGATTATCACTTCGATCCACAAACCAATGTCATTGACGTCCATATTTCGCGGCTGCGCGCTAAAATCGACAAGGGCTTTGACCCTCCCCTTCTTCAGACGATTCGCGGCGCCGGATATATGATACGTGATGGCTCTCGGTAAGCTCTTCCGCACCACGGCCTTTAAGATATCGCTCGCCTATCTCGTGATTTCGGCGATCGGCGCCGGGCTTGTTCTCGGCACCATCGGCTGGAACATGAAGCATGTGATCGAAGACCAGATTACCCAGACCATCGAGACCAATATCGCCGGGCTTTCCGAACAATATGCCCAGGGCGGCATACGCCGCCTCGTCAACATCATCCAAAGGCGGACCCACCGCCCCGGGGCGGGGCTTTACCTCGTCACAACGCCCGCGGGAGAACCGATCGCCGGTAATGTCGCAAATCTGCCGCCCGACATTTTGGCGCATCCAGGTCTTGTCGAGATGGCCTATCAGCTGCCTGGCGATCCCCGCGGCAATCACCGGGCGCTCGCCCGCGTTTTTGTGCTCGATGGCGGCTTTCGTCTTCTTGTTGGGCATGACCTCGAGGAAAGCGAAAGCTTGCGGGCAATTCTCACCGACGCCTTGCTCGGTTCGCTGTTCTGGCTAGTGGTGGTCGGAACGCTTGGCGGGCTATGGGTGGCAAGGCGCGTTCTAAACCGCGTCGATGCGATCAACGCCAATGCCCGGGCCATCGTCGCCGGTGATCTTTCCAGGCGGTTGCCTCTGGCCGGCACCGGCGATGAACTTGACCGTCTCGTGCAAAATTTCAACGCCATGCTGGATCGGATTTCGATATTGATGGCGGGGCTCAAGGACGTGTCCGACAACATCGCGCATGATCTCAAGACACCCCTGACGCGTCTTCGGGCCGGCGTCGAGCAAGCTCTCCGCACCGCCAAGGGTCCGGAGGATTTCCGTGGCGCGCTCGAAAAGGCGCTTGAGGAATCCGAGCGCTTGATCCAGATCTTCGATGCTCTTTTGAGCATCGCCCGGGCCGAAGCGGGTGCCGGGCGCGAGGGCATGACCGATTTCGACGCCGGCTCTGTGGCCCGCGATGTTGGCGAACTTTACGAACCTGTCGCCGAGGAGCGCGGAGTCGCGCTCCGTATTTCGGCCGGGAGCGGGCTTCTTCTGCACGGAAGCCGGGAGCTTATCGGCCAGGCCCTTGCCAATCTCGTTGACAATGCTTTGAAGTACGGCGGTCTGGAAGCGACACGGGAGAGCGGCGCTTCGGGGGGGCGGCAAACTGCGGGCGGCACGATCGAAATCTCGGCGCGGCGGAATGACCGCAACATCGAGTTCGCTGTCGCCGATCACGGTCCGGGGATCGCCGAGGAGGATCGTTTGCGCGTGCTTGATCGATTTGTCCGGCTCGAAAATGCGCGTTCGCGGCCAGGCTCTGGCCTTGGCCTTTCGCTCGCCACCGCGGTGGCGCGTCTCCATCATGGCAGTCTGCGGCTTGAAGATAACAAGCCGGGCCTTCGGGTCGTCATTCGGCTTCCGGCGGTGCCTCTTCGCCGCGAACCGGAAGCTCCACTGACCGAGCCGAAGCCGGATAAGGCCGCATGATCGATCTGCCACCCGCAGGCGCTGGGGAACTGCCGCTCTGGCGGCGCATTCGGACGGCGCCGCAGCTCTGCGACCGGCGCCGCGCCGAGTCCCGCCTTTCAGACCTTCTGGGAACGTCGGCAGGCCGGCAATTGCTGGACCTCGCCGATCTTCCAGGCGTACGTGCTTTGCTGCTGGCGATTGCCGACCATTCACCATTCCTTTGGCGTCTTTCGACGCAAGATGCCTCCCGGCTCAAACGATGTCTTGAGACAGACCCCGAGGTGTGCCTTGGAGCCTGTCTTGCCGCTCTCGGACAGGCTTGCGACGCGGCCGAAACGGATGCCGCGGTCATGCGCGCACTGCGGCTCGCAAAGCAGGAGACTTCCCTTCTCGTCGCGCTTGCCGATCTTGGCGGCGCCTTCGACGTGATCGCGGCGACCGAGGCATTGTCGCGGGCCGCAGACGCCTTTATTTCGGCGGCATTGCGCCATGTCCTGCGAGGGGCGGCCCGGTTGGGCCGGCTGCGGCTTACTGAAAATCCGGGCCTCGAAACCGGCTGCGGCCTCGTAATTCTTGCGCTTGGCAAGCTCGGCGCACGCGAACTTAATTATTCGAGCGATGTCGATATTGTGGTCTTCTTCGATCCGGATTGCGCGGCAATCACCGGCGTCGTCGACCCCGCGACGCTTTTCGCCCGCCTTACGAAGGATCTTGTCCGGCTGCTCCAGGAACGGACTGTGGACGGCTATGTCGAGCGTGTCGATTTGCGGCTTCGCCCTGACCCCGGCTCGACAGCGGTGGCGATTGCCCTTCCCGCCGCCTATTCCTATTACGAAAGTCTCGGCCAGAATTGGGAGCGCGCCGCCCTGATCAAGGCGCGGCCGGCCGCTGGCGACATCGCACTCGGTGAGACCTTTCTCGCCAATCTCAAGCCGTTCATCTGGAGAAAATATTTCGACTACGCCGCCATTGCGGATATTGCCGCGATGAAGCGCCAGATTCACGCGGTCCGCGGCCATGAGGAGATCACGGTCGCCGGTCACGATATGAAACTGGGACGCGGCGGCATTCGGGAAATTGAATTTTTCGTGCAGACCCAGCAATTGATCTTTGGTGGCAAGAGGCCGAGCCTGCGGGGCCGGCGCACCCTCGACATGCTGGAGGAACTGGGAAAGGAAGGCTGGGTGACGAGTGACGCGGTCACGGATTTGCGCGCGTCCTACCTCTTCCTGCGTGAGATCGAACACCGGCTTCAGATGATCGCCGACGAGCAAACGCAGCGTTTGCCGAAGGACCAAGACGGTCTCACGCGCTTCGCGCGCTTTTGCGGCCATACCCGGAAAAGCCGCTTTTGCAGCGAAGTCACGCATCGCCTGCGGCTTGTCACGCATCATTACGGGCGGCTCTTCGAACACTCCCCAAGACTCGATGTGGCGGCAGGCAGTCTGGTCTTCACAGGCGCCGCCGACGATCCGGAAACACTCGAAACCTTGCAGCGTTTGGGTTTCAAGAATGGGTCGCTCGCTGCCGAGACGATCCGGGGCTGGCATTTCGGCCGCCGTCCCGCCGTGCGCAGCTCCCGCGCAAGGGAAATCTTAACGGAATTGGTGCCGTTGCTTTTGCAGGCCTTCGCGCGGTCGGGCGATCCCGACGCGGCGCTCGCCGGATTTGATTCCGCGCTCGCAGGCATGCCCGCGGCCGCCGAGCTTTTTTTGGTCCTCAAAGCCAATCCTCCGATCTGCGAATTGTTCGGCGAAATTCTAGGCGGCGCGCCACGACTGGCGCGCACCATCATCAGCCGTCCGCATGTGCTCGATGCCGCAATCGATCCGAATGTCCTCAAGGCCCCTCTTGATGAAGACGCGTTCCGGCAGCGTGCGGGACATCTGCTGCAACAGAAATTCGACATGGAGGAATTCCTTGATGCGCTGCGTGATTTCGCCCAGGAGGAATTGTTTCCAATCGGTCTTCGGCTATGGTCTGGGATGATCGAGCCTGCCGATGCGGCGCTTGCTTATTCGGGGCTCGCGGCAAGCATTGTCGAAACCGCCCTCACCCAAGTCGAGCGCGTCTTCAGCAGGGAGCATGGACGGATTCCGGGAGGCCGGCTGGCCGTTTTGGCGCTGGGCAAGCTCGGCTCGCGCGAAATGACGGCGGCCTCGGATCTTGATCTCATTCTTATCTATGATTTTGATCCCTCGCAGCCGGAATCCGCGGGCTCGCGGCCTCTCCACGCCGTGCAATATTACACCCGCCTGGCGCAGCGTCTTATCTCTGCTCTAACGGTCGCGACGCGGCGGGGGCGGCTTTACGATGTCGATATGCGATTGCGCCCTTCCGGCCGCAAAGGGCCGGTCGCGACCCAATACTCGCATTTCGTCGACTATCAATCCAGGGAAGCGGAGACCTGGGAACATATGGCCCTGACCCGCGCACGGGCCATTGCCGGCGACGCGCAACTTGCCTCGCGAACTACAGCTGCCATAAAGGCCATTCTGACGCGCCCGCGCGGCGATCAACTCGCGCAAGACGTGTCCGAGATGCGGCGCTTGATTGCGCAGGCGAAGGGAGATGGCGAGCCTTGGGACCTCAAGCTCGCCGCAGGAGGGCTGATCGATATCGAATTCTTGGGACAATATCTTTTGCTTCGCCATGCCCATGCCAATGAGAGCCTCGTTTCTGTTTCGCCGCTTGCCGTGCTCGCGGCGGCGGCAAGCTGCGGCGTGCTCGACGCCAAGGATGCGCGAACTTTGATGGACGCCTACGGGCTTTGCACGGGCGTGATGCAAATTTTGCGACTGACTCTCGATCCTGGCTCTGATCCGCGTCAGGCGAACGAAGCGGTCAAGCGGCGTCTTGCGAGAGTAGCCGGGCAGCCGAGCCTCGGCGCGCTCGAAAGCTGCCTCGGGGATATCCGCAGGGAGGTCCGCGGCGTCTTCGACAAGATCCTGTCACCGCGATGAAGCGCGCAATTTTTGCGGCGGCCGCGCGGGGCGCCGCAAGGTGCTCGCCGCCAAAAGCAGCTTTTGGCGCGGAACGTCGCGCGGCTCGGGCAGATGGACGAGGACGATCGTTCCATTGCCGACGGACGAACGAATGCGGATCGAACCGCCGTGCAAATCGACGAGCGAGCGTGCGATCGCAAGGCCGAGGCCCGATCCCCTCATGCCATTGTCCAGTGCCCCGCCCAATTGCTCAAATGGCCGGCCAAGCCTCGCGAGAGGGGCGGGCGGGATGCCGATGCCAGTATCTTCCACATAAAGATTCAAAGCCCCTTGAACCATCCGTGTTCGGACGCTGACGCGGCCGTGATTGGGGGTATATTTCACTGCGTTGCGCAAAAGGATCGCAAGAATCTTTCCAATCGCCTTGCGGTCCGCATAGATTTTCTTGCCGGGCAAGGTTTCGGCTGTCACCGTGATTTCCTTTTCGGCGGCGATCGCTTCGATCTCCTGGACCGCGGCACTCACCGAGGCATCGACGTCAAAGTCGGTCTTCTGAATCTGGAACCTGCCGGACTCGAGGCGAGCCATGTCGAGAACGTCGGAGATCACATCGCGCAGCCGTTCGCCGCTCTGCTTGATGTCCCTGCAGTAATCAACATATTTCGGCGAGCCCAGCGGGCCGAAGGTTTCTTGCTGCATCATGTCGGCAAAGCCGATGATGTGGTTAAGGGGCGTGCGAAGCTCGTGGCTCATATTCGCGAGGAACTCGGATTTGGCCCGGTTCGCGGAGACGGCTTCATCCTTTTGCTCGAAATATTTCTCGGCAAGATCGGCGAGCTGCTGCGCCTGCAATTCCAACGTCAAGCGCGATTTGCGCAGATCGGCGACGGTGGCCATCAGTCTGCGCTCGGAATCCATCAATTGCTCTTCATGGCGTTTCAGCGCCGTGATGTCGGTGCCGACCGAAACATAGCCGCCGTCCTTGGTACGCCGCTCGTTGATTTGCAGCCAGCGGCCATCGCCAAGGCGGGCCTCATAGGTGCGCGCCCCCGCGAGTTGCCGCTCGCCGAGCGCGATTTGGGTCTGAATGATGGGCGGGGTGCCTTTGGCCATCACTTGCGCATAGGGCGTTCCGGCGGCGACCGCGTCGTGAGAGAGATGGTGGAATTTCTGGAACTTTGAATTGCACATGACGAGCCGGTTATCGGAGTCCCAAAGAACAAAGGCTTCCGAAACGGCCTCAATGGCATCACGAAGGCGCAAATCCGCCGTGGCGGTGCGCTCGGCGAGGGCTTTTTGTTCGGTGATATCGACGGCGATGCCGACGAGGTGCGGCGGCGTGCCCGCTGGATCTTGGACAAGCTCGGCGCGGGCTCGCAACCAGATCCAATCACCTTTCACGTTCTGCATCCGGAAAACGTGGTCGATCGAATCGGCTTTCGAACTCGCCAGCATCTCGGCCATCGCGGCGAGGTCGCCGTCTTGCGGATGAACGAGCGCATTGATGTCACCGAAGGACATAAATTGGCCGGCTGGTGCCATGCCGAGGATCTCATACATCGAGTCCGACCAGTAAATGCGCCCGCGCGCGAGATCCCAGTCCCAAAGGCCGCAGCGTCCGCGGCCGAGTGCCGTGTCGACCCTGGACTGCATCCTTTCGCAGAGCTGATTGGCCGCGCGGGCGCGCGAGGCCTGCCAGAAATAAGCGATTGCGAGTGCAATGAGGACGACAACCGTGCAGATGACCAGCACGGCGGTGCGGAAGCTCGCCGCTTCCCAATCCGCGAGGACCGCATCCATGGGATAGATGATCGCGACTTGGCCGAATGGCGCGGCAAGCGTGTGCACACTCGCCAAGGCATCCGATCCGTCCGCGAGGTCGATACGCAGGACACCGGCTTTCTCGGCGAAAACCGTCAAGGGTTGTGCCGGCCCCAAGACATCATTGAGCGTGCCGCTGGAGCTGGACAGGGGAGGCGCGGCCGCGACAATCGTACCCGCGGCGTCGGTCACGATCACCTGCTGCTTGCGCGCCAGCGCGCGAGACGGCACCGCCTGAGCAAGTGCCATTGCGAGGTCACCCTTGGGCTGCTCCCGGAAGGTGGCGTTGAGGTTGCTGCTTACGGCGCCATCGGCCAATTCGAGATCGGTGAAGGCATCGGCGATGGCGCTATCATAGGCGTCGCGTGTGATCGTGAACGAGACTGCCACCAGCGCTCCGGCGAAGAGCGCCACCATCGCGGGCACTGCACGCCGGACCCAGATTTCGAGATGGATTAAACGCAGAATCGCGGGCTGCGTCGCCGCACAGCCAAGTTCCAGCAATGCCCCTGCGCGCGCAGAAGCATGCGCCCTTTGAGCGCGCGCCATGTCAGGCCCCCTCGAAACTGACCGGAGCGATGTGCCGCACCTCTCCGAATCGAGCCTATGAGAGTCTCACTTTTTTGTTTTGTCCAGAGATTAATTAAACGTGAATGCAGATTTGATCGTCATGCTGAAGATGGCTGCTCTGCCAAGGCCGAAGCGGAGGCCCTCTGACGTGTCTCACAGCTCGGGTTGGACGCAAGAGCTGATGGTATGAAGGTTGCTACGTTACCGCCTGTGCCCTGACCGATTTCCAGGGTTCTTGGTTCCTCTTCGAAGGCACGGGCCCGCTTGTGGCAGACACCGGAGGCGGCTTTTGCGATTTAGAAAGACGTCGGTTGCGGCGTGAATGGGATTGAGGATGTTCACCAGAGTCTGCAAGGAAGAAACCATCGCCGAGGGCGGAATGCGGATCGTCATCGCCGATGCCCATGTCATCATTCTGGCTTGGCCCGAAAATGGCGCGATCAAAGCTTTTCAGGGGGTCTGTCCGCACACCAATATGCCGCTCGCCGAAGCCGAATTCGACGGCACGGTGCTGACCTGCCCCAGTCACTCGTGGACTTGGGACTTGAATACCGGCGAGCCGATCCATCCAAAAGAGAGTGCGCTGGCCGAATATCCCGTCAAGATCGAAGACGGGATTGTCTACATTGATACAGAGGGAGTTTCGCCTCTCTTTGCGGCTTCGTAAGAGCCCAGACAGAGTCTTCATCATCGGCCAAGGCCGCGTCTAAACCTCGCCGGTCACAAGTGCGATGGTGACGCCGTCATAGCCTTTGGCGCCGACGGTCTGGAGGGCGGTGGCGCTGACGCGCGGCTCCTCGACAAGCATCTCGTTGAAACGGCGTATCCCCTGGATGTCGGGATCGCGGCTTTCAGCTTCGATCACCTTGCCGTCACGCACCACATTATCGACGATAATAACGCTGCCGCGCCGGGACAATTTGAGCGCAAAGCTGAAATATTCCGGGATACTCTGCTTGTCGGCATCGATGAAAGTGAGATCAAAAGCCCCGCCGTCCTCCGCAGCAATCCGTGGCAGCGCCTCGAGGGCACGACCGACGCGCAGGTCGACAACGCCGCTCAAGCCCGCGCGTGCAATGTTGGCCTGCGCGACCTCGGCGTGCCTCGGCTCGGCCTCGATCGTGATGAGGCGGCCGGCTTCGGGGAGAGCCCGGGCCAGCCAGATGGTGCTGTAGCCGCCGAGCGTGCCAACCTCCAAAATTCTGCGCGCACCCTGAATTCGCGCAATGAGATAGAGCAGCTTTCCCTGGCTTGGCGTGACATTGATCGGCGGCAAACCGGCGGCATTGCTGGCCTCGATGGCAGCGTCGAGCGCGGCGTCGGACGGCACCAGCTTGGCGTTGATATAGTGGTCGACGGCGGTCCAGAGCGCCTCGGTCATGAGTCATCCCCAGGCTTGATGGTGGCGGATCAGGCGAGCGATCGTTCGACGATATCCTTCACATCGGGCGAAAGAGAAGCCGCACCGGCGACGTGGCGGAGCGCGCGTTCGGCGCAGTTGCGGCGGACTTCCTCAAGGGAGCGCCAGCTTTTGAAGGCCGAAAGGAGGCGTGCCGCGACCTGCGGGTTTCTCGTATCGAGGTCAAGAACGATGTCAGCGATGAAGTCGTAGCCGCTGCCATCCTTTGCATTGAACTGAGTTTGATTGAGCGCGAAGGAACCGGCGAGCGAGCGCATCCTGTTGGGATTGTTGAACGAGAAAGCCTTGTGCTTCATGAGGCCTTTGACCCTGTCGAGCGTTCTCTTCTCTGGGATCATTGCCTGCAAGGCAAACCACTTGTCGATCACGAGCGGCTCGCCTTCATGCGCGTGATAGAAGGCATCGAGCGCGGCTTCGCGTTCCATTCCTGGGACATGGGCGAGCACGCTCAGCGCAGCGATCTCGTCCGTCATGGTGGCGGCGGTCTCGCGCTGGCGGGCGGCGAGCCGCGCGCCTTCGATCGTGTCTCCTGCCGCGAAGAGATCAAGCGCGGCATTGCGCAGGGACCGCCGCCCGGCGGCCACCGCATCGGGAGAATAAGGCCCAGCATCGGCGAGCCTCTCGTAGAGGACGCGCAATGTTTCCTTAAGATCGAGGCCGATCGCCTTGCGTAGGGCCTCGCGCGCGGCATGGATCGCGTCCGGATCGACATCCTCGCCGATCTCCCGCGCGATGTCGGACTCACTCGGCAAGGTGATCGCTTGCGCGGTGAAGGCCGGATCGGCGCTTTTTTCGATGAGGATGCGAAGGGCGTTGCTGAAATCCTTGTTCCCCTCCGGGGCGTCCCCTGCGCGGATGCGCGCGACCGAGCGCTGCAGCAGGCGGGTGGCATAGGTTGAAGCTGCCTGCCAGCGGTTGAAACCGTCGCTGTCATGCGCAATGAGGGTGATGAGATCGGCCTCGCTTGCCGGGTAAGCGAGGCGCACCGGTGCCGAGAAGCCCCTCAGCAAGGACGGAACCGGCCAGCTTGGCACGTCGTAAAAGGTGACACGCCGATGCCCGGTCGAGAGCTCGATGACGCCACGAGAGAGCTCAGCCGCGCTCGCACCGTCCTGATTGCCCGTACGCAGTTCCACATCCCCCTGGCCAGCGATCACGAGACCGAGCGCGATCGGTATGATGAAAGGCTCTTTCTTGTCCTGGCCGGGGGTTGGCTTGCAGGATTGCGCGAAGTCGAGGGTAAAGCTCTTCGAAGCTTCGTCGTAGCTTCCGGTCACCTCGACGAGCGGGGTGCCGGATTGATGATACCAGCGCGAGAATTCGGTCAAGTCGCGCCCCGACGTCTCGGCGAAGCAGGCGATGAAATCCTCGATCGTCGCCGCGGTCCCATCATAGCGATCGAAATAGAGATCCATCCCCTTGTGGAAAGCCTCGTCACCGATGAGCACGTTCAGCATGCGGATGATTTCGGCGCCCTTTTCGTAGATCGTCGCTGTGTAGAAATTATTGATTTCCCGATAGGTGTCCGGCCGGACATTATGCGCGAGAGGGCCCGCATCCTCGGCGAATTGCTGGGCGCGCAAGGTGCGCACGTCGCCAATCCGGCGCACCGGGGCGGAACGCATGTCGGCAGAAAACGCATGATCGCGAAAGACGGTCAAGCCTTCCTTGAGACAGAGCTGAAACCAGTCGCGGCAGGTGATCCGGTTGCCGGTCCAATTGTGAAAATATTCATGCGCGATCACAGCCTCGATGTTCGCGTAATCCGCGTCCGTCGCGGTCGCAGGCGAGGCGAGCACATATTTGTCGTTGAAAATGTTCAGCCCCTTATTCTCCATCGCCCCCATGTTGAAGTCGGAGACGGCGACGATGTTGAAAACGTCGAGATCATACTCACGGCCATAGACCTTCTCGTCCCAGGCCATGGCGCGCTTAAGCGCATCCATCGCATAGGCGGCATAGGGCTCCTTGCCGTGCTCGACATGGACGCCAAGCTGAACTTTGCGGCCGGATCGCGTCGTAAACTCGTCGAAAATCGAACCAAGATCCCCGCCGACGAGGGCGAACAAATAGCAGGGCTTTGGATAGGGATCGTGCCACACCGCGAAATGGCGCGAGGTTCCTTCGATCTTTCCGCTCGCGATCTTGTTGCCGTTGGAGAGCAGCAGAGGCGCCTCGGAGAACTCCGCCTCAAGCCTGACCGTATAGACGCTCAGAACATCAGGACGGTCGAGAAAATAGGTGATACGTCGAAACCCTTCCGCCTCGCACTGGGTGCAATAGGCGGAACCGGAGCGATAAAGTCCCATCAGGCGTGTATTGGCTGCGGCGTCGATTTCGGTTTCGATTTCGAGAACGAAAGGCCGTTGCGGCGGCTCATACAGGGTGAACTCATTGCACGATACGAAACCATTCCACGTCTTCGCATCGTGGATATCGAGGTTCTCGCCGTCGAGCGCGATCCTCTTCGCCGTCAGCCCATCGCCGTCGAGGACAAGGGCGGCACCGGGGCGACCTTCTGGATTGGGCCGGATGGCGAGCCGGGCCAGAACGCATGTCGCGGACGGGTGCAGCTTGACATCGAGATCGACCTTGTCGATCAGATAATCGGGAACCCTATAGTCTTTCAGGCGAACGGGTTCTGCGATATCGGTGCGCATCGAAACCTCTGGGATAAAGCGGCAAACAGCGATTCTGGTACGGAACGATCGCGGCGATCTTAAGGGCAACAGCCGCGAGGTGTAAAACCGTGCCCGTGGCACGCTCCCTCTCGAATTTTCGCCCGTCACGGCGGTACGGAAATCCGAAAGTGGACTGGCGGCCGGTCTTCATGACGTGTGGCAAAACAAAGGAAATATAGGAATGGCTGGAACTCTCGGAAAGTGTCTGCTCATTGCGGCGGCATTCGTCACCCTGGCGTTGCCCCAGGCAGGATGGGCGCATGGCCCGTCGCGGCAGAAAGTTACGGAGTCGGTGACGATCGATGCGCCTCCCGCAAAGGTCTGGGACGCGATCAAGGATTTTCACGACATGAGCTGGCTGCCTGGGGTCGTCAAGACGACGGGCGAGGGCGGCAATGAGCCGGATACCGCCACGCGTCAGCTCACTCTCGACAATGGCGCGACGATCGACGAAAGCCTCTATAAATATGACGCGGACGCAATGACCTATTCCTATCGCATCGATAAAGTCGACGTGAAGGTACTCCCGGTCAACAATTATTCCTCGACCCTCGCGGTTCTTCCGGCCGAGGGCGGGAAAAGCACGGTCGAATGGCGCGGGGCCTTTTATCGCGGCTATCCGAACAATGATCCGCCGCCGGAATTGAACGATGAGGCTGCGATCAAGGCTGTCACCGCCATCTATCGCAAGGGCCTCGACGCTTTGAAGAAAAAGGTTGAGGCAGCCAAGTGAGCGGTCGGCCAGTGATGAGCATTCCTCAAGCTAGGGGCGTCAAAGCAGGCGCCCTGTTTGCCGCTGTTTTCGCTTGCGCTGTTCTTTGCGAGGCTCCCGCGAGTTGGGGCGGCGAAGCCTTCATCACGGATCAAACCGGCGACGAAGTCAGCGTGCTCGATCTCGGCTTGAAACATGTCGTCGCGCGGATTCCGGTTTCCGGCAAGCCTGCGGGAATTGCCATGGCGCGGGACGGGCGCACGGCTTACGTCACAAGTCCGGAGGGCAAATATGTCTCGGTGATCGATACGGCCTTGCGCAAGATCGTCGCCAAGATTGCAATGCCTGATACGCCGCTCGGCATTGCCGCCGACCCCACCGGCGGCTTCATTTATGTGGCCGGTTTTTATCAGCCGCGTCTTTACAAAATTGATCTTGCGGCAAAAACCATCGTCGCGAGTGTCGAGGTTGGCGCCTCCCCATCGGGCGTCGCCTTGACGGCTGACGGGACGCTGATCGTGACAGCCGATCGCGACGATGACCAAGTTTCCATCATCGATGCAAAGACCTTCGCCCGCACCGGCACGGTCAAGGTCGGTTCGCATCCATTCGGCGTGACCATCGATCCGCAAGGCGAGCGCGCCTATGCGGCGAATGTCGAGAGCAACGACATTTCTGTGATCGACCTCAAGGCGGCCAAAATCCTTGGTACCGTGGCGGTCGGCAAGCGGCCCTATGCCGTCGCCCTCGCCAAGGGTCGCGGCTTCTCGACGGACCAATATGGCGGAACCGTCTCGGTCTTCGATCTTGCGACGTTGAAACCCGTGAAGCGGATTTCCGTCGGCGATTATCCCGAGGGAATCGAAACGAGCGCCGACGGCAATAGTGTCTATGTCGTCAACTGGTTCTCGAATGAAGTGTGGGTCATCGATGCGCAAACGCTGGCGGTGACGACGAAAATGGAGGCCGGCGACGGCCCCCGTGCGTTCGGGACTTTTTTACGCGAGCCCCTGTGAGTTTTTCGGCGGAATGGGGATATGATCTGAGAGGTGAAGAGCGCAAAGAGCGGCCTTGCAAATCGTTTTCCTCGCAGCGGATTTCCGCGTCTGTTCGATGCGCATCTTCACCAGGGCAGGGAGTGCACGCTATGCTCAAGGAGTTCAAGGAGTTCGCGCTCAAGGGCAATGTCATCGACCTCGCGGTTGGCGTCGTCATCGGTGTGGCGTTTGGCAAGATCGTCGATTCTCTTGTCAATGACATCATCATGCCCCTCATTGGCGCCGTCGGCGGCGGCCTCGATTTTTCGAATTATTTTTTGCCGCTGAGCAAGCACGTCACCGCCCTCTCGCTCGCCGAAGCCCGCAGACAGGGAGCCGTGCTCGCATGGGGCAACTTCATCACCGTCGCGGTGAATTTCCTTATTATCGCATTTGTCTTGTTCATCGCGGTGCGTGGCATCAACATCATGCGAAGGGGCATTGCGCCAGCTTTGGTTGAAGCGCCGCCGCCTGCGAAGCCCCACCAGGAAGTCGTGCTTGAGGAGATTCGTGACCTCTTGGCGCAAAGCGTCCGGGAAAGCGCTTTATCGCATCCGCAAACCAATTCCGATTGAGGCGTCTGTCCTTCGCGCCTTGGCGCGAGGCGCTCGACGATTCATGCCTCGCCTTGCAGCACCGGCCTTCGCACATAAAGGGCCGCGCCCAAATTGAGGAGGCCGAGCGCGGCAAGGAGCACGGGCTCGGTTACGCCGATCGCTTCGCTTTGCAGCGCGGCGGTCGCGAGAACCCCAAAGACCATGAAAGCGGCGTTGAGAATATTCACGCCCCCGACAATCCTGGCGCGGCGTTCCACCGCCGCGTCGGCCTGGATCGCGGTGAAAATCGGCACAACGAAAAGGCCGCCCGCGCAAGCGAGCCCCGTGACATCGGAGGCCATCCGCAGACCGGCGATCGAGCGGAAGAATTCGGCGAGCCCGACTTCCGCCGTTGCCACCGGCAAGGAGAACGTTGCGGCGCCGAGGTCAATCA
>Ga0335081_10004313_pt1 | contig 22408 bp, 22 predicted proteins | sample Lox_Sample_35_FD_206713 | JGI IMG/M metagenome (GOLD analysis project Ga0335081, IMG submission 206713) | Soil microbial communities from Loxahatchee National Wildlife Refuge, Florida, United States - Lox_Sample_3.5 | ecosystem: Environmental > Terrestrial > Soil > Wetlands | place: USA... | reverse complement strand
GAGCGCGACCCGGCGACCGAGCGCTACCGCCTTGGCGGGGAGATCGTCGCGATTGCAAGGAAGGTACGGAAGCCGTCGCTGCGCGATCGGGTCGCGCCGCTTCTGCACCAGCTCAGCGTCGAGGTCAGCGAAACCTGCGGCTTCTATGTCCAGACCGGGGACGCGGTCGAGGTGGTCGCTTCCGCGATCAGCACGCGGGCGCTGAGCTACACCATGAAAGTCGGCATGACCGCGCCGCTCTATGCGGTTTCCGCCGGCAAGATCGTGCTGTCGGAGCTGCGGGCGGAGGATTTAAGGCGATATCTGGCGCGCGCGAGGTTCGCGCCGGTGACGCTCCACACCATTCGCTCCAAAAGCCGGTTGAGCAAGGAGCTTCAGAAAGTCAGAGCGACAGGTTTCGCCTATTCCCGCGACGAATTCACGTTGGGGATTACAGCCATCGCCACTGCCGTGCGCTGCGGATCGAAGTTCCAGGGCGCCATCAATCTGGCGGTGCCGACCGCGCGCTTTACGCCCGAGCGGGACGGCGAGTTTCGCGAAGCTTTGCGGCGCACGGCGCAGATTGTCGCGGAAGAAATCGGCCGGGACTTGTGAGCGCCGATCGACGAAGTCCAGGCGCACGGACTGTTTGGCGCCGACGTTATTCCGCGATTGCGGTCGGCCTGATGACGGCAGGCGGAGCGTGCGCTACAAGGCGGCCCGCTCGATGCCGCTGGCGGCCATCAGTTCGGCGATGCGCTTGCGCGCGTGAAAGACCCGGGTCTTCACCGTGTTCGCCAGCACGCCGATGACGCGGGCGATCTCCTCGATCGACTGCTCGTGATAATAGACGAGATCGATGACCTGGCGATGCGCGCTCGACAATTGGCGCAGGCAGGCCTGCAGCACGGCGCTGCGATCGGTTTTTTGCATGCTGACTTCCGGATCGTCGGCCGTGTCTTCAAGGCTTTCGGCGACGTCGTCGTCGAGCGGTGTGTACGAGCGCTGGCGTAACGCGCTCAACGCCTTGTAGCGGGCGATGCCGAGAATCCAGGTCGTGACTTGCGAGCGGGCCTCGAAGCCGCGGGCGCCGCGCCAGACGTCGAGAAACACTTCGTTGAGCAAATCCTCGGCGGTTTCCTCGCTTTTGACGATGCGGGTGAGGAAACGGAACACCCGCAAATGGTGGCGGGCGAACAGAAGCCGCATGGCGTCTTTGTCGCCCTTCGCAATCAGTCCGATCAGCGTCTGATCGGACGTTGCCTTGATCGACGATAACCGGCTCGACGCGGCCGCGGAAATCGCTGGATTGTACTGCATGGCGCTGCCCCCTGCGCGAGGGAACCTAGAATTCTTCGGCGCCGTGGCTCCATTCTACGTTGGGTAATGGCTAGTGTCGGAAGGGAAGGGGGCCATATACGCTGGTATAGGGGGAACGGGCGCGCGCCTGGAGACTGCCGCCGGGCGTCAGCCGCGGCCGCCGGCGGGAGACTGCTGGAGCGCCTTGTCGAGGCAGGCGATCAAGCTCGTTTCGTCGAACGGCTTGCGCAACAGTCCCGAGGCTCCGGCGTGGAGCAGCCGGTCGCGGACCTTCTCCTCGAAATAGGCGGTCATGAAGATCATCGGCGTGCGGTGGCCTTCGGCGATCAGCCGATCCTGCAGGTCGGCGCCATTCATGCCGGGCATATTGAGATCGGTGATCAGACAGGCCGAATCGTGCAACCGCTCCGACCGCAAATATTCCTCGGCCGAGGTGAATACCGCGGCGCGGTAGCCCAAAGAGCGGATGAGCCTCGCGGTGGCCTCGCGCACCGATGCGTCGTCGTCGATGATGGAGATCACGCGCTGGTTTGCCAATTTCATTGCCTATTCAGCGCGTTTTAGTCGCAACGGACGACGTTCCGCTACTGTACATGGGCAAAGGTTCGGGCATCGGATAGGGCTACGGAACTATACTTGTGTATAGGGTCCTCACTCAGGCTTGCGGCGGATGCCCAAGGCGTCGGCCATCCGCACCAGATCGGCAAGCGATTTTGCTCCCATTTTGCGCATCACGCTGCCGCGGTGAACCTTGACGGTGATCTCGCTGACGCCGATCTGCCCGGCGATCTGTTTGTTCATCAGGCCGGCCGTGACGTGGCCCATGATTTCCTGTTCGCGCGCGGTCAGCGTCGCGAAGTGCGCTTTCAGCTTCGCGGTATCGCCGGCGCTCTTGCGCCGGTCGCGATCGCGCTCAAGGCCGGTTTGCACCGCATCCAGCATGTCCTGATCGCGAAACGGCTTGGGCAGAAACTCGATCGCGCCGGCCTTCATCGCCCGCACGGTCATCGGAATATCGCCATGCCCGGTCATGAAGACGATCGGAATGTTGATATTGGCCTTGGCGAGCTCGGCCTGGAAATCGAGTCCGCTATGCCCCGGCAATCTGACGTCGAGCACCAGACAGCTCGGTCCGTCCGCCAATGTGTTGCGCAGAAATTCGCCAGCCGAGGCGAACGCCTTGACCTGCAAGCCGACCGAACGGAACAAGCGCGCCAACGCCTCGCGCAGCGAGTCATCGTCGTCGATCACATAAACGATCGGCTGTGCGTCTGCGGCCGCGCTCATGAAATTGCCCGTTGCGCTCCGGCGCCGGCTTTGGCCGCCGGCAAGACGATGCGAAAGATCGAGCCGCGCGGCCGCGCCGGCGCTGCAGAAAGCTCGCCGGCGTGACGTTCGACGATCATGCGGCAAAGGGCAAGACCCAGGCCCATGCCGTGCGCCTTTGTGGTGATGAAAGCATCGAAAATGCTGTCGATCTGTTTCGGATCGATGCCGGTGCCGGAGTCCTCCACGGCGATGGCGACGGCGTTGTCGCCGTGCCGCTCGGTGCGCAGCTGCAGGACGCGCTGGCCGGCGGCGACCGTGAGCATGGCCTCGATGGCATTGCGCACAAGGTTGATCAGCACCTCCTGCAATTGCCCGCGATGGCCCATCACCGGCGGCAGTCCGGACTGCAGCGCGGTGCGCGCGGTGACGGCGTTGCGCTCGATGTCCTCGCGCAGCGTTTGCAGAACGCCGGCGGTGAGCTCGTTGACGTCGAGCGATTCATGGCCCTGATCGGCCTTGCCGAATAGCGCGCGGATGTTGTCGAACACCTGACTGGCGCGATGGCTGTCGCGGACCATGCTGTTGAGCGCCGATCTCGCTTCCTCCAAATTCGGCGGCGTGTGGTCGAGAAAGCGCAACGCCGCGCCGCCGTTCGAGGCGATGCCGGCAAGCGGCTGCCGTACTTCGTGCGAAATCGCGGCCGCCATCGCTTCGAGATTCATCAGCTTGTTGCTGCGTTCGCGCTGCAGCTCCGCGACCGACCGGCCGAGCTCGTCGGTGCGCTCGCGCAACTCGCCGAACAGGCGGGTGTTCTCGATGGCGATCAGCGCCTGGGCGGCGAAATGCCGGGCGAGCTCGATCTGTTTTTCGGTGAAGGGACGAACGGCAAGCCGCTTCAGCACGATGACGCCGATCGGATTGCCTTCGCGCAACAGCGGCACGCCAAGCACGTTGCGGTAGCCGATCTCCTTTTGCGGCGCGGCCAGCGTGTAATCCGGATCGGCCAGCACGTCGGCGACGTGGACCGGTTTGCGTTCCATCACCGCGCGCGCGATGACGCTGCCGCGGCCCGGCGCGAACGGCACGCCGCCGGCGAGGGCGCGGTGGTTGGGCGGCCCGCCATAGGTGGCGATGACGCGATATTGCTCGCCCTGTTGGCGATGCATGGCGGCGAGATCCGCATCGCACAGCCGCACCGCCATTTCGATCAAGGTATCGAGCAGCTGCTGCAGATCGAATGTCGAGCGGCTGATGATGTTGAGCACGTCGGCGGTCGCGGTTTGCTGCTCCAGCGATTCCCGCAGCTCCTGAACGAGCCGTGCATTGTCGATGGCGATCACCGCCTGATCGGCAAAGCTCTTGGCCACCTCGATCTGCTTGGCGGTGAACGGCCGAACCGCGGTGCGGCCGACGGTGAAGGAACCGACGAGTTCGCTGTCCTTGAACATCGGCACCGCAAGCGTGGTGCGCACGCCGGCGCGTTCGACGACGACGACCGTCGGCGGATTGCGCTCGGTATAGGACTGATCGGCCGCCAGATCGGGAATATGAATGACGCTTCGCGCCGCAAGCATGCGGCCGGAAGCGGAGTGCTCGTTGGGCCGGTATGGCGCGCGCTGGCGCAAGGCCACGAACTCCGCCGGAAGATTATGGCTGGCGACAAGATGCAGCGCGTCGCCGTCCCAGCGGTTGATAATGCCGTTGTCGGCATCGCAAAGCCGCACCGCATTGGCAAGGAGAGTGGCGAATACCGGCTGCAGATCGCCGGATGAACCGCTGATGGCGCGTAGCACTTCCGACGTCGCCTTCTGCTGCGCCAGTGCTTCATTCAGTTCGCGGGTGAGGCGCGGGGCGACGGTTTCGCCCCGGGAGGTTGCGGCCTTCCGCGGCCGCGCGGGTTGCCGCGCGTTGCGCCGAGATGGCGCCGCCGCCTTGCGGCGCCGGACCGCACCTCGTTTGTTGCCGGCTAAACCGGATTTGGAGCGCCGTCGCATCACATCCCCCAAGCCCCGCGTGGGACCTTGTCGGCATGGTAGCGGGACAGGCGGGGCGGCGGAAAGTGGTACCCTCCGCGGCACATCAAGGTCAGCCGAGCGGTCGAATCGCGAATGTGGCATGTTCGCCGGCGCCGAAAGAAAGCCGAGAACCGTCATGCCGCTCTTTACCCTCGACGAGCTTGCCGATGCCGCCGCGATCGTGCATCGCGTCGTGCCGCCGACGCCGGCTTATGCCTGGCCCTTGCTCGCCAAGGCCATCGGCGCCGCAGTCATCGTCAAGCACGAGAACCACACCCCGATTGGCGCCTTCAAGGTCCGGGGCGGGCTGGTTTACGTCGATGCGCTGTGCCGGGCCGGTCCGCGGCCGCAGGGGCTTGCGACCGCGACACGTGGCAATCATGGCCAATCCATCGCGCTTGCCGCCGCGCGTCATGGGCTGCCGCTCGTGATCGTCGTCCCGGAAGGCAATTCGATCGAGAAGAATGCGGCGATGGCCGCGTTCGGCGGCGAAGTCGTCATCGCGGGCAAGGATTTCGACGAGAGCCGGCTTGTGGCCGCAGAGATTCAACGCAGCCGCGGCTATCATTACGTGCCGGCCTTCCATCCCGACCTGGTAAAGGGCGTTGCGACCTATGCGCAAGAGTTATTCGCCGGTCATGCCGATCTCGACGTGGTCTATGTCGCGATTGGCATGGGTTCGGGCATTTGCGGTCTGATCACGGTCCGCGATCTGCTCGGCCTCAAGACCGAAATCGTCGGCGTGGTCGCCGACAATGCGCCCGCCTATGCTCTCTCATTCGAAGCCGGCCGCGCGGTCGAGACCAATTCGGCGCGCACTTTTGCCGATGGGGTTGCTTGCCGCGTGCCCTCGGCCGAAGCGCTCGACATCATCATGAGAGGCGCGGCGCGCGTGGTTTGCGTCGGCGAGGATGCGATCGCCGAGGCGGTGCGCCTATACTATACGGCGACGCATAATCTCGCCGAGGGCGCTGGCGCCGTACCCCTGGCAGCGCTGCTGCAGGAGAAAGCCCGCTGTGCGGGGAAGCGTGTCGGCCTCATCCTCTCCGGCGGCAATATCGATGTTCCGGTGATGGCGCAGATCTTAAGCGGCGCGACGCCGGCGGTCTGATAGGTCCGGCCTGCAGGACTTGGGTAATGGACTGCCGTGACGGCTTGCAGGCTCACACGCCGCCGACGGCGACGTGCTGCCTGAGCCGATTCGGCCGGACCGCCATGGTCGTCACCGGGCAGAGCGGCGTCGGGATCGGCGTCTTTTTGAATGTCGGCGTCTCCCCGGCGCCGCCTTCGACATCGACCCAGACCAGCCAATTGGCATCGTCGCGCGCGGTGAAATCCTCCCGGAAGTGGCTCAACCGCGACTCGGTGCGGTAGAGCGAGGCGCCGAGAATAAAGCGCGCCGCGAGCAGCATGGCTTCGGTTTCCTTCAGCCGCACCAATTCATGCACATGGGGCGCGGCAAGCTCGCGGAAATCTTCACTCAAGCGCTCGATTTTGCCGAACGCCGCCTCAAGACGGTCGGCGTGTTTGAGAATGCCGACATCATAGGCGAACATGATCGCCTGCAGATCGCGCAGGATGCGGTCCGACTCCGCCTGCGCGGTGGGACGAAGCGGCTCGACGGCTTCTTCGTGCAGCGCTTCGACCTCGGCGACGTTGATATTCGGCGCGGGCAGCCGGTCGAGATCTTCCACGGCGCTGCGCCCGGCGACCCAGCCGTTGCCGATGCCGAGACCGATATGAAATCCGGCGAAGTGATTGGCGCAGCCGCTTTGCGCCAGTCCCGCGGCAAGGAGGCCCGGAACGTCGGAGCGGCAATCCGGGCCGGTGCGGATGGCCATCTTGGTCATCTGGTTGAGCGCGTAATAGGGCGTCTTGCCGAACATGTCGGTGTTGGCTTCCGAGCCGAGCTTGCGAAAGAAATTGTCCATCCACTTGACCTTGCTGTGGATGAAATGATCGCGCATGTCTTCGGGTATCGGCGACATGTCGAGATAGAGCGGGTCGTTGCCCTTCATCTTCTCTTCGGCCATGGCGCGGGCGATGCGCGGCACATCGGCCTCGTCGGCCCATTCCGGCTCGTAAGCGCGCATGAAGGCTTCACCCTTGGCATTGGTGAAGCGCGCGCCCTCCTGGATCGCGAAGGTGATGCCTTCGAAGTAAAACTTCGGCGTACCCGGCCGCACGTAACTGAACTCGGCATTGCGCAAGCTCGCGCCGGCGCGATAGGCAAGCAGCGTGCCGGTGCCGGTGATGTCGCGCACGAATCCGGAGCGGAAGGTGATGGCGTTGGTGGCGACAATCGTGGCCCGCGCCTTGATCAGATGAAACTGGCCGGTGCGGCTATGGATCGCGGTGGCGCCGACGATGCGGCCGGATGGGCCGCCGAGCAGTCCGGTGACAAACAGCCGATCGAGCAGCGCCACGCCTTTTTCCGCAAGCGCCAGCCGCAGCCGCCAGCAATATTCCAGCCCGCCGCCGTCCGGGCACATCACCCGCGCCAGATCGAGACCGCGAGTCGGCCGCCGCGCATATTTGCCGTCGGGGTTGCGCGGGAATTTCATTCCCATCGCCTCGAAATCGGCGATGCGGTCGAACGAATTTACCAGCGACTCGCGCACCAAGAGCTGATCGGCAATGCCGTCATTGCCGGCAACGATCTCGCGGGTGATGCCGTCGATATCGTCCTCGGGAAAGGCCACGATCATCCAGGCGTTGGAGAAAGCGGTGTGGCCGGTACGGCCGGTCATCCAGGTATCGGCGATCGCGACCTTGGTGCCGTGCGCGCCGTGACGTTTCGCGCTTAAGGCCGCGATCATGCCGCCGGCGCCGCCCCCGACCACCAGAATGTCGGTGTCGATCAATGTTCCGTGCAAATGCGGCATGCTCTCACTCGATTGCGCTTAGTTACCACGGACGCGGGCGGTTCTTCACCGACGGATGGACGTCGACGATCTGCTCGGGACAAAAAATCTCGCAGCTAAAGCAGGTGATGCAGTGCTCGCGGAATCTGATTACCGGCAGGAGCCTCGTCTCAACCAGGCCGTCGAGCCGGGCTTGCAGCGGCGCGGGCTCCATGTGGATCACGTCGGCCGGACAGACATCGTCGCAGATTCCGCAGCTCGTGCACTTTTCAAGCTCGATATTTTCGATCATCCTGCGTCCGCTATTCCCATCCCGTCATTCGCTCAAGCGCAATTAAGCAGGAGTGACGCGCCTGCTTGAACTTGGCGGATCGTGCGCCACTATGGACCGTCGCGTCCTGCGACGATAGTCCTTAACCGAAGAAGTGTCATGAGCCGGCTGCCCATCACAATTGCCACGTGGGACTACGATCGGGTGCGTCCCCTTGTCGACGGACGCGTGCGCGTTGAGGGTTGCGACGTCAACTACCTGACGATGCCGGTCGAGGAGTGTTTCGAGCGCGCGTTTTTCCATGGCGAGTTCGACGTCGCCGAAATCGGCTTCAGTCCCTACCTGATCGCGCTGTCGCGCGGCATCTGTCCTTACATGGCGATCCCTGCGTTTCTGTCGCGGATGTTCCGGCATTCGGTGGTCTATATCCGCACCGACCGCGGCATCCATGGGCCCGCCGACCTGCGCGGCAAGCGGGTCGGCGTGCCGGAATATCAGATGTCGGCAGTGCTGTGGTTTCGCGGCTATCTGCAGGATGATTTCGCTATTGCCGCGAAGGACATCCAATGGGTACAGGCCGGCTTGGAAAATCCCGGCCGCCGCGACAAATTTCCGCTTAATTTGCCTGACGGTTTTCCGCTGGCGTCGCGCAACGACACCACGCTCAACGACATGCTGGTCGCCGGTGAGCTTGACGCGGTCATGTCGGCGCGGCGGCCGCCGTGTTTCATCGCCGGCCATCCCAAAGTGCGGCGCTTGTTTCCGGATTATCGCACGGTGGAACGCGACTACTACCGCAAGTCCGGATTGTTTCCGATCATGCACGCGGTCGGCGTAAAGCGCGAGCTTTTGGACCGGCATCGCTGGCTCGCCGCCAGCGTCTACAAGGCATTTTTGCAGGCAAAACGGCTTTCCGAGGCCGAATTTGCCGAGACCACCGCGCTCAAGATCGGGCTGCCCTGGATCAATGCCGAATACGAGGCGACCAAGGAGGCCATGGGTCAGGATTTCTGGCCCTATGGCGTGACGGAAAACCACAAGGCGCTTTCCACCATGGCCCGATATTCTTATGAACAAGGGCTCGCGCTGCGCCTCGTCGACGTCAACGAGATGTTCGCCGAAGGCAATATGAGCGAAACGCGGGTCTAGGGAGCGAAACATGGCCGTGCAACTGATCTGCTGCTCGCACAGCCCGCTGATGGTCACCGGCATCGAAGAGACCGAGCGCAATGTTCAGGCGCAATTCTTCAGCGAGCTCGAAGGCGCGGCGGCCGCCTTGCACGCCTTCAATCCGGATCTCGTCGTCGTGTTCGGCCCCGATCACTTCAACGGCTTCTTCTACGAGCTGATGCCGGCGTTCTGCATCGGCACCGCCGCCGAAGGCGCCAAGGACTGGCATCTGGAAAGCGGGGCGCTGCGGGTGCCGCGCGAACTGGCGACCGCCTGCGTGCGCTTTCTGCAGTCGCGAGATTTCGACGTCGCCATCTCGCACCAGATGAAAGTGGATCACGGCATCACCATTCCGCTCTACAAGCTCACCGGCGCGCTCGCCCGCTACGATGTGCTGCCGATCTTCGTCAATTGCGCCGCCGATCCGCGCCCGTCGTTCCGCCGCGTGCGCCGCTTCGGCGAGGCGGTCGGCGAGTTTCTGGCCGGCAAGGATTTGCGCCTGACCATCGTCGGCTCCGGCGGCCTGTCGCACGATCCGCCGACGCCGCGGCTCGAACGCAGCCCGCCGGACGTGGCACGCCGGCTGATCGTTCGGCAGACGCCGACGCAGGAAGAGCTCGATGCGCGGGAAAGCCGTGTCGTCAAGGCAGCGCGCGATCTCGTCGCCGGCAAGGGTCCTTGCCTGCCACCGAGCGAGCAGTGGGACCGCGATTTCCTGCAGACCTTCCTCGGCGACGCGCTCGAGGATTTCGACCGCATGACCGACGCGGAGATCGACCGCGCGGCTGGATTCGGCGCGCATGAGGTCCGCACCTGGGTCGCGGCCGCGGCGGCGGCGCGCAAGGTCGGCGCGCCGCGAGCGGAATTGCGATACTACCATCTCGTTCCGGAGTGGATCACCGGAATGGCGATCGTCGTGGCGCAATGACGGCGCAGCGGAGACGGGGATGGTGATTGCGATGAACGCGCCGGTCGCGCAACAGCAAAGGCCGCCGGTTGGCGAACCGCGCAACGAGATTCTCGCGGTGCGCGATCTCGGCCAGACGTTCGGGCCGCTGCGCGCTTTCGAGAACATCAATCTGTCGGTCCGCGAGCACGAATTTCTCTGCATCATCGGACCGAGCGGCTGCGGCAAATCGAGCCTGTTGATGTCCATCGCCGGCCACAATCAGCCGACCGAAGGAGCGATTTACTTCGGCGGGGCGCAAGTGCGGGGCCCGGATGTCGAACGTGGTCTCGTTTTTCAGGAATATGCGCTGTTTTTGTGGATGAACGTGTTCGACAATGTCGGCTTCGGTCTGCGCATGCTGCGCAGCGCCAGCGGCGCCGACTACCGGGCGCAGGTGGAGGAACATCTGGCATTGGTCGGCCTGACTGAGTTCGCCCATTACTGGCCGCATCAATTAAGCGGCGGCATGCGCCAGCGCGTCGCCATCGCGCGCGCTCTCGCGGTCAAGCCGCGGGTCCTGCTCATGGACGAGCCGTTCGGCGCGCTCGACGCCTTGACGCGCCGCGCGCTGCAGCAGGAACTGGTTCGCATCTGGCAATTGACGAAGATGACCATCATTTTCGTCACCCATAACCTGCAGGAAGCGCTCTATCTCGGCGACCGGGTGCTGTGCATGTCGCGGCGCCCCGCGCGCATCAAAAAGGAGATCGCGATCGCGCTGCCGCGGCCGCGCGACGTCGAAAACCCCGACGAGGAAATGAAACAGATCATCAGGGAGATGCAGGATGCCGTCTATTCGGAAGTCGATTCCCCGCGCGCCGGAGGCGGTTGAGCCGGATCGTAGCGGCCGCGGCAAGCGCGCGCTGCCGCGCCGCGCCGTGCTCTCGATGGTGGCCACGGCGGCGCTAACCTCGACGGTGCGGGCGCAGGCGGCGCTGCCGGTAGTGCGCTTCGTCAATGTGCCGCTGCAGGACTGGCTGGCGTTCTGGGTGGCGCAGCAAAACGGCTTCGACAAGAAGTACGGCATCGAGCTCAAGGCGGTGCCGATCGTCGGCGGCACGCAGACGGCGGAATTTGCCGCCGCCGGCGATTGCGATATCGCCGTGGTCGCCGGCGTGCTGGCCCTGCTTGCGGTGAAACGGGGCCTGATCCCGAACAAGATCGTGCTGCTGAGCCCGCTCGGCTCCTCGGCCGACGCCCAGCATCCGTTCCAGGGCGTCGTCGCCAACGACAAGATCAAGACCTGGAAGGACCTGGAGGGCAAGAATGTCGCGGTCTTGAGCACGCACAGCCTGTTTTACCTGTCCGTGACGACCCGGATGCAGCGCGAGCAAGTGGACGTCAGCAAGGTCAATTTCGTCACGATCCCGCTGCCCGAACAGGTGGCGGCGCTAAAGGCCGGCCGGGTCGATGCGATCTGCGTCGGCACCGATTTCGCGGCGCGCGCCATCCAGGACAAGGCCGGACACCTCCTTGACTGGACGCTCGGCGCGCCGCCGTTCGACCACTACAGCCCCGGCTTTCTCGTCGCCAACAGCGACTTCGCCAACCGTAATCCGGCGGTGCTGGAAAACTTCCTCAAAGCTTACATCACCGCCATAAAATGGATCGACGATAATCCGGACAAGGCCAAGGACGTCACGGCAAAGGAGCTGCACATCACCGATCCCGTGGTGGTGAAGGGCTTCTATCTCGAAAAGTGGGATTCGACGCTCGCTCCAGATCCAGGATCGGTGGCGCTCGACAATGAAATGCTCAAGGGTCGCGGCATCGATCAGCCGATCGACCTCGACAAGTATCTCACGCAAATGAAACTGGTCGAGAATGCCCGTCGCGCCGTCCTTGGCAAATAGCGTCACCGCCAAAAGCGAGCGCCGGCGGTTTCCGGCGCTGCCGCCGGCGCGCGCGTTGCGGCGCTGGCTGGTGCCGGTGGCGCTGCTCGCACTGTGGGAGGTGTCGAGCGACACCGGGCTGGTCGATTCCTATTATCTGCCGCCGCTCCACGTCGTGCTCCAGACGGCTTGGTCGCTCCTGCTTTCGGGCCAGCTTCTCGACGATACCGGCGTAAGCCTGTACCGGCTGTTCGCCGGCTACGCGAGCGGCGCCATCGCCGGCATCGTGGTCGGTGTCGTCACCGGAAGGAGCGCGCTGGCGTTCGATCTTCTCGACCCGGTGATTCAGGCGCTGCGGCCAATTTCGCCGATCGCGCTGTTGCCGCTGGCGATCGTCTATCTCGGCGTCGGCGATTTCGAGAAGATCATGCTGATCGCCTATTCGACCTTCTTTCCGGTCGTCATCAATACCTATTTCGGCGTCCGCGACGTCGACCCGGTGGTGCTGATGGCGGCGCGGACGCTCGGTGCCACGCGGCGGCTCGACATGCTGCGCGAAATCATCCTGCCTGCCGCTCTGCCGCATATTTTCTCCGGCCTGCGGGTGAGCCTCGGCATCAGCTTCATCGTGCTCATTGCCGCCGAGATGATCGCAGCGCATAGCGGCCTGGGCTTCCGCATCCTCGACGCCGAGCAGATATTCGAGATCAACGTGGTCTATGTCGGCATCGTGGTCATCAGCCTGCTGGGTTTGCTCTTCGACGCCGTCTTCATGCGCGTGCGCCGCCGCGTTTTGCCCTGGTATCGTGAGACCTGATGGCGACTTTCGTTCTCGTTCATGGCGCCTGGCACGGCGCCTGGTGCTGGGGGCGCCTGGCGCGGCTCCTTGCTCGCGCCGGCCACGAGGTGGTGACGCCGACGCTGACCGGCCTTGCCGAGCGCTCGCATCTACTCACCCCCGAGATCGGCCTCGACACCCACATTCTCGACGTCGTCAACGAGATGAAGTGGCGGCAGCTTAACGACGTGGTCCTGGTCGGCCATTCCTACGCCGGCCTGGTGATTTCCGGCGTCGCCGAAACGATGGAAAAATCGATTGCATCCTTTGTGCTGCTCGATGCGTTTTACCCGGAGTCCGGTGAGGCGCTCATCGATCTGGCGCCGCCGCCGGTCCGCGACATATTCCTCGCGGTCGAACGCAGCGGCGCCGCGACCATCCCGCCGCGTTCGGCCGCGATGTTTAATGTCAACGAACGCGACCGCGCTTGGGTCGACGCGCAATGCACGCCGCAGCCGGTCAAATGCGGCCTGCAGAAAGTGACGCTGACGGGAGCGCGCGAGCGCATCGCGAGGAAGATCTATATCCGCGCCGCGGCCTATCCGAGCGCTCCGTTCGATGCGGCGCTGGCGAAGGCCCGCAGCCGGGGCTGGCGGACTTTCGAAGTGGCGTGCGGTCACGATGTGATGCTCGATGCCCCCGAGCAGCTTGCGGAGATTCTGCGCGACGAGGCGGCGCATCTGGCGCGTTAATGTCCTCGCGGGAACGATCCGCCACCAGTTGCCGGATTACGATTGTATGGCGGCGCGCCTCCGGCAGACGCCGGATCAAAGTGATGGCATTGGCGCCAATAATCGGGCTGTCGGGACGATAGTTCGCTGTTCGTGACCGGTGGGCCTAGTGCGAGGAAGCAAAAAACCCCGAAGCGACGCCCCGGGGTTTTTCTTCGGCCACGTGTGTGTGCGGATCAGAACCGGTAGTTCACGCCGGCGCGCAACAGGTTGGCATGGAACGAGACGTTGTCGGTGGTCAGGCCGGCGCCGCAGTTGAGCCCGCAGTTGATTTTGCCGAGATCGACATAAAGATATTCGACCTTGGCTGTCCAATTGGCGGCAATCGCCGCTTCCAGGCCGCCGCCGATGGTCCAGCCGGTCTTGGTGGCGCTCGCTCCTGGGAAACCGGGCGTCGAGGCGCGGATATCGCCGAAAGCCGCGCCGCCGGTGATGTAAGGCATGAAGCGGTCGGCGGCATAGCCGAGGCGGCCGCGCACGGTCGCGAGCCAGGTATCGCTCGTCTTGCAGCCGGCGGGGCAGGCGCTGGTGCTGCTGCCATTGATGCCGGCCCAATCCATGTCGCCCTCGACGCCGACGACACCCTGACCGAACTGATAGCTATAACCAACGGTGCCGCCAACGAGGCCGCCGCTGATATTGCGGCTGCCGGTCGAATCCCAATTGGAACTGCCGAATGCGCCGCCGCCGTTGATACCGACATAGAAGCCGGTCCAGCTATAGGGCGGCACGAAGGCCGGAGCTTTCGGGATGTAGGGCACCGGTTGCGGCCGGGCCAAGTCGGCCGCCGCCGCCGCTCCGGCAAACGCCACAATACCGATCAGCGCCAGGCAAAGACGTTTCATGGGGACCTCCAGTCGGTCGTCGAACAGGCCCGCATAGTATTCAAAATGATCTTTCGATCTAGTGTAGAAAAATCACAGTCGTTCGGTATTTTATGCCAGTATTATGGCGAAAAATTTCTGTATGTGTCGAAATTATAGTTTATGAATTGTGAAGCACCTGTAATATGGTGACTCTATTATTAAACAATACTTCCCTAGAAATGATAATTGATGCCGAGCCGGAGCAGATTGGCCGCAAGCCCGTTATTGGTGCCAGTGACGCTGTAGCCGCGATTGGCGAAGTCGAGATAGAGCCACTCCGCCTTGGCCGACCATTGCGGCGTGAGGCCGATTTCGGCGCCGCCGCCGGCCACCCAGCCGTAGCTGGTATGGCTCTCGGAAAGATTGCCCGAGGTATCCGCCGTGAGCTCGCCATAAGCGAGGCCGGCGGTGCCGAAAATCAGCACGTTGTTGATGGCGATGCCGGCGCGGCCGCGCACGGTGCCGAACCAGGGATTGGAGAATTGCCACGGCGCGAAGGTGTCTTCCGCACCGGAGAGGCTGAAATCGGCTTCAGCGCCATAGACGAAATTGCCGTGCTGCCAGTTGAAGCCGGCTTCGATGCCGCCGGCGACGCCCGACGGATGCGTCGGGTTGTTGCTGACGCTGCCCCATTCATAGCCTAGCGTGCCGCCGAGATAGGGGCCGGCCCAGCTATAGGCCGAATAGGAGGCTGGCGCCGTGTAATAGGGGTAACGCGACGCCGGGAGGTCGGCCGCCACTGCGGCGCCGGCCAGAGCCATAGAGAATGCCGCGCCAAAGATATTCGCTCGGAGGATTGTTCTCATCTTGGCCTCCCAATGGAATCGGGCGGAGCAGAAGGAGCGACGCCGCGGCGGCTCGGAGCGTCTGCGGCGTCGCAGAAAGAGCGCAACCCGCCGTCCGATCGGGAGAATTTATCGCGATGTTTAAGTTAAACAGTGCTGAATCGTTAAGCGCTTCGAAGTTGCTATCGTTAAGAAAATCTATATTTCACCGGCGCAGCCCCTAAGCCCACGATGAGCACGCCGAAACCGGAAATCGCACCAGAGACCGAGCCCGTCGAGGAGGACGACGAGCAGTCGCTGCCGCAGCCCGAGGAGATCGAAGCCGCATCGCTTGAGGATGAGGCGGATTCGCTTGCCGCCGGCCGTGCCGCCATCCTGCGTTACGTCAAGCTCGCGCCATCGCGCCCCGGCGTCTATCGCATGATCGATGCGCGCGGCGACGTACTCTATGTCGGCAAGGCCAAGAGCATCAAAAAGCGCATTGCCGCCTATGCGCGGCCGACCGGTCTCGATACCCGCATCGAGCGCATGATCGCCGCGACCCGCACGCTCGAATTCATCGTCACCCGCACCGAGACCGAGGCGCTGCTGCTCGAGGCCAATCTGATCAAGCGGCTGCGGCCGCGGTTCAACGTGGTGCTGCGCGACGACAAATCGTTTCCCTATATTCTCATCACGTCCGACCACTGGGCGCCGCAGATCCTCAAGCACCGCGGCGCCCGCACGCGGCCGGGCCATTACTTTGGTCCATTCGCATCGGTGTGGGCGGTCAATCGCACCGTCAACGCGCTGCAGCGCGCCTTTCTGCTGCGCTCGTGCAGCGATCCATTCTTCGAGAGCCGCACGCGGCCGTGCCTGCTTTATCAGATCAAGCGCTGCGCGGCGCCATGCACCAAGGACATCGATTTTCAGGATTATGCAGTGCTGGTGCGCGAAGCCAACGAGTTCCTGTCCGGCCGCTCCAAGCGGGTCAAGGACGAGCTCGCCGCGGAAATGGAAAAAGCCTCCGCGGCGCTCGATTTCGAACGCGCCGCCATCTACCGCGATCGCCTCGCGGCGCTGTCGGCGATTCAATCCCACCAGGGCGTCAACCCGCGCGGCGTCGAGGAAGCGGATGTATTTGCGGTGCACCAGCAGGGCGGCTTTTCCTGCGTCGAGGTGTTCTTCTTTCGCACCGGGCAGAATTGGGGCAACCGCTCGTATTTTCCCAAGGCCGACCGGTCGCTCGGCGCCGGCGAGGTTCTGACCGCGTTTCTGGCGCAGTTCTACGACGATAAGCCGCCGCCGCGGCTTATTCTGATTTCGCACGCGATCGCGGATCGCGCGCTCTTGGCGCAGGCGCTGTCGACCAAGAGCGGGCACAAGGTCGAGGTGCTGTTGCCGCAACGCGGCGAGAAGAAGGATCTGGTCGAGCACGCGCTGGCCAACGCCCGCGAAGCGCTGGGCCGCAAGCTTGCCGAAACCACCTCGCAGCAGAAGCTGTTGCGGCAGCTTGCCGAGACGTTCGAGTTGCCGCGGGTGCCGCGCCGGATCGAGGTCTACGACAACAGCCACATCCAGGGCGCCAATGCGGTGGGCGCCATGATCGTTGCCGGCGCCGAGGGCTTTCGCAAAAGCCAGTACCGCAAATTCAATATCCGCTCGGCCGATCTCACCCCGGGCGACGATTTTGCCATGATGCGCGAGGTGCTGGAGCGCCGTTTCAAGCGCTTGCTGGCCGAGGCGCCGCGCCCAAGCGAGGGCGCCGGCAATGGCGGAACGGCCGAGGTCGCCGAAGCTGATGAAAAAGACGAATCTCCCTGGCCGGACCTCGTTTTGATCGATGGCGGGCAGGGCCAGCTCACCGCGTCGCGCGAGGTGTTGGCCGGGCTTGGCGTCGACGTCCCGCTCATCGCCATCGCCAAGGGGCCCGACCGCGACGCCGGCCGCGAAACCTTCTTTCTTCCCGGCCGCGACTCGTTCAAGCTGCCGCCGCGCGATCCGGTTCTGTATTTCGTTGAGCGGTTGCGCGACGAGGCGCATCGTTTCGCGGTGGGCTCGCACCGGGCGCGGCGCAAGCGCGATCTGCGGGAGGCCGGCCTGCAGGAGATCGCTGGCATCGGTCCGACCCGCAAACGGGCGCTGTTACATTATTTCGGTACGCTCAAATCGATCGAACGCGCCTCGGTCACCGATCTGATGCAAGTCGACGGGATCAGCGCCGAAACCGCGCGACGGATTTACGAGTTCTTCCACGAGGGAGGCGAGGCGGGTGCCGGTTGAGACCTGCAGCATGATCCCGAACTGCCCTTGGAACACGGGAGAGCCGCCGGTACCGCACCGGAACCAAATGGCAAGCCTGATCCGCAAAAGTGACGGTGGTGGCTCTGGTCGGCGGCCACGGTGCGGCGTTATGCTAGCGACGGTAGACTCATGAATTCGACCACCACGACCACGCCAACGCCGCTGCGCGCACGTCCGCTGGCGCTGCCCAATATCCTCACTTACGGCCGCATCGCCGCGGTGCCGCTCGTGGTCGGCGCCATGTTCTGGCAGAACATCCTGCACGGCGGCCTGTGGCTGCGCTGGGTCGCGCTTGCCATTTTCATAGCCGCCGGCGTTTCCGACTTCCTCGACGGCTATTTCGCCCGCATCTGGGCGCAGCAGTCCTCGCTCGGCCGCATGCTCGATCCGATCGCCGACAAGCTCCTGGTGGCGTCGTGCCTGTTGATGCTCGCCGCCGAGAGCACCATTCACGGCTGGGCGTTGTGTGCCGCCGTTATCATTCTCTGCCGTGAAATCCTGGTGTCGGGCTTGCGCGAATATCTCGCGGAGCTGCGGGTCAGCGTGCCGGTGACCCGGCTCGCCAAATGGAAGACGACGTTGCAGCTCGTCGCCGTCGGTTTTCTGATCTGCGGCGAGGCCGGTGACGCCATCGTGCCGGTGGTGACGCGGATCGGCATCACGCTGTTGTGGCTCTCGGCGCTGCTGACGCTCTATACCGGCTGGGACTATTTGCAGGCGGGGCTGCATCACCTCACCAAGGACGAGGCATGAAGCTGCGTTACTTCGCCTGGGTGCGCGAGCGGATCGGCAAGGCGGAAGAAGACATCGAGCCCCCGGCGGGAATTGCGACGGTCGGCGAGTTGATCGCCTGGCTCGCGGGTAAGGGCGACGGCTATGCTTATGCCTTCGAAAATCCCAAAGTGATCCGCGCTGCAATCGATAAGAGCCATGTCCGTGCGGATACGCGCATCGAGGGCGCCGGCGAGATCGCCTTCTTCCCGCCGATGACCGGCGGCTGATAAGAGGCGAGGGACATTACGCCGCTATTCAGCGCGGAAGCCATGGGCTATCCTTTTTTTGAGCTGCCACCGGGAAATGCCGGCTTCCCGTGAAATCCAAAGGCAGCGTTAGTGCCTGCGGCGGGCGAAATCAAAAAAACATAATTGAAGGATCTGCCCGCCGTGCGCTGGGCAAGGGCCGGTCCTATAAACGCGGATGGAGGGATCGCCATGAAAATCGCCCGTCGAGGATTCCTGCATCTCGGCGCTGCCGCGGCTGCGCTTCCCGTCAGCTCCGGCATGGTTTTGGCGGATGCCTATCCGTCGCGGCCGGTGCACATGATTGCCGTCATTCCGACCGGCTTGGCGCCTGACGTGCTGGCGCGGCTCGTCGCCGAGCCGCTTTCACATCGGCTCGGACAGGATTTTGTCGTCGAAGACAAGCCGGGCGCCGGCGGCAACGTGGGCGCCGAGTATGTCGTTCGGTCGGCGCCGGACGGATATACGCTCCTTGTGATGATTTCAGGGAACGCGGCCAACGCCGCGCTCTATCCGAATCTCGATTTCAACTTCAGTCGCGACATCGAGCCGGTCGCGTTCCTCGGCTTCACGCCCTTTGTCGTCGTGGTCAATCCGTCGGTCCCGGCGAAAACGCTGCCGGAACTCATCGCCTACGCCAAGGCCAATCCGGGCAAGCTCAATTTTGCGTCGCAAGGCGCCGGCACGGCGCCGCATCTGGCCTTCGAACTGTTCAGGATGATGACCGGCGTGAACATCGTTCACGTGCCGTATCGCGTGTCTTATCTGCCCGATCTTCTCGCCGGCCAAGTGCAGCTTGCCTTTGCCTCCGTTCCGCCGGTGCTCGGCTATATCCATTCCGGCAAGCTGCCCGCGCTCGGTGTAACCAGCCTAAAGAGAATGGAGGCACTGCCGGATGTGCTCGCGATCGCCGAAATCCTGCCCGGCTACGAGGGCAGCGGCTGGGCCGGCGTCGGCGCGCCGCGGGGTACGCCGGCCGCTATCGTCGATACGCTCAACAAGAATATAAATGCCGTCATTGCCGATCCCGCGTTCAAAGCGCATGCCGTTGCCATCGGCGCCGTCCCGGAGCCGATGACGCCGTCGCAATTCGGCAATCTGATTGCTGACGCCGCCCGCAAATGGGCCAAGGTGATCGCCTTTGCCAATATCAAGGTCGACTGAAACCGTTCGCCATTGTCTCCTGGGCTAATCCCGATCGCATCCTTTTCTGGTCGGGGTGGAAGCGACTATATTCGGTTGATGACGCCGACGATCCGCCTGCAGCAGGAAGTCTTCGACGCCGCCGCCGAAGCGGCGCGGATGACGCGCGGCCGCACTGATATCGGCGCGGTGGTCACGTTCACCGGCCTCTGCCGCGGCGACGAAAACAATGAAGCCATCGCGGCGCTTAACCTCGAGCATTATCCAGGCATGGCGGAAGCCGAAATTGCGCGCCATGTCGAGGAGGCGGTAGCGCGCTGGCCGCTCCTCGGCGTCACCGTAATCCACCGCTACGGGCGGATCGCGCCGGGCGAGCCGATCGTGCTGGTCGTCGCCGCAGCGAGCCACCGCCAAGCGGCATTCGCCGCCGCCGAGTTTATGATGGATTATTTGAAAACGCGGGCGCCGTTCTGGAAGCAGATCGAGATCCCGGGCAGAACGAACTGGGCCGAGGCAAAGGCGACTGACGACACGGCGGCCGAGCGCTGGGCGGCGCGGCCGCCAAGAAGCGCGTAGCGGCAAAGTAGGGGCGCGGCCAAGTCGCCGCGCGCTGCGGCCTGGATCGCCCGACCGGAATCACCGCGCGTTAACCGCTGAGCCCCATGCTGCCTCCGATTGATTCGGGGGTGAGGCGTGAGTGCGGAAATACTGCGTTTGAGCGATTATCGGATCGAGGATGGTGCCGAGGGGGATATCGATCTCGCAACTGCCGTCGATGTCGCGATCCGGGATTTACGCGAAATTCTTTTGTGCTGGGGCTCCGAGGCAGCACGGCAGCGCGCGCAGGAATGCGAGTCCATGCTGCGCCGTGCATTTTCCAGCAGTTGCGGGTGACCGCGGAGCAGCTCGACTGGACAAGATCGCCGGGGCGGGACCGTTGCGCGTGCGTCGAAATTTCAGCGTGCCGGAGCGGACGTGTCTTTGAGCAAGTGCCTGGCGAAGTCCGGCAGTTTGCGAAAGGCCAAGTGCATGTTGTCGTTGAAGGACGCGGTTTGATAGCCGTGGTGCCGCCACGCGAGCGCGAGCGCATTGCGGCTGAACAGCGAAACGTGCCCGTTGTGCGGCCCGACGTACCACCAATTTAGGCCCATGCGATCGAAGTCCGGCGGCTGCAAGAGCGTCGAGAACAACACCAGGCCCGGTTCCGCCAGGCTTGCCAGCATGCCGGCGATGCCGGCCCGCGGATCCGGCATGTGCTCGAGAGTCTCAAAGCAGGTCACGAGATCGAACATGCCTTCCGGCCGGCACGCGTGCTCGGCAGTGAATGGATCGTAGGTTACCGCCGCCGCATAGCCTGCGTCGCGTAAAGCCGAACAGAGCACGTCATTGCCCCCGCCGTAGTCGAGCACGCGGATTTGCGCTTTGCACGCGCCGAATAGTCGTTCGACCACATCGGCATTGACGCGAGGCCGCTTCGCCACATAATCGGGATCAAGCGCGAGATAGTCGTCGTTGTAAATGTGCGTTTTGAATTCAGCGTCGGTCCAATCGTCGAACGCGTCGGTGAACAGGAAGCTGCAGGCCACGCAGCGCCGATAATAGACCGGCAGGCCCGACAGCGGCAGACGCCGTCCGTCCGGTATGTCGCAACTCCTGTGGAAGTCGACCACGCCGTAGAGTGGGGCAGGGGTGCCGCAGATTTTGCAAGGCACCGGTGCCGGCGAGGCGCGCTTCAAAACGATCCGCGGCTCCTCCTCGGCGATCCGGGCGGGTTGATGGGGCCGATGCAGCGGATCGGAGCGGCCGAGTCCGCGCAGCGCATCGGCGCGATGGTTGCGCAGGTCGGCCCGGTTGGGCTTGAGCTCGAGCGCGCGGTCGTAGCTGGTCAGGGCTTCGGCATCTTGGCCCTGTGCGTGAAATACCAAGCCGAGGTTCGACCACGCGTCCGCCGAGTTACCGTTGCTCCGCAGCGCCGCGGCGATCAGACGGAGCGCTTTCGGCAGATCGCCGCGCTGATATTCGATGAGGCCGAGCCCATGCAGCGCCCCGAACTCTTCCGGGCGCTGCTGCAGCACTTGCGAATAAAGCCGTCCCGCCCGGTCGATGTCGCCGGCCTGATGCGCGGCAAGGGCCTGGCGCAGCTTGTGCGTCACGCTAAGCGGCGTGTGTGCGGAAATCCGCTTGGGAGCAGGCTGGCCGGTCATCTTTCATCGCCGGTGAAACAGCCGGTTGATGCGGCGATTCGCGACAACGAAGTCTTAATGAGCGGACCGGGGCAGATAGCCGTCAAATCCGGACGCGGTCTGGCGGTGGTGCGTTCTCCGCAATATGCTTGGCGGGCTTGGAGGCAAGGAGGCGGTCATGTCCGTACAAGCCCGTAAGGTCGTGCATTCCGACATCAAACCCGAGAACCCGCCGCAGCGGGCCGCACATTATCTCGACGTTCCCAATATGCCGTGGGAGGCGACCAAGTTTCCCGGCATCAAGATCAAGGTTCTTTATAGCGATGGCGACGGTATCACGACGGCCCTGTTCAAGCTCGATCCGGGCGCAGTGGTGCCGCTGCACGAGCACACTGCGCTGGAGCAGACTTACGTGATCGAGGGCTCGCTCGAAGATCACGGGGGCAAATGCGGGCCGGGCCAGTTCGTGTGGCGGCCGGCCGGCAATCAGCACGAAGCGGTGGCGCCGAACGGCGCCGTGCTGCTCGGCTTTTTCCTCAAACCCAACCGCTTCGCTTACGGCGAGAAATTTTTCACCGAGGCGGGCGAGCGATAGCGACGCTTACGCCGCTGCGGCTTTGCCGCCCGGATGCACCGTGTGCTCGTAGTCGCGCATCAATTGCGCGGTGATGCGCGCCGGCGTGAACGTCCACTGCGCAATCTCCGCCACCGCAGTGACTTCGGCCGCGGTGCCGGTGATGAAGCACTCGGAGAAGCCTGCGAGCTCCTCGGGCATGATGCGGCGCTCGATCACCTCGATATTGTTGCGCCGCGCCAGCCCGATCACGGTGGCGCGGGTTATGCCGGCAAGGAAACAATCGGCGATCGGGGTGTGGATCTTGCCGTCTTTGA
>Ga0335081_10004312_pt1 | contig 22423 bp, 14 predicted proteins | sample Lox_Sample_35_FD_206713 | JGI IMG/M metagenome (GOLD analysis project Ga0335081, IMG submission 206713) | Soil microbial communities from Loxahatchee National Wildlife Refuge, Florida, United States - Lox_Sample_3.5 | ecosystem: Environmental > Terrestrial > Soil > Wetlands | place: USA... | reverse complement strand
CAGGCCGAGTGGCAGTCCGACCAACTGAGAATGACGACCATGCGCGGCCCGGGAACAGGCGCCCCGGTCTTCGAGCATAGCTTCACCTCGGGAGTTCCGATACCGGGAGACGAGAAGTTCCGAATCGATTTCTACGACTTCCAGCGTGGTCCTCAGCCGTTGCGGCACGGCTCGGAAATCGTAATCGAACAATTCGAGTACCTTCCGTGAGCTCTGTATCACACCTGTGTCTGGCGCTAATCGCCGTTTGCGCGCTCCCGGCTCGCGCCTTGGATCCCAATCGAGTCGAGTCGCAGTACGTGCACGACACGTTGGCTGGCGACAAAGGTCTGGAGGGAGAAGTCCACGCCATCACCCAAACCAGCGATGGTTACCTCTGGATCGGCTCGGATGCAGGTCTGTTTCGGTTCGACGGCCTCGACTTCCGGCGGATGCTCGACCGGAGCCCGTCGCCTGTGACGATTGTGAATGTGATGGGGCTCGCCCTCGACGCTCAGGGCAAGTTGATGGTCAGGCTTCCGGAGCGAAATCTTCTTCGCTATGCGGACGGGAAGTTCGACAACGCGTTGTACCCGTTGGTGCCGAGAGAACTTGCCGTGACCGCAATGTGCCGCGGCAACGACGGAAACCTCTACCTGGCGGGCCTCATCCATGGCATCTTGCGGTATGTGGACGGCCGATTCGAAACGGTCGCACCTGTCACCGCGCTTCCCGCTTCGCCGATCATTTCCATCGCTCAGTCGGCCGACGGTAAGATCTGGTTGGGAACGCGCGAGAGCGGGCTTTTTTACCTGGAGGGAAAACGAATAACGGCCGTGAGGGGGCAATTGCCGAGCCCCAAGGTCGACGCGCTCCTTGCCGATGGAGGCCGCGTCTGGATTGGAACCGACGGTGGACTCGCACAGTGGAACGGAGCCGCGCTTACCGACGAAACGGTGCCTGCCTCTCTAAAGAGAAGCCATGTGCTGGCCATCTTGGCCGATCACCAGTCCAACCTGTGGGTTGGCACGACTACCGGACTCTTCCGGGTGAATGGCAAAATCGCAGCGCCGTTCAATAGTCCGGAGCGCGGGTCCGACGCCGTCGTGAACTCCCTCTTTGAAGATCGCGAGGGCACATTGTGGGTCGGTGGCAAGTGGGGGATCGAACGCTGGCGCGACGGGAATTTCATGACCTATGGGCAACCCGAAGGCCTGCCATCGGACCATAACGGACCGATTTACGCCGACGCCGACGACCGCACTTGGTTTGCGCCTCTCGAAGGCGGTCTCTACTGGCTCGGCGGCGGACACGTTACACGAGTCACCCAAGCCGGATTACCCGCCGACGTGGTTTACTCGATCGCCGGGAGCAACGGCGACCTCTGGCTTGGCAGACAGCGCGGCGGGTTGACCCACCTATATATGAAGGATGGGGCGCTGACGTCGAAAACGTTCACACAAGCCGACGGCCTGGCCCAGAATAGCGTTTTCTCGGTCTATCGGAGCCGCGACGGGACCGTTTGGGCTGGAACCTTAAACCGTGGTATTAGCCGGTATCGCGACGGGCGGTTCACGACCTACGCGGCGGGAGACGGTCTGGCCTCCAATACGGTTACCTCCATCCTGGAAGGCTCCGACGGAACGATGTGGTTTGGGACACCCAATGGCCTGCGGGCATTCGCCAACGACCGATGGCGCGCGTACACGGCCAAAGAAGGACTCGCGTCGGACCAAGTGAATTGCCTGATGCAGGATTCGAGTGGCATTCTGTGGATCGGCACGGCCGCCGGCTTATCGTTCCTCAGCAACGGCGATCTTCGCACCCCCGGGAACGCGCCGGCACTGCATGAGCCGGTGTTCGGAATCGCGCAGGACAAGAACGGATGGCTGTGGATCTCGACCTCCGATCATGTCGTTCGAATCAACCGGGATACACTCTTGCGCGGCGCGATTGCCGAAGGTGACATGCTCGATTACATCGCGGCGGACGGATTGCGGAGCACCCATGGCATTTGGCGAGACCGGTCCGTAGTCGTGGACCATCTGGGGCGGATCTGGTTTTCGATGGCCGCCGGTCTCTCGGTGGTGAATCCCGCTCAATTGACGAACGGTTCGGTCCCGGCCTTCGTGCACGTCGAGGGGATTTCGGCCGATAACGGTGCGATCGATCCTCACGGCGCGGTTCGAATACCCCCCGGCACGCGGCGAATCACGTTCAGTTTTTCGGGAGGGAGTCTCGGCGATCCGACCCGTCTTCTGTTCCGCTACCAACTCGCCGGTTACGATCCGGGTTGGAGCGCACCCACCACGGCGCGCGAAACCTCCTACACCAGCGTGGGTCCGGGTTCTTATCGTTTCCTTGTGAGCGCGTTGAATACGAGCGGCAAATGGAACGAGACGGGTGCGTACCTCGATTTCTCAGTCGCCCCAAGGTATTACCAGACCGCCTGGTTTCAATTGTCGAGCCTGGCGGCGGGTTTGGCGCTGCTGGCGGCCCTGTATCGGCTGCGGCTCCGGCAGGTCGCGCGGCAATTTAACATTCGCATGGAAGAGCGCGTTCATGAGCGGACGCGTATTGCGCGCGAGTTACACGACACCCTGCTGCAGAGCTTCAACGGCGTCGTTCTCAAATTTTCCGCCGTCAAATACATGATGCGCGAGCGCCCGGCGGAAGCGGATGGCATGCTCGAAAAAGCGATCGAAGAGGCCCGTCATGCGATTATCGAGGGCCGGGATGCCGTGCAGGGGCTCCGTTCTTCGACGGTACTGACGAACGACCTGGCGCGCGCGATCACCACTTTCGGAGAAGGGCTCGCTCCGGACCAGGCCGGGCAGAGTTCGCCTCACTTTGGCGTGAGAGTGGAGGGGAAATCCGTGGATCTCGCTCCGCTTGTGCGGGATGAAGTCTATCGGATCGCCGGAGAGGCGTTGCGCAACGCGTTCCGGCATTCCGCCGCGCGGCGGATCGAAGTCGAGATCCACTACGAGAAACGGCAGCTACGGATGCGTCTGCGGGACGACGGAAAGGGCATCGACCCGCAGACGCTCAAAGATGGCGGGCGCACCGGACACCACGGACTGCCCGGCATGCGCGAGCGCGCCGAAGTAGTGGGAGGGAAACTGTCGGTCTGGAGCGAAATCAACTCCGGCACCGAGATCGAGCTGAGCATTCCCGCCGCCCTCGCCTACGCGAAAGCGTCCCAACCTACAACTGAATGATTCCACGCCGGGCGGCGATCGCTACCGATTCCGTCCGATCGCTGGCGCGCAGCTTCGTCATGATGTGCTTGAGGTGTACCTTCACGGTTTCTTCGGCGATGAACAGCCTCTGCGCGATATCCCGATTCCGGTTCCCCGCCGCGACGTGGCGTAACACCTCCACTTCCCGGTCGCTAAGCTCCTCATCGCCGAGATGCTCCGCAATTCCGGCCGCAATCTCTGGGGGCACGCTCTTCTTCCCCTTATGGACCTGCCGGATCGTTTCGACCATTTGCTGAGCCGGCATGCTCTTCAGCAAGTACCCGCGAGCTCCCGCCTTCAATGCCCGATGAATCTCCGCGTCGCGCTCGAACGTTGTTAATACGATGATGCGGGCGTCGTGGAACTCCGACCGGATCGCCATCAACGCGTCCAGGCCGTTCAGATCGGGAAGACAGAGGTCCATGAGGGTAACGTCCGGCCGCAACGCGCGAAAGGCTTCGATTCCTTCCGCGCCTTTGGAGGCCTTCCCCACCAGCGACATGTCCGGTTGGCAATTAATGATTGCGCCGATGCCCTCTCGAAATAGCGGGTGGTCGTCGACGCTCAGGATTCGGATGCGATCAGCGTTCGTCATATCTGGCTCCTGATTCATATGGCGATTGTCGAACAGATATTGCTGGTGGAAAACCCTACATGGAGCCGGGCGTCAGCCTCAATTTTGGCTCAGCGTGACTCTTTCGAGTTGTGTCGGGCAGGGGGGATCCTGCGACAGCTTGGTAAGCGGCCCTACGTTTTCGGTTTTCCCAGATCGATCCGCTTCCATCCGAAGAGCCGGGCATCGACGGACCACGCGCCCGGTCCCACCAGCGCCAAGGCGGCGCCGATGCTAGCCAGCAAGATGGCGGATAAGGGATCGGCGAGTCTGACCGAATACCAGGTCCACAGCTCGAGCGCCGCCACCAGCGATCCGGAAACGGGCGTCCAAAGGCCCACCAGCAGAAGGATTCCGGCAACTATACCGATTGCCTGCAGAAAAACTGCCCCGAGCGGCAATCCGGCTTGCAGTCTTGTAAAACTATGAACTATGGCTGCCATCCCGGCTACCACGCGCAGCAGCAGCAGACCCACCCCAGGCCAGCCTGGCGCGAATGTGGAGAATAGACGACGCAACTAAGGGCCCTGTCTTAGGGTCACAGATTTACCATTGTGAAAAAGCCCTAAAAAGGGGCCGGCGGGTCACTCATTCGAGTCTGTAGGTCCAATGATTCCGCGCCTCACGCCGATCATCGCGGCGTGCGTCCGGTCGTTAGCGCCCAGTTTGGAAAGGATGTTCTTAACCCGCCCCTTGACCGTTTCTTCCGTGATGTCGAGCCGTGCGGCAATCTGCTTATTCGCGTTCCCGGCGGCAATCAGCCGGAGTACCTCAACTTCCGCCGGGGTCAGCGTCTCGTCGGTGGCATGCTCGGCCAACTCATAAGAAGCCTCGGCGGAAAGCGCCTTCTTCCCCGCGTGGACCGCCCGGATGGTCCCCAGAAGTTCTTTATCCAACAGATTCTTGAGTAAGTACGCCCGCGCCCCAATCTGCATCGAGCGCATCACCTGGACGTCGCCGCTATAAGTGGTGAGCATGATCACCCGCGCTTCGGGAAACTCCCCCCGAATCGCCATCAGCGCCTCCAGCCCGTTCATCTCCGGCATCTGCAGATCCATCAGAGTAATGTCGGGCCGGTGCGCGCGGAATTGCTGGACCGCCTCCCGCCCGTTCGAGGCTTCCGCCACCAGACACATGTCCGGCTGAGTCGCCAGCAGAGCGGCGATCCCGGTTCGGAAAAGGGGGTGGTCGTCTACCGATAGTATCCGGATTGGGTTTTCGTCCGCGTTCATCCCTTAATCAGGTTACCTTGTCCGCCGGCACTGGCCGGCTGCGCCTTGGAATAGGCGATGGCGGAGGGAATGACCAGCTCGATCTCAGTGCCGGAGTTGAGTTCGCTCCAGACCGCCAGTTTTCCGCCCACGAGCTCCGCCCGTTCCCGCATGCCCGGCAAGCCGTGGTGCCCGCCGCGCCCGCCCGCGCTCAGAACCTGCGGGTCGATACCCTTGCCGTCATCGCGAATGCGCAGCCGCAGCATGCGGGGCTCGTAGTGGATCTCCACCTCGATCCGCCTCGCGTGGGAGTGCCGGAACGCATTGCGTAGCGCTTCGCCCGCGATCCGGTACACTTCATCGCGGATCAGCGGGGCGAGATCCCGAGACGAGCCTTCCACAGCCACGCGAAACCCGGAGGCCTGCCGCCCGTTTTGATCCGACGCCAGCCCTTCTCCGAACGTGGTGATGGCCCGCGCCAGATCATTGGTCAGCGCCACCGACGAGCGCAGCCCCTGGATCGCATCCCGGCCTTCGGTGACTGCCGCGCGGGCTTGGTCGATGGCCGATTCCAACTGCTTGCGCGCTTCGGCGGGCCGGTCCGGCAGCGCGAACGTCACCGCGTGAAACTTCAGCAGCACGCCTTGAAAACTCTGCAGCAGCGTATCGTGCAAATCGCGCGCCAGCCGCATCCGCTCACCGACGCGCTCCTCCATCCGGACGGCGAATTGCCGCTTCAGGTAGAGCAGCCGCAGTTGATAGAACGCTGCGAGCAACCCCAGCACCGCCGCCGCCATCAGCGCGCGAAACCAGGTGGCCTGGTACCAGGCCGGCGCAATGGAAAATTCGAGCGAGGCGCCGGCCTCGTTCCACACGCCGCTATTGTTGGCCGCCCTCACGCGGAAGCGGTAGCGGCGCGGCGGCAGGTCGGTATAGAAGGCCTGCCGGCGATTGCCCACCTCCTCCCAATCGCGGTCGTGGCCTTCCAGCTTGTATTGGAACCGGATCTTTTCCGGCGCGACGAAGCTGAGCGCGGTGTAGTCGATCTCGAGATCGCGGACCAGCGGCGGTAGCCGCAGTTGCGCGTCCGGGGCGTAGGTCTTGCGGTCGGCGGTGATCTGCCCGATCGCGACCGGCGGCGGCAGCTTGTTGACGGGCAGGTGGCGAGGATCGAGGACGCCGAGCCCATCCAGGTTCCAGAACCACAGCTTGCCGTCCCGAGATTTGGCGGCATGCGGAGTTTGGGAGCCGGAAAGAGATTGACTTGCGACGCCATCGGAGTCGTCAAAGATGGTAGGGTGGATCTTCCAGCCGGCTGGATCCGGGCTGGCTTCCCAGGCGCTCAAATCCGCCCGCGTAATCCGCACCAGGCCGCACGGCATCTTCAGCCAGACCGATCGATTGTCATCCTCCAGCGACCAGTGAACCGCATCGCACGGCAGCCCGTTCTTGCCCGAAAGCGTAGCGATGCGCCCTCCTTGCAGGCGGCTGAGCCCGCCGTCGGTGGCCGCCCAAAGCGCGCCTTCGCCGTCGAATCGAAGTTCGCTGACTCGTCCCGCCCCGAGCCCATCGTGGGCCGAGTAGGCGGCGCGAGGTTTTCCGTCGCGAAACCAGGCGATGCCGCCGTTGAAGAACCCGAGCCAGATGCCGCCATTGCGGCGATCCGGAATCAGCGTATCCGCCGGGTCTCCGCGTCCGAAAATCTCCCAGGGGATCCGCTCGACACCATTTTCTTCGGTCCATCGAAACAGACCGCGGTCTTGGTTGGAGATCCAAATGTCACCCGCCGAATCCTCGCTAACGGACATCATCACGCCGCCGGGAACGGCCGTGTGGGTGAATCGGCCGCTGTCCAGGTAGCCGGTTCCAGTTCGCGAGGCGAGCCAGATGCGCCCGCGGGAATCCTCAGAGAGGGAGGTCCCACTGAACTCCGCCGGCAGTCCGGCAACCAGAATCTCGGGTGCGCCTCCGCTCCTGGAAGCACGGCTCGGACGGTAAGCGGTCAGTCGACCATCCTGCAGACGGTTCAAGGCGTCGTTCGTCGTGAACCAAACGCTTCCATCGCGCGCCGCTAACGAGGGTCCCGCGGGAGCGCTCGACAAACCTTGCTCCCCGGAATAGGTCACGGCGGGGAGTTCGCGAAAGCGGTCGACACCCTTGTTGGTGGCGGCCCATACGTTGCCTTCCCGATCCTCGAAAAGCGCATTCACCCGAATCGCTGACAAGCCGTCGGGTTCCGAAAAGACATCGGTCCGTCCCTGGTGCCAATGGACGATTCCCTCTGTGTACGTTCCGCCCCACAGGCCGCCATCGCGGTCGCGCAGAATGTGGGGGCTGGCAGAAGTTGGCCTCGTACCGGGGACCCGATAAGCAGGGCTCAGCTTCCCACCGGCAAGCTTGCCGACGATTCTCGGCGAAGAGATCAGGATTCCACCATCATCCGCGTCGGCCATCCTCTGGACCCCGTTGGGCTGCGACACACTGTAGAACTCTGGCGGCATGCGTTTCCATCGCCAGACGCCCGTTCCCAACCCAACCCAGAGACTCCCGTTGGCATCCTCATGCAGGCCGAGCACGCCCCGGCCCAGGCCGCCCATCTCGGGGTGGCAGCGCACCGCGCCGCTCCGGATTTCGCAGAATTTCCCATCCGGAAGCCCATGGGCGCCCACCCAAACGGTGCCTTCCCGATCTTCCAGCAGCGCGAAGATCGCCAGGCCGGCAAGATCCGCATACTGGGTGAGCGTCCCGTTCTTCCAGCTCGCCAGCCCGTTCCTCGTGCCGATCCACAGCGTGCCGTCGCGGGCCGCGATCATCCCGAGCACGTTCTCGGAAGGGAGGCGTTGCCCCGGCGGCGGTTCCCACGGCGCACTTTTGACGCCATCGAAGCGCACCAGTCCAAATTCGGTGCCGAGCCAGAGCCAGCCGTCCGGCGTCTGGGCGATGGAATGAATCTCGCCCTTGGCGAGCCCGTCGCGATATTTCCACGACGTGTGCGCGTACTGGCTGACGTCGTAAGCCGGATTCAACGCGAAGGCGGAAGAGCAGGCCAGCAGCATGCCAGCCAGCGCCAGTATTCGGATTGTCGCGCGTCCGGTCATCCGGTGGTTTGTCCCGCCGACCGCGCCTCGGTCGATCTCGCGTACGCCAGCCCCGCCGGAATCGTCAGCTCGATCTCGCAGCCGCAGTTGAGTTCGCTCCAGACCGCCAGTTTGCCGCCCACCAGCTCCGCCCGTTCCCGCATACCGGGCAGGCCGTGGTGGCCGCCGCGTCCGCCTGCGGCGAGAATCTGCGGGTCCATGCCCTTGCCATTGTCCCGCACACGCACTCGCAGCAGCCGCGTCTCGTAGCAGATCTCCACTTCGATCCTTCGCGCGCTCGAATGCCGGAAGGCATTGCGGAGCGCTTCGCCCGTGATCCGGTAGACTTCGTCCCGGACCAGCGGGACCAGATCCTTCGAGGCGCCCTCCACATGCACGTGAAACTCGGGAGCCTGATGGCCGTCTTGATCGGAAGCCAGCCCTTCGCCGAACGTGGTAATCGCCCGCGCCAGGTCGTTCGTCACTTTCACCGAAGAGCGCAATTCCTGCACCGCCTCCCGGCCTTCCGCGATCGCCGCGCGGGCCTGCTCGATGCAATTCTCCAGCGTCTTTTTGGCTTGCGGATGATCTCCGAGCAGGTACGACAACGCGTGAAACTTCAGCAGCGTGCCTTGAAAGCTCTGCAGCAGCGTATCGTGCAGGTCGCGCGCGATGCGCGTCCGCTCGCCGACCCGCGCTTCCAACCGAATATTGAATTGATGCTTCAGGTACCGCAGCCGCAGTTGATACAGCGCCGCAAGCAAGCCCAGAATCGCGCACGCCACCAGTGCCTCGAACCAGCGGGTCTGGTAATACGCCGGGTCCACCGCAAAATCCAGAGACGCGCCGGCCTCGTTCCACACCCCGCTGTTATTCGACGCCATCACGCGGAAGCGGTACCGGCGCGGGCCGAGGTTGGTATAGAACGCCTGCCGGCGATTGCCGGCTTCGTGCCACTCCCCATCGTAGCCTTCCAGCTTGTAGCGGAACTGCATCTTCTCCGGGGCGACGAAGCTGAGGGCCGTATAGTCGATCTCCGCGTCGCGCACCAGCGGCGGCAGCCGTAATTTCGCGCCGGCGGCGTAGGTTTTGCGGTCGGCCGTCACCTGCTCGATGTCGACCGGCGGCGGCAGTTTGTTGAACGGAAGATGGCGCGGATCGACCACGCTGACGCCCCCTTCCATACTCACGAACCACAGCTTCCCATCCGCGGCCTGAACGGCGCGCGGGGAATAACCGGGCGGGAAGGCGCGGCTCCGGACTCCGTCGGAGCTATCGAACACGGTGAGTCTAACGTTGAAACCGCTCCCTGACGGTCGCGGCTCGGTTCCGGATTCTGAGCCGCGACCGTAAGGGAGCGGTTGACTTGCAGCCGCCACCCACGACTCCAACTCACTGCGCGCGATGCGCACCAGGCCGCACGGCATCATCAGCCACAAGGAATGGTCGTTGTCTTCGATCGTCGCGTGCACCGCATCGCACGGCAATCCGTTTTTGCGGGTCAGGGTGGCGATGCGGCCGTTCTTCAAGCGGCTGAGCCCGCCGTCGGTGGCGGCCCAGAGCGTGCCGTCGCGATCGAGCCGTAGTTCGCGGACGGCGCCATTCCCCAGCCCGCCGGACGCCGTGTACGAGGCGCGAATCCGGCCGTCCTGGAAATACGCCACGCCGGCCCGCACAAATCCGAGCCACAGACCGCCCTGCGCCCGGTCGAAAACCAGAGGGCCGGCGTAATCCGGGTGGCCCAGCTTTTCCCAAGGAATCAGTTCCACCAGTTTGCCGTCGCGCAGGTGCAGCAGTCCGCGGTATTGGTCAGTCATCCAGAGATCTCCCGCGCCGTCTTCGGCAAAGGAATGCACTTCGGCGCCGGGCAGGGAGCCCGCCGAATGAAATTGGCCGTCCTCGAAGTAGGCGAGTCCACTGAGCGTCGCGACCCAGATTCGCCCGCGGCTATCCTCCAACAGAGATTGCACGGCATTGCGGGGCAATCCCTCGTCGTGGACCTCGCGAACGCCGGGCCGCGGAGCCGGGCCCGTGAGCAGGCCGCCGCTTCGCTTGCGGTAAATGGTGATTTGCCCCTTGTTCCAGCGATTCAATCCATCATTCGTGCCGACCCAAACGCTGCCGTCGCGAGCTGCGAGGACAGAACTGACGATGCCGCTGGAGAGTCCCTGCTTGACCGAAGTGGTGGAGACGGCAAAGTCGCGAAAGCGGTCAAGCCCGTCGGTGGTCGCAGCCCAGATATTGCCTTCCCGATCCTCAAAGAGATGCTGAACCGTGTCGCCTGAGAGGCCGTCGGCCGAGGTGAATACATCCGCCCTTCCCTGATGCCAGTGCAAAAGGCCCCGGCCCGTTGTTCCAATCCACAAATTACCCTCGCGGTCCCGCAGCAGCCTGTTTGGATCGAATTGTCCGCTGACTGGAAGCGAATATGCTTCGATCCTGCCGTCCTTAAGCTGCAGGAGGCCGCCTCTCTTGGACATCCAGAGCGTACCGTCGTCGCCTTCGATCAGATCCAGAATCGAGCTTGCCGGGCCCGGCGAGGGATAGACTTTCGGAGGGCCGGGCCGCCACCGCCACAGCCGCCCGTCGCCCGTTCCCACCCAAAGATCGCCCTGAAATTCGTACAACGAGACCACTGCGGCACCGAGGCTCCCGTCCTCTCCCTGGCACTGAACGGCGCCGTTGCGAATGGCACACAGTCTCCCAGTGGGCACGCCAATCGCGCCCGCCCACACCGTGGCCTCGTGATCTTCGAAGAGCGCATCCACGAGGAACCCGGCAAGCTCCGGATAGGTACTGAACCGGCCACCCTTCCAACTGGCAAGCCCCGTACGCGTGCCGATCCACAGCGTCCCATCGCGCGTCACGAGCAGACGCCGGATCGTGTCGCTCGGCAGGGTCTGTCCCTCCGGCGGCGTCCATGCGGCGGTCTGCACCCCATCGAAACGAACCAGGCCGAATTCCGTGCCCAGCCAGAGATACCCGTCGGGCGTCTGGGCCACGGTATTGATGGGGCCGCGGGTGAAGCCTTCGCTGATCTTCCACGCCTTGTGCGCGTACTGGCTGATGTCGAGCGCCGGATTCAACGCGAAGGCGCCCGGCGCGGCCAGCAACTCGGCGGCCAGCGCCAGAATCCGGATGGTCGCGCGCCCCCTCATCCGGCTGCCTGCCCCTCCGACTTCAAGTAGACGAGCGCCGAGGGAATCGCCAGTTCAATCTCGGTGCCAGCACCGGGGCGGCTCCAGACCGAGAGCTTTCCTCCCGCCATCGCAGCGCGCTCGGTGAGCCCCGGCAGACCGTGGTGTCCGGCGCGCCCACCCGCGTTCAGAACCGCCGCGTCAATCCCCTTGCCGTTATCGACCACGCGCAGACGGAACTGCCGCGGGTCATACCGAAGTTCCACCTCGATCCGCCGGGCCTGCGCGTGCCGGAACGCATTGCGCAGCGATTCGCAAGCGATGTGATAGATCTCGTCCCGGATCAGCGGCGGCAGATCACGGGACTGTCCTTCGACTTGGACCCGAAACTCCGGCCCGGCGTGGTCGGCCGCGAGGGCCTCGCCATAGGTGGCGATCGCGCGCGCCAGATCGTTCATCACGACCACCGAAGAGCGCAGCCCCTGCACCGCATCGCGGCCCTCGGTGATCGCCGCGCGGGCCTGTTCGATCGCACGCTTCAGCGTCTCTTCAGCTTCATCGGGGCGGTTGCGGATCAGGTATTGGATGGTGGAGAACTTCAGTAACACGCCCTGGAAACTTTGCAGCAGCGTATCGTGCAAATCGCGCGCAATGCGGGTGCGCTCGCCGACCCGTGCTTCCAGCCGAACATCGAATTGATGCTTCAGGTACCGCAGCCGCAGTTGATAAATTGCCGCGAGCAAGCCCAGACTCGCGGCCGCGACTAAAGAGTAGAACCACGTGGTCTGGTAATACGCCGGGTCGACGGAAAAATCCAGAGACGCTCCGGCCTCATTCCACACGCCATTGTCATTCGATGCGATCACGCGGAAGCGGTAATTCCGGGGAGGGAGATCGTTGTAAAAAGCTTGACGGCGGTTGCCGACGACGTGCCAGTCGCGGTCCTCGCCCTCCAGCTTGAACTTAAACTGGACCTTTTCCGGGTCGACGAAGCTGAGCGCCGTGTAGTCGATCTGCAGATCGCGCACCAGCGGCGGCAGGCGCAGCTGCGGGTCCGGGGCATAGGTCTTGCGATCGGCTGTAATCTGCTCGATGTGCACCGGCGGCGGAAGTCTGTTGAAGGGAAGGTGGCGCGGGTCGACCATGGTGAGGCCGCTCGTTGTGCCGAACCACAGTTTTCCATCCGGCGACTTGCCGGCGTGCGGAGTGTAGCCGCCTGCGATTGACTGGCTCCGTACCCCGTCGGAGCTGTCGAAGACCGTAGCCTGGATTTTCCTGCCGCCCTGGTTCGAGGCCCACGCTTCCACCTCCGCGCGCGCTACGCGCACCAGGCCGCAGGCCGTGCCGAGCCAGAAGAAATGGTCATCGTCTTCGAGTATCCAATGGACCGCGTCGCAGGGCAATCCACCCTTCGAGTTCAGCGTGGCGACCTGGCCGTTCTTCAGCCGGTTCAGTCCGCCGGCGGCGGCGGCCCACAGCGTACCGTCCGGATCCACGCGCAGGTCGTTGACCGCGCCGACGATAGTGTACGATGCGCTCACCTGTCCGTTGTGGAAATAAGAGACGCCGCCTTGATAAAATCCAATCCACAATCCGCCTTGAACGGGATCGGCACTTAGAGCCGAGGCATCATCTTCGTGCCCTAACTCGGTCCAGGGGGTTCGGCGAACCGTGCTGCCCGGGAGCAACTCGAATAGTCCGAGATCCTGATGAGCAAACCACAAATTTCCGGAGGTGTCCTCCGCGATGGCATGCACCTGTCCACCTGGAACTTCCTTCACGGAAACGAACTGCTCCTGGTCCAGGTAGCCGACTCCGCCGAGCGTGGCCGCCCAAACTCGTCCGCGCTTGTCCTGGAACAGAGAGGTCAAGTGATCGGCTAGCCCCGATCGATTCTGCGAGCGGCCGCTATACACCGTGATTTGCCCGCGATCCCATCGGCTCAAACCAAAATCGTTCAGCCAGACCGTTCCGTCCCGGGCCGCGAGAACTGCGCTGACAAGCGAGTTGGGGAGACCTTGATTGACCGAAAAAGTAGACGCCGCGAAGTTGCGAAAACGGTCCAGACCATCCGCGCTGGCTACCCAAATACTGCCTTCGTGATCCTCAAACAGGGTTAGGATGAAATCACCGGAGAGGCCGTCGGACCGGGAAAACACGTCCGTCCTTCCCTCGTGCACATGGATTAGTCCCGCACCCACAGTTCCGACCCAGAGACTGCGGTCGCGATCGCGTAGCAATTTCGGCGCTTGATATTGCCCTGCGGCGCCCGGGAACGGATAGGCCATTGCGAACTTCCCGTCAACCAAACGCCGGATTCCGCCGCGCCTCGAGACCAGTAGTGCGCCATCGTTGTTGTCTTCCGCCAAACCTTGGACACCGTTCTCCCCGGGCAGCGGATAGAATTTCCGAGGGCCAGGTTCCCAGTGCCATACACCTTGCCCAGTTCCCACCCACAGAGTGCCCCTACTGTCCTCATGCAGGTCCAACACCCACCGCCCGAGGCTGCCGTCCGCGCCATCGCAATGAAATCGGCTGTTTTGAAAGGCGCACAGCTTGCCATTCGGGGCTCCAACGGACCCGATCCATAACGTCCCTCTCCGGTCTTCGAGAAACGTAACAACTGCCAAGCCAGCGAACTCCGCGTACTCACGGAGCCTGCCGTCCTTCCAGCTTGCGACACCCTTCGCGGTGCCGACCCAAAGAGTGCCGTCATGGGTCACGAAAAGCTGCCGAACATCGTCGGAAGGGAGTTGCTGGCCGGCTGGCGGCGCCCATTCAACGGGCCGCACGCCATCGAAGCGAACCAGGCCGAATTCGGTGCCGAGCCAGAGATAACCGTCCGGCGTCTGGGCCATCGAATTGATGCTGCCCTTGAAAAAACCGTCGCTGATCTTCCACGCGGTGTGCGCGTACTGGCTGACGTCCAGCGCCGGATTCAAGGCGAACGCGCCCGGCGCGGCGAGAAGCGCACCGAGCGCCACGGCGATTCGTGCGCGGCTGCGGGCGCCCCTCATAAACGATGAACACAATTATCGCTCAATCCATCTGATATCCCTACGTTTAGGCCCGCCCGAACGCCGGGTATCCGGCAGTAACCAGGAAGTGGTATTTGTAAATACGGCGTTGGCGGGATCACGCGGTGCGCGATCCGCAGTAAGATTAGGAAACCCTCGTTGTTGGTAGACCCGGGACTACACTGTGCTTCGAGTTCTTGTTGCCGCTCTGTCGCTGTTCTTGCTCACTGCGCTGTTGCACGCCCAATCCACGAATGCCTCGCTGACCGGACGCATTACGGATCCGTCGCACGCCGCCGTCCCCAACGCCACCATCGCTGCCATCAGCGCCGGCACCAATCTAAGCTACAAAACCCTGACCGGCGCTTCGGGCGAATACTCCCTGGCCAATCTCGCACCGGGGACGTATCGCGTCGAAGTGGAAAAGCCGGGCTTCAAGAAGCTGGTGAAGACCGATGTGATTCTGCACGTCCAGGATTCGCTCGCGCTCGACTTCGAGATGACGCTCGGCGCGGAGTCGGAGACCGTCAACGTGGAAGCCGGCGCGCCTCTGGTGAATACGGAGTCCGGCACGGTCAGCACTGTGGTGGACCACGAGTTCGTCGAGAATCTTCCGTTGAACGGCCGGAGTTTCCAGGCGCTGATCATGCTGACGCCGGGCGTGGTGGTGACCCCCACGGTTTTCGACGACCAGGGGCAATTCAGCGTGAACGGCCAGCGCGCCGATGCCAACTATTTCACCGTGGATGGCGTCAGCGCCAATTTCGGGATGACCGGCTACCCAGCCCAGGTGCAGACGGCGAGCGGATCGCTCCCCGCGCTCAGTGCATCAGGGGGGACGAACAGCCTGGTGTCCGTGGATGCCATGCAGGAGTTCCGCATTCAGACGTCTTCGTTTGCGCCGGAATTCGGGCGCACACCGGGCGCGCAGATTTCGATCGTGACGCGCTCCGGAGGCAACGCTCTTCACGGGACGCTGTTCGATTATTTTCGGAATGACTTGCTGGACGCCAAGGACTGGTTCGTGAACTTCAACGGCTTGCCCAAACCAGCGGAGCGGCAGAACGACTTCGGCGGCGTGCTCGGTGGCCCGATCATCAAGAACAAGACTTTCTTCTTTGTTTCTTACGAAGGGCTGCGGCTGCGCCAGCCGGTGACCCAGCAAACCGCCGTCCCGGCATCGCGAGACCTGGCGCCCGCGTCCATGCAACCCTATCTGAATGCCTTTCCTCTTCCCAACGGTCCCACCCTGGCCCCGGGGATCGCGCAATTCAACGCCGGCTATTCGAATCCTTCCAGCCTGGACGCCGGGAGCGTTCGCATCGATCACGTTCTGAACTCCAAGCTGACGTTGTTTGGCCGCTTTAACGATTCGCCTTCCACGCTCAACCAGCGCGGCCCTTCGACGTCGGTGGGGAATGTCCTCAGCAATGTGCAGTTTCTGGAGTCCTCCGTAAAAACCGGAACCGTCGGCCTCACAGCACTCCTCACGCCGGCAATCAGCAACGAAGTCCGGGCGAATTACAGCAATGACCGCATCGGGACCAGGGCTGCTCTGGACGCTTTCGGCGGCGCGGTTCCCATCTCCGATTCCACCTTATTCCCCGCCGGCCTGACGTCAGCAACCGCGGTTTTCGGATACTACATTCCGGGCGTCGGGAATTACAACCAGGGCAAATCGGCGTTGAACGAGCAGCGCCAGGTCAATTTCGTCGACAATTTGTCGGTAACCAAAGGCGCGCACCAACTGAAATTCGGCGTGGACTATCGCTGGCTCAGCCCGTTCAACAGCCCCTACTCCTACCGGCAATTCGTCCAGTTCACCGGCATGGGCTCGGCCCCCGGCGGAGTTCTTTCCGGTTTGGCTCAGGCTGCCGCGACGTTCACCGATCAGAGCGACGCCCTCCTCTCGCACAATTTTTCGCTGTACGGCCAGGACACCTGGAAAATCACCCCGCGGATCACGTTGACGTATGGCTTGCGGTGGGACGTGAATCCGGCGCTCAAAGGGAAGAATCTGGCGAACCAACCGTTCACGCTGACGGGCCTGGACAATCCCGCGATGATTAACGGTTCGGCGCTCGCTCTCGCGCCCCGCGGCACCCCTCTGTACGACACCACGTGGGGAAACGTCGCGCCCCGCATCGGGCTCGCCTGGAGGCTCAGCAGCGGAGCCACGCTCCGGGGCGGTTTTGGCATTTTCTACGATCTCGGGCAGGGCTCGGTGGGCGGAGCCAACTCCTACTTTCCCTACGTCACCGAGAACATCTTCAGCAACGTGCCGTTTCCGCTGAGCCTGCAGAATGCCGCGGGGCCGGCCCCGTCGCTCAGTCTGCCGACGAATTTAAGCCTCATCGTAACCGATCCCCATTTGAAGCTGCCGCGCACCTATCAGTGGAATGTCGCGCTGGAGCAATCGCTCGGCAGCAGCCAGGTTCTGTCGTTGACGTATATCGGCGCGATTGGCCGCGATCTGCTTCGCGTGGAAAGCTTGTCTAACGTCAATCCGAATTTTCCGTCGATCGGACTGACCGACAATTCCGCGACTTCGGATTACCACGCCCTCCAGGTCAAATTCCAGCGTCGCTTGTCGCGCGGCCTGCAAGCGTTGGCGTCGTACACGTTCTCGCATTCGATCGACAGCGCCTCGACCGATGCGTTTGCGAATTACCTCAACACACCGGGCTCGGTGGGTAACGCGAATATCGACCGCGGCGACTCCGATTTCGACATTCGCAACGCGTTCACCACGGGTCTGACCTACGATTTGCCATCCACCGGATCGCAGAAGGCGCTCAAGATGGTTACTGGAGGCTGGTCGCTGGATGCGTTCGCGCTGGCGCGATCGGCTCCCCCGGTGGATGTGACTTACTCGAACATCCGGGCCAACGGCTTCGCGCTCATGCCGCGTCCGAACTTGGTTCCGGGCGTGCCGCTCGAGCTATTTGGCGGCGGGTATCCCGGCGGCAAGATTTACAACAAGGCGGCCTTCACCCAACCGCCCGCCGGTCAGCAGGGCGGTTTCGGACGGAATGTGTTGCGGGGGTTCGGCGCGTCGCAAGCGGATCTCGGCGTGCAGCGAACCTTTCGCGTGACCGAAAGAACTGGGCTGCATTTCCGCGGCGAGTTCTTCAATCTCTTGAACCATCCCAACTTCGGAGCGCCCATCGGCACTCTGACCAATGCCCTGTTCGGCCGCTCCACGCAAACCCTGGCCAACGGATTGGGAACCGGCGGCGCCAACGGCGGCTTCAGCCCCCTCTACCAGATCGGCGGTCCGCGCTCGATCCAGTTAGCCCTCAAGCTCCAGTTTTGAGGACCGTGGCGCCGGCGGTCTTGCCGCCGGTGCTTTTCGCGGTCACGCCGATTGCAGATTTATTTCCTCGTTGCATCTAAAGGCTGAAAACCCCAATCGCCGCCTTCCCGCAGTTGCCTTCGCGCGCTTGCGTGCGATGGTGAAGGTGGAGGAACGATGCGAGTTGACTCTCGACCGGCGGCCTGCGGCAACAATCGTCAAACCGGAGCGAAACCGTTCGGTTCGATCGATGCCGGACCGTGTGGCTAACCGCTTTCCCTGCAATCAATCTCTCCGCAATTCGGCATCGATCGATGCCCAAATGGCGAAAACAACAAGCGCCTACGCCGCCAATCGCGTGATAGCCGAGGACGCCCGTGCTCGCGACGGAAACTGCAGCACAACCGACGCGGGCTTCCTGGATGCGCAGATCGTGCACTGCGGCGCTTCCGGTGCCGGAGACTCTGTCTCAAACCTTCCTAATGTGGAACGAATCGCGGCCAGAACCGCGTCCTTATAAGGACTAGCCGGCCACTCCTCCGCGGAGTGTAATCGGGAGTGCTCGAACTTGATTCGTTGTCCGAGGTGCTCATTGGCCTGCTTGTAGCTCATGCTGCCTCCTTATGAATCGAGTATGGGCGCGCCATCCGGAAACGTCGTCCCGATATCGAGGCGTTTTGGTCTAACTTGTCCGGTCACAGCGGCCGTTACCTCGATTGGGTTACCCGCACCCACCAGCCGCCGTGTTATCCCAAAAACCTTCCATCTCGTGATTTCCCGCGAGGGCCCTTTGCCGTAATTTCGAATCAGGAGGCAATTATGGCGTGCGCGGCGGCAGCGATCGTGATGGTCCCGATTCCAGGAAAGTTGCGGGTGGTGCCCCGGCGCATTCGCATTCTGACCGTGGACAGTCAGCAACTGGTGCAAGAAGGCTTGGCCGCCACGATTAATCGCGAGCAAGACATGACGGTCGTGGCAACGGCATCGACCGGGCAAGAGGCCCTCGATGATGTCCGGCGGCATCGGCCCGACGTCGTGACGCTCGATCTCTCGCTGCCCGATATGCGCGGAGAAACCCTGGCCAAGCGTATCCTCTGGGAATTTCCACAAACCCGAATTGTCGTGATTACCTCTGCTCACGGTCATACGCAGGCGCGGCGCGCTTTGGATGCCGGGATTCACGGGTATCTCTCGAAGGCAACGCCTGTGTGCGAATTAGTCCACGCGATCCGCCAGGTGCAGGCAGGCGAACGGATGATTCCGGGCCCGGAGTTGCTGGAGGGGGCGCAGTGGAAACATTAGAACGAGTGAAGCGAAACGTGGCCGATCTCCACTGGTTGGCGAGCCTGTTGACGGGCTCTCGCGAAATCGCAACTGATGTGACCTTTCAGGCCATCGCCCCCACTCAGGATGTGAATACCTTCTTCTCGAATTGGATGGATGGATGGTCGCGCAGGATCGTCATCGCGAACGCAGTGAGTGCGGTCCGCAAAGAGCTCGCTGAGTCGGCACGCCGCACGGAGGTATCGCGCGGCGAAAACACCGAGCTGCCGCCGCAGTCCTGGACGCTCGATTGGAATACCACGAGACCGAACCTCGAGCGGGCGTTGCTGATGATGGATGTGTTTCCCCGAGCTGCCGTTCTGCTATTGCTATTCGAACGTGTTCCATTAAGTGACGCCGCTATCCTTTTAGATTCGGAGCCGGACCTGCTCCGCAAAGCGCTGGCGGCGGGCGCGCGGGATTTGACCATCAATCTGGCCAGGATGCAGGGCTGGAGATCAACCGGATCAAACACACAGCGGGAGGAGCACCATGTTCAAGCAACCGAAATTGCGTCCTAATGTATTCGAACGTTTGCGTACCAGGTGGTGCCGCATGATGCACGATGCACCGATGTGGCCCATTCGCGGACATTACCGGTGCCGCTCCTGCGGCCGCAACTTCGCGGTCCCGTGGACCACTGAATCGGCGGCCGAGCCGGTGCGGCTCTGGATCCGGCCGAAACAGCATGTCGCCAGACGTGCGGCTTGATCCAACAACGAGGGGCGAGCGCGATTAACAACTGTGATCTTCCAGCAACCGGTTGCGATCGCGAGCATCTCAAAGAACAGGAGAAGGAAGTGGGCAGAACGCGTCTTCGTGGCAGAATCCGGTTTTCGCCGGACTGGTCAAAACTGGCAATTTTCGTGCTGTTGTTGCTTGGCGTGCAAGGAGCGATAGCACAGGATACTGGTTCGATTCAGGGCACGGCGGCCGATTCTTCCGGTGCGCCGATATTCGGCGCCGTGGTGGCGGTCGTGGGTGCCGATGGGAACCGCAGGATGACGGCCACGGATGTGGAGGGTGCCTTCAAGATCTCGTCTCTAGCACTCGGGAATTACAGCGTCAGGATTTCCGCCGCCGGTTTGTCGGAGTGGACTGCCGAGAATGTGGCTGCCTCGGTCAATCCGGAATCGAACGTGTTGAAGGCCGTGCTGGAGGTCGCGACCGAGGTGACCACTGTAACGGTTGGACTATCGGAACCGGAGGTGGCGCAGGAACAACTGAAGCAGGAGCTGAAGCAGCGAGCATTCGGAGTCATCCCTAACTATTACGTCAGCTATGAAAGCAATCCGGCCCCATTATCAGCGAAGCAGAAATTTCACCTTGGCTTGAGAACTCTTGTGGACCCGACCACGTTCGCCGCAGCTGGGATTACCGCTGGAATTCAGCAAGCAAAGAACAGTTACCATCAGTGGGGGCAGGGTTCGGAGGCCTACGGCAAGCGGTTTGCCGCGGCATACGGCACCGCCGGGACTAACCTTCTGATCACGTCAGCGCTGGCGGAGTCGGCTTTCCACCAGGATCCGCGGTATTTCTATAACGGGCAGGGAACGAAGGCACACCGCGTCTGGTACGCGGTTGAGTCCGCCTTTCGCACGAAGGGTGACGACGGCAAGTGGCAGCCGCCGTATGCCGGCGTGAGCGGCGCGATTGCCGCGGCGGAGATCTCGGACCTCTACTATCCGGGCTCGAGGACACAATATACTTTGCTGGGCAGAAGCCTGATGTTCCACTTTGCCGGCTTGGTCGCACTGAATTTGGGCGAGGAATTTTTCTTCAAAAAGGTGACGCACCACGCGCCGGAATTTCGAGAGGCGGAGAAAGCGCCCGTATTGCCGGAAGGAAGTCGCGTGCCGCTCATCGCCGTGGATGGCCTTGGCACCCATGGACTCACGGCTGCCCAGACAGTCACCTTCGTTCTGGCCGAGGACTTGACGCTGGGTGGAAAGGTAGTGGCCCGCGCCGGAGATGTGGCGTCGGGAGAGGTGGACCCAGCCAACACTCCAAACGACCCCAGTGGAATCGCTTTGCAGCGGGTAACGCTCCGGGCTGGCGGGGTGAATGTCCCCTTACGCAGCAGTCAGGCGCGCGGCATTGCCGGTCCGGCGCAATATAGAGAGCTGCCCGGATCCGGCAAGGTCGAAGTGACGATGTTCGTGGCGCAGAGTGTGCAACTCCCCAAGAACGAATAACGCAGATCGCTAAAAGGATTCTCCAACCAGCTCTTCGCTTTTGTGCCAGAGCGCATCGGCCGCCGCGGGATTCAGGGCATATGCGCGGACCCCTTCGGTCCCGAAACCGATGGGAACTTCATCCGGCACGACCTGCCCGACATGGCAATTCTCGCAATACCGTCCTCCGATTTCGTCTGCCGGAGCAACCACACCGGCCCAGACGGACGTTGCGGCTCCCTGAGGAATGGTCTTCCACTGGAAAGCGCTCTTGCCCTCCGCGGCGAGCTGATGATTGATCTGGTCGACAAGAGCCTGCATCTGGCCCGGATTCATGTAGCGGCCCAGCTCGGTTTGTATCGCTCCGGGATGCACAGCCGCCGCGCGTATGCCGCGCGCCTGGTGCCGCCGGTCGAACGCAACCGCAAATAGAATGTTCGCGGTCTTCGAGCGGCCATACGCGAGGAAGGGTTCATACGGTGTCCGTTCGAAATTCGGATCGTCCAGATTGACGTTCGCGAACCGGTGGCCGGCAGAAGAGAGGTTGATCAGGCGGCCCCCGGAGCGGATGAGCGGAGCAATCCGGTTGACCAGAACAAAGTGCCCGAGGTGATTGGTCCCGAACTGCGTTTCAAAACCGTCGGCCGTACGGCCAAACGGCGTGGCCATCACGCCTGCGTTCGCGATGACGACGTCGAAGGCGTCACCTTTTTTCAGCAGCCCTTCGGCGCAGGCGCGAACGCTGGCGAGGCTGGCGAGATCGAGGCCCACCAGCTGAAAGCTTCCTCCGCCGGCCGCGGCGTCCTTCCGCACCGTCGCGGTCGCCGCTTCGGCCTTAGGCAAGTCCCGCGCTGCACCCACCACCTCCGCGCCATGGCCGGCCAGAGACCTCGCCGTCTCAATACCTATCCCGGCCGAAACTCCGGTCACCAGAATTCGTTTGCCCCGTAGATTGACGCCCGACAAGACGTCGTCCGTCGTGTAGGTCGCTCCGAATGCGGTTGCCATTCTTCTCCTCCCCATCCTGCCGGTTCCCAAACGCCGGCGAAGAGGTCACAACCTTACTTTAGCGGGAAAAGCCAGCCGAACCTAACGTCGGGACTAGCGCGGAACGACTGGCCGCGAGGCCGGCGACGGCTCGCGGACCGTCCGGTGAATGAGGTAGACAACGCCCTGCAGGCACCCTCTGGCTAGATAGAAGGAAAACGCGCCAGTAATCGCGAGAACCAGAGCGCAACCGAGTGTCTGGTCCATCGAACCTTCCTATTCGCCAGCCGAGGCGACTGCCCGGGCCGCGGCGGGAGGGAACTCGGTGATTGTCAGATAACCCAGCCCTGCGCTTCGTGTCTCGACGC
>Ga0335081_10004310_pt1 | contig 22428 bp, 21 predicted proteins | sample Lox_Sample_35_FD_206713 | JGI IMG/M metagenome (GOLD analysis project Ga0335081, IMG submission 206713) | Soil microbial communities from Loxahatchee National Wildlife Refuge, Florida, United States - Lox_Sample_3.5 | ecosystem: Environmental > Terrestrial > Soil > Wetlands | place: USA... | reverse complement strand
CAGCCGAGCGTGTTGCTCGCGATCGCCTTCGGCGCCGGCCTGTTGCTCCTCGACGCGTGCGCGTGGCGCGTGGCCTCGGTGGCATTCGATCGCGAGCGGCTGGTCGTGGGAAGCCGGCGCGCGACCTCTCATTCCTAGGTGGCGACGATCGACGCCGGCGTCGTGGGTTGCCCCGCGCTGTCCCCCTGACCGGGAACAATGCCGTCGTGCGGCTCCGGACATGGTGGGTTCTCTCGGTAGTCCTCGCGAGCGCGGCCGTGATCGCCACGACCGCCCGGGCAGGCGCGACGACGAACCCCCACTGCCTCGTGCCGGGCGTGGGCAAGCCGCTCGACCGGGTCTGGCGTCCGGACATGCTGGCGGCGATCGGCTACACCGACACCCGGACCGGCGACGTCGCGTTCGCGGTGCGCACCAGTGACGGCCGCTTCTACGGGTACCGCCCCGACCACGATGAGTGGTCGGCCAGCGTCGTCAAGGCGATGCTCATGGTCGCCTACCTCGACGAGCCGTACGTCAGGGGCCGCGCCCTCAACGCCCGCGACAAGTCGCTGCTCGGCCCGATGATCACCGAGTCCGACAACGACGACGCCCAGGTGATATTCGACACCGTCGGCCAGGGAGCGCTGCGGGCGCTCGCCGACCGAGTGGGCATGACGCACTTCGCGACCTCGCCGGTCTGGGGCGAGACCGAGATCACCGCCGCCGACCAGACCAGATTCTTCCTCCGCATCGACAGCTACATAGCGAAACGCCACCGCGCGTACGCGATGTCGCTACTCGCCGGGATCGTGCCCTCCGAGCGCTGGGGCATCGGCGAGGTCGCTCCCAAAGGCTGGAAGCTCTACTTCAAGGGCGGCTGGGGATACGGCACCGGCCTGCTCGATCACCAGGTGGTGCTGCTCGTGCGAGGGTGCGCGCGCGTCTCGATCGCGGTTCTGACCATGCACGACGGCTCGCACCCCTACGGCAAGGACACGCTCAAGGGCATATTCGAACGGCTGCTCCGCGGATTGCCCAGGCCTGGCCACTACACTCGGCGGCCCACACGCGGGGCGTAGCGCAGCCTGGTTAGCGCGCAAGCTTTGGGTGCTTGAGGTCCCCGGTTCGAATCCGGGCGCCCCGATCGATCGACCACCTAAGGATCGACGGCCGACATCGTCCCGAGTCGGTAGCCTCAGGCGGCGGCATGGCCGATGTCGAACCGCTGCGGGCGCTGCATTACAACCTGGACCGAACCGGCGGCCTCCAGGACGTGGTGGCTCCTCCCTACGACGTGATCGACGAGGCCCAGCGCGCCGACCTCGAGGCCAGCTCGCCCTACAACGTCGTAAGGATCGACCTGCCGGTGGGCAACGACCCGTACGACAACGCGGCGCGTCTGCTCGCAGCGTGGCGCGAGGAGGGAGTGATCGTCCGCGACGAGCGCCCCGCGCTGTGGGCGATCGAGCAGGACTACACCGGGCCCGACGGGCAGATCCGCAGGCGCACCGGGTTTCTCGCGCGCGTGCGCGTGGAGGACTATGGCCCGGGACGGATCCGGCCCCACGAGCGCACCCACCCGGGCCCGAAGGAGGACCGGCTCAGGCTCACTCGGGCCACGAAGGCCAACCTCTCCCCGATCTTCTCGCTGTACGACGACCCCAGCGGCACGGCCACCGGCGCGCTTGCCAACGCGACGACCACAGGCTCCCCCTGGGGCGAGGCGACCGACGACGACGGCACCGTCAACCGCATCTGGCGGATCGAGGACCCGGCCACGATCGAGACGATCCACGACGCCCTCGCCAAATCCGAGCTGCTCATCGCCGACGGCCACCACCGCTACGAGACGGCACGCGTCTACGCCGAGGAGATCGGCGGCGACGGTCCGCACCGCTACGTGCTGATGTGCCTAGTGGCGCTCGAGGATCCCGGCCTGACGGTGTTCCCCACGCACCGCCTGCTCAAGGATCTGCGCCCCGACCAGCACGAGGCCCTCGCGGACGCGATCAGACGAGACTTCGACCTGAGGCGCCTCGACAGCACGAACGAGCTCGTCCCGGCCTATGGCCAACCCGTGAGCCTGGGCTACATCGACGCCCACTTCCGCCAGCCGTGGATGCTCACCCTCAAGGACCAGGCGATCGCCGACGCCGCCCTGTCCGATCACACCGAGCCCTACCGCCGGCTCGACACCGCGGTGCTCGAGGCACTGATCCTTAAGGGCGCCCTCGGGATGACCGACGACGACATCGATCACCTCACCGGTCTCGGCTACGCCCGCGACTTCGACGACGCCCTGCGGCTCGTCCAGGATGGGGATTACGACGCCGCGTTCTTCGTCGCGGCCACCCCGATCGAGCAGGTTCGGGCGGTCGCCGCCGCCGGCGAAAGCATGCCCCCGAAGTCCACGTACTTCTTTCCGAAGGTCCCGACGGGGCTGCTCTTCAACCCGCTGTCCGAATAGCCGGACAGGCCTCAAACGCCAACGAGAAGCAACGCTAGGATGAGAGACGTGACCACTTTCAATCAACGAGGACCGGATCGATGAAGGCCATCGCGCACCGCACCGCACGGACAGCATTCACGCACCGCATCGACGTCCGCCAGCATCGGCTGACGGCCGATGAGCCCGCGGAGCACGGCGGCGACGACGACGGCCCCAGCCCGCAAGAGCTCCTCGCCGCGAGCCTCGCCTCATGTACCGCGGTCACGATGGAGATGTACGCCAAGCGCAAGGGCTGGGACATCGGACCGGTCGAGGTCCAGTGTGAGTACACCCCCGCCGAGCGCGGCTGCCAGACCAACTTCAAGCTCGTCCTCCGGCTCCCCAAGGACTGCACCGAGGAGCAGATCGAGCGCCTGCGCGTGATCGCCGCGAAGTGCCCGGTCCACCGCACGCTCGACGGCGAGGTCAGCTTCGACGAGCGGGTCGAGCTGTTCGAGCCGGCGACCGTCTAGTCGATTACCTCGACCCCGGCGGCGCGTAACTCCTCGACGGCCCGCGCGCCGTCGCCTTCGATCAACTCGACCGCGCGCGTGGCGTCCCGGTGGACGACCACGTTGAAGCCCGCGCGGCGAGCGTCGAGCGCGGTCGCCTTGACGCAGTAGTCGAGCGCGAGCCCGGCCACGTCGACGGTATCGACGCCGCGGTCGCGCAGCAGCCGCTCGAGCTCTGTGCCCTCGAACGCGGAATACCCCTCGGCATCACGCGACTGCCCCTTGTCCACGATCGCGTCCACCTGCGCCACGTCGATCCCGGGATGAAGCTGAGCCCCGGGCGTGTCGCGCACGCAGTGGACCGGCCACGGGCCGCCCTCCGCCGCGAACGACCCGTGATCGGGCGGATGCCAGTCCCGCGTGGCGACGACGAACGGCGCCTCAGAAGCCAACCGATTGATCGGCTCGACCACCGCATCGCCCTCGCCAACGGCGAGCGCTCCCCCGGGACAGAAGTCGTTCTGGACGTCGACGACGATTAGCGCCCGCATTACACGCGAATATAGTCAGCGGATGGCGCGGCGAAACGATCACCTTGCCGAGGATCTGCGCCGGGTGCTCCTCACCACCGAGGAGGCGCTGACGCTCGAGGTGCGGGGCCGCACCGACGCCGCCGTGCTGGTGCCGCTGTACGTCGAGCGCGGGCAGCTCCACACCGTGTTCACCAAGCGCCACGACGACCTGCGCCGGCATCCGGGCGAGATCTCATTCCCCGGCGGGCGCTACGACGAGGGCGAGGAGGACCTGCGGGCGACCGCGCTCCGCGAGGCGCGCGAGGAGATCGGCCTCCCCGAGGACGCGGTCCAGATCGTGGGTGCTCTCCAGCCCACGCCGACGATCGCCACCGGCTACGCGGTGTATCCGTTCGTCGGATTGATCGGCCCGGGGCGCACCTGGACGCCGAGCGTGCGCGAGGTGTCCGAGGTCCTCGAGCTCCCCCTCACCGCGCTGGAGGCCGGTTACGCGCGCCGGCGCCTCGTCCGGCGCGGCGTCCCGATCCGGACCGACACCTACCTGGTCGGCGACCACCTCATCTGGGGCGCAACGGCCCGGATCCTGGCCGACCTGTTCGACCGGATCGGGCCGTTGCTGAAGAAACGCGTGTCCGGGAGCCGGGTCAGCCCTTCTCGATCGGCACGTTGACGAGGTTGCCCCACTCGGTCCACGAACCGTCGTAGTTCTTGACGTCCTGCTCGCCGAGCAGCTCGTGGAGGACGAACCAGGTGTGCGCCGAGCGTTCGCCGATCCGGCAGTACGCGATGATCGGGTTGCCCGAGAGCACGCCCTTGCCGCCGTACAGGTCGCGCAGGTCCTCGGCGGACTTGAACGTCCCATCCTCCTTGACCGCCTGCGCCCACGGGATCGACTTGGCCCCGGGGATGTGGCCGGAGCGCTGCGCGCCCTCGTTCTCGTAGCCCGGCATCGCGATCAGCTCGCCCGAGTACTCCTGGGGCGAGCGCACGTCGACTAGCTCGCGCCCGTCCGACAGCGCAGCGAGCACCTCGTCGCGCTTGGCGCGGATCGCGTCGTTGCCCGCCTTAGCCGCGAACGTCGTCTCGGCATAGCTCGGGAGATCCACGGTGGTCGGGCGCCCCTCCGCGATCCAGCGCTCGCGCGGGCCGTTCAACAGCTTGACGTTGTCATGCCCGTAGTACTTGAGGTACCAGTACGTGTAGGCGGCGAACCAGTTGTTCCGGTCGCCGTACAGGATCACCTGGTGGTCGTTGGAGATACCGCTACTGCCGAACAGCGCGCCGAAGTCCTCGGGACCGAGGAAGTCGCGCTTGACCTGGTCCTGGAGGTCGAGGCGCCAGTCGAACCCGATCGCGCCCGGAATGTGCGCCTCGCGGTACAGGGCTGGGTTCTCATCAACCTCGACGATCCTGATCGAGTCGTCGTTCAGGTGCTGCTCGAGCCACTCGGGCTCGACCAGAACGTCGTTCGCGTAGTCAGCCACAACCGCCTCCTAGGTATTTCCGGTCGTCTTTTACCTATTTAGATTTTTCACTTTATCGTGGCCCGGCGGGCTCGCCATCGAGCGCACGCTGAACGGCTGTCGCCGCGGCAACCGTCCACGCGCGATGGTCGGCGGTATCGGCGCTAAGCAGCACGTAAGGGATCCGAGCATCCTCGCAGCGCGCTCGCACCCGAGCCGCGCCCGCGTCGAGGATCACCGGGTCGACCGAGCCGGCCGCCTCGTACACCACCCCGCGCACGGTGGTGTCGACCATCCGCGTGAGGAGCATGTCGAGGCGCGAGCCATGGAGCGCCTCGAGTTGCTCGGGCGACCCGACCGCCGAGCCAAGCAGCACGCACGCCACCCCCACATGCTCGAGCGAACGCGCCAGCGTGCCGACCACGTCCGGATCCCCGACCACCGGCTCGACACCGGCGGCCTCGATCTCCGCGCACCGGTTCGGGTCGCGCGTCGTCCCCCGCACGGCGTGGCCGGCGGCGACGAGCTCGCGGGCGAGCGAGCGCCCCCGGCACCCGCAGCCGATGATCAGACAACGCGCCAGCGGTGCTCAGTCCCCGGGACGACGCGCCTGCTCGGAAAGCTCGCGCAGCACCCTCGCCTCGAGTTCGTCGGCGCTGATCTCGGGCTCGCCGCGGGCGCGTCGGCGCTCGTTGTGCGCGGCGAGCATCTGGTCGAGATCCTCGGCATCGAGCGCCTCGCGCCGCTCGTTGAGCTCGCGCGCGGACTGGAGCCCGAGCTGCTCGAGTCCCGACCCCGGGTAATACCGCCCGATGATCCAGAACACGAGCACGAGTGCGGCCAACCCGCCTACCACGACGACGGTGAACGAGTCCACGGAAACGAGTCTAAGTGGCCGCTCAATCTGAGCGCAACTTCGGACGGGGCAGTGTGTTTTCACGGGCATCTCAACCGCCGCCGCCTGGTAGGGAGCCGGGATCCCAGCGGAGGCAAACAAAAGTCCACGCTGGGAAAGGAGCCTCATGCGCCTTCGCCTTGCCGTGCTCGCGACTCTGGTGACAACGCTCGCGGCGGCTGCCGTATCGAGCATCGCCAGCGCCGCACCAGGGCACAATCGCGGCCTTACCATCAATGCCATCCCGAACCCCATAGATGCCGGGGATGGCGTGTTCATCTACGGTCACCTGAACGTCGCCCCGGTGGGCGGCCAGACGATCGTGCTGTATCACCACCTGGCGGGCTCCGGCCGCGGGTACACGAAGATCGGCCAGACGACGACGGACTCGCACGGTTTCTACGAGTTCACTCGGGCCGAAGACGTAGTCATGACCAACCGCAGCTGGTTCGCGCGCGAGCAAGGCGTGCACCAGATCCACAGCCGCACGGTGTTCGAGCGTGTCTCGGCTCTGGTGAGCCTCTCCGCGAGCACGACGTCCGCGGTCACCGGACAGCCGGTCGTGTTCACCGGGACGGTCACTCCGAACCACGCGTTCGAGCGGGTCGTGCTCCAGGAGCAGACCAACTCAGGTAACTGGCGCGACCTCAAGAGCGGCCGCCTCGACGGTGGGTCGAACTACTCGATCACCTACCGCTGGCGCTTCGCCGGCGACCACACCGTCCGTGTTCTGTTCCCGCGCGATGCTCGCAACATCGCCGGAACCGCCAGCCCGGTAACGGTGGCGGTGCAGCAGAAGCAGGTGTCCGGGTTCACCATCAACACCTCCGATCAGCTGATCTCCTACGGCCAGCCGGTCACGATCTCGGGCGTGCTCGACAACGCAGCGCTGAACACGCCTGTGACTCTCTGGGCCCGCAACGGCTACCAGAGTCAGTTCACACCGGTCGCCGACACGACCACGGGCTCGGGCGGTAGTTACACGTTCGCACCCCAGGTGCCGGGCTACAACACGGTCTACATCGTCCGGACGACGCTGGCACCTCACCGTCACAGCGCATCGCTGTTCGAGGGTGTCCAGGACGTGCTGACGATGACACCGAGCTCGACCACCTCGGAGGTCGGTGGCCAGGTCACGTTCACCGGCACCGTCCTTCCCGACAAGGCCGGTCACGTGATCTACCTGCAGCGCCTCGGCGCCGACGGTAACTGGCACAACGAGGAGATCCGGTTCGTCACGAACGCCTCGACGTTCCAGTTCGGCTGGACGTTCGGCAAGGCGGGCGCGTACCAGTTCCGCGCCCGGATCACCGGCGATCGCGGCAACGTCGGCGGCGCCTCGGCGCCGGTGACCATCCAGGTATCGCCGGCTACGAACCCCTCGACGCTTCCGCCGAGCTCCTAGTGGGTTGAACCGAAACGTTTCACGCGGAAGGCCGAGTCCGGGGCCGTCAGGCGAGGACGCAGGATCCGACGCGTAGCGGAGCTACGCGAGGATTCGAGGACAAAGCCTGGCGGTCACCCGGGCCGGCATTACGGGGGGAACGTTGAGGTGAGACCCACGTGGGCAGGGGATGCGCCCGGACCGCAGGGGCGGCGTCGCCGCCGCCCCTGCCCCGGTCCGGTAGCGTGCCCGCCCATGGACTTCGAGCTCACCGACGAGCAGCGCCTGATCCGCGAGACGGCGCGTGCTTTCACCGACAACGAGATCGTCGAGCGCGCGCGCGAGAACGATCGCAATGAGCATTTCGACCTCGAACTGGTTGACAAGATCGCGGCGCAGGGCTACCTCGGGGCGATCGTCCCGCGCGAGTACGGCGGCGCCGAGCTCGACTATCTGACCTACGGGCTGATCGTCGAGGAGATCGGCCGTGGCGATTCGGCGATGCGGACCGTGGTGTCGGTGCAGACCTCGCTCGTGTGCTCGGCGCTCCTGCGATGGGGCACAGAGGAGCAGAAGCAGAAGTACCTCCCGAAGCTGTGCTCGGGCGAGTGGCTCGGGTGCTTCGGCCTGACCGAGCCCGACACCGGATCGGATGCGGCCAACCAGCGCACGCGCGCGAAGAAGACCGACTCGGGGTGGGTGATCAACGGCGCGAAGATGTTCATCTCGATGGGCAACTACGCGAAGCTCGCGCTCGTGTTCGCCCAGACCGATCCGGAGAAGGCCCACCGCGGGCTGGCGTGCTTCCTGGTCGAGACTGACCAGCCTGGGTACCAGCCGCAGGCGGTGCATCACAAGCTCGGGCTCCGCGGCTCGGACACGGCCGAGATCTCGCTGAGCGACGTCGAGGCATCCGACGACGCGATCCTCGGGGAGATCGGCGACGGCTTCAAGGTGGCGATGAGCTCGCTCGACTCCGGGCGCTACAGCGTCGCCGCCGGCTGTGTCGGGATCTGCCAGGGCTGCCTCGACGCGTCGATCCGCTACTCGAAGGAACGCCAGCAGTTCGGGCGGCCGATCGCGAGCTTCCAGCTCGTCCAGGAGATGATCGCCGACATGGCGCTCGAGACCGACGCCGCGCGGATGCTCGTCTGGCGAGCCGGCTACCTCAAGGACACCGGCAAGCCGAACACCACCGAGACCTCGGTGGCCAAGTTGTTTGCCACCGAGGCCGCGGTCCGGTGCGCGAACGCCGCGATCCAGGTCCACGGCGGATCGGGCTACGTCGACGACTATCCCGTCGAGCGCTACCTCCGCGACGCTCGCGTGACGACGCTGTACGAGGGGACCTCGCAGATCCAGAAGCTGATCATCGGCCGCGCCCTTACCGGAGTCAACGCGCTAGTTCCTGCGTGAGCGGCGAGCCCGCGCAGACGATCGGCGTCGCGGGCGCCGGCACGATGGGCGCCGGCATCGCTCAGCTGGGGTGCCAGTCGGGAGCGCGAACGCTCCTGCACGACCCCATGCCGGAGGCGCTCGAGCGTGGGCTCGAGCAAATCCGGGCGCAGCTCGCCCGGAGCGTCGAGCGCGGGCGCCTGAGCTCGGCCGAGGCGGAGGAGGCGGCGGCACGGCTCGAACCCGCGCCGGCGCTCGACAACCTGGCCGATTGCGAGCTCGTGATCGAGGCGGCGCCCGAGCGGCTCGAGCTCAAGCGAGAGCTGTTCGCCCGGCTATCGGAGGGCGTCGTCAGCGAGGAGTGCGTGCTTGCCAGCAACACCTCGTCGCTGCTCGTGACCGCGATCGCCGCCGCAGCCAGACGACCGGAGCGCGTGGTCGGGATGCACTTCTTTAACCCGCCCCCCGTCATGCACCTGCTCGAGGTGGTGGCGGGCGAGCAGTCCTCGGACGCGGCGGTGGCCCGCGCACGCGCCACCGGGGAAGCGATGGGAAAGCGCGTGATCGTCGCCGCCGACGGGCCCGGCTTCCTCGTCAACCGCTGCAACCGCCCGTTCGGCCTCGAGGCCCTCAAGCTGCTCGAAGAGCGGATCGCGCCGCTCGAGGAGATCGACCGCGTCTGCCGGATGGCGGGCGGCTTCCGGATGGGACCGTTCGAGCTGATGGACCTCGTGGGCGTGGAGGTGGGCTTCGAGATCTCGCGTTCGTTCTACGAGCAGAGCTTCGGCGAGCCCCGCTGGCGCCCGTCGCCGATCACCGCGCGAACGGTGGCGGCCGGGCGGTTCGGACGCAAGTCCGGCCGCGGCTACTACGACTACTCGGACGGCGCGGGCAAGCACCGGGCCGAAGATCCCGAGCCGCTGTCGCCCGGCCGGGGCGACGGCCTGGTGGTGATCGCCGGGCATACCGCGCTCGCGCACGAACTCGCGGACGCCGCGTCCGACGCCGGGTGGGAGGTGGCCTCGCCGGAGGAGGCCCTCGAGCAGGAGCCGCCGTCGCTGATCGTCGACGTCACGCTCGGCGAGGACCCGGAGGTGCCGCTCCAGGGCGGCCCGCAGGCGATCTGCTGCGCTCCGGGCTCGCTGACGACGCTCGATCCGGGCGGCGGCGCGGTCGGCTTCCATGCGCTGCCACCGTTCGAGGAGGCGAGCCTCGTGGAGTTGACGCGAGGTGCCGACACCACCCAGTCGGCGGCGACCGCGGTCGAGCGGTTCTTCGCCACGCTCGGCAAGCACACCGCGTGGGTGGCCGATGCACCCGGGCTCGTGCTCGGGCGGATCGTGTGCCAGGTCATCAACGAAGCGGCGTTCGCAGTGGCCGCCGGCGTCGGCAGCGCCGAGGACGTCGATGCCGGGATGGTCCTCGGCCTCAACTACCCGCGTGGGATCCTCGCCTGGGCCGACGCGATCGGGCTCGACCACGTCCTGTCCGTGCTCGACGGGCTGTACGAGGAGCGGCGCGAGGAGCGCTACCGGACGGCGCCCCTTCTCCGGTCGCTCGCGATGTCAGGCCGGCTGGGTCTCCAGACCGGCGAAGGGTTCTTCGTATACGAGTAGGCCGCTGTCGCGTTCGTTCGATAGGGTGCACGCCGCACGACATACCCAGCCGAATCCCGTGGCCCCAGCGGTCCCGGGAGCGGGGAAACCGATGGGGTGATGAACCCCCGGGGCGAATCGCCGGAACTTCCGGCGTAGCGCGATCTCTTTCAGCGCGAGCCCGACAGCTAACCCCGTAGGCAGGAGAAAGAGAGGGGTTGAGTTGGCTGACAAGGTTTCGGCGCGCACTGACGCGTCCGCTCAGGAGATAGGTCGGCTGGGTCGCCAGACCGGCGAAGGTTTCTTCGTCCACGAGGGACTAAGCGGATCGCTTTGCGGGTAGCACGCCGCCGGGGTTCGCGGGAGGACCCGGATTTTGGATGTTTTGTGTCCGCCCGCATCGCATTCGCGTCACTTTTGTCGATCAATCGGCCATTTAACTTGCATGTCGTGTGAGGGACTCGGGCCTCGTGACGATTCTCACCCCGATGCCGCGCCCTCGCGCCCGCTCTAAGTCAGTTTCGGCCGGTCGACCTCGTTGGCCGCGCATCTCAATCGCAGCCCTCAGCCTGTTCTCGACCGCCGTCCTCGCCCTCATTCCAGCGGCGAGGGCCAGCGCGACCGGCCAGCGTCACCATCGTCGGGCCCGCCTCGCCAGCGGGTGCGCGAACGCCAACGCGAGCGTTGGCGGCGCCTCCGCCGACGCGCTGCGCGCCGCCGTCGTGTGCCTGATCAACCAGCAGCGCACGAGCCGCCATCTGCCGGCGCTGCGCGCGTCCCACCTCCTCGACCGCTCCGCGCAGGGCTGGACGAACGCGATGGTCTCGAGCGACGTCTTCAGCCACGGCACCAACTTCGCCGCGCGGATCAGCGCCTCCGGTTACGTGTGGCGCGCGGCCGGTGAGAACATCGCCACGGGCTTCCAGACCCCCGCCGGCGTCGTTCGCGCATGGATGGCGAGCACCGGCCACTGCCAGAACATCCTCAACCCCACGTACGGCAACGTCGGCACCGGCGTCAGCCGCCGTCCCGTGAGCGGGTGGGCATCCGGCTCCGGGACCTGGACCCAGGACTTCGCGCTGTCGATGTACAAGTCGCCGCCGTCCGCGAACTGGGGACCGGCGGCCGGCTGCCCCTACTAGTCCCGACGCCCGTCCGGACGGGGCCCTCATGGCCCCACGGATGCCGCCGCAGGCGGCCTCTAAGCCTCTACAGCTGCGCCGGCCGCATCCGTCACCGGAAACGGCGTGTCGCGCAGGTACCACTCGGCGTCGAGCGCGGCCTGGCAGCCCGACCCGGCGGCGGTGACCGCCTGGCGGTAGGTGTGGTCGACGAGGTCGCCGGCGGCGAACACGCCGAGGACGCCCGTCAGCGTGGATTTGCCCTGCGTCACGACGTAGCCGGCGGGGTCGGTCTCGACCTGGCCCTCGACGAGCTGTGACTGCGGCTCGTGGCCAATCGCGATGAACGCGCCGGTCACCTCGACGTCACGCGTCGATCCGTCAGCCGTGTTCCGGAGCCGCGCGACCGACAGTGAGCCGTTCTCGCCGCCGGTGAACTCATCGACGGTGTACGGCGTCATGAACTCGATGTTGGGGATCGCGCGAGCGCGCTCGAGCATGATCTTCGAGGCGCGGAAGTCGTCGCGCCGGTGCACGATCGCGACCTTCTTGGCGAACTTCGAGAGGAACATGGCCTCCTCCATCGCGGAGTCCCCGCCGCCGACGATCAGCGTCGGCGCGTCCCTGAAGAACGCCGCGTCACAGGTGGCGCAGTAGCTGACACCTCGGCCCGAAAGCTCCATCTCGCCGGGGACGTCGAGCTTGCGGTGCTGGGCGCCCATCGCCAGGATCAGGGCGCGCGTCACGTGCAGGTCATCGCCAACCCAGACCTTGTGGAGGCCGCCGTCGTGGGAGATCTCGATCCGCGTCACGTCGTCGGTCTCGAGGCGCGCGCCGAAGCGCTCGGCCTGGTCGCGGAAGTGCTGCATCATCTCCGGGCCCATGATCCCCTGCGGGAAGCCGGGGTAATTCTCGACGTCGGTCGTCTGCTGGAGCAGACCGCCCCACGCGAACCCCTCGATCACCAAGGGTTCGAGGTTCGCGCGCGCGGTGTACAGCGCTGCGGTATAGCCCGCCGGCCCGCTCCCGACGATGATCACGTTCTCTATTCGCTGATTGTCCACTTCAAAAAGTATAGCGTCAGGGCTGTCCGGGAGTGGAATATGAGACCGGATCGGAGGCGCCGCGGAGAACCGTGGGCGTCTCGGCGCCCCAGCGATTGACCGTGCGACGAAGCTGCAGATAGGCCACGGCCCCGGGCAGCGTCGGCAGCCAGAAGGCGAACGCTCGGTAGGCGAGCACGGCGATCACCGCCAACTCGGCATCCACGCCGAACGCGACGAACGCGCCGATCATGCCGCCGTCGACGCCTCCGATCCCGCCCGGGAGCGGCAACGTGTTCGCGAGCATCCCGACGAAGTACGACATCACGATCACGCCCTTCGGCGGCGAGGCCCCGAACGCGTGGAAGCACGCCCACAGCACGGCGATGTCGAACCCCCACCACGCGACCGCGCCCAACAGGCTCGACTCACGTGCTCGCACGAGGTCCATCGCCGTCCTCACTCCGCTGGCGAGCGTTGCCGAGGCCGCCGCGACGCGGAAGGCGAGCCGCTGCACACGGCGCCGGCCGGCGGTCCACCGTCCCGCGATCCGCTCGAGGTCGACGGGGATGGTCGACAGGCCGAGGAACAGCACGATCGCGATCGCGCCAAAGATCGCCGGCCCCATCGTGATCGCGAACGAGCCGCCGCCGGGGATCACGCCGAGGTACAGGCCGACGCCGTCGACCACCAGGGTGATCATGTAAACCGCGTACAGGATCACCGTGAACGCGACCAGCCGGCAGCCGACGGTCCGCGGCCGCATCCCGGACCGGCGCAGCGCCCACGCGGTCAGCGCGATCCCGCCCGCGCCGGCTGCCGCGAACAGACGCGTCGCCGCCAGCCCCGCCATCGTGATCTGGTAGCTCTCGCGCCAGCCGATCCGGGACTCGCCGCGCACGAACACGCCGCGGAACAGCCACACGTAGCCGAGGAACGAGCACACCTCGAGCACGGCGGCTAGACCGAACCACCATCCGTTGCCGTGCCGGACCCGGTCCCACGTCTGATTGAGCCCGAGCAGCTTCGGCAGCACGAAGTACAGAAACGCGAGCGCCGACGCGACGAACAGCAGCGTGCCGAGCACCCTTCCGCGGGTGAACAGGACCCGCGGGGCCCCGTCGTTCGAAGCGTCCTGTCGCTGTTCTTCCGGGGCCAACTACGTCCCCGCGCGTGGCTCGAGCGCTTGCAGCCCCGCCGACACCCGCTGGTAAAGCGGCGTCAGGCGCGGCGCCGCGGCCCGAACTCCCTCCGCGAGCGCCGCTCCCCCGATCAGGTCGACGGCGTAGTGCTCGCCGAGATACACCAGCGCCAGGCCCAGCGTGATCGCGTACGTCCAACCGACCGCGCCCGCCACCGGTCCGACCTCGGTGAGCAGGTGCGCAGCCATGAGAGACGTGGCGAAGTGCAGCGACGGCATGGCGGCGAGCGGATTTCCTCCGAGGACATCGTAGAGGGCGGCCCAGCGTTCACCCCAGAACTGCTCCCCGTACTCGATCATCATCCGTCGCACGTGGAGGGCCTCCTCGCCGTCGTCGAGACGACCCTTTGAGGCCGCGTACCACGGCGGCGCGGTCGGGATCGCCCAGTAGAAGACGGCGCCGAGGTCGAAAACGCCGTACATCCGGGCGGCCGCGCTCGGGAACCGGTCGGGATCCCGCCACCAGACGTAGGCGACGGTCGCGTGGGGCACGGCGAACCACATCCAGTGGGACCACACGAGCACGCGCTCGAGGCGGTTGACCTTGCCCGGCGTCGAGAGCCGTTGCAGTCGCAGCGTCGGCGGCACCCCGAGCCCCAGGATCCGGTCGACGGCGACCGGGTAGTCGATCTTCACCCGGGCCTCGAGGCGCTCGGGATCGTCGTGCGGCATCTCGTACGCGGCGACGTAGGCCCACATGTTGAGCACGCAGATGGCCGCATCGCGGGCGCGGGAGCGCGGCGTCGCGACGCACAGCGCCGCCGGCGCGAGTCCCGCCCCGGCGAGCACCGCCGCCGGAGGGATCTTGACCCGTCGTCGCAGGGCGGGGAGGGCCACACCCGTCGCGACGAGAACCCAAGCCGTGGCTCGAATGCCCCTCCGTGCGCGCAAGAGCGGCGAGTATATGGAGTGCTCGTCGAAACCCGGGCGGCGCTGCTCGTGGCGCTCGTCACAACCCCGGGGGCGCGGGGTCAAGGCGGGGTCGGCCTAGATAGAATCGCGCAGCCTTGCGACCCGACGCCCCTGACGCCAAGCGCCGACTCCGTACCCCCAGGCTCCTCGGCGGGGCGCTCGCGTCCTCCCTCCTCGTCTCGCTGGTTCTCGCGCCGAGCGCGTTCGCGAACTTCATCACCCCGAAGGGCGGGGGTTCGCCGAACGCCGATCAGATCAAGTCGCTCTACATGATCATCCTGTACGTCGCGGCCGTGGTGTTCGTGATCGTGGAGGGGGCGCTCGTCTACTCGGTCTACAAGTTCCGCGCCAAGAAGGTCCGAACCGCGGCGCAGATCCACGGCAACACCCGCCTCGAGATTGCCTGGACGATCGCCGCGGCGTTGATCCTCGTCGTGCTGACGGTGGTCACGTTCGTCAAGCTGCCGAGCATCCTCAACCCGCCGAACTCGAACGCCGGGTTCCTCGAGTCGTCGCTGACCCAGCCGACTCCGCCCAACGGGAAGAAGCTCACAATCTGCGTCCAGGGACGGCAGTACATCTGGCGCTACGTGTACGGCGCCGGGTGCGCGAACAACCCATTCACGCCGAAGCTGCCCTATTCCTACCAGGAGATGGTCGTCCCGGCCGGAACCGTCGTCGTGCTCAACATCACCGCGATCGACGTGATCCACTCGTGGTGGGTTCCGTCGCTCGGAGGCAAGGTCGACGCGGTCCCCGGGTACACGACGTACACGTGGTTCAAGGCCAAGGGTCCGGCGCTGTACCACGGCCAGTGCGCTCAGCTCTGCGGCCGCCAGCATGCCGCAATGACTGCGCTCGTGGATGTGGTCTCCCCCAGCCAGTATCAGGCCTGGCTCACGCGGCAGAAGCAACTCATCCAGAATGCCAACTCGCAGGTGACCCAGCTGCGGTCCTACCTCCAACGAACCGGAAACCTCTAGGAGACCGCGAATGTCCGTGATCACCGAGCCAGCTGCAGCCGTCGCCCGCCGCCCGGTCCCCCAGGTCCTGAGGAACGAGGTCGAGTCGCCACGCACGAGCAAGCGCTGGGTCGATTGGATCCTGACCACCGACCACAAGAAGATCGGGATCATGTACCTGGTCACGACGTTCGTGTTCTTCATGCTCGGCGGCGTGGAGGCGCTCCTGATGCGGGTCCAGCTGGCCGAGCCGAGCAACACGCTGCTGAGCGGCGAGCGCTACAACGAACTGCTGACGCTCCACGGCACGACGATGGTCTTCCTGTTCGTGGTGCCGGTGATGGCGGGGTTCGGCAACTACTTCGTGCCCCTGATGATCGGGGCGCGGGACATGGCATTCCCGCGGCTGAACGCGCTCTCGTACTGGCTCCTGCTGGCCGGCGGAATCGTGTTCTACGCGACGCTCTTCTACCACCCGCCGGAGGCCGGCTGGTGGAGCTATCCGCCGCTGTCGAGCATCCGGTACTCGCCGAGCGGTGGCCAGGACGCGTGGATCTTCCTGATCCACCTCACCGGCATCTCTTCGCTGCTCGGCGCGATCAACTTCTACGCGACGATCGTCAACATGCGCGCCCCCGGGATGACATGGGGACGACTGCCGCTGTTCATCTGGGCGATCCTGGTGTACGCGGTGCTGCTGATCATCGCGCTGCCGGTGGTGGCGGCGGCGGTGACGATGCTGCTGACCGACCGGCACTTCGGCACCCACTGGTTCGACCCCACCGCGCACGGATCGCCGGTCTTGTGGCAGCACCTGTTCTGGTTCTTCGGCCACCCCGAGGTCTACATCATGGTCTTGCCGGGGTTCGGGATCATCTCGGAGGTCATCCCGGTGTTCTCGCGCAAGCCGATCTTCGGCTACAAGGCGATCGCCGCGTCGACGGCCGTGATCGCCTTCCTCGCGACGCTGGTGTGGGCCCACCACATGTTCGCCTCGCCGGTGCCGACGGTCGTGCTCGGATTCTTCATGCTGAGCTCGTTCCTGATCGGCGTCCCGACGGGGGTGAAGATCTTCAACTGGATCTCGACCCTGTGGCGAGGATCGATCGTGATGTCGACCGCGCTCTACTACGCGGTCGGGATGATCGCGATCTTCACCGTCGGCGGGATCACGGGGATCTTCCTCGCCGTGTTCCCCGTCGACTGGCAGCTCAACGACACCTACTTCGTCGTCGCCCACTTCCACTACACGATCTTCGGCGGCGCCATCTTCCCCGTGCTGGCCGGGGTCTACTACTGGTTCCCGAAGATGACCGGGCGGCTCCTGAACGAGCGGATGGGCAAGGTCTCGTTCTGGTTCACGTTCATCGGCTTCAACATGACGTTCCTCGTCCAGCACGCGCTCGGGCTGAGCGGGATGCCGCGCCGGATCTACACCTACCAACCGGGCTTCGGCTGGTCGACCTACAACCTGATCTCGACGATCGGGGCCTTCATCCTCGCGCTCGGAATCATCCTGACGGTCATCAACGTGGCGATGAACTACAGGCGCGGTGCGCTCGCGGGACCGGACCCGTGGAAGGGCAACACGCTCGAATGGTTCGTGCCCTCGCCCCCGCCCGTCAACAACTTCGACGAGATCCCGCGTGTGCGCTCGGTCGAGCCGATGCGCGACATCCGCCGCCAGATCGAGCGCTCGACGGGCGAGCGGCAGAAGACGGGCGGCAGCGAACGGTTCGCCAGGGCGTAGGGTCTTGGGCATGGACGCCTCGTCGGTAAGCAGGGTCCCGTCGGCGTCAGTCGCAGCGGGGGCCCGTCAGCTGCTCGCGGACTACTTCGAGCTGACCAAGCCGAAGGTCCAGACCCTGCTGCTGTTCACGACGATCACCACGATGGAGATCGCCGGCAACCCGCCGGTGTCCTTGATCGCGCTGACGTGCCTGGGCGGCTATCTGTCGGCGGGCGGCGCGGGCGCGGTCAACCACTATTACGACCGGGACATCGACGCTTCAATGCGGCGGACCGCGTCGCGACCGATTCCGTCGGGGCGTGTGTCGCCGCGGGCGGCGCTGATCTTCGGGTTCGTGCTGTGCGGCCTGTCGTTTGCGTTGTTGTCGCTGACGGTCAACCTGCTCGCAGCCGTGCTGGCGCTCGGCGGGTTCGTGGGCTACGTCGGCGTGTACACGATCTGGCTCAAGCGCCGCACCCCCCAGAACATCGTGATCGGCGGCGCGGCCGGCGCGGTGCCGCCGCTGGTCGGCTGGGCCGCGACGCGCGGCTCCCTGGCCTGGACGGCGGTGTACCTGTTCGCCATCGTTTTCTACTGGACCCCGCCCCACTTCTGGTCGCTCAGCCTGCTGATGAAGGACGAGTACGCTCGCGTGGGCATTCCGATGATGCCCGTCGTCCGGGGCGAGCGCGAGACGCGCCGGCAGATCCTGCTCTACACGCTGCTGCTGTACGCGATCTCGCAGCTCCCGTTCTGCGCCGGCGAGTTCGGGGTGGCGTACCTGATCGCCTCGATCGTGCTCGGGTTGGGGTTCATCGCCGGGGCGATCCTGCTCTACCGTCGCGCGGATCGCCGCAGCGCCCTGCGTCTGTACCTGTTCTCCCTGGCCTACCTCGCGCTGCTGTTCGGGGCGATGGTCGCCGACGTGAAGCTGTAGCCTTCCGCGCTAATGGACCGCAGGCTTGCACGCAAGAACCTTCGCTCCGGGTTGATCGCGGGAGCGCTGTGTGCCGTCATGTTCGGGATGACGTTCGTGGCGGCCGCGATCTACGTCCATCCGTGAGCGACGGCGAGCACCCCACTCAGGCGCCGCCGGCCGGCGAGCCGATCCACCTGCCGGGACCGAGCATCCTGCCGTTCCTGTGCGCGATCGCGATCACGCTCGTCGTGATCGGGACGACGATCAACATCATCATCAGCATCGTCGGGCTGATCATGCTCGTGATCGTGGTGCTCAAGTGGGTCGGGGACACTCGTCGCGACATCGCCGAGCTTCCCGAGGAACACGGGCACTAGGTAGCACCCCGTTCACCCGGTAGCCGCGGGTCGCACCCGGCGGACCGACGATCTCGACGCGGTGGGCGCTCGTTGGCCGGCTCGGTCCACTGCTCGCCTAGCAGCCGCACCGATGCCGGGCGCAGGTACGGACTCCTCCCGACCCTGCCACTCCTCCCGACCCTGCCCCCCGATGCACCGTAAATCAGGGCGCAAAAGTCCACACTCGGCACCCTCAAAAAAGCCGAATGTGCATTCGGTCGCCTATAGCACGCCTTTCTCAACTCTCGAGCTGAGGCGGGTCGTCGAGTGTCGACTTGTTCGCCCCGTCGGCGACCCGGCGCGGCGTCGACAACGGGAGCCGCCACCGCCGCCCGCGCGTGGCAATGGCGGCGCGCCCCGCTCGCGCTCACCGAAACACAAATCAAGAACCGGGGCACAGGACGCACGTGGTGAGTGCGTCCTACGGCGACGGACGCGGACCGCCGGACGAGCCAGTCGGGGGCGGCGTCAGGCGTTGGCGGCGCCGGCCGGGACCTCACTCGTGGCGCCGTCCTCTATCCAGCAGCGCATGATGTCCCGCATCGACAAGATCCCCGCGAGCTCGCCGCGGTCGTAGACGACGAGGTGGCGGAAGCTGCCCCTGACCATCGTCGCCGCCGCGCGCTCGAGCGACCACTCCGGAGACGCCAGCGTCAGATTCGACGTCAGGTGATCCGAGACCAGCTCTCGATCGGGATCCTCGCCGGAGCCGACCGCGACGAGGATGTCGCGCTCGGTGATGACCGCGGGTCCCGGTGCGTCCGGGTCGAGCACGACCGCCGCGCCGACGTTGCGCCGGCACATGGCCTCGGCGGCGTCGCGGAGCGTGTGGCTCGGGCCGATCGTCAACACGGTCTCGGACATCCCCTGACGTATCTGCATTACGCCTCCTGGCTAGATTGCAACAATTGCCTCAATCATAGATCAACCCGTGGCGCTGCTGGCACCGTTGTGCTGCGGGTTTCTACGCGTTCGGGTAGTCCGAACAGCGAGCCCGGCGGCACGTTTCCGGCGGGACGGGGGTCTCTGACGTCCTTCGTCGACCAGAACGCTTAGGATGCGGGCAGAGTGACGCCCGAGGGCCCGGAGACTCAAGACCAGCGTGCGTAACCGCCCGATTCTGCAGATGGTCGTGATCGTTGTGATCGCCACGGCGATCGGCATCCCGCTCGCGCTCATCATCCCCTGGTTCCCCGCGAAGGGCTCGATCCAAGCCGGGAACGTCAGGACGCTCTATGACGTGCTGCTGATCGCCACCGTGCCGATCTTCGTGCTCGTCGAGACCGTCGTCCTGTTCTCGGTCTGGAAGTTCCGCATGCGGCCCGGACAGGAGGAGATGGACGGCCCGCCGATCCACGGGAACACCCGCCTCGAGGTCGTCTGGACCGCGGTGCCGGCGATCCTGATCATCTCGCTGTGCACCTACGCCTACACCGTCCTGCGCTCCAACGAGAACAGCAAGAAGGGCGAGATGACCGTGAACGTCACCACGCGCCAGTTCGCGTTCGAGTTCTCCTACCCGGTCTCCCCTGGCAAACAGGTCGTGTCCCCGATCCTGTACTTACCGAAGGACCGGCCGGTGGTGTTCAGGATCCGCTCGCTCGACGTCATCCACAGCTTCTTCGTCCCCAACTTCTCGGAGAAGCTCGACGCCGTTCCGGGGATCGTGACCACGCTCCGGGTGACCCCGAACGTGCTCGGGACCTACCCGGTCGAATGCACCGAGCTGTGTGGCGCCGGCCACTCGCTGATGCGCACGAGCGCCCACGTCGTCACCCCGGCGGTGTTCGCAAGCTGGCTGAAGTCGCAGCCGATCAACGGGCCGCCGCCGATCGGGTCGCCGCCCGCGACCGTGACCCAGGCGGTCCCGGACTACAACGCCGTTCCGGGCGCCGGATCATCCTCGAGCTCGGCCCCGTCCTCGAGCCCATCCTCGTCGTCGAGCAGCTCGTCATCGAGCTCGTCGGGCGGAAGCGCCGCGGCCGGCAAGGCGGTGTTCACCGGCACGTCGGGCTGCAGCGGGTGCCACACGCTCGCGGCAGCCAGCGCCACCGGGACCATCGGGCCGGACCTCGACACCAGGCTGAAGTCCGATTGCGCGCTGCCGGCGTCGCAGAAGGTCCGCGGGACGACGCTCCAGCAGTGCATCGACACCGCGATCACCAAGCCCTACGCGTATCTCCCGAGCGGCTACAGCTCCGGAATCATGCCCCCGAACTTCGCGCAGCGGCTCACGCCGGCGCAGATCCAAGACCTTGTCAGCTTCCTGTCCAGGGCGGCCAAATGAGCGACGATGCGGTGGTCGCGAAAAGGTATGGTGCAGGGTGATGGATAGCGGTAGCCGTCGCGAGCCCGCGCTTGTGTTTGCCGTCCATGGCGGGACCCGTCTCGGAGAGGAGGTCGACTGATGGCCGTCACAACCGCAGCGCATGAGGCGCCCGTGGCTCGACCGACGCGCGTTCCGCTGCCGCCTTCGCTGCGCCGGCCGGGCTGGTACCGCGCGGCGCTGGCCGAGGTGGTGGGCTTTGCATTCGCGTTCGGCCTGACCGTCCTCATCCGGTGGCTCATGCACGACCATCCGGTGGTCGACGGGCACGCGATCACGATCGTCGCGCTGATCGCGGTCCCGCTGTTCTTCCTGTTCGGGCTCGGCACCGCCGACTACTGGCTGTACTGGGCGGCCGGACGCCCGACGCGTCCCGAGGACCACTCCGGTCACGGCGCCTACTCGTGGCGCGACTACTTCCGCGTCAACACCGACCACAAGGTGATCGGGATCCAGTACACCGTCACCTCGTTCTTCTTCCTCCTGGTCGGCGGCCTGCTGGCGATGCTGATCCGGGCCCAGCTCGCCAAGCCCGGCATGCAGTTCCTGACCCCGGAGCAGTACAACGGCGTGTTCTCGGTCCACGCCACGGTCCTGATCTTCCTGTTCGTGATCCCGGTGTTCGCCGGGCTGGCGAACTTCGTGCTGCCGCTCATGATCGGCGCGCCGGACATGGCGTTCCCGCGATTGAACGCGCTGTCTTACTGGCTGCTCCCGATCGCCGGGGTCATGATGCTGATGAGCTTCCTGGCGCCGGGCGGCTCATTCGCGGCCGGCTGGACGGCCTACGCGCCACTGTCGACGACGATGCCGCTCGGGCAGCTGTTCTTCTCGATCGCGGTTCAGTTCGCCGGCGCGTCCTCGATCGCCACCGCGCTCAACTTCCTCGTAACGATCATCACGATGCGTGCGCCCGGGATGAGCTTCTTCCGGATGCCGCTGCTGGTGTGGGCGAACTTCTCGACCTCGTTGCTGGTCGTGATCGCGACGCCGTTCATCGCGGCCTCGCAGTTCTTCATCCTGCTCGACACCGCGCTTCACTTCCACTTCTTCGACGCGTTCGTCGGACCGGACAAGAACGGCAACGTGCTCATGTACCAGCACGTGTTCTGGTTCTACTCCCATCCCGCGGTGTACATCATGATGCTGCCCGGGTTCGGGATCATCTCCGAGGTCCTCGCGGTCAAGTCGCGAAAGCCGATCTTCGGCTACCGGATGATGGCGTTCTCGCTGCTCGCGATCGTCGTGCTCGGCTTCACGGTGTGGGCGCACCACATGTTCGTGTCGGGGATGGCGCCCTGGATCCGCATCCCGATGATGATCACGACCGCGATCATCGCGATTCCCACCGGCATCAAGATCTTCTCGTGGCTCGCCACGCTGTGGCGAGGCGTGCTTCACCTCGACACGCCGATGCTGTTCGCGCTCGGCTTCCTGACGATGTTCACCCTCGGCGGGATCAGCGGCGTGATGCTCGCGATGATCCCGTTCGACATCCATGTGAGCCAGACGTACTTCATCGTCGCCCACATTCACTACGTGCTGTTCGGCGGATCGCTGTTCACGATCTTCGCCGGCGTCTACTACTGGTTCCCGAAGATGACCGGCCGGATGTTCGACGATCGCCTCG
>Ga0335081_10004309_pt1 | contig 22431 bp, 20 predicted proteins | sample Lox_Sample_35_FD_206713 | JGI IMG/M metagenome (GOLD analysis project Ga0335081, IMG submission 206713) | Soil microbial communities from Loxahatchee National Wildlife Refuge, Florida, United States - Lox_Sample_3.5 | ecosystem: Environmental > Terrestrial > Soil > Wetlands | place: USA... | reverse complement strand
AGCAACGGCGTGGCGACGCCCGCCAGGCTGACCGCGACCTCGCCCTCGGTCATCGCGACCGCTCGACGGGCCCCGTGGGCGTCGGCGAGCGCCGCCCACACGCGGATCAGCGCCAGCGTCGCCAGCAGCCCCATCAGGAACGCACCGGCGATCGTGACTGGCGCGGTGTCACCGTAGCCCACGGCGAGGCCGGCGAGCCCAGCGCCGGCAATTCCGCCGGCGATCACGGTCCGGCGGCTAACGGAGATGCGATCTCGCGCCGAGAGCAAGCCGGCGAGACCTCCGCCGAGCGCGAACGCCACTTGGTGGAATACGGCGACCACGTACGAGATGCCCTCGACCGACCTCAGGTAGGGGAGCGAGGGACCGAGGACCGCGTTCAGGTAACCGAACGCGAACAGCGCACCAAAGGCGGTCCAGGTGAACGCATTGCGGCGATAGCTCATCGCGCCACACCGGCCCACAGCGCGAGCCGGCGCGCGTCCAGAACCTCATCGAACGCCGCCAGGGCGACCCCGACGAGCGCCGCGTCCTCGCCCGCCAACCCGGCGGCGACCTCCGGCGCATCCCCGCGGTGCACCTCCATGAGTCCAGCCTCGAACGCCTGCTCAAAATCGGAAGCCGCCGCGTCGCGCAACGGACCTGCAAGGCCGCCGAGCGTCACGACGTCCGGGTCAAACGCGTTGACGAGTCCAGCGGTGCCGCGACCCAGATCGGCGGCCAATTCGGCGCGAATGCGCTGCTGTTCCGAATCGGGCTGCGGGGTCTCGATTAGCCGGCGGAGCCATCCCCGAGGGTCCCCCTCATCGTCTTGGCCGAGGCGAGCCGTGATCCGCGCCGGATCAAACCGAGCGCCCCAGCAACCCCTCGCCCCGCAACCGCACACCTCCGCGGGATCACCAAACGGCAGATGGCCAAACTCCCCAGCCAAGCCCCGGGCGCCTCGGACCGGGCGACCGCCGATGACGAGCGCGCCGCCGACCCCAATCTCGAGCACGAGGTGCAGCAGCGAATTGGCCGTCGGGCGCTCGCGAGCCGTAGCGACGGCCGCCATCGTGGCGTCGTTGCCCGCGACCACGGGAAGGCCGCCGCCGATGGCGGAAAGCTCCACGTCCCGCCAGCCGAGCATCGAGGCGTCGAGCAGGCGCGTCCCCGCGACAGGCCCGGGCACAGCCACACCGAGAGCAAGCGCACGCCCGCCGTATTGCTCCGCCTCCCGAGCCACGACCTCGCGTAGCCGCGCGAGGACAGGGCGAGACTGCTTACTGCCGTGGCGCCCCGAGGCGAGCACCTCGGATTCGCCGTCGATTCCGCACACAGCCAGCCGCCAGTCTCCATGGCGTAGATCGAGCGCGAGGACCACCGGCCCGTCGGGATGGGCGTACAGGCCGGTCGTCGGCCGTCCCCGCCCGTGCCCCGGCACTGGACGCTCGCACACGAGCCGAGCCGAGCGCAGGCGCCCGAGCAGGTCTGATGCCGCGCCGCTGGCCAAGCCGAGCTCGCTGGCCAGCTCGAGCCGCGTCGGCAGCTGCCGATGGCGCACCCATTCGAGCGCCGCGGCGGCCGACCGCCAGTGTCGTGCTTGAGGCAAGGCGACCTGAGACATAAACTCGCTCAACGAGTTTATTACGTTGGATCGATCGACTTCCTTAGAGTCCTCTCTTGTGAGCACCGCCCAAGACATGAGCCGACCGGTCGCGATCATCACGGGCGCCTCCCAGGGCATCGGCGCCGGGCTCGTCGACGGATATCGCGGTGCGGGGTACGCCGTCGTCGGCGTCGCGCTGTCGTGGCCATCAACCGAACGAGACGAGAGCGATTACGTAGCGGTCGCAGGCGACATCGCGGACGCCGACACCGCTCGCCGTGCGGTCGATGAGGCTCGCGATCGGTTTGGGCGGATCGACACACTCGTCAACAACGCCGGCATCTTCATCGGCAAGCCGTTCACGGAATACACCTTCGATGACTACGCGGCGATCACGGCCGTGAACCTCACCGGGTTCTTCCGCATCACCCAGCTGGCGATCGCGGAGATGGTCGGCCGCAGGAGCGGCCACGTCGTGAACGTGTCCACGAGCCTCGTCGACCACGCCGACAGCAAGCGGCCGTCCGCACTCCCGGCCCTCACCAAGGGCGGCCTTGTCGCGGCCACCCGCTCCCTCGCGATCGAATACGCGTCACAGGGCGTGCGGGTGAACGCCGTCTCGCTCGGCGTGATCAAGACGCCCGCCCACGACCCCGCTTCCTACAAGGGGCTCGAGGCCCTCCACCCGCTGGGGCGCGTGGGCGAAGTCAGCGACGTCGTCGACGCGATCCTCTACCTCGAGCGAGCGACCTTCGTCACCGGCGAGACGCTGCACGTCGACGGCGGCCAGGCCGCCGGCGGCTAGGCGTGAACACGGTGTCGACAACTCAGCTGGGCAGGGTTGGGCGGCTTCTGTCGGTCAACGTCGGCCTGCCGAAGGACGTGCCCTGGAAGGGGAAGATCGTATACACCGGTGTCTTCAAGGACCCGGTAACGGGACCGTGCCACGCCGGCAAGCTCAACCTGGACGGCGACGGTCAGGGCGATTTGGCGGGACACGGCGGCGAGCAGCGTGCCGTGTTCGTTTACCAGATCGAGTCGTATCGGTACTGGCAGCACGAGCTCGAACGAAGCGACTTCGTCTACGGACAGTTCGGCGAGAACTTCACGGTCGAGGGACTCGCCGACGACGAGGTGTGCATTGGCGATCGCTACCAGATAGGCACCGCAACCTTCGAGGTGACCCAACCCCGAGTCACCTGCTACCGCGTCGGGATCCGCATGGACGACCCGCGCATTCCCGCCCTCCTCGTGTCACACCATCGCCCGGGTTTCTACTTTCGCGTGCTCGAAGAGGGCGACGTACAAGCGGGAGACGACATCATCAGGCTCGCCTCAGGCCCCGAACAGATGCGGGTCGCCGAGGCCGACGGGCTCCTCTATCTCCCAGGGCACCCGCGCCAGCAGTTGCTTCGAGCGCTTCGGATCCCCGCCCTCAGCCCCGGATGGCAGACGTCCTTCCGGGCTCTGCTCGACGAGGAACCGGGCGGCGGCAATGCCGGTCTCACGGTAGCGAGCCCGCCTCCCGCCTGGCCCGGCTTCCGTCAGCTGACCGTCACCGCAATCACCCATGAGAGCGACTCGGTGATATCCATTTCCCTCGACGATCCCGCGGGCGCAGCACTTCCGCCGGCCCACCCGGGTCAGTACCTCACGCTGCGCGTCCAGCCCGACAAACAGCAGAGGCCGGTCCTCCGCAACTACTCCCTCTCCGGGCCCCCGGACGCGGGCTATTACCGGGTCACCGTCAAACGCGAACACGACGGCACCGCCAGCGGCTATCTCCACACCCGCCTCGCCGTCGGAGACAAACTCGACGTCGCCGCACCCCGTGGCACCTTCATCCTCGACGAGACACACGCGCCCGTATTGCTGATCAGTGCCGGGATCGGCGCTACCCCCGTGCTCGCAATGCTTCAGGCGCTGGCAGAAGGCAAGTCCGATCGAGAGATCTGGTGGCTGTACGGCGCACGCAACGGCCATGAGCACCCGTTCGCCGCCGAGGCCCAGTCTCTCCTGGTTTCACTCCCGAACACGCGGACGCGCGTGTATTACAGCCGCCCGGGTCCCGATGACGTCGAAGGCCGCGACTTCGACGCCGTGGGCCGTCTCACCGGGCCACTGCTGGCCGAGCTCGAACTACCGCACGACGCAGAGGCATACCTGTGCGGACCGACACCCTTCATGGACGAGATCAGCGCGAGTTTGTCGGCGATCGGGATCGGAGCCTCGCGTATCCACACCGAGCCGTTTGGCCCCGCGCCCGGTTCGACGCCGGGCATCGCGCCGGCGCCGGCGAGGCCACCCCACCCGCCCTCCGGCAAAGCCGGAAACGGTCCCACGATCGAGTTCGCCCGGAGCAGCCTCGCGATCCCCTGGGACAGCGACTACGGCAGCCTGCTTGAACTCGCCGAAGCATGCGACGTGCCCGTCCGGTGGTCGTGCCGCACCGGCGTCTGCCATACCTGCGAGACGACCCTCATCGCCGGCGATGTCGAATACAGCCCCGACCCGGTCGAACCCCCCGCCGACGGGAGCACGCTCATCTGCTGCTCACAGCCGCGCAACGATTTAGTGCTCGATCTGTGACCGGATTAGGTCTCCTGATGGCCACTAGGAACGTCTGGCGCGAGTCCGTATTGCGCGATCACGTCGGCGGCGGCACGAGCGAACGCATCGATCTTCGGCCGACGGTTGGCGGTGAGCCACACGAGCGCGGTCTCCGACGGGGGCAGATCCCGAATCGGGACGCAAACGACGCCGGGATGGCCGTGGTGATCGAGGAACGAGCGCACGGTCGGGTGAACCTGCTCGCCGAGCGCAACGCGCATCATTGTGTCTTCAGCGCTGTGATTCGGGATCCGTCTGAGGAGACGTCCGCATGGGCTGACCGGAGGGATGAACGAATCCATCACGTCGCGCGTAAACGCGGGCACGTCTGAGACAACGCGGTCAGCAAGTTCCTCGTAGCCGATCGAGTCGCGTCCAGCGAGCGTGTCACCGCTGGCGACCGCCAGGACGCGTTCCTCGCGCGAGAGAATCGGTCCGATTGTGACCTCCGACGCCGTTATCGGAAGGCGAGTCGCGAGCATGTCGAGTTCCCCACCGCGGAGCGCCTCTCGGTAGCTGCGTTCATACCCGATGTTGATGAACTCGAGCTCGCACCCTGGATGGCGCGTCTTGAACGTTCGGACGATGTCAGTCATATGCGGGCCGCCGCTGAGCAGGCTGTACAACCCGATCCGCAGCGTCCCCAGTACCCCAGACGCGCCCCGGCGAGCCCGCGCCAGCACTTCCTGAAGCTCCTGATAGGGACGCACGATCTCGCTCAGAAGTTGCTCGCCGGTCGGGGTTAGCCGCACACGGCGGCTGCTTCGGTCAAACAGCCGACCTCCGACTCTCGTCTCGAGCGAGCGGATCAGTTGGCTGACTCGTGCGGGCGTGAGACCAAGCCGCTCGGCGGTACGTGCGAAGTGAAGCTCCTCGGCCAGGAGGATGAAGACGCGGATTTCACGGAAATCAGCCTCCGGCCACATCCGTAAAGAAAATTACACGATGGCGTAAGCGATCGGCTCTTGTTCTCCCCCGCCCCCGGCGTCATCTTCTGCCCCCGGTTCGTGATGGCAGCGCCCCATCGCCATGCTCCGCTACATCGCCAGACGAATCCTGTGGGCCATCGCGATGCTGTTCATCGTCAGCGGGGCGATCTTTCTGATCTTCTACATCCTGCCGTCGGCGGACCCGGCGGTGCTGCGGGCGGGTCGTAATGCGGGGACGCAGCAGATCGCGAACATTCGTCACTCCCTGGGGCTGGACAAGCCGATCTACGTGCAATACGCGCTCTACATGCGCCAGGTGTTCCTGCACTTTGACTTCGGCTACAGCTACCAATACGACGTCCCGGTCCGGCAGCTGATCCTCTCTCGGCTGCCGGCGACGACCTGGCTGGTCGTCGGCGGGCTGATCATCTGGCTCACTGTCGGGCTCACGGTGGGGATCATCTCCGCGATCCGACGCCGGTCCCTGACCGACCGTCTGAGCATGACTGTGTCGCTGGCGTTCATCTCGGCGCCCACGTTCTGGCTCGGCTTAGTGTCCCTGTACCTATTCGCCGACGACATCGGGGTTTGGAAGATCCTCCCAGGCCAGGGCGCGTTCGCCACCGCCACAACGATTCCCCAGAAGGCCGGAGCGATGATCCTCCCGTGGCTGATCCTGGCCGCGAGCTCGTCCGCCGCATACGCCCGTTACATGCGCGCGAGCATGATCGACACGATTGGAGAGGACTACATCCGTACCGCGCGGGCGAAGGGGTTGCCCGAGCGCACGGTGATCCTCCGCCACGGCCTGCGCAGTGCGATCACTCCTATCGTCACCCTGGTCGGGCTCGATGTCGGCACGTTGCTCGCCGGCCAGGCGATCGTCACCGAGACCGTGTTCAACATTCCCGGCCTGGGACGGCTGCTCTATCAGGCCATCAGCGTGTCAGACCTGACCACGATCGAGGGCGTCACGTTGTTCGGCTCGTTGTTCATCGTGTTCTTCAACCTGGTCGTCGATATCGGCTACGCCTATCTCGATCCGAGGGTGCGGTATTCGTGAGGGAGGCGAGCGAACCAGTGCACGTGTGCTGAAGAGTTGCCCCGAGCGCAGCGATCAACTCCTCGCTCGAGGCCGAGGTGAGCGCATCGAAGGCGAGGACGTACCGGGAGACCCCGAATCCGATGAGTTGCGAGGCGAGCAGCGCGGCGCGGAGCTGGGGTTGATCGGCCCCCACGCGCTCGACCACGGGCAGCGTGAGGTTGGCGGTGATGAACTCACGGAACATGGCGGCCGCGGCGGGGTCCGCGAGCGCGGCGTGAATCAGGGAGATGATCGGATTGCGGTGCTCATCGCGGTCCCAGTGGCCGATGAATATGCGCGCGGTGTAGTCGCCGACCTGCCCGACGGGCACTTCTCGTATCTGGGAGGCGACCTGGGTCGCGTCAAACGGCCACTCGACGACGGCTGCGAACAACCCTGGCTTCGATCCGAATAGCTGGACGATCAACGACGGGTCGACCCCGGCCTCGCGAGCGATCCCGCGCAACGACGTCTCGGCATAGCCGTTGGCGGGGAACGCGCGGCGGGCGACCTCAAGGATCTTCTGACGCGAGGAACCGCTGCCGGGGCGGCGGCCGGCGCGCCGGCGCGCGCCAGGGCCCGTTGGGGAGGTGGGCGAATCGGTCACGGCTACAGTTTGACACATGTTGACTCAACGTGTAGGCTCAACGTGTTGAGACAGACGAGTCCTCTCTGAAAGCTGAATACGTCCATGAATGCCACGACCCAATCGCCCACGAATCTCGGCCCGGCCGGTGCATCGGCACCGACTCAGCACCAGCTACCGCCGTCCTCTCCTGCCCCACGCCGGCTGTTCGCGATCGCGGTGTTCGCCGCGATCCTCGGACTCGTGATCACCCTGTCGTTCGGCTACGCCGACCGTGACCCCCGGCCCCACGGGGTTCGGATCGCCATCGCCGCCGCACCGGCGGTGAGCGCCAAAGTCGCAGCCGGCCTGGAGCGTGCCGAGCCCGGCGGCTTCGACCTGGTGCGCATGCCCAGCGCCGGCGCCGCGACCCACAGCGTGCGGTCACAGTCGACCGCGGGAGCGCTCATCGTGCCGCCGAGCGGCCGAGTCACGATCGTGACCGCCGGCGCGGAAGGCGTCCTCCAGCAGCAGGCACTCACGGCGGCGCTCGCAGCAGCCTCTCGGTCGATGCATCGTGCCGCGGGGTCGCTGGACGTAGCCCCGCTATCGAAGCGCGATCGCGCCGGCCTCTCCAGCTTCGTATTCGGTCTAGGCCTCCTGATTCCGAGCGTGCTCGGCGGCGTGGGCCTGTTCCTGCTCGGGATGCGCTTGCGGCTATGGTGGCGCGTCGCCGCCGCCACGCTGTTCGCGCTGCTCGCTGCCTCCGCCGGCGTGCTCGCCATGGACACGATCCTCGGGGCCCTGACCGGAGCCGGCGCTGCGCTGATCGGCATCGGCTTCCTCGGCGCACTTTCGTTCGTGCTTTTCGTCGCTGCTCTGCAAGCGGTCGTCGGCCTGCCCGGCACGGCGCTGGCGGCCGTCGCCTTCATCTTCGTCGGCAATGCCATCTCCGGCGGATCGGTGCCGGTCGCGTTCCTCCCGAACGGCTTTCGCCAGATCGCACCCTGGCTTCCGAACAACGCAATCATCCGCGGCGTGCGTGACGTCGTCTACTTCAACGGGCACGGCCTCGCTCACCCGCTGCTCGTGCTCGGCCTCTGGCCCGCTGTCGCACTGAGCGTTATCGCAGCCGTCGATCTCCTTCATCTCTCGGAGCGTCGCCGTAGACCGCACGATCACTCCAGCGAGATCTACCGCGTACCGGCGGTTGCCCATCTACGCCAAAGGCTCGGAAGTCGGAGCGGGCGGTCAACGCGCCGTGGCAGCCAGCGCGGGATCGCTCTCGGCGGCCGGTGGCGTGGCGGCGGCGTCGACCGCTCGCCGGGCGCGGGTCGGCAGCCACGCGACTAGGCCGCCGAGCCCGGGAATCCAAACCGAGATCGCGTGATAGACGAGCACGGCGCCGACCGACGCCGCCGGTGAGAACCCGTACAGCACAAGCGCGCCGGCGAGCCCTGAGTCGAGCACCCCGAGTCCGGCCGGCATCGGGATCATCGTCGCCAGATAGCCGATGAAGTACGCCACCGCGAGCGCCAGCACGCCAAGCGGATGACCGGTCGCACGGCAGGCGGCCCACAGCGCGGCCATATCGAAACACAGGAAACCTGCCGCGCCGAGCATTCGCCAATCTGGGATCAGCAGCGCCTGCCATGCGCCGTGAAGCGACGCAGCGACAGAACGAACAGCCGCCGGTGCCCGCGCGTCGTGGCGGCGCCCGAGGATCATCGCCGAAAGGGCGCACCCGATCACGAATAGCGAGACGAGGATCGGGATCCCAGAATGCGCGAGATCGTGCGGCCCGTGACCGATCCCGACCAGCAACAACGCTCCGGCGGCGCCGTTTACGAAGAACCCGAGCAGCGTGAGGAAGCACAGCAGCGCGCCGCAGCGCTCGACCAGGCGCGCCGCGCCGATACCGTGATGGCGTAGCAGCCAGCCGGTGGTCGCCGCGGAGGAAAAGTTTCCGCCTGGTAGGACAGCGCCGGCACCCATCGCGATCCACGCCACCTGCCGGCTCACAGGCCGCGGCGGTTCCGGGAAGAAGCGCCGGAAGACAACCACGTAGCTGAGGCACGACGCGATCTCGAAACCAACGGCGGCGAGCAACCAGGCGGGGCTCATGTCGCCGATCGAGTCGATCACCTTCGCCGGCGGCGCCAGCCACAGCAGCACGCCCACCAAGATGGCGCTGAGGACGGCCGTGCCCAGCACCCGCACGCTGGGCCGCTTTCGGTGGCGTGACTGGATCGACACGTCCTCTTCGCTACCCGCCTTGGTCATCCCGGCCGCAACAGTGACGTGTCTTCGTGTGCGGCCGATGTGGCCCGCTCGTCAGTCCCGAACCGGACTGCGTCTCCGACTCGACTGGCGACGCCGCGACCGCCGATCGTTCGCGGCGGTTGCGCGGGGCGAGGGATCGGCCGTCTGGCGCCGGGCGCTGGTGGCGTGGGGGTCATGGTCGAGTCCGAGGTGGCCCGCGAGTTTCCTGACGTCGTGTCGCTGTTCTGGTGAATGGAGAGTGATCCCGATGCCGGTCCTGCCGGCGCGACCTGTGCGACCAATCCGGTGCACGTAGGTGTCGCTATCGGCGGGCGGGTCGAAGTTGATCACATGCGAGATCCTGTCCACGTCAATTCCCCGGGCTGCGACGTCAGTCGCGATGAGAGTGTCGATCGCACCAGAGGCGAACCGGCTGAGCGCCTGCTCGCGCTGGCGCTGGGACTTGTCGCCGTGCATCGCCGCCGCCTTGACGCCGTGGGCCGCGAGCCGTTTGACCAGCCGGTCGGCTCCGCGCTTGGTCCGGACGAAGACGAGCGTGAGGTCGCGGTCGCAGCGGAGCTCCCGGACGAGTGCCTCGACGCGGTGCTCGTGTGCAACCTGCACGAATTTGTGCTCGATCTCGGCGTTCGCACGTCCCGCTGCCGGGGCGTGCCGGCGGATGACCGGATCGCGCGCATAACGCCTGGCGATCTGTCCCGCTTCGCCCTCGAGGGTGGCGGAGAAGAACAGTGTCTGCCGGTCCTGCGGGCAGGCAGCGACGATCCGGTCGATCGCCGGCCGAAAGCCCATGTCGAGCATCCGGTCCGCCTCATCAAGGACGAGCATCCGGATCCGGTCCAACCTGAACGCGCCCCGCGCAAGAAGGTCCTCGAGCCGCCCGGGGGTCGCTACCAGGATGTGCGAGGCGGCGGCGTCCTTGGCCTGCTTCACCAGGCCGACTCCGCCGTAGACGGCCGTGATCCGCAGCGCACGCGCGTGCGCGATCCCACGGATGTCGGCGACGATCTGCGTCGCGAGTTCGCGGGTCGGCGCGAGCACCAGCGCGGATGGACGCGGGTGCTCGGCGACGATCCGCTCAACCAGCGGGATCCCGAACGCGAGCGTCTTCCCCGAGCCGGTGGGAGACTGGGCGATCACGTCCCGGCCGGCGATCGCGTCGCCGATGACGGCGCGTTGGATCGCGAACGGCTCAGTGATTCCTGCCTCGGTGAGGGTGCTGACGACGGCGCGCGAGGCACCGAGATCATCGAACGATTCTCTTGACATACGGACTCCTTGGCGGCCCACGCAGTGGGTCCGCGGACGATTCGGGAGGCGATGGCTGACCCGAACCGCGCGTGCGGAACCCAAGCAAGCTGCCTCGCGGCCGACGGCGTCGACCACTAATACGAACCTAGCACGTCGCCTTTTGGACTACAGGATCCAGAACGCCACGACGGCGTACTGCAACCCCGCGGCCGCGACAACCAGCGAGTGGAACACCTCGTGGTAGCCGAAGACGGTCGGCACCGGATCCGGTCGCTTCCGCGCGTAGATGACCCCGCCAACGCTGTAGAGGAGGCCGCCGAGCGCCACCGTCGCAACCGCGGGAATCCCGAGACGGTCCACCAGCTCGGGGATCGCGATGATCGCGACCCAACCGAGCAAGATGTAAGTGGTGGCGCCGAGCCAACCCGGGGCGTCGATCCAAACCAGTTTGAACACCGCCCCAGCGAGCGCCGCGGACCACACGGCAATCAGGATCGCCAGGCCCAGAGTGCCCTTCAGCACGAGGAGTGAGAACGGCGTGTAGGTGCCGGCGATCAGCACGAAGATCATCGTGTGGTCCAGCCGGCGCATCCAGCGGCGGGCGCCGAACCTGCGCCAGTCGACGCGGTGATACAGCGCGCTCGTACCGAACAGTGCGGCAACGCTTAGCGCGTACACCGCCACCGCCAGCCGAGCGCGGACGGAGGCCGCTTCGACGACCAAGCCGATCCCAGCTACCAGCGAGACCACGAACGCCCACTGATGAAGGACCCCGCGCAAACGCGGCTTGAGGACTAGCTCAGGATTCGCAGCAGGCATCACTCAGCGGCACGAATGACCCCGCCGGCGGCCGGCTGTTCCTCGTGCAACTGCGTCTGACCGGCGTCAGCCATCGCTTTGCGCGCTTCCTTTCTGGCTTGCTTGTCCAGCCGACGCTCGCGAAGCCGCTGCTCACGGGCGAGCTTCGCGAACGTTGTCTTCTTCTTACCCGCTGAGGCCACGTTGACGACCCGCGGCTAAATTAGCTGGACGTTTGCCGCCGCCGGGCCCTTCTGGCCCTGCTCGGTGTCGTATGACACCTTTGCGCCCTCGGCCAGCGACTTAAAGCCGCTGCCCGCTATTGCGGAATGATGGACGAACAGGTCCTTGCCGGGATCATCGGGCGTGATGAAGCCGTAGCCCTTTTCGTCGCTGAACCATTTCACGGTTCCGGTCGCCATTGCGTTCCTCCTGGAGATCGTGTGCTGCGAAACGCGGGAGGTGCAAGAGCAACATCTACGAACGCGGGCACGCCTTCGCCGAGCCTTCAGCTCGGCACGAGAGCATCAGTGTAGACAGTCACAGTCCCGCCAGCCGGCGGGCGAGGAACCGGCGCTCCGGATCCGTCGCGGCCAGCCGGAGCGCGTGCTCGAACGCCGCCCGCGCTTCGTCTCGGCGACCCAGCCGGCGCAGCAGCTCAGCCCGCGTCGAATGCAGGTAGCGGTAATCGCCGAGTCCAAGCGAGTCGACGAGTTCGAGCGCCCGCTCGGGCGCACCTGTCTCGGCGACCGCGACCGCGCGATTCAGAGCCACTACCGGCGACCCGGTCAACCGCTCGAGCCGGTCGTAGAGCAGCGCAACCTCGTCCCAGTCGATCTCCGCCTCCGCCTGGAGTGAGGCGATCGCCGCCTGGAGCACGTACGGCCCCGCCGCCGGGCGGAGGGCCAGCGCTCGCGCGAGTGCAGCGCGGCCTGCCTCAACCTTCGACCGGTCGTGGCGTGAGCGGTCCTGCTCAGCGAGCGGGACCAGGTGCCCATCGACCACACGGGCCTCGCGGCGCGAATCGTGGAGCAGCATCAGCCCGAGCAGGCCGTACACCTCGGGCTCGTCGGCCATCAACTCGGCCAGCAGCTGGCCCAGTCGGATGGCCTCGGCGGCAAGGTCGGCGCGATCGGTGTAGCCCTGATTGAAGATCAGGTAAACGACCGCCAGCACAGCCGTCAGGCGCTCCGGCAGTACGTGGTCCGCGGGTACCGCGAACGGGATCACAGTCGCCTTGATCTTCCTCTTGGCGCGCGAGAGCCGGCGCTTCATCGTTTCCTCCGGGACCAGAAAGGCACGCGCGATCTCCTCGGTCGTGAGTCCTCCGAGCGCCCGCAGCGTGAGCGCCACCTGCGCTTCGGCGGCAAGCGCCGGATGGCAACACGTGAAGATCAGCTCCAGGCGCTCGTCAGGGATCGTGCTGTCGTCGAGGTCTAACTCGTGCATGGTCGTCGCCCGTTGATCGGCCTCCAGCAGCCGCGACTTGTCCTGGAGAGTTCGCTCGCGCCGCAAGCGATCGATGGCACGGTTGCGACCGGTCACCACGAGCCAGGCCACTGGATGCTGCGGCGGCCCGTCGCGGGCCCACCGCTCGGCGGCAATCGCAAACGCCTCCTGGGCGGCCTCCTCGGCCAGATCTATGTCACCGAGGAAGCCGACCAGGGACGCCAACACTCGGCCCCACTCGCGCCGGAAGACCTGCTCGATCAGTGCGCCGTCTCCACGGGAATCTCGACGAGCGGGCGAACCTCGACCGCGCCGCCAAGCCGCACCGCCGGAATCCGCTGAGCCAGCTCCAGCGCCTCGTCCAAGTTGGCCGCATCGAACACGTAATAGCCGCCAAGCACCTCCTTGGTGTCGGCATAAGGGCCGTCGATGATCAGGTTCTCGTCGCCGCCGTAGCGAACTGTGGTCGCCGTCTCGCCGGGCTGCAGGTGCCCGCCGCCAAGGCACCGCGAGTCCTCGCGGAGCGCCCAGTACTCGGCGTTCACCGACTGGTAGTCGTCCTCTCCGAGCGCCTCGTGACTGCCCGCCTTGGGGTAGATCAGCATTGCGAACTTCATACCCGCCTCCTTGTGGGGGATGATTGATCGTCCTGGAGACGAACAGGCGGCACCAGGGGGGACAGCGCCCTCGGATTTTCTCAGCTGTGGGCGGCCGGCCCCTCGGGGCTGAGGCCTCCCCCACCGCCCAGTGAGTCCCCCGCGCCGGGCTTCTTGCTGTCTGGCATGATGACGCGGTGGAGTGAGTCTGGCCAGCCCCGACCTCGCCGACGAGCCTCGGTACAAGTGGCCGCTCGTGCCCCAAGGCGCTCGCGTGGAGGCTGAGCTGGCCCTGGCCACCCGCGACGCTGCCGGCACCGCCTGGTTCGGGTGTCGACCGCAGACTGAATCGGCCGCCCGCTGGCGATGTCGAACGGCAATCGAACACGGGCCGTGATCGGGCTCCGATCTCCTGCGCCGGTCTTTCCGGTGCACGACATCGAAGCGGCGATGGCGTTCTACCACCGGCTCGGCTTCGACGTTCGGCGCTATGACAGCGGCTACGGCTACGCCGAGCGAGAAGGCCTCCGCCTTCATCTCCGCGCCAGCCCCGAGATCGACCCTTTCTCGGGCTACTCCGAGGTGTACGTCCACACCACGGAGGTCGACCAGCTCCACGAGGAATGGCGGGCACTCGATCTGCTGCCCGTTCGATCAGTGATCGGGCCCGAACTGAGAGCCCAGGTCCGCCGTCGATGGGAAGCGCGGGAACCGGTCGGTCTGATCAGCGAGTTCGTCGAGGACAAACCATGGGGCATCCGCGAGTTCAGCATCCGCGATCTCGACAACAACCAGATCCGCTTCGGGCGTCCTACCGTCTGAGCCGCGCCTCCGGCACCCCCCCGCTTTCGCCGACCGACTCGCCGTTCGCCGCTTCGTGGAGTGGGTTGAGGTGCTCGCGGAGCCGTAGGAGTCGCGGTTCCGCTTCATCTGAGTCGATGAGGACCGCAGTACCCGGCCAGGCATTCCTCAGGTAGGCGATGTAGGCGCTGCTCGATCGAAGGTCTGGTTCGTAGATCCACGAACCCGTGTTCCAGTAGCGGAACTGCTTGCCGGGTCCAGACACGCCATCGAGTGGCTGGTGGGTATGCGCGAATACGATGTTGCGGGTCTCCGACGACCAGCCCAGGTTCACGACGACCTGTTCGAACGCTTCGACCGCCCGGTAGAACGGATCACCCGGAGCTACCGAGCGTGCAAAGGCGTAGCTCGACGCCTCTCCTCCGGCCGGAGCGCCGGTGCGCTGGCGGCGCATCATCTCCTGATGGCGGGCCGCCCGATAGCCATCGGCGGCGAGCCCACCAGCCGGGCCCCGGTCGGCCGGCTCCCGTCGCGCGAGGTGCTCCTCCGACCAGCTTCGAAGCTTCTCGGCGGCTCTCACCGGCGAGGCGGAGAGATGCACCACATGTCCCAGCGACTGGAACGCCCGGAAAGCGTGACGCTGCGCGTCCGTGCCGTTCGGCAACTGCGCGATCGTGTACAGCAGGCCGGTGAGCAGCGATGCCGTTGCCTCATAGTCAGCGATCGTCGGCGAGCGCTCCTGACCTCCGACCGCGATCGACCACAGTGCCCGGGAAAGCAACCTGGTTGCGCCCCCGCCACTTCGCGAAGCGTGCAGGTCGAGATAGTGGCCATGCGTGCACAGCACGCCCGCAAAGGTGTACGTCGGATAGCGGATATCGACCTCAACCCCCTCGAGGTGCCGTTCCAAGAAGAGACGGAGCAGGTCCACGCGTCGCAGATCTCCGCTCAGCTCCCCCACGGTTCTGCCCGTCGCCAACGCCAACTCAAGAAGATCCTCGGCCTCGCGAATGACGAAGTGGTGATCGTGGTTCCCCGCCAGGAACACAAACCGCTTGCCCTGCAGCTTGTCCCGTAGGAGCTCAAGCAGGCCCTGCGCCGCCTCGAAGCTGTCCCGAATCCGCGCGAACATCAAGTCGAACATGTCGCCGAGGAAGATCACCTCGTCGACGTCGAGCGCCGGTGCCAGCAGCTCCAGAGCATCCGGCTCGCGAAGCAGGTCCTCCCCGGTCCAGGCGCCGAAATGAGTGTCGGAGATCACGAGCGCACGCATGCGAGTTGAGATCATCATCGATCCACGAGCGGAACGGGACAAATCCGAAGCGGATGCGGTATTCGATTCCACCGACGTTGGGGGCTATCGACAATGCCGACGCCCTTGGAGAGCTCCTCGTGAAAGCGCCGAGGATGATCCCTGGGGAGCTAGGAAGTTCACGGCGACCGTTGGCGTCGTACTGTCCGTGGCGACATCGACGATGAGATAACCATGGGCGCCGTATCGGGCCCGAGCAGTTCCGTTGGACTGCGCTTATCGGCCGGTGGTCGCGGGGTTGACGCGAAGCGCGCGCGTGGGGCGCGGCTCCCGCAGGGCCTCTTGTTGGTCTGCGGGGCGATCGCCGTCCTGGTGGGCCTGCCCGTCGTGGTCACCGTGGTCCAGGCGATGCAGGGCGGAGTCTCAGCGGCGAAGGCAGCAGTTACCGCGAGTGCGACGCCCACGCTGTTATTGCACACGGTTGAACTGGCCGCGTTGGTCACGCCGGCCTGCGGCGTGCTCGGATTGGCGACGGCGTGGGTGGTTGAGCGCACCTCCGTGCCCGGCCGGCGGGTCTGGCCGCTGTTGTTGGTAGCACCACTGGCCGTCCCGCTGTTCGTCACCAGCTATGCGTGGGCGACCCTTAGTTCGTCGTTGACGGGATTCTGGGGCGCGGCCGGGATCGTCACGTTCTCCTACTACCCGATTGTGCTCTTGCTCGTGGCCGCGTCGCTGCGCGTGATGGACCCGGCACTGGAGGAGACTGCCCGCTCATTGGGGCTTGGCGCGTGGCGCACGTTCAGCCGCGTGGTGCTGCCTCAGCTCCGCCCGGCGCTGTTGGGGGGCATGTTGCTGGTGTTACTGGACACGCTCGTGGAGTTCGACGCGTTCGTGGCCCTCAAGTTCCAAACGCTGTCGGTGAACGTCTACTCGCAGTACCAACTCGGCTTCAGTCCCGCCGGCGCCGCGGCGCTGTCACTGTTCTCTACGCTGACCTGCGCGGTCGTCCTGTTCGGCGAGTATCGCCTCAGAGGCGGCGTCAATTACACCCGCATAAGCCAGGGGGCGCGTCGCGGCGTGGTGCGCTATCGGCTGGGCCGAGCGATGCCACTCGCGCTCGCGGCGCTGGGATTGCTCGTGACTGTGAGCCTTGGGCTCCCTCTCGGTCTGCTCGCGCACTGGTTTGCGCAGGGAACCCGCACGGCGGGCGCTCCCGCCGGTGCCGATGGCCTGTGGCCGGCGACCTTGACCACGGTGCTGCTGGGGGTTGCATCCGCGCTTGTGGCGGTCCTGCTCGCACTACCGGTTGCGATCCTGGCCGTCCGACGCTCGGGCTGGCTGGCGACCACGATCGAGCGAAGCGTGTACCTGTCGTTCGCGCTACCGGATCTCGTGGCCGCGATCGCGCTCGCGTATGGAGCCACCCACGTCGTTCATTTTCTGTATGGGACCGTCGTGCTCCTCGTCCTCGCGGAGGCGATGCTGTTTGTGCCATTTGCGGTCGTTGCCCTGCGTGGCACGATCGGTTTGATCGAGCCCTCCTTGGAGGACTCCAGCCGCGCACTCGGTCTGGGACCGCTGCGCACGCTGTGGCGAGTGACGGTCCCGCTTGCACGTCCAGGTCTGGCGGCAGCCGGCGTTCTGGTGTTCGCGTTCGTGCTCGGCGACCTGTCGACCGCCCAGGTTCTTCTTCCCCCCGGACTGAACACACTCGGCACCCAGTTTTGGGCGGACAGCGGCACAGTCGCGTTCGCCGCCGCGGCGCCCTACGCCGCGGTGCTGATCGTCCTGGCGCTCCTCGCCACCTACGTCCTGATGAGCCGCTTCGGCCGCGTCCGCGGGCTCAGCGAGCGATAGCGATGGCCGAGCTGCGCTGCGAGCGGATATTCGCCTCGTACGGTCACGGCGACGTGCTATCGGGCATCGACCTCGTCGTGCCGGAGGGCACGCTCACCGCGATTCTGGGCGCGTCGGGAAGCGGCAAGACGACGCTGCTGCGGGTGATCGTGGGATTCATCGCCCAGCAGCACGGCACGGTGATGGTCGGGGACAGGCTGGTGGCGCAGGCCGGCGGCGCTCACTTCCCGCCGGAGAAACGGTCGATCGGCTACGTCGCGCAGGAGGGCGCCCTGTACCCGCACCTGAGCGTCGCCGAGAACGTCTCGTTCGGCCTACCACGAAGGGAGCGCAAGACATCCACTAGAGCTTCCGAGTTCCTTGACCTCGTCGGCCTTGGAGCGCGATACGCGGCACGTCGCCCGCACGAGCTCTCTGGTGGCGAGCAGCGTCGCGTCGCCCTGGCACGGGCGCTGGCGCCGCGCCCGCCGCTCGTAGTCCTCGACGAGCCCTTCTCGGGGCTCGATGCCGCCTTGCGGGTCGAGACGCGTGACGCGGTGCTTCACGCGCTCCATGCGCAGGGCACGACGGCTGTGCTGGTCACCCACGACCAGGCCGAGGCGCTCTCGATCGGACACGAGGTCGGCTTGTTGATGGAGGGGCGGCTGATACAGACCGCCGCCCCGGCCGTGCTGTACCGGACGCCGGCGAGTCTCGACGTGGCCCGATTCGTGGGAGAGGCCGTCGTCCTACCCGGACGCGCCGACGCGGGAATCGTCAGCTGTCCGCTCGGAGAGCTTCAACTGATCAACCGCGAGATCCAGGGGCCCGTGCAGACGATGATCCGCCCCGAGCAGATCCACATCCACCGACCTTTCGCCGGTGACTCGACCGACGCGGCCGGCCGTGCCGGTGTGACAGCGCGAGTGGGCATGCAAACGTTCTACGGCCCCGACTCGGTCGTCCAGCTGGAGTTGGATGGCGTACCCGCGCAGGTGAACGCCCGGGTCCTCGGACACGACGTGCCAGAACCGGGCGAGCACGTGGAGCTCACCGTAGCCGGACAAGTAATGGCCTACCCAGGTCCGCGATGACGAGGCTCCGTTGGCGCATTGCTCTCGCCATGGGTGTGGTGGCATCGATCCTCGGCCTTGCCCTCTCTGGCTGCGGTGGCGACGGGCCGAGCGACAGCTCACTTGTGCTCTACAACGGCGAGCACCCTCAGCTGACCAGCGCGCTGGTCAAGGCGTTCACCGGACAGAGCCACATCAACGTCAGCGTGCGCACGGGTGACGGCATCGTTCTGGCGGACCAGATACTGCAAGAGGGCCACGATTCGCCGGCCGACGTCTACATGACCGAGAACTCTCCCGAGCTCATGAACCTCGAAGGCCATGGGCTGCTGGCCAAACTTCCGACCGGCACCCTCAACACGGTTCCCGCGCGCGAGCGGTCCCCCGCCGGAGAATGGGTCGGCGTGGCTTTGCGCGTCTCGAGTCTCGCCTACGACCCGGCCCGAGTCCCCGCGTCACAGCTTCCGCGCTCCGTCCTACAGCTCGCCCAACCCCCGTGGAGGGGAAAGATCGCGGTCGCCCCCACCGACTCGGACTTCCCGCCCGTCGTTGGAGCGATCATCGCATCCTTCGGACGGACAGCGGCGGCGCGCTGGCTCGACGGGATCAAACGCAATGCCCAGATCTACCAGGACGAGGAAGCCGTCGTCGCGGCCGTCAACCGCGGCGATGTCGCCGCTGGACTGGTCAACCAGTACTACTGGTACCGGCTCCGGCTCGAACTCGGGGAGAACGGGGTCCGGAGCCGGCTCTACTACTTCCCGGATCACGATCCGGGATCGATCGAGAACATCGCAGGCGTGGCCGTGCTCGCCTCCAGCAAGCACCGACAGGCCGCTCAGGCGCTCGTTCAGTTCCTTTCGAGCGCTGCGGGCCAGCGCATTCTGGCGGCGAGCTACGACTTCGAGTACCCGGCTCGCCCCCAGGTTGCGCCGAACCCTGCCCTCCGGGCGCTCACCAGCATCTCCCCGGCGACCCTCAACCCAGCCGCGCTCGGAACCGACCAGACGGCAGTCCAGCTGATTGAGCAGGCCGGCCTCACCTGAGGTCGATCGCCGGGACCCACAAGATCGCGGGCTTACGAGACGCTGTTGGCCGCCTCGTCGATGAGATCGCACACAGGGGTGGGCTGCGAGGCGAGCGAGGCATGGCTCGCGGCGAGCTCGATCGTCTTGCGGGGGTTCATGCGCTGCGCCATCCGACGCTCGTTATCGGGGTGGATCATGCGGTCCTCGGTCGAGACCTGGTACCAGGTCGGCTTCTTCTTCCACGCAGGATCGGTGACGGTGTTACCGAACGTCGACCCGACCGGAGCCTTCTGCGTCACCGCCATGACGAGCGCCTCATTGGCCGGCAGGTCCTGACAGAAGCTCTCGCGGAACTTGTCCTGGGCGATCCACACGTACCCGTCGGAGTCGGGCGCGATGTTGGCCGCCGCCGCGGGCGGCATGTGCCCGGTGATGTCTCCGAGGCTCTCTCCCAAGTCCGGGGCGAACGCGGCGATATAGACGAGACCGACCACGTTGGGAAGGTCACCAGCTTCGGTGATTACCGCCCCGCCGTAGGAATGGCCGACCAGCAGGACGGGCCCATCGACCTGCTTAATCATCTGCTGGGTACGACGCGCGTCGTCGGCCAGCGAGGTCAGCGGGTTTTCGACCGCATGGAGCGATCCATAGCCGCGACGGTCGAGTTCGACTATGACCTTGGCCCAGTGGGCTGCGCCACCCCAGAAGCCGTGGACAAGAACGACAGTAGGTTGAGTCACGGTAAGGCCCCTTTGGATCGAATGATGGACATGCCTCAGCATAATCAGCGCTTAGAGCAATGGTCTTAGCCGATCCGCTGATTTTGTTTGCACGGCGTCCACAACTGGCGGACGCCGTGTCCGAACTGGCGCGCGAAGCGGAATCCGGCGATCTGCTGTCTAACCTGCTGCGGACCGTCAGGCTGCGCGGCGATGGGGCTGTCCATCTCGCGCCTTCGCCACCGTTCGCGATCGAGTTCGGCGAGACGACCGCGATGGTTCACATGTTCGAGCGCGGCGACTGCGAATTGCACGTCAAGGGGGAGGACGTCCGTGTCGTCCGCGAGGGGGACATCGTGCTGCTGCCCCGACCTCAGCGTCACACACTCGCCAGCGGCACTGCCGAAATGGTCCGCGGACCCGAACGCCGGGACGTCGTTGCGATCGATGACGGGATCGCGGCGTCACAGTGGCTGACCGGCTCGTTCGCGGTCGACGCACCGAGCGGCGGACACATGCTGGCCGAGCTTCCGAACGCGATCGTCCTGACGGGTCTCGCTGCCCGGTCGCTCACGTGGCTCGACGTCAGTCGTCGGCTGCTGCTCGAAGAGATCGCCTCGCCGGGGCAGGGTTCGGCGGCGATGATCTCGCGGATCCTGGACCTCCTGTTCATCCAGATCATCCGAGCCTGGGCGAGCGGTCCTGAGACCGATCGCGGCTGGATGATCGGCGCGATGGACTCTCGGATCGGTCACGCGCTCACCGAGATCCACGCGGATCCCGGGCGGCAATGGACCGTCGCGGCGCTTGCCAACATCGTGCACCTGTCTCGTTCCGCGTTTGCCCAACGATTCACCGAGCGCGTCGGCCACACGCCCGCGGCTTACCTGTCGCAGCTCCGCCTCGAGATCGCCGCCGACTACCTCCGCAACACGGAGGACCCGATCAAGGCGATTGCCGCGGAGGTGGGTTACTCGTCAAACGCAGCGTTCACCCGCGCGTTCTCCAAGCGCTACGGGGTCACCCCGAAAGAGTGGCGCAGCGGCGCCGTTTGACGCCCACGACGTCGATCTCTAAGGTCAGAGTTGGCGGGCGCGCGAGTGCGTGCGGCAGGATAGTGCGGTGCTCGCTTCGGTCGGACTGGCACTCGGCAGTCTGTTCGTGATCCTCGTCGTCCGCCTCCTGACGGCGGACACGAGCGTTCCCTTGGCCGTAGCTCTAGTGATTGTCGGGCTCGTGTATTCGGAGCTGCCCGGCCGGAACATCCATCTTGACCCCGAGGTCGTTCTGGTGCTGGTGATCCCGCCTCTCCTCTACTCGGCGGCACTAAAGGCGGCGGTCCTCGAGATTCGCTCCAACCTGGCGCGGATTGCGTCGCTCTCGGTCGGACTCGTGCTGGCCACCGCGCTCGGCGTCGGCGCTGCGCTATCGGCGGTCGTGCCCGGCTTGGGCATAGCGGCAGCGGTGGCGCTTGGGGCTGCAGTCGCCCCGCCAGACCCCATCGCCGCGTTGACGATCGCCCGCCGGGCAGGACTTCCGCGGACGCTGCTGACCCTGATCGAGGGGGAGGGCCTGCTGAACGACGCTACGGCGCTGACCGTCTATCAGGTGGCGGTCGCGGCAGCGGTCGGAAGCGGCTTCTCGGTCCTCGACGGCATCGGGCGGTTCCTCTTGGCCGCGGTCGGGGGAGTTGCCGCGGGACTCGTCGTGGCTGCGGTCGTAACCGGCGTTCGCCGTCGGCTGGACGATCCCCTGGTCGAGAATTCGCTGTCGCTGGCCACGCCGTTCGCGGCCTATGCACTCGCGGAGGTCGTTCATCTCTCGGGCGTACTCGCGGTCGTGGTCGCCGGCCTCGTACTCGCTCATCAGGCGCCGGCGATCGAGTCCGGCGCGGCACGACTGCAGACCCGGGCGGTGTGGTCGCTCGTGGACTTCCTGCTTGAGGGCTTCGTATTTCTGCTGATCGGAGACCAGCTCAAGCCGGTGATCGATGGACTCGGCAGCTATGAGGCAGGGACGATTGCCGCCGCCGTCGGTGTGACGGTCGCGGCCGTGCTCGTGATCAGACCATTGTGGTTATTCCTCACCCGCCGGATTGTCGAGCCACGCGGGGCCGGTGCGTCGACCCGCGAGCTGATCGCGCTCTCGTGGTCGGGAACCAGAGGTGTGATCACGCTCGCGGCGGCGTTCGCGCTCCCGCTCGAGGCGCACGGGACGGGATTCCCGGACCGCGACCTGTTGTTGCTGTGCGCCTACGCCGTCGTCATCGTCACGCTCGTGGGACAAGGCCTGACGCTGGCGCCGCTGCTGCGGGCGCTCGGCCTCAGCGAGCCGCCGGACGACGAGCGGCGGCTGCGCGCCGCCGCGCAAGTCGCAGCGATCGACTCTGCGCTCCGGCGGCTCGATGAGATCCGCACCGAAGAGGAGCCGCACAGCGCAGTCGTTGCGAGAATGGAGGCGCTCTACCGTGACCGCCGCCGGAGAGCGCAGGACCGGCTGAGCGTTGTTGCACAGCCGGCCCCGGAGGCCGGCGACGAGGCGACGGTCGAGGCCTTCGGGCGCCTACGACGAG
>Ga0335081_10004307_pt1 | contig 22434 bp, 20 predicted proteins | sample Lox_Sample_35_FD_206713 | JGI IMG/M metagenome (GOLD analysis project Ga0335081, IMG submission 206713) | Soil microbial communities from Loxahatchee National Wildlife Refuge, Florida, United States - Lox_Sample_3.5 | ecosystem: Environmental > Terrestrial > Soil > Wetlands | place: USA... | reverse complement strand
CGTGCTTGCGCTCTACCAGGCCGACCTGCGCAACGCGGTCGGGATCATGGGGACGGCGCTCACCGATCAGCAGATCGAGGAGCTCCAGCGCATCGCCACCACGCTCGTGCTGTGCCTCGACGCCGACCGCGCCGGTCAGGACGCGATGCTCCGCGCCGCCCAGCTCACCGACAAGCGAAACGTCGAGCTCCGCGTCGTGCCGCTACCCGAGGGAACCGATCCTGCCGACCTGATCGAACGCGCCGGCGCCGATGCGCTGCGGGAGCGAGTCGCGGCTTCCGTCCCGTTCGTGAAGTTCCACGTCGAGCGCATCCTCGAACGCAACGACCTCACGAGCGCCGAAGGGCGCGACCGCGCCTTCAACCAACTCCGGCCGGCGCTCAGAGATCTCCCCCGGGGCGCGTTCGGCGAGGAGCTACTACGACATGTCGCGGGTAAGCTCGAGCTCTCAGAGGCGCGACTCGGCTCGCTGCTCGAGGGGGCCTCGCTCGCAGGGGTGGGGCGCACCGGCAGCGTCGGCAACGGCACCCGAACCAACGGCGCCGAGCCGCTCGATCAGGGCTTCCGCGCCGAGCGGACGTTCCTGGCGCTGTGCGTCGCCCTGCCGCAGGCCGGCGCCCGGACCCTGTTCGAGATCGATCCCGAGCAGCTGATCACGAGCGAGCTCATGCGCCGGGCTGCCCGGCATCTCGCCGGCCGCACGCAGTCGCCGCTCGCGGACCTGCCGCCGGACGACGACGAACTCGCGCGGACGGTCGCCGACCTCGTGGCGCGCGCCGGGCGGGCGGGGCACGTCAGCGAAGACCAGCTCGAGCATGCGCGTCTGGTACTCGAGCGTGCCCGGCTCGAGCGCGCGATCCGCAGGGCGAGGGCCGAACACGGGAGCGGGATCGGCGACCTGGCGCGCCAGCGTGAGGCCGTGCTGGACAAGATCCGGAAGGTGGTCGCGCGCCTCGAACGGGCCGTGTGACGCCGGGCGCCGAACTACGCCAGGCGCCGACCAACCCCGAATCAGCGCAGCGTCTGCGGGAGCCTGGCGCGGACCGCGGCGAGCGCCGCTCGCCGGACCTGCGCCAGCGTCCGGCCGTGCGCCCGCGCGATCTCGCGGAGCGTGCTCCCCGCGGCGATCTGCCGGCGGAGCTCGGCGGGCGTTAGGCCCAGGTAGCGCGCCGCGGCCGCGATCTCGAACGACTGCAGCCCCTTTGATCCGGGAAGACCGAGCGCCCGGCGCGCCCGAGACGTGACGGCGGCGGGAGTCGGCGCGATCAGGTCGGTTGTCGGCGTCACGTTCAGGATCACGGGGGATAGCGGCACCTGGTTGAAGTCGAAGTCGTTCTGGAGGTCGCCGAGTTCGGGCAGGGTCTCGCGCACATCGGGCCGCGGATCCGGGCGTCCGTCGGTCTTCGGATCGAGCCGTTGGCCACTGAGGAAGTCGTCCTCGATGAACTTCGTGTACGCGTCGAAGCTGAGCGTCTGGTGGTCGATGAAGCCCGCCCGCGCGTACGGGCTGATCACGATCCCGGGGACACGCAGGCCGTAGCCCAGTTCGTCCACCCGAGGGGGCGTGACGTGGTCGTAGAACCCGCCCCAGTCGTCCCAGGCCAGGAAGATCGCGGTGCTGCTCCAGTCCGGGCTTCGCATGATCGCGTTGATCAGCCCGGTGACGTAGGTCTGGCCGGCGGTGATCAGGCCCGGAGGGTGCTCGGACACCGTTCCGTTCGGCGTGATCCACGACACCTCCGGCAGGGTGCCGTCCTTCGTCGCCGAGAAGAAGTTCGCCAGCGATTGGATGTTCCCGAGCTGGTCGTCCTGTTGCACGTCGGTGAAGTACGGCAGCGGATTCCAGATGCCCGGGGTCTTGGCGCTCTGACCGACCGGCGCGCACGACATCGCGGCGTCGTTGTCGCAGTCGGGCTGGCTCCCATTGTCGATGTAGTACGCCCAGCTGACTCCGTACCTGTGCAACAGGTAGGTCAGGTCGGTCCAGGCGTAGTTCGGGTCCGACGGGTCGGGGTTCCCCAGCCGTCGCGCGAAGTCGGGAGGGTTCTGCGGGCTCTCGATCGCGCTCCGGCAGCTCTGGGGATCGCCCTGGACCGCGCAGCGGGCCGACCACTCGGAAACCATGTAGAGGTGGGCGGGGAGGCTCCAGGACGCGACCGATTCGAACATGTGGTCCTGGAGCACGAAGTCGTGCGCGTAGGTCCAGTAATTCGGGATGTCGGCGCCGGTGTGGTAGCCCATGACGTCCGGCGAGCCCCCGCCGTTGCCGCAGGCGGGGTTGAACGTCTGCGCGCAGCCGGTCATGCCGCGCTCCTGCTCGCCCACGAAACCGTCCATCTTGCTGCCGTTGACGTCGGCCACCGACGCGGCCGCGGAGTGCGGTCCCCCGAGGCTGCGGTCCTGTTGGTCGTGGAACGGACGCACGCAACCGCCCCTGGCCGGGTCCGAGACGCACGGCACCGTGCCCGGGTTTCCCGCGAGCCCGGGAATGCCGTCGGCCCCCGGATAGGTGCCGAAATAGGAGTCGAAGGACCGGTTCTCCTGCATGATGATCACCACGTGGCGGATCTTGTGGATGCCGACACCCGGCGGATTCGGCGTCAGCTCCGAGGTGGTGCTGCTCGACGTGGTGGTGACCGTCGTGCCGGCGGCATGGTGCGACCCGCCGCCGCACCCCGCGGCGAGCAGCGCAGCCGCCAGCAGCCAGCCCCCGAGCCGCCCGCCCCGGTGCCGACCGGTCAAGACCAGAGCCTCATGCCGTCGCTTGAAGCAATCGATCAGACAACTGCCTCGATGCTATGCGTCCCGGGGACGGCTTGCGTCAAGCCCCGGTGAAAGCCGAGCGCCGATCGTTGACGGGCGTTGCCCGATCGTTGGCCTGTCCGCGCATCGCGTTGCGCCCGGGTTAGCGCTGCGTACTGCGCTGACTGCCGTTCCCGCTAGAGTTCGGCGCTCCTCGTCCCGGGACGAGCGAACATCGATCCGGGGTAGCTCAATCGGCAGAGCGTTCGGCTGTTAACCGAAATGTTGTGGGTTCGAGTCCCACCCCCGGAGCTTCGTGGTCGCTTTCGCAAATACGACGACATTCGAGCGGCCCCCACCGGCGCCTAGCGGCGTCCTCGCTCGCTCGTGTGGCAGAGCCACACCACGCTCACTGCGTCCTTGCCAGGCATCCGCCGGTGACCACTCTCGGTGTCGCCGTACTTACGAAAGAGACCACTGAGTGCCCAGTACGAGACCGCCTGAGGTGACGTGCGCTCGGGCCTGACCGTCTCAGAGCTCGAGGACTGGGAGCTTCACGGCGCGATCTGGCGCCCGCTCGAGCTGACCGACGATCGTGCGGTTGTCGAGCTGTGCAGCTGCTCGGGTGAGCCGATGGATCGAGCCGAGGGAGACGCTCCCGAGCTGATCGAGTTCATCCGCGCCCGCGCCTCCGAAGAAGCGACCGGCTGACCGGGCCGCCGCGCAAGCGCCTCAACGAGATCGGCCGCCCGCGCCGCGCCGTCGTGCGCACCCGCCCACGCCGCCAGCTCACGAGCCCGCAGCGCCGGCGCGCCATCAGAGAGCGCCCGCCGGACCGCGAGCCGTAACGATTTCGGCCCGAGCAGCCGCCACGGCAGCCGGACGCCGACGCCGGCCCAGTCCGCCCTGGCGGCGTTCTCGGACATGTCGCCGACGTGCGGGACCGCGAGCACCGGGCAGCCGCAGGCCAGCGCCCGCGCCATCGTCCCGTGCCCGGCGTGACAGATCACGAGCGAGCACGCCGGCATGGTCTTCGCGTACGACACCCATTCGACCAGCCGCACGTTCGCCGGCACCGAGACCGGCTCGCCCAACGGCCGGCGGTTCCAGGTCGCCAGCACGCGCACGGGCTCGTCCCCAAGCCCGTCGAGCGCCACCCGCAGCAGCCGGTGCGTCGGATCCTGCGCGGTCGACGGCGCCACCAACACCAGCGGCCCCTCGCCGCCCGGCGGCTCGACATCGCCGAACGGCATCTCCCACATCAGCGGCCCAACGACGTGCACGCCGGCGGGCCACGTCCGGGGGTACTCGAGCTGTGGAAAGGTGCCGACCATGCACAGACGCTCACTCAAACCCCCGTGGAGCCGATCCACCGGCGCCAGGCCGAGCCGCCGCCGCGCCTCGTTCAACTCGGAGCGGCCTCGCCGAAGTCCCACCTGCAACGGACGCTCGAACGAGCTCCAGAACGCGCGCCCCACCCCGGTACGCGGAAGCCGCGCCCCCATGGCATAAGGGGGAAAGCCGGGCCCCGAGACGGGGTACAGATGGGGGATGAGCGTGGCGACCGGCACGCCCTCGAGCTCGCCCGCCATCGCCGGCGCGAGTGTGAGGATGTCGTGTACGACCACGTCTGGCGCCACCGCGGCGACCGACCGCCGCGTCTCCGCTGTCGCGCCGACGACCGCGTTATACATCTCGAAGACCTCACCGCCCACCCGGAACAGCTTGTTCTCGGGCGCGGCGACGAATCGCATTCCCGCGGCCTCGACATGTTCGCGCCACCGCGACCACGTCTCGTAGGTCACCTCATGCCCGCGTGCCGCCAGTTCCGCGCCCAGCGCGAGCATCGGAAAGGCATGGCCGGGCTCGCCGAAGGCGCCCAGGAAAATGCGGAGCCGATCGCTCAAAAGGAGCTCAGGCCGCGAGCTCTGCGACCGCTCGCAGCTGCTCGATCCGCTCGGGCGCGGTGAATGCCATCGGGTTGACCATCAGCGTGCCCACGCCGGCTTCGCGGAAGGCAGCCAGCCGATCGCGGACGTGCTCCTTCGGTCCACACAGCGTTACGAGGTCGATCAGCTCGTCGGGCAGCGCGGCCGCCGCCTCCTCCTTCTTGCCGTCGAGGTAGAGATCCTGGACTGTCCGTGCGGCGTCCTCGAAGCCATAGCGCTGGACGAGCTGGTTGTAGAAGTTCTGCTTGCGCGACCCCATACCGCCGATGTACAGCGCGAGCGCGGGCCGCATCAGGTTGCGGGCGCCCTCGCGGTCCTCAGAGACGTAGGTGCTGACCGACGGCGCCATCTCGAACCCGTCGAGCGAGCGTCCGGCTCGCCGCGCGCCGGCCTCGAGCCGCTCCCGCACCTGAGAGACATGCTCGGGTGAGAAGAACACCGGGATCCAGCCGTCGGCGATCTCACCGGCGAGCTCGGTGTTCTTCGGTCCGATGGCGGCCACGTAGATCGGGATCCGCTCCTGCACCGGGGAGATCATGAGCTTCAAAGGCTTGCCCGGCCCGTCCGGGAGTGGGAGGTCGATCGTCTCGCCGTGGTACTCGACGCGTTCCCGGGCGAGCGCGAGCCTAAGCACGGCGACGTATTCGCGGGTCCGCTGCAGTTGTCGCGCGAACCGCTGCCCGTGCCAGCCCTCGGCCACCTGCGGGCCCGACGATCCGATGCCGAGCACCATGCGCCCGCCCGAGATGGTGTCGATCGTGGCCGCCGTCATCGCGGTCATCGCCGCGCTGCGGGCCGGCATCTGGAAGATCGCCGACCCGAGCTTGATCTTGCTCGTGCCGCCGGCGAGCCACGCGAGCACGGTCGCGGCGTCCGATCCGTACGCCTCGGCCGCCCACACGGAGTCGTATCCGAGGCGCTCCGCCTCCTGAACGACCGCAAGCTGGTCGGCCGGTTGCTGGCCGGGAATCCAGTAGCCGAGGTATGCGCCGAGCTTCATCGTCGGGCGTGAACCCTAAGCGAACCGGGCCCGAGGCGTGCCACCGCGATACTCATCGAAGTGGACGACGTCGCGCAAGCCAGTGTGCCCGAGCCGGTCGACCTCGACCGGACCAGCCCGGTCGAGGTCGAGCGCCGGACGAGTCCGGTCGAGCTGCTGTGGGACCTCGTGTTCGTGTTCGCGATCACCCAAGTGACCACGCTGCTGTGGGGAGACCTGACCTGGCGCGGGTTCGGGCGGGCCATGCTCATCCTCGCGCTCGTGTGGTGGGCGTGGTCGGCGTACGTGTGGGCGGCCAACGCCCAACTCGAAAGCTCGGCGGCGCTTCGCGTTTGCCTGCTCGTGTCCTCTATCGCGATCTTCATCAGCGGGCTCTCGATCCCGCACGCCTTCAACAGCGAGGCCACGCTGTTCGCCGTCACCTACGCGGTCGTCCGATTCATGCACCTCGCGCTGTACGCCGACGCATCCAAACGCGGCAACGCGTCCTGGAGCGCGATCGCCGGGTTCGCGGTCACGGTGACCATCGGCATGGCGCTGCTGATCGCGGGGTCGTTCGCGACCGGGGTGGCCAGGACCGCCCTGTGGGTGCTCGCGGCGGCGATCGATTACGCCGGCCCGGCGTGGCTGACACGAGAGCGGCTGCGCGGGCTCCAGCACGTCGCCGTCGCCCACTTCGCCGAGCGCTACGGCCTGTTCGTGATCATCTGCCTGGGGGAGTCGATCGTGGCGATCGGGGTCGGCGCGCTCGGCACCTCGGCCGAGCGGCCGTTGGCCGCCGAGATCGTGGTGGCGGTGGCGCTCGGCGTGCTGATCACGATCACGATGTGGTGGACGTATTTCGAGAGCGGGTTCGCCGCGACCGCCGAGGAGCACCTGCGCGCGCACGACGATCCCGTCCTCGCCGCCGCCGACGGCTACAGCTACCTCCATCTGGTGATCGTCGCGGGCATCATCACCTTCGCGGTGGGAATCAAGGTGCTCACGCGCGACTCGGTATCGGCGTCGCTGCCGGATCCGGCTCGCCTCGCGCTGTGCGGCGGGGTGGCCCTGTACCTGGTCGGGCACGCCGCGTTCGCGCTTCGGATGGTGGGCGAGGTCGAGTACGCGAAGCTTGCGGTCGCGGTCGCTCTGATCGTCCTGTATGCCGTCACCGGCGGGCTGCCCGCGTGGGCGGTGGCCGCCGCGGTCGCGGCGCTGATGGGAGCACTGTGCATGGCCGAGGCGGAGACGGTCCGGCGGGTTTTATCCGGTCGACCCGGGGAAGCTTCAGCTGAGAGGATGAGGGGATGACGACGCGAAATTTGGAGTTGCACGGGGTCATGGCGGCCGGGTTCGAAGAGGTCATAACCCCCGACGCCCTCGAGTTCGTGGCCGAGCTCCAGCACCGCTTCGGACGTCGACGCGAGGAGCTGCTGGAGGCGCGCGCCCACAGGCGCGGCCGGCTGAGGGAGGGGGAGATGCTCGACTTCCTGCCCGACACGCGCGAGATCCGAGAGAGCGACTGGAGCGTCGCGCCCGTCGCCGACGATCTTCAGCAACGGTGGGTTGAGATCACCGGCCCGACCGATCGCAAGATGACGATCAATGCCCTGAACTCCGGCGCCGACGGGTTCATGGCCGACTTCGAGGACGCGAACTCGCCGACCTGGCACAACATGATCGACGGGCATCGGAACCTCCGCGACGCGATCGACGGGACCATCACCTACGACGACTCCGAGGGCAACCACTACGAGCTGTCGGAGAACCCGGCCACGCTGCTCGTCCGTCCCCGCGGCTGGCACCTCCCCGAGCGCCACCTGCTCGTCGACTCAGAGCCGGTGTCCGGCTCGCTGTTCGACTTCGGCATGTACGTGTTCCACTGCGCGCGCCGCCTGTTGCGAAATGGCACTGCGCCCTACTTCTACCTGCCGAAGATGGAGTCTCATCTCGAGGCCAGGCTGTGGAACGACGTGTTCCTGTTCACCGAGGACGCGCTCGGGATCCCGCACGGGACCTTCAAGGCCACCGTCCTGATCGAGACGCTTCCAGCCGCGTTCGAGATGGACGAGATCCTCTACGAGCTTCGCGAGCATTCGGCGGGCCTCAACGCCGGCCGGTGGGACTACATCTTCTCCTCGATCAAGTGCTTCCCCGACCGCCGCGAGATGGTTCTCCCCGACCGCGTCGACGTGACCATGACCGTGCCGTTCATGCGCGCCTACACCGAGCTGTTGGCCGCCACGTGCCACAAGCGCGGCGCCCACGCGATGGGCGGGATGGCGGCGTTCATCCCGTCGCGCAAAGACACGGGCGCGAACGAGAAGGCGTTCGCGGGCGTCCGCGCCGACAAGGAGCGCGAGGTCAAGCAGGGCTACGACGGTACGTGGGTGGCGCATCCGGACCTCGTGCCCGTGGCCCGCGAGGTGTTCGAGAAGGGGTTGGGCGGCGCCCCCAACCAGGTTTCGCGCCGGCGCGACGACGTCCACGTCACCGCCGGCGAGCTTCTCGACCTCGGCGCGACGCCCGGTCAGATCACCGAGAACGGCCTTCGCACCGACATCAACGTCGGCTTCCAGTACATCTCGTTCTGGCTGACCGGCCGCGGCGCCGCGGCGATCAACTCGCTGATGGAGGACGCCGCGACCGCGGAGATCTCGCGCTCCCAGATCTGGCAGTGGGTCCACCACGGCGTCAAGCTCGACACCGGCCAGACGGTCACGCCCGAGCTCGTCCGCCAGGTCCTCGACGAGGAGACGGCCAAGATCCGCGAGCAGGTCGGCGAGGAGGTCTGGGAGGCCGGCCGGCCGCGCGACACCCGCGAGATCTTCGAAGGCGTGGCGCTGTCGAGCGAGCTGATCGAGTTCCTGACGATCCCGGCATATCGGTACCTGGAGGATTAAGGGCCTCGCCCGGAATCCGGCGCCGAGAGCGTCGGCGACCGTACGAGCCTGAACCGGATTCCGCACGCTCGGCGTCCGTGGGGCCTTGTACCCCGTCCGGACGGGGTCGCGGGGCCCCATGGACGCCGCCGTAGGCGGCCCCTGATCAGACCGCGCGGACGGCGTCTCCCACGCGGATTTCGCCGTCCCGCAGGATGTCTGCGCGCAATCCCCCGCGGTGCACGAGCGCGCGGAGCACCGGCCGACCCGCGTAGCGCTGCACGACCGTGCAGGGTTCGCACAGCCGCATCCCGCGGCACCGCACCTCGCCGACGGTGAACTCGTGGCCGACGAGCGCGTTCAGGTCGATCCCGCGCGTGACGACGTTCCGGCGATGCACGCTCGGCTCGAGCGGGGGATCGAACGACTCGCACACTTCGGCCTCGATCAGTGTCAGCGCGCTGCCCGGCATGCCCGAGGGAAACGTGCCGGTTCCGGTCACGTGACGGTCGCCCTCGAGCCCCTGGCCGGCGAGCGCGCGGACGGTGTGGAGTAGGCGTGCCGGCTCCGCGGCGTTTGCGGCCACCGCCACCGTCTCGACGGTGCCGCCGGCAGTTGGGGCATCCGGTCGCGGCGGCAGCGCAAGCGCGATGTCGCCCGCCGCGACGATGAAGCCGACCTCGGGCTCGACCTCGGGCCCGCCGACCGGGTCCCAGACGACGCCCGACGGCACGCCGTACATGACGACATAACGGCCGCCGGCCCGCGCGATCCACGGTCCCGGCCACGAGAAGGACGCCGCGTCGGCAATCCGCGCCAGCGCCAGCCCCAGCCCGCCGAGCCAGCGCGACACCGTCCAGCCCGGGACATCCTCGCCGGCGGTTGGACGGGGCAGCTCCTCGAACGGCAGCTCGAGGATCGTCGCCAGGCAGGCCAGGAACGACGATTCAGATTCCGGCGGTCGAACCTCGCGCATCACGCGAGATTCTGGCGCGTTCCGCGGCGCGCGGGAGTAGGCGCGAGGCGCAGGCGTGGTGCAGGACGATCAGCGCACCGACGAAGATGATCAGGTCGCCGATGCTCAGGACGTTGCCGATCGGCCACGGCCCGGGCACCGGGATGATGTCCCCGAGGACCGCGAAGTGCGCGTGCGCGAGGTGCGCGGAGTTGTCGAACCCGGCGCGGGTGGCGATCCCCGAGATCCGGAGCGCCGCTGCGCTCGCGGGCATCACGCCGCCGTTGGTGGTGATCGCGATGACGTTGAGCGCCGCGCCGAGCGCGACCACCGGGACGCCGGCGAGGCGGCGGTTCGCGAACAGGAAGTAGGCGTCGAGCACGTAGGAGAAGATGTGGAGCGCGACGTGCACGAAGTGGCTGCCGCCGGGCATCTGGGTGATTCCCACCTGGATCGCCGCGGCGGCGAGTACCGCCCACACCGCCCGTGGGCGGAGGTCGGCGAGCCGGCCGAGGCGGCCGCCGGCGAGCGGAACGCTCAGGACGAGCGCGATTGCGGTCACCACGAGCAGCATCAGGCCAGGCTCAATCGAGTCCGGGGGCGAAGCGTCCGCGCGGGCCCGGGTGTGGCCGCGTTCGCGGGATCGGTATGGACGTCCCACCAGCTCACGAGGCTCGCGGCGGGGAGCGGCTTGCTCATGTGGAAACCCTGTGCGAGCTCGCAGCCGAGCGCCCGCAGGCGCTCGAACGTGAACGAGTCCTCGATTCCCTCGGCGACCGTCCGGAGCCCGAGGTTGTGCGCGAGCTCGATCGTCGAGCGGACCACGATCGCGTTGCGGGCGTCGGAGCCCATCGCGCGGACGAACGACTTGTCGATCTTGAGCTCACCGATCGGCAGATCCGTCAGGTACGCGAGAGAGGAGTAGCCGGTGCCGAAGTCGTCGATCGCGACCGACACGCCGAGCTCGGCGAGGTGGCGCATGGTCTTCTTGGCGACTTCGGGATCGACCATCAGTGAGCTCTCGGTCAGCTCGAGCGTCAGCGCGCTGCCGTCGATGCCGTGCAGGGAGAGCAGCTTCTCGACCTCGTCGGGGAAGCGCCGGTCGAGCAGGCTCCTCACCGAGACGTTCAGCGACAGCGACAGCTTGCGCCCGTCATCGGCCCAGACCCGGAGATCGTTCAGGCCGAGGTCGAGCACTCGGTAGGTGAGGTCCTTGATCAGTCCCGTGCGCTCGGCGACCTCGATGAACTCGGGCGGCCCGAGCAGCCCGCGCTGGGGATGGTGCCAGCGCACGAGCCCCTCGGCGGCGACGGGGCGGCCGTGCCCGAGCTCGACCTGTGGCTGGTAGTGGAGCACGAGCTGGTCGGCGGCCAGCGCTCGGCGCAGGTCCGCCGCGATCACAAGCCGCTCGGGGCTGTGGTAGTCGTCCTCGGCGCAGTAGGTGACGAGCGGGTGGTGGCTCGCCTTGGCGCGGTACATCGCAACGTCGGCCCGCTGGAGCAGGGTGTCGACGTCGCTGCCGTGATCGGGATACCAGGCGAGCCCGATGCTGGCATCGAGCTCGATGTTGATGCCGTCGACCACGACCGGCCGGTGGAGAGCGTCCTGAAGCCGCCCGACGGCGGCCTGGGCGGCGTCGCTGTCCGCGCCCGGCATGAACACGGCGAACTCGTCGCCGCCGAGGCGCGCGACCAGGTCCTCGCTGCGGAAGGCGGCTCGCAGTCGCGGCCCGACTTCCTGGAGCACGAGATCGCCGTGATGGTGACCGAGCGTGTCGTTGACCTCCTTGAAGCCGTTCAGGTCGACGAGCAATAGGCCTCCGGCTTGCAGGTTCGGGTTCTTGAGCGCGACACCGACCGACTCGAGGAACCAGCGCCGGTTGGGCAGCTCGGTGAGGCTGTCGTGGCGGGCGAGGTGCTCGGCGGTCACGGTGCGGACGGTCTGACGGCCGCTGACGTAGACGCCGACGAGCGGGACGAGCAGCAGGGGATAGAGGATCGGGCTGAACTGGAGCACGGTGACGACCACGGGGGCCAGGCACAGCAGCACCGCACTGACCGACAGTCCGAACATCAGGTCGCTGCGCAGCGCGTGCGAGAAAGGCGTCCCCATGTACAGGCTCGTGGCGCGCGTGACCAGCAGCAGGTTCACGACGAAGTAGCCGGCGGCCCCGCCGACCACCATCAACAGATCGACCACCTGGAAGTGGCCGGTGCGGAAGGCCGGGTAGCCGCCCAACAGTGCCAGCACGCCGGCGGCCGCGGCCAGCGACAGCGTGTACTGCCCGATGTTGAAGCCGATCTGCCACCACGGCTTCCGGGCGATCCCGTCCTGCACGACCGACGCGATCAGCTGCGCCGCCAGCGCCGGGATGAGGCCGACTCCGAGGAGCAGGGCGAACGAGAACATCACCGAGACGGTGATCTCGCCGTCTCCCGACCGGCGCGGCGCCTCGATCGGGAACAGCTCGCCGATCATCACGCTGCCGGCGAGCGCAAGAAACTCGATGGTCCGGTAATGACCGTCCAGGTCAAACGGAGAGATGGCGACCAGGGTCGCCAGAACCGCCGCTCCCACCAGCGCGACGGCAATGCAGTAGAGACGAACTGGCTCGAGGGCGGGGGATTTCATGGACACGGTCCGGGCGCTCCGGTGAGGGCCGGAGCGCCCGGCCGTCGCCTTTCCGAACTAGAACTTCCAGCTGGCTCCCGAGACGACGACGAGCGCGACGAGAGCCATGATCGACAGCATCAGCTGGGCGTGGCGAAACTTGAACCTGGACATCCTTGTCCTCCTTGTTGATCACATCTGAGGTCGAACATGATGAGCAGGCAGCTGAGCCATCTCGCGTACGAGACCTCTTGCTTTGCGTCCCCGCCTCACGACGGGTTTGCCCTTTACAACTCGGTTAGGCGCTGTATCGAACGTTCGTGCCGAGAGCTTTAGTGCTTTAGGTAGGTTATATGCCTGACTGTCCGAAAGCTGACGGAAGCGGAACTGAGGACGCCGATGCGCCGAGTACCTTCCCTCCCGACGGATGCCAACCAGCTACCACCGGTTCGCGGGCACGAGCCTCGACCGCCTGGCGGCGCTCAGCGACGGCGTGTTCGCGGTGGCGATGACGCTGCTCGTCCTCGACCTGAAGGCCCCATCGGCGCCGAAGCGCGTGCAGCGGCCGATCTGGGCCGGCGGCGGAGGCGGCTCCGAGCGGGCCCTGTCACACCCGTTGCTCCACACTCTTGCGCCGCGCCTGCTGCCCTACGTGATGAGCTTCCTAACGCTGGGGATCTTCTGGGTGGGCCAGCAGACCCAGCTTCAGAGCTTCACGCGGAGCGCGCGCGGGCTGACCTGGATCCACCTGTCGTTCCTGTTGGCGGTGACCCTGTTGCCGTTCTCAACCGGACTGCTCGCGGAGGACACCAGCTACAGACTCTCGATCGCCGTCTACGGGCTGAACCTGGTCGCACTCGGCTTGGCGCTGTTCCTCAGCCTTCAATATGCCAACCGCGCGGGGCTGATAAGCGATGAGACGACCGATGAGATGCTCGCCGCGATGCGCCGGCGGATCGTCGTCTACCAGGGTCTGTACGCGCTGGCAGCGCTGACCTGCTTGATCAACACGTACCTCGCGATCGGGCTGCTCTTCGCGCTTCAGCTCAACGCGGTGATCACGCCAAGAATCTGGATTCTCGACCGGGTGTGAGGCTGTCGCTGGGTCGGCGACGGCGGCGTCACGAGGTCAGCACGATCTTGCCGCGCAGCCCTCCGCGCCCAAGTCGAGCGTATGCATCGCGAAACCGCTCCAGCGGGAGCGTCTCCGCGACGCGGATCGTCAGTTGACCGGCGGCGGCACGACCCGCGAGTTCCGCCGTCGCGGCGGCGTTCGGCTGTACCTGCACGGTCTCGGGGTCGATCCCGCGCGTCGCGTCGGGCACCGCGGTCGGGACCGTCGTCACGAACTTGCCGCCGTCGCGCACGCACGCCAGCGCGGCGTCGCCGAGCCCCACGGTGTCGAGGCACACGTCGACACCTTCCTTGAGTTGTTCCCGGACCTGAGCCTCGAGACCGCTGTCGGTGCTCACGACAGTCTCGGCTCCCAGGCGACGCGCCTCGTCGGCGTCAGCGTCGCGCACGGCGGCGACGACGCGAGCGCCACGGGCCGTCGCGAGCTGAAGCGCAAAGCCGCCGACCATCCCGGCCGCACCGGTCAGGAGTACGAGGTCGCCGTCGCTAACCGCGGCCGTCTCGAGCAGCAGGCGGGCCGTGAGGCCGCACACCGGCAGCGCACTGCCTTCAGCAAAGCCGAGCGCATCGGGAAGCTCGGCGAGGATGCCCTCTGGGACCGAGATCTGCTCGGCGAACGCCCCGACTCCCATCCAGGGTTGCGCGACGAAGCCGACAACCCGACGGCCGTCCGCGGTCTCGCCGGCGAAATCCCAGCCCTGCACCTGCGGGAAGTCACTCGACCCATCCGCGCCGGCAAATGCACCCGTGGCAGCTGCCAAGTCCCAGGGGCCGAGGGACGCCGCCCGGACGTGAACCAGCGCGTCGCCGTCGCCCGGAGAGGGATCGGGCACCTCAGACAGCTCCAGGCCGTCGACGCCGGTGAACGCGTTCAGCACGATCGCGCGCACGAGGAAAGTCTCCCACAGGGCGGCGTTCGCCGAGCGTGCCTGTCTCCCCGACTCGATGGCCCTGCCAGGACTCGAACCTGGGCGCGACGGATTATGAGTCCGCTGCTCTACCGACTGAGCTACAGGGCCGGGATCGATGTGACGCCACGATCGGGCGCGACGCTAGCAGTCGCGTGAGGTACGCTGCCGGTCTTAGATGCTCGCTATCGCAAGCTTCCTGGGCCAGAGTCCGAGCTCGCTCGGAACGACGATCGCGCTTCTGCTCACGTTCCTCGGGATCGGCGTGATCGTGAACGTGCTGATCATCTATGTCGTCGCCCAGGTCTTTGCCGAGCGCAAGGAGAACCGGGAGCGCGTCGAGCCCCAGTAGCGCCGGCCGGTCGCGCTCGCCTGGAGCGCGCGCGTTTCACCGGGCTGAAATCAAGAGTGGTGAAGGACGCCGGGCAGAGGCGTCGAATCTCTCGGCTGCCGATGAAGCAGTCAGTAACTCCCACCGCGACCCCATCGCCGAACGGCCACCAGGCGCTGTCGGCATACATCCGCGCCCGCTTCGACGAGTTCTCGCGTTCACAGAAGGACGTCGCCCAGTACATCGTCGACCACCTCGACGAAGCGGCGTTCCAGACCGCTGAGGAACTCGCCCGCCGCGCCAGCACCTCGTCGAGCACGGTCGTGCGGTTCTCCCAGGCGCTCGGCTTCGAGGGCTTCCCCGAGCTTCAGCAGGCCGCCCGGGACGAGTACCGGCGCCGCCCGCCGGGTCTGACCAACGGCGAGAGCGCCGGCGTGACGCCGCTGTTCTCGCTCGACCACACCGAGTTCGAAGCGGCGCTCGCCGCCGACCACGTGAACGTCGAGGACACGGCCCACAAGCTCTCGCGAGGAGACGTCGAGGCCGCGATCGACGCGATCGTGTCCGCCGGCAAGGTGCTGATCGCCGGCACCGACCAGATGGCGTTCTTCGCGAGCTACCTGCGCCACCTGTTGATGCTGCTCGATCTGCGCGCCGAGATCGTGGCCAGTCCGTCGCAAGAGGCGCTCGGCCGGCTCAGCCGGATCGACGACCAGACGCTCGTGATCGGGCTGTCTGCCGGCAGGCCGCACCCGCTGATCACCCGGACCATGAAGCTGGCCCGACACCGCAAGGCCCCCACGCTCGCGATCACCGACGCGACGCTGTCCGAGGTCGCCCGGCTCGCGCGGATCCGTCTCTACTACTCATCGAACACGCCGGCGTTCGTCCGCTCGCACACCGCGCTCCTTTCGCTGATCCAGGCGCTCGCGTACGGGGTCTACTCGCGGGACGCCCAGCAGTACGACGTGCGGATCAAGGCTTTTAGGTTGAAGTAGTCGGTGCCGCTCGTCCACCACGAGCACTGCTTCGGGTGCGGGCGGGTCAACCTTTTCGGACTGCTGCTGGAGGTCGAGGAAGTCGCCCCGGGCGCGGTCGCCGGTCGCTGCTTCATCAAGCAGGACCATCAGGGGGCCGACCGCGACCGCGCTCACGACGGGGTCGTGGGGGCCGCACTGGTCGAGGCGATGGGGCTGGCCTCTGGCCTGAACGCTCGAGCGGTGGGATTCGAGGTGACGCTCGAGTCGCCGGCCCCGGTCGGGGCGTTCCTGGAGGTCGTCGCCAGAGTCGACGCTCGCGACGGTCCGCTCGCGAACACGAGCGCCACCGCCACCGCCGACCAGCGCATAGTGGCCCAGGCCCGGGGTAGGTTCCGATCGTGACGCCGTCGCGAGAGGAGCCGACCCGATGCCGGACAGCCTGACCCGCCAGATCCTCCGAGAACACCTGGTCGATGGCGACCTCAAGCCGGGGTCGCCGATCTCGATCCGGATGGATCAGGCCCTGCTCCAGGACGCCACCGGGACGATGGCGCTGATGCAGTTCGAGGAGCTCGGCGAGCCGCGGGTCAAGGTCGAGCGCGCGGTCCAGTACATCGACCACAACGTCGTCCAGCTCGACTTCAAGAATCCCGACGACCATCGCATGCTCCAGGCGCTGGCGCGGAAGTACGGGCTGCACTTCTCGAGGCCCGGCAACGGCATCAGCCACTACGTCCACATGGAGCGGTTCGGAAAGCCGGGGCAGACATTGCTCGGGGCCGACTCCCACACCGTGCAGGCGGGGTGCCTCGGGATGATCGCGATCGGCGCCGGCGGACTCGACGTCGCCGTCGTGCTCGGCGGCCACCCGTACGAGATCGCGTGCCCCGAGGTGGTGGAGGTAAGGCTCGAGGGCAAGCTGTCTCGCCCCTGGGTCCAGGCCAAGGACATCATCCTCGAGCTGCTGCGCCGACTGAGCGCGAGCGGCGGCAAGAACAAGGTGTTCGAGTTCACCGGGCCTGGGACGGCCGATCTGAGTATCCCCGAGCGCGCCACGATCGCCAACATGATCGCCGAGCTCGGCGCGACGGCCGCGGTGTTCGGACCCGACGACCGGACCCGGGACTGGCTCGAGCAGCAGGATCGGCTCGACGACTTCGTGGACGTCGGGCCTGAGGACGGGGCAGATTACGACGATCGCGTCGAGATCGACCTGGATGAGCTCGGCCCGCTCGTAGCCAAGCCGCACAACCCCGACAACGTGGTGCCGGTGGAGGAGGTCGCGGGCACGGAGATCTCCCAGGTGTGCATCGGTTCCTCGGTCAACTCGGGCTATAACGACCTGGCGCTGCCGGGTGCGGTCCTGGCTGACAAGGACGGCCAGATCGTGCATCCATCGATCACCGCCACGGCGACGCCGGGGTCGCGTCAGATCCTGGCCGCGATTGCCGAATCGGGCGTCTACCGCCAGCTTTCCGACGCTGGCGTGCGGATGCTCGAGCCGGTGTGCGGCCCCTGCGTGGGAATGGGGCAGGCGCCACCGTCCGATTCGAACTCGCTTCGCACGTTCAACCGGAACTTCCCGGGTCGTTCGGGCACGGCGGAGGACTCGGTGTTCCTGTGCTCGCCGGCGGTGGCGGCCGTATCGCTTCTCGCGGGCAAGATTGTGGATCCGCGGGAGTACGGAGACGCGCCGGAGCTCTTGCCGATGCCAGAGCTTCGCCCCTACCTCGACGACGTCCACATCTTCGCGCCGGCCTCCGCAGAGGACGCCGAGGGCATCGAGATCCCTCGGGGTCCCAACATCAAGCGTCCGCCCGAGCACAAGCCGCTGGGCGACTCGCTCGAGGCGTGCATCGCCACCGTCCAGCCCGACGACGTCTCGACGGGCGACCTCGCGCCCGACGGCGTCGAGGTGATGGCCTTCCGCTCGAACGTTCCCGCGATCGCGGAGTTCACGCTGCGCCACCGAGACCCCGAGTTCCGCCAGCGCCTCAAGGAGTGGGGGAGCGGATTCATCGTCGCCGGCGACAACTACGGCCAGGGGTCGTCCCGCGAGCACGCGGCGCTCGCGCCATTGCATTTAGGGGTGAAGGCGGTATTCGCGAAGTCGTTCGCCCGGATCCACCGGCGGAACCTGATTGCCCAGGGGATCGTCGCGCTCACGTTCAGCGATCCTTCCGATTACGACAAGGCCGAGGTCGGGCAGAAGTGGTCGCTTCCGTCGTTGCGGGAGGAGCTCGAGTCCGGCTCCGAGTCGATCACCGCCCGGATCGAGGACGGCGACACGGTGACGCTGACCCACGACTTCTCGGAGCACGAACGGGAGATCCTGCTCGCCGGCGGTCTGCTGTCGTATCTGCGCGACGGCGCCTCCGCCGGTTAGCGGCGCGGAGCGACCAACAACGCCTGGGTCGCGCGGCCGACTCGCCCACGCTCGTCGTAGAGGATGCTCTCGGCCACCCCGATCCCGTCGCGCGCGATCCGGGTCTGCGACTCGAGGCAGATCCACTCACCGATCGGCTCGCGCTCGATGTACAGCGTCAGGTCGGGGTTGATGTACAGGTAGTCGTCCCAGGACAGAACCGAGCTCATCCCGTTGCCGAAGTCACCGGCCGCCGCAAGACGCTGGAGCGGCGAGGGCGTCTCGCCGCCCACGATCGGGCTGCGCAGCCGGAACCATGCCGTAGACGGGCCGCCTCCCCACTTGCCGGCGACGAAGACGATCTCGATCGCGTCGAACGCGAACATCGGGCGATGCGGGACGTTCACCTTGGCCGGACGCCCGGTCTCGGGCCCCGGTGGCGGTGGGATGTTCTCGGTGGCGCCGTCCATGCCGGCGTCGGCGGCCTGGACCTGGAGTGCTCGCGCGCGGACCACCTCGACCCCGCCCGCGATGATCGAGGCCTCCAGCAGCTGCACCCGGCGGCCCGGGCGGACGATCTCGGCCTCGATTTCGACCGGGCCGACCGGCACGGGGCGGAGCAACTCGTAGGTCACTCGGGCCACGCTCAGCCCGTTCGGGGCGGGCAGTCGCTCGAACGCCCGCATGAGCAGCGCGGCCGGCGCGCCGCCGTGGAGCGCGTTCGCATCCCAAGGCCCGCGGCCGTGCTCGGTGGCGACAAAACGGCCATCTGAACCCTCGAACACTGGCGCTGTGGACATCGCCGGTAACGCTATCGCCCGGCTACACTCAGCCCCGATGGACGAGAACCCCCAGACCCCACGGGACGAGGCGACGTTCACGGTCAAGGCCGGATTGGCCGAGATGCTGAAGGGCGGCGTGATCATGGACGTGGTGACGCCGGAGCAGGCGAAAATCGCCGAGGACGCGGGGGCGGCGGCGGTGATGGCGCTGGAGCGCGTCCCCGCCGACATCCGCCGCGATGGCGGCGTGGCCCGCATGTCCGACCCGGCCATGGTCCAAGGCATCCAGGAGGCCGTGACGATCCCCGTCATGGCCAAGGCCCGGATCGGACACTTCGTCGAGGCCCAGGTGCTCGAGGCGCTCGAGGTCGACTACATCGACGAATCCGAAGTGCTGACGCCCGCGGACGAGGCCAACCACATCGACAAGTGGGCGTTCAGCGTCCCGTTCGTGTGCGGCGCCACCAACCTGGGCGAGGCTTTGAGGCGGATCGGCGAGGGGGCGGCGATGATCCGCTCGAAGGGCGAGGCCGGTACCGGCGACATCGTCGAGGCCGTCCGCCATCTCCGTGTGATCCGCGCAGAGATCCGGCGCCTGACGACGCTCGACGACGCCGAGCTCGCGACCGCTGCCAAGGAGCTCCAATCCCCGTTGCATCTCGTGCGCCAGATCGCGGAGGACGGTCGGCTGCCCGTCGTGCTGTTTTGCGCCGGCGGGATCGCGACGCCTGCCGACGCGGCGCTCGTCATGCAGCTCGGCGCCGAGGGCGTGTTCGTCGGTTCCGGGATCTTCAAGTCCGAGGATCCCGAGCGCCGGGCGCGCGCGATCGTGGAGGCGACGACCCACTACCGGGACCCCGCCCGGATCGCCGCGGCCTCGACGGGCCTCGGTCAGCCGATGGTGAGCCTCGAGACGTCCAAGCTCGAGTCCGAGCAGCTCCTCGCCGGCCGCGGCTGGTAGGCGTGCCTCCCACATCCGCGGAGGCAACCAACGGCTCCGGGCCGCAGGTGATGACGCTCGTGGGCGTCCTTGCGCTCCAGGGCGACTTCGAGGCCCACGCCAAGCTGCTGCGGGCGATCGGGGCGGAGCCGCGCGAGATCCGCGTCCCCGCCGACCTGGACGGTCTGGACGCCCTGATCATCCCTGGTGGCGAGTCCACCGTGATGACGCTCGGGATCGAGCGCGAAGGCCTGGCCGAGCCGTTGCGCGAGCTCGTCCGCGCCGGCACGCCCGTGCTCGGCACCTGCGCCGGCATGATCATGCTCGACCGCGAGCATCTCGGTCTGCTCGACGTCTCAACCCAGCGGAACGCGTTCGGGCGCCAGGTCAGGTCGTTCGAGGCCGACATCGACGTCGACGGGGTCGAGGGCGGCCCGATGCACGCCGTCTTCATACGTGCGCCGTGGGTGTCAGAGCACGGCCCGGACGTCGAGGTCCTCGGGCGTGTTGGCGATCACCCGGTGGCGATCCGGCAGGACAACATGCTCGCGGTCTCGTTCCATCCCGAGCTCTCGGGAGACAGCAGGCTGCACGAGCTCCTGCTCGCCGCGGTGAGCCCGTCCCGCTAGGCGTTGCTCGCCGGCGTACGCCGCGTACGCTCGGCGTACGTGCGGAAGTCGCGCTCGAACGCCTGCCAGTCGAACCGGGGGATCCCGTCAGGCTCGGGCGGCGGCTGCTCGTCGATGGGATCGTCGCCACCGCGCGGCGGATCCTCGGAGTCGCTGCCGCGGGACAGCCACGCCGCCAGCGCGCAGGCGGCGATTCCCGCCGTGTAGACGACGCCGGCGAGCATCGCGTGGTGGGTCACCGAGGCGAAAATGCCGACCACGTAGAGGGTCAGTGCCGCGAGCACGAGCCGGCGCAGCTCGCCGCGGGGCATCCGCCGGCGCGGCGCCTTCGCGCACGCGCTCAGCAGGATCGCTCCGACGAGCACGATCGCCAGCAATAGCTTCCACGCGACGGAGGGCGGCAGCGGCATCTCCGTCGATGATCGACCGCCGGCTCAGCCAAATCAACCCCAGTTTCAAAATTTGTCGCAGTGCGAGTTACTCGACATTCGGCACTGCGTCATCCGCGAGTGCGGCGAAACTCGCACCAGAGCCGAGTGAATCGACGTTCACCCCAGGGAGGCGCGCCGAGTGTCGACTTATTCGCCCTGGTTTCCGGTGTATCGGCAGCCGGGCCGGGGCAACGGTGCGAGGCGGACGGCGCGGGCTATACGACCAGCCCGTGTCGCATCGTGTTCTCGGTCACGACGTGCGGCTCCACGAACTGCCGCAGGTAATCGGGCCCGCCGGCCTTGCTACCGGTCCCGGACAGCCGGTTCCCGCCGAACGGCTGGCGGCCGACCATCGCGCCGGTGATCCCGCGGTTGACGTAGAGATTCCCGACCGGAGACCGCTCGCGCACGTAGCGGACGGTGGCAGGATCGCGGGCAAACAGCCCGCCGGTCAGGGCGAAGGGGAGGCCGTCGACGACGTCGCACGCTTGCTCGACGTCCTTGACGCGGTCGATCGCCAGCAGCGGCCCGAAGATCTCCTCGTTCAGCACCGGCGAGTCAGGCGGAAGATCGGCGACCACAGTTGGAGGGCAGAACCAGCCGCGACCTGGGAGGTCGCCGACTCGTGCCACGATTCGTCCGGTTTCGCGAGCAATCGACGCGTACCGATCCACCCGCTCCTGCGCGGAGTGTTCGATCACCGGCGGCACGTCGGTGTCGAGCTGATCGGCCTGACCGACGACGAGCACGCTCACCGCGCCGGCGACCCGCTCGATCAACTGATCGGCGATCGCCTCGTGCACCAGGACCCGCGCCGCGGCCGAGCACTTCTGGCCTGCGTACACGAACGCCGAGGCCACGATCCCGGGGACCGCCTCGTCGAGGTCGGCGTCGGAGTCGACGATGACGCAGTTCTTGCCTCCGAGCTCCGACACCACGCGCTTCAAATGACGCTGGCCGGGCGCGACCACCGCAGCTGCGCGGCCGATCTCGACCCCCACCGGCATCGAACCGGTGAACGCGATCGTGTGCACGCCGGGGTGCGCGACCAGCGCGGCGCCGGCATCGCCCTCGCCCGGGAGCAGCGAGATCGCCGACGCCGGGACGCCGCCCGCCCGCAAAGCCTGGACCAGCATGTACGCGCAGCCCGGTGATTGCTCGGCCGGCTTGAGCACGACCGCGTTGCCGGTCGCCAGCGCCGCCGACGTCATGCCGCAGGGGATCGCGAGCGGGAAGTTCCACGGCGAGACGACGGCCACCACGCCCCGCGGCCCGTATCGCATTTCGTTGCGCTCGCCGGGAACCTGCAACAACTGCGGGGCGGCGGCGAGCTCGATCGCCCCGCGGGCGTAGTACTCGAGGAAATCGATGGCCTCGCACACGTCCGCGTCGGCCTCGGGCCACGGCTTTGCGCACTCCCGGACCTCGAGGGCGGCGAGCTCGAGTCGGCGCTCGCGAAGCCACGCCGCGGCGCGGACCAGCGCCGCCGCCCGGTCCTCCGCTCGCAACGCCCGCCACGCCCGGAAACCGCGTTCGGCCTCGGCGACCGCGTCGGCGACGTCCGCCTCGGTGGCGCGCGCGGCGACGGCCACGACGTTGTCGGGCGCCCCCGGATCCGTCGACAGCAGCTCCCCGCGCGTCCGCTGGGAGCCTCCGACCATCACCGGAACGCGCACGGGCAGCTTGCCGCTCAGGCCGGCGAGCGCATCCTGCAGCTGCGCGCGGACGGGCGCGCGGCGCAACTCAAGCACCGGCTCGTTGGCAAACGGAGGCAGCGCGGACATAGACAACCGACGTTAACAGGCCCGCTCGCG
>Ga0335081_10004306_pt1 | contig 22436 bp, 14 predicted proteins | sample Lox_Sample_35_FD_206713 | JGI IMG/M metagenome (GOLD analysis project Ga0335081, IMG submission 206713) | Soil microbial communities from Loxahatchee National Wildlife Refuge, Florida, United States - Lox_Sample_3.5 | ecosystem: Environmental > Terrestrial > Soil > Wetlands | place: USA... | reverse complement strand
GCCTGCTGCTGGCCAACGTAATGGCGGAAGAGGGCAAACCGCTGGGTCAGTTGGTGGCCGACCTGCAGCGCGAGTTTGGCCCGCACTACTACGGCCGGCGCGACATGCACATTCCTGACCCAGTGAAGCAGAGCGCGATTCGGCGGGCACATGCTGATTCGACGGTCAGTCTGGCCCGGTACCCCATTTTGAAAAAAGAAGGGCTGGACGGGATCAAGTTCTTCCTGGATGCGCCCTCGCCCGATCATGGGGCCGAAGCTTGGGTGCTTTTTCGCGCCTCGGGCACCGAGCCTTTGTTGCGGGTCTATGCCGAGGCGGCCTCTCCGCAGCTGGTGGAGGACATCCTGGACAGTGCCGAGGCGTTTGTTGATGACGGCAGTGAATAGCACTCTCGGTCGGAATTCCCGCCAGACATAACACTTTCGGATGCCGCGAAAGCCCCACCGGACGGCCATTTTCGGCGATAATAAAGGCAGGCCATGGCTACCGCCGAGCTTGCATTTACGGCTCCCCCCGATGCTCCTGAATCGCGCCGCTACAACCGCATTCGCCGCTGGTTGAGCGCCGCTGATTTTGTGTTGGGTCTTGCCCTGCTCGTTATTCTTCTCGCGACCGGCTGGACTGGCTTGTTGCGCGATTTCGCCTACGCCGGGGCCTTCCAGATTTACAGTCTCGCCGTCTTTCTTTATGTCGCGCTGCTGCTCGTGATCGGCAAAATTCTCGGTTTCGGGCTCGACTACTACAGCTTCCGCCTGGAGCACCGCTTCCATCTATCCAATCAAAGATTGCGCATGTGGCTCTGGGATGAGGCCAAGGGCTTTCTGCTGGGGCTGGTGATGGCGGCGGTCGTCACGGAATTGCTGTACTTCATCATCCGCGAGGCTCCCGAACACTGGTGGCTGATCACCTGGGCCGCATTCATGTGCCTGTTCGTGTTACTAGCGCAGATTGCCCCCGTGGCTCTGTTCCCCATCTTCTACAAGTTCGAACCGCTGGACGACGAGGACCTGAAGGCGCGCCTGGTGCGGCTAAGCGAGCGTGCGGGCACCCGTGTGCGCGGCGTCTATAAATGGAATCTGTCGGAGAAGAGCAAGAAAGCGAATGCGGCGCTAACCGGGCTGGGTGCGACGCGCCGGATTATTCTGGCCGACACGCTGCTTGCGAACTACTCCGCCGACGAAATCGAGGCGGTGCTAGCCCACGAACTCGGGCACCAGGTGCATCGCCACATTCTGAAGAGCATCGTGGTGCAGGCGGGTGTTACGTTGTTCGGATTCTGGGCGGCCAACGTGGTGCTGCACCTGGCGATCGACCGCTGGCACATGTTCGAAACCATGTCGGACTTTGCCAACTTGCCGCTGCTGGTGCTCGTCTCCACGGTGCTGTCGTTCGTGCTGATGCCCGCCCTGAATGCGTACTCGCGCTTCAACGAGCGCCAGGCCGACCGCTACGCCTTTCGTTCGATCCGCAGCGTCCGGCCTTTCGTCACTTCGATGAACAAGCTCGCGGACCAGAATCTGGCGGAGCGTGCGCCCTCCCGATGGATCGAGTGGTTCTTCCACTCCCATCCCGCCATCTCGCGGCGTGTAGCTGCAGCGGAAGCATGGTCGCAGCAAACTGGCGTGCGGGCACGGGCCTAGAGTTCCCGGCCGATCCCGCATGGCGCTGCAAGCTAACCTCCCAGGATCTTCGCCATCCGCTCCAGGTCTTCTTCGGTATCCACTCCGATCGTGTCGTAGGGAGTTTCGCCAACCTGAATAGGAATTCCATTCTCCAGGAAACGGAGCTGTTCCAGCCTTTCGCTGCGCTCGAGCGGAGACTCGGGCCATGCGCAAAAGCCATCCAGCGCAGGCTTCCGATAGGCATAAAAGCCAAGATGCTTGTAGATCTGCGGGCGCGTGCTGTCGCGGTCGAAAGGTATGGTGGCGCGGGAAAAATAGAGCGCCCGGCCACGCAGGTCGGTGACCACTTTTACCGCGCTCGGATTGTGGACGTCGGCGGGCGCGGCCGGCGTCTTCAAGGTTCCAACCTGCACCTCTGGGTCGTTCATGACTTCGAGTAGTGCGGAAATGTGCTCGGGACGCGTCAGGGGTTCGTCGCCCTGGACGTTGACGTAGACATCAGCCTCGATGGAGTTCGCCACCTCGCGTACCCGCTCCGTGCCGCTGCGATGCTCAGCCGAGGTCATGCGCGACGGCCACCCGTTTTCCTGGCAGACCCGCATGATTTCCTCCGAATCGGTGGCCACGATCACCTGGTCCAGCAGTCGGGAAGCGCTGACGCCGAGATAGGTGTGCGCGACCAGCGGTTTTCCGCCAATGTTGCGAAGCATTTTCCCGGGAAGACGAGTGGAGGCGAGACGCGCGGGGATGATGGCAATGGCTTTCATGTACCTCTTAGTTTCGGATGTCTGAGGCCGGGTTGCAAATCCTGCTGCAGCCAAGGCAGCGTCGACAAGATTCTGTCGTTAAATGCTGATGACGATGCTTAGGCAAACAGCGCTTACGAGGTTGTTCACGGCACTCTTGTTCACAGCACTCTTATGAGACTGCTCACCGCACCAAAGATACGACCTGCAGTAGATGCATACCCGGACTGCAGTCGGCGCGGCCCAGAAAGTCTGACGATCTCAACTGACGTGCTATCATGAATTTACCTTGCCCGTGGCGGTGTAGCTCAGGTGGTTAGAGCGACGGTCTCATAATCCGTAGGTCGTTGGTTCGAGTCCAACCGCCGCCACCAATCTTCCAGCCGGTCCTTCGCGGTGCTCAGGATTTCGCCAGCGGACTCCCGCTGCGCTCATGCCCGCTCAGCGTCTCAAGTTCGAGTCCAACCGCCGCCACCATGTTTTTCTATCCTCTGCAGGAGAAAAAAGGAGGACCTGTACGGTCCTCCTTATTCAGCATAACGCCTGTGGCCAGGCTTAGAAAGTCAGCCTCAAGGCTAACTGGATGAAGCGTCGCTCACCCAGGGAACCGAAGTTGTTGATGGTCTGGTTGCCCTTCTTTCCGACCACGGTGTACGGAATGCCGTTTCCGGCCGCGTCCAGGAATTCAGGGGCTCCGATGGTGCTGCCGTTAATGCTGGCTACTTGAGCTGCGGTTGCGGGATTACTCGTGGTGGCATAAGCGTCTGCTCCGAAGCCGCTGACGTTATTGAGTGCTCCCGTCTGCACATAGTAGTTAGAGTGGTTGAACAGGTTGTAGAACTCAGCCCGGAATTGCAGCTTGGTCTTTTCCGTCACTTTGAAAGTCTTAAAGATGCCCAAGGTGGAATTCCAGTAGCCGGGCTGCCGGAAGTAGTTGCGCGAGGTCATGTTCGAGGCAAACGCACACCCACTCGCCGTGCACGTCGGTATCTCGCTCTCGCTGAGGCTGGGATCGAGATAGGTTAACGCGGCGGGTAGCGTCAAGTACGTGAACAGGTTGGGCCCCTGCAAGGATGCCGCGGAAGTGCTCGAGCTCCCGGTCCGGCTGGCTGTGCCGTCTGGAATGTATCTCGGGCAGTTGTAGTTCGCGAACGTGCAGTCGTAGACGGTGAGCGGGAATCCCGTCCTCGCGTTGAGCATGGGAGCCAATTCCCATCCGTCCAGCGCCTGGCGAACAAAACCGTGCGTTTCCTTGGCGAAAGGAACCGCCCAGATCGCACTGATCGCTACACGATGACGGATATCGTAGTCGGCATCCCCGCGATCCAACCTTGGATTGAATGGATCCAGGAAACCCAGTGTGTTGCCGTTGTACTCGTCCGATCCGCCAAACGTGGCGCTCAGATCGTCAATGGTATGCGACCAGGTGTAGTTGGCCACCAGCGTCAGACCTGTGTTGCGAATGTTGTTGCTCTGCAAGCGAGCGTTTAAGGCTTCGTGGTAGGTGTCTGCGCCATTGGTACGGTAATTGATGGCGTTGTACTGCAGGTTCAAACGCTGTAAAGGGTTGGTGCATGTGGCCTGCGTTTGACCGGCCTCGCAGCCAACTCCCAGGAAAGTCGAGCCGTAACCGAAGTCGTTGTAGTTAGAAATGCTGTACTGGTGTACCCCGCGTGAGCCGGAATATTCCAGGGCAGCCACCGTATCCTTCGCGACCTCGCGCTCCACAGAGAAGTTCCACATGTGCGCGTAGGCCGGTTTGATGTTGCGATCCACAGCCCGCAGCGTCGGGCTGGGAAACGCGAACGCGCCTGCCTGGCCGGCGGGTCCAACATTATTGCTGGTGATTTGGATGCTGCCAGCGGGGACGTCTACGCCGCTCGTGATATTGAGCACGGCGTAATTCGGCGGATTCTGAATCACGTTGAAAGTCACGTTGCCGAAGTTGCGCTCGTAGGAAATGCCGTATCCGCCGCGCAGGCTGGTTTTGCCATCGCCCGTGAGGTCATAGGCAAAGCCGATACGCGGTCCCAACTGGTGCCAGTTCGGGTTCCACATGCGGCCATCGGGCAGATTGCGTCCGTTGGCGACATAGGCATTGGCCATCTGTTGGAACAGGTTGGAACCAGAGCCAAGGACCAGGTTGGCGTCGTTGGCAGAGTTTTTGTCGTGCTGCACACCGTAATACTCCCAACGCAAACCGAGATTCACGTTAAGGCGGCGAGCCAGCTTCCAGTTGTCCTGGAAAAACAGCGAGCCGTCGTTGTAGCGATTGCTGCGGCTGAAGTTCGGGGAGCCCGCCGGTCCAGCGATAGTGCACGATGCGGTCTGGATGAGGGCGTTCGTGAGCGGATCGCGGAAGCAGGGGAACTCACCCTGCGGATCGATGGCGGCTGAAAAGCGGTAGAGATTGTTGCCGGTCAACAGCGCGTCAAACGCTGAGGAAGTGGAGTTGTGGGATAGAAATTCCTCGCCTTCTTCGTAGGCGCCAAACACGCGGTTATCGCGGGTGTAAATGTACTCACCACCGAACTTGAACTGATGGGCACCTTTGTTCAGGCTGACAGCCTCGCTCACCTGGGTCACATTCTGCGGTCCACCGAATGGAATGGCGTTGGCCGTGCTGAGTGGCAGGAAGCCTGGCAGCATGGTGGTTTGGCCGTTGATGGTGGCTTGGCCGCCCGTAGTGAAGTAGAGATTGGGCGTGGCACCCTGACCAGTGAGAGGCTGCAGGTCGTTCAAGCGGTTGTATGTGAGCTTGGTGGTCGAGAGAAGGGAGGGAGAGAAAACGTGGGTGAGACTGAACGCGATGTTCTGGTTCATGTCCTTCTCGCCGGTGTCGTACCCCTGATAGGCGTTGTATGACACGTAGCCAGGAAAGTAGTTGTCATGGAAGACCGCATAGCGGGCAAACATGTTCGTCTTGTCGCTCAGGTTGTAGTCAACCCGGGCCACGCTATTCCACGCGTTCTGAGGCCAGCCGCCCCCGACGTCACTGTTGAACGGAAAGGAGACCAGGTCCAGAACAGGGGTTGTAGCCGGAATCGCACTGAACGCGGTTCCGGTGGCGACTCCGCTCGAAGACAGGTCACCCGCCGTGAGCACTCCTTTGTGGGCCAGATTGGACTTCAGCTGGCCGTAGGATTGGAAGAAGGACTGCGTATTGGCGGCAGTCAGGCCAAGGAAAGTCGGATCGAGCACGTAGGCCAACTGTGTGCCCGTGCTCCGTACCCTGGTCCATTCCGTGGAGCTAAAAAAGAAGAGCTTGTTCTTTACCACCGGTCCGCCCAGAGAGTACCCGAACTGGTTGCGGGTGAAGGCAGGCTTGGGAGTGGCGGTGGCATTGTTGTCATAGGTGTTCGTGGCCAGCGCGGAGAGGCGGTTGTACTCATACGCTGAGCCATGGAGATTGTTGCTGCCGGATTTAGTCGCGACGTTGACTACGCCGCCGCTGGCCCGGCCGTACTCTGCCGCCCAGTCGCTCGTGGTCACGCGGAACTCCTGTACGGAGTCGAGAGGGACCTGCTGCCCGACGCTGGCGGTGAACAGGTCGACGTTTTCCGAGCCATCCAGCAGGATGCTTGTGCTTGCAGCACGCTGGCCGTTGATGTTGATCCCGTTGGCTCCGCGTCCGGCCAACCCGCTGCCCTGGTCCTCGGCGACGTTGCCCGCGGTTGCGACAAAATCATAAGGATTGCGGGTCAAGGAAGGGAAACTATTTACCTCCTGCGAGGTAACCACGGTGGAAAGGTCGGAGGTCTGGGTTTCCACTTGTGCGGACCCTCCCCCCGCGACAACTTCAATCGAGGTCCCCGTGGATGCAAGCTGCAATTGCGGGGAAACGACGTTTCGGGAGCCAACCGTGACCACGATCGTCTGCCTGAACGAGGCGAAGTTGGGAGATGTCACCTCGACTTGATACTGGCCCGGCAGAAGAGCCGCCAGGCTGTAGAGGCCGTCCTGGTTCGTGGTTACCGAGCGTTTGGCTTGGGTACCCAGATTGGTCGCCGTCACTGTGGCTCCTTGCACGACGGCGCCAGTCGGGTCCATCACGGTGCCGGTGATCACCCCGGTCTCAGCCTGCCCGAAGGCAAATGCCGAGAGGGCTAATATTGCAATCGCAGCAAATAATCGGTTGTTCATCGGGTGTCTCCTTGATTAAGAGCGTGGGCTTCGAAGTTCGCGAGAAACTTCATCGGAACGTCCGCAACGCGAAGCTTCTGGTGTCCAGCCCTCTGAGGCTATGGAAAAGGTGCAACTGGGAGAATCGGAGCGAGATTGCACCTTGACTGCTTGGTTTTGCTCTCGCTGGTACGGCCCTAAGCCGGAAGCAACTGACCTTTCGTCGACAGGTGGATATTCCCTCACTTGTTGCCCAATCCGCCGTGACATGCCTCACGCTACCGCGTGACTACGCGCTGCCTCTCCTCTCCTGCAAGGTGATTCGTCACTGGCCGAGATGCTTACACACACGGCTTCGAGCGGGCTTGCTATTGATCCTTTTCCAGAAAGAGAACCGGGAATGCGTCCGGCTGCCGTGATTTTCTGCCCGTGCGAGTTGAGTTTCTTTTTGACTATTAGCGAGAATCGCGATACTTTTTGCCCAATTCTTCTGTGGGGAGCCTGCGGGTCCTGAGACGTGGGGTGGGCATGGGTATTAGAGTCGAGTGCGGCATTTTGCTCTTCATCCTTGGTGTGTCGTCACTGGCTTGGTCGTCCTGTGCGGGCGGAGCCGTTTTCGATCTTGCGCCCAGGCAGTCCCATGACCTTTCGCATTTGCTGCAGCGGGCGCGGCAAGGAGCCCGGGAGGCGCAATTTCAGTTGGGCGTGGCCTACGAAGCGGGTATGGGAACAGAGCAAAACTACACCGAAGCTGTACGCTGGTATCGCGCCGCCGCCGACAGTGGCCTTCCGGAGGCCCAGAACAATCTTGGGAGCATGTATCGGCGAGGTCTTGGCGTTCCTCAGAGTGATACGGAAGCGATGAAGTGGTATCTGCGCGCAGCCCTAGAAGGACATCCCGCGGCTCAAAACAACCTGGGCTCCCTGTATAGGGATGGACATGGCGTGCAGCAGGACAATGAACGTGCCATCTTCTGGTATCGCAAAGCGGCCGCCCAAGAATATGGACCGGCTGAGGCGAACCTGGGATCGATGTACGAGGCCGGCCACGGCGTAGCCAGCAGTGCGGGTGAGGCGATGAAGTGGTACCGAAAAGCAGCGAAGAGCGGCAACGCTTTCGCCGAGTTCAGCCTGGGCATGATGCATCTTCGCAGCGGGACTGCGCAGGACAAGAAAGAAGCCCTCAACTGGTTTCGCCGGGCAGCGGAGCACGGCTCTGCCCCGGCTGAAAATCAGCTCGGTGTCGCTTATGAGAATGGCGAAGGCGTAGCGCGAGACTACGACGTGGCCGCAACCTGGTACCGCGCGGCCGCGCAGCATGGCATGGATGAGGCCCGCCGCAATCTAAGCCTGCTCTCCGCGGCCATCGGTCGGGCCCACGCACGCACCTCGACACCGACGCCTTCGATGGCCAGCTCCGGATTGGTCTCTGAACCGCCGCCAACGCTTCCCACGCACTAACGCTATGCGAGCTGACAATTTTCCGGCCCGTTGCGCGGCTCACCGACCGCGAGGGCCGCGAACCTCAACGGCATGCTCCGGCATGTTTGAACTTTGCCAGGTGCGCTTCCAGAGGCTGGCGTCCGGGGGAGCCCGCGGCCAGCGAACTCACGGCTCTTTGTTCGGTTTCTGATGCTTCCCGAGCGTTACCCGGCCTCGCAGTACGCGCGAGCCAGCTGATCCAGGTACTCGCTTCCCCCGCCTGACTTCTCTGCGGCCTTCTTGGCCGCTTCCACTGCCATGGCGGGTTGGCGCAGATCGGCCGGCTGGCAACTCAGGAAGTTTTCGGCATAGTCGAATAATTCGTCGGCGGTGGAGTCGTCGCGGGCGGCCAACTGCCTTGTGATGGTCAGACCACGAGCCGTTCGACTGCGCGCCTCCGGCAGGTTTCCGCTTTCCGCGAGGACTCCACCCAGCACGATCAGCATCTCGGCATATCGTCCCTTGGCCAGCACGTTGTCGGGCTCAGAATCAGAGAGCTGCTGGAGAATGTCCAGGGCTTTACGATAGTCGGAAATAGCGGCGGTCTGCTCTTTCATTTTGTAGAGCAGGTCACCCGCATCGCGCAGCGAGATTACGAGGTTCATGCCGGCTTGCGCGTTATTGGGATCCGCGCGCCACAAAGCCTCGCTCGAAGCCGAAGCCTTGCGGTAATTCTGCAATGCATCTTTGTTATTGCCGAGGGTTTCGTCGAGTCCTCCGATTTTCTGGAAAGCAAGGGCGAGGCGTCGACGATCCTCGACATTGTTGGGGTCGGCCGCGGTCAAGTCCTCGAAAGTTGCGCGCGCTCGCTGGTAGCTTTCCAGGGCAACGTTGGGCTCATCGCGCATATGCGAGTCGCCCATGCGAATCTCAACGACTGCGGCGCCACGACGCGCGCGAACATCCGTTCCATCCGACGACAGCAGGGACTGATAGAGAGCAAGTGATTTCTGATAATTGGACAGGGAACTTGCCGTATCCCCCAGGTTGGGGATTCCGCTGTGTCCCTGGAGGTCGCCCAGCACTTGGTAAGAGTTCGCCAAGCGAAACCGCAGTTCCTTATCGGCGGGCTGGGCCGCGGCCAGCGACTCGAGCAGAGAGGTTGCCTTTTGCAGATCGGCGACCGCTTCCGTAGGCTTCCCCAACAGCGGCAAGACCTGGCCCAGAGATTCGTAGCTCTTGGCCAGGCATTCACCGGCGATGGCGTCTATCGGGTCCGTTCGAGCCAGGGCTTGACTGATCTCAAGCGCTTTTCGGTAACTCTGCACCGCGCCCCGCGGATCGCCCAGATTTGCGCCGTAAGGATTTCCCTGGACATCGCCCACCTTCAGGTATGCTTCCGCCAGATCACGCTGTAAGCCGGCATCACCTTGCGCCTGCTCGGTTAACTTGTTCAGGTATTCCACGGCTCGAAGCGGCGTTGGCAGAACATGCGGGCGTGATCGAGGCGGCGGTCGTCGGACACATGGGCGCGGACGACGAAGAGGCGGTCATCGCATTCGACGTGCGGCGGGGAGCTTTGCCCGCAGGAGATCTTATCGCTCATTGCCGCGTCCGGCTGACGCCTCACAAAGTTCCCCGTCAAATCCACTTCCTCGATCAGCTCCCGAAGAACACCGCCGGCAAGATCGACAAGGTCGCTCTGACCGAACGCCTGGACGGATTTCAGTGAACGATTTTTCTTGTAAACGAAATATCGCCGGGAGGCATCACATAAGGGCTCAAACCGTGAGAGTCGGAAACTGAAACCGGAGGATTCTGAGCTTGGCAGATTCCCAGGTAAAGTCCCACCCTGTTTTGTGGCGAGCAGCCTGGATTGTGGGCTTACTCCTGCTGCTCTTCATCGGCGCATTAGCGGTAGTTACCGCGCGCATCGAGCCGATTGTCCGCAAGAAAGCCATCGCCATGCTGGAGAATCGCTTCGACAGCACCGTGGAACTGCGTGACCTGAAAGTCACGCTGACTCATCAGGTTGTCGTCGAGGGTAGCGATCTGGTGTTGCACCATCACGGGCGCACTGACGTTCCGCCGCTGATTGAGATCCACCACTTCTCGGGAACGGTGAACTGGAGCATCGTATTCGGGCGGCCGTTTCACATCCGCCAGGTTCATCTGGACGGTCTGATGATTCACATTCCCCCGAAAGAGAAGCGGTTGCCGGATACCGGTCCGAAGAAAAAGCGGCGCGACATTCCCGTGATTGTCGATGAATTGATTTCCGACAACGCCGAGCTCGACTTGCTGCCCGGCGATCCGAAAAATGACACGCACGTTTTTTCCATCCATCGGTTGGTGATGCATTCGGTCGGCATGGGCCACTCCGCATCCTTCCAGGCACAGCTGACCAATGCCGTGCCTCCGGGCGATATCGAGGCCAAGGGTCATTTTGGCCCCTGGCAAATCGAAGATCCCGGACAAACGCAGCTCAACGCCGACTACACCTTCGATCACGCCGACCTATCGGTGTTTCACGGAATCGCGGGCATTCTTTCCTCCACGGGCAACTTCGGAGGAGTGCTGGAAGCCATTGAGGTTCAGGGCAAGACCACGACACCCGACTTTACGATCACCATTGCGGGTCACCCCCTGAAGCTGGACACCGAGTTCAGCGCCACGGTGGACGGCACCAATGGTAATACCCTGCTTCATCCCGTCATCGCGCACTTTCTCAACTCCACCTTGATCTGTAATGGAGGTGTGGTGAAAGCTCGAGATGGCAAGGGCCGCGAGATTGTTCTGGACGTGACCGCGGACCACGCCCGCCTGGAGGACTTGTTGCAGCTCGCGGTGAAGTCCGCCAAGCCTCTGATGACGGGGGCGGTTCGCCTGAACACCAAGTTTGATCTGCCTCCGGGGCCCGGAGATATTGCGGAGCGGCTTCGGCTGGACGGCGGGTTCGGAATCGGGGGCGCTCAATTCTCCAGTCCTGAAATTCGGGGCAAGCTCGAATCCCTGAGCCGGCGAGGGCAGGGGAAGCCGGGCGATGAGGACGCAGGCAGCGCGGTCTCGCAGCTGAAGGGGAACTACCAGCTGCGTGACGCCAAGATCACATTCCGCAACCTGAGGTTCAGCGTTACGGGAGCGAGCGTCGAACTGGCGGGCACTTACGGCTTGAAGGATGAGCAGTTGGACTTTCATGGGAAGCTGCGGCTGCAAGCCAAGCTGTCGCAAATCACGACGGGCGTGAAATCGTTTCTGCTGAAGCCCTTCGATCCATTTTTCCGCAAACACGGGCAGACCGTTCTGCCCATTAAGATCACTGGTTCGCGGGATAAGCCTTCCTTCGGCCTGGATTTTCATCATAAGGACGAGGCCCAGAAACGTTAGGGTGGCGACCTAAACACCGGGCATAGAGCGAACCCTCTCCTACGTCACCCGAACCAGCGCACTTTACAAACTTTTACCAAGCACCCCACAACCAATCTTCCAGGCGGCGTGTTCTTATAAGTAAGGACAGGTCCGTATTGACAGTCGTGTCTTTGCTCTTGGCGGTCCTCCAGCACATTGGTCTCAGATGAATCTGCTCGCGAAGAGGTTCCATGGTGGTCGGTAAAGCTTGGTCTTTTTCTATGTCTTTGCGATTCAGGCTTCGGCTCATTGCCTTGCTCAGCGTCGCTGTTGTTCTTTGGGTAAGCGGCGCGATCGCGCAAACCGGCTCCATGCCAACGCTGCACAAGGAGCAGCCCGCCGAGCAGACGACCGAACCCGGCCCGGTCGCCACCTTGTCCGTCAAAGTGAAGGTGGTCAATGTGTTTGCCACGGTCCGCGACAAGCATGGGAAGATCGTCAACAACCTGGCGAAAGACGACTTCACCCTCACCGAAGACGGCCGGCCCCAGTCCATCCACTACTACACGCGAGAGACCGACATTCCGCTGACGCTGGGGCTTCTGGTCGACACCAGCATGAGCCAGCGCCGCGTGCTCGACCAGGAACGCAGCGCGAGTCACAGCTTTCTGGATCAGATGGTGCGCGAGGACAAGGACAAGGCTTTCATCATCCACTTCGACCGCGAAGTGGAACTGCTGCAGGATCTGACTTCTTCCCATCAGAAGCTGGAAGCCGCGCTCGGGTCCCTGGAGACACCTCAGTTCGCGCGCACCAGCGGAGGCGGCGGTGGCTATCCCGACCCAGGATCGGGGGGCTCGGACCCGGGCTCAGGGCGCGGTTCGGGCGGCCGGCATCACGGTGCAGGCACGCTGCTCTATGATGCCGTCTTTCTTGCGTCCGACGAACTGATGAAGAAGCAGGAGGGCCGCAAGGCGCTGATCGTGCTCTCTGATGGCGTCGACATGGGCAGCAAGGAGTCGTTGGACTACGCGATCGAGTCCGCACAGCGGGCCAACACCGTGGTTTACTCGGTCCTGTTCAAAGACGACGAGGCTTACGGAAACGGTGGCGGCGGATTTGGCCGGCCCAGCATCGGCATTCCGGGCATAGGTGGACCCGGTATGGGACGCGGGCGTGGCGGCGGTGGACGCCGCTACCCTCAGGAGCAACGGCCGGATGGCAAGAAAGTTCTGGAACGAATTTCGAAGGAAACCGGCGGCCGGATGTTCGAGGTGTCAAAGAAAGAACCGATCGACCAGATCTATTCGCAGATCGCAGAAGAGTTGCGCAGCCAGTACAGCCTGGGCTACACACCCGATCGAGGAACGGCGCCGGAGTCGGGCTACCACAGGATACTGGTCACGGCCAAGCAGAAGGGCCTGACCGTACAGGCTCGCGACGGATACTATGGCGACTGACGCCGATTTTCCGGCCCCGCTCCGGTGAACCTGTGACGTGTTGAGTTCCGCACTTTATCTTCTTAATTCTCCTGGCACGAAATCCATTCGGCCGCGGCCCAGACTCCCACGAATGGAGTAAATTGGAAAGCCAGCGTGAGGGTTGTCCTTACGCGTACCCCTGGCCTTATGTCATGTATCGGGACACGAGGCTTTCGTCGACCGGGGAGGAATCCATGCGGATAGTGCGTCGCGAGTTCTTGACCCGAATTGGGGCATGGGCGGCGGCGAGCGCGATCGCTCCGCGCACGCTTGCGGCTTGGGCGTCCCCCGCAGCACACGACATCCGGAATGCGCAGGAAAATGCCGCGCCGGCCGGGCAAAGCAAGGCCAGCGGCATCTCCACCGCGACTTCGCCTTTCCGCATCGCTGTGATCAACGACGAAATTTCGCAGGACTTCGGTCGCGCCTGCGAAGTCGCGTCGCGCGAGTTCGGGATGCAGTGGATCGAACTGCGGGGCATGTGGAACAAGAACATTCTGAATCTCGAGGCAAACGAAGTCGCCGAGGCGAAGCGCATTTTGGAGAAATACAAGCTGCGTGTCACCGACATTGCGAGCCCGCTCTTCAAAGTGGATTTTCCCAGCGCCCCTCGGTCGAAATACAGCCAGCGCGATGAGTTCAAGGCCGATTTCAATTTCCGTCAACAGGACGAAGTGCTGGATCGCTGCCTCGAGATGGCGAAGGTCTTCGCGACAGACCGCGTGCGCTGCTTCGATTTCTGGAAAATTCAGGATCAGGCCCCCTATCGCGCCGCCATCAATCAGAAGCTGCAGGAAGCCGCCGAAAAGGCGGGCCGCCAGGGTGTCATTCTCCTGCTGGAAAACGAGGAGTCCTGCAATACTTCCACCGGCGCGGAAGCTGCCAAGGTTCTGGCCGCAGTTCAGTCTTCCCACCTCATGTTGAACTGGGATCCGGGAAATGCCGCAGCGTCCGGCGAGAAGGCTTATCCCGACGGGTACAATCTCTTGCCGAAAGATCGCATCGGTCACTGCCATTGCAAGGACACAATCCAGCGCGGCAAACATTACGAGTGGGAGGCGATGGGGCGAGGCATCGTGGACTGGGTGGGGCAGTTCCGCGCGTTGAAGCGCGACGGCTACCGTTACGCGGTGAGCCTGGAGACGCACTGGGATGGCGGCGGCTCGCCGGAAGAATCGTCGCGCCAGAGCTGGGCGGGAATGAAAACCATGCTGCAAAAGGCCGAAGCGCTGTAGCAGGCTACTCTTCGAGGTCATCTTATGTCGGACAACGCTGCAATTCCAAACACCCAAACTTCTGACGCTCGCATCCCGGCGCAAGATGCTGGAGGCAGATGCAACCCGGACAAAACCAGGCGCGATTTTCTCAAGCAGGCCGCACTCAGCACGGCCGCACTGGGTGCGGCAACGTATCTTGGGTATCCACCGGCGCGCGTAATGGGGGCGAACGATCGGGTTCGTGTCGGAATCATCGGGCCCGGCAGCCGCGGACAGGACCTGCTTCACGAAGTAACGGATGTCCCCAACGTTCAGTTGGTGGCCGCCGCCGATGTCTACAGCCGGCGCCGCGAAGAGGCGAAGAAATTCGCGCCCGGCGTTCAGGTGTTCGACGATCACCGCCGCCTGCTCGACCTGAAGGACGTCGATGCCGTGATCGTGGCGAGTCCCCTGCACACGCACGCGCGCCATTTTCTGGACACGGTGGCCGCGGGCAAGGACCTTTACTCGGAAAAGACCATGACGTGGTCGATTCCCGAAGCCGAGCAATGCCTGGCGGCCGCGAAGAGCTCCGGGCGCGTAGTGCAAATCGGACTGCAGTTCGAGAGCTCGGGCGCGTTAGCCGATGCGCGCAAATGGATCAACGGCGGCATGGTGGGAAAAGTCACGCAGGTGGAGTCGTGGATGAGCCGCAACACGCCTCACGGCAAAGGACAGTGGGTGCGGCCCGTGCCTGCGGATTGCACCGCGCAGAATGTGAACTGGAGTGCGTTCCTGAACGGCCGGCCTGATCGTCCTTTCGATCCTTATCGCCTGATCAACTGGCGCTTGTTCTGGGAATTTTCCGGCGGCAACATCACCGAGAATATGGTCCACCAGATTGCCTGGATCATGACAGCACTCGACCTGCCTCTTCCCAGCGCAGCCTACATGTCCGGAGGCGTATTTTCTGAGAAAGACGGCCGCGAAGTTCCCGACACGATCGCCGTCAGCTTCGACTTTCCCAAAGATATGGTCGTGACCTGGCAATCAACGTTCAGCAACCGCCACTACGGATTGGGTGAGCGCATTTTGGGAAGCGACGGCACCATCGAGCACACGTGGGGCGAGTCGGATATGGCTAAGGGCGAATCGGGCGAAAAGATTGCTTGCTATCCGGAGAAGGTCAACCGTCCCAATGGAACGACCATGCCCGGAACGACTCGCGATCAGGATCACATGGGCAACTGGATCGACTGCATACGCACGCGGAATACGCCGAACGCGTCGGTGGAGATCGGGTACCGTTCCGCCGTTGCGTCGCACATGGCGAATCTTTCCTACAAAAAGAAGCAGCGGGTGACGCTGGAGGAAGCCATGGCGTTCAAGCCAGACTACTAGCGCGCTCACATCGTGACGGAAGCTTTCGTTAGGAACCAAGGAACTAGGGACTACCGGAACGGATGTGCTAAGGCGCCGGCCACTCGAGGGCATAGATATCGGCTGAACTCTCGTGGGCCAACAGCAGCAGCGAGTCGTCAGGGGTCATCCCGGCGAAGATCAGATCGGTCACGTTGCTGCGCTGCACATCCTTTACGCTGGCGATCCGTTCCAGTTGGCGATCGCTGAGCCGCAAACGATAATTCGTTACCTCCGCTCCGTCCAGCTTCGTGATTCCGTAGACGTACCTGCCATCCCGCGACCAGATGGGCCAGGCCCCATTACAAACCACGAGCGTGCTCCATTTCTTGTCTTTGAAATCGAAGAGCATGAGCCGCCCTTCATCCAGAGGCAGGGCCACAATGTAGCGTCCGTCGGGCGACCAGCGCGGCGAGTAAAATCCTTCCGAACCGGGAATGGTCGAGAGCTGGCTGGTGGCGAGATCGTATACGTACAGCGCCTTGGGCGTGGATGCCTCCGCCATGTAGTCAGGCGTCCGCCCAAACAGAATCTGGTTTCCATCCGGCGACCAGTCCGGATCGTTCTCGTTGTGGTCCTCCTGCAGGAGCTGCTGAGCGCTGCCACCCGAAGCAGAGACGATGTAAATTCTCCAGGGTTGTCCCGGCATCTTGCCGGCGAAGACGATGCGTTTGCCGTCAGGCGACCAGCGCGGCAGATACACCTGCATGGGAGGCAGCGTCAGCTGAAGGCGGTCGGAGCCGTCAAGTTTGGCGCGCCACAGCGTGTGATCGGAAAAACCGGTGAATGCTACCCAAGCGTTGTCCCGCGAGAATGACAGCCATTCCGGCTGATCGGGCGTGATAGCCGGAAGGTCGAGGTAGGGCACCAGCCGCCGCGAATTCTTGTCGTACTTGAAGAGTTCACTGCGGTTCTCCACTCCCAGAACGAAAATTCTCTTGCCGTCTTTGGAAAGGACCGGCCCCTGAAACTCCAGCGGCCCCCCGGTTAATCGAACGGGCGTCTGAGGGCGTGCGCCGAAGCGGCCAACGTTTTCGCGCATGGCCCAGATATCGGCAGTGCCCGAGCGCGAGGACTGGAAGACGAAGTAGGAGCCGTCCGGGGTCCAGTTCCCGCAGCACTCGCTCGGCAATGAGTTCCAGCCCGGCAGAAGCGGATGCAGGTTCTTGCCCTCGGCGGTCACTTCCCACAAGGACAGCGAACTGGTTCTGGGATCGCGAAGGGTGAAACGCAAGCGAGTGCGGTCGGGAGACCAGCGTGGCCAAAAGGGGCGGCCCGGCACCGTCACCATCTTGTGGCCGTCGCTACCGTCAAGATTGGCGGTGGACAGATCATTGCCGTCCGCGTAGACGATCTTCTGACCATCGCGCAGCCAGGTGCCGTCGTGCCCCTGAATTCCACTGATGCGGCGCAATCCACCCCCTACCGTCGGCAGAATCCACAGAGGACTCTCCGCATCTGCGTTAAGCGGCTCGCGGATCAGCAGCTGCGATCCGTCGGAGGTGATGTCGACCAGCCACGGGTCGATGGAGCCCAAGGGCGTCGATAAGGCGATGGCCTCCCCGCCCGCCGCCGAGACCTGCGCGGGAACGGTGCGGCCCTGCGACGTTCTCAGGAAGTAGAGCCGAGCACCATCGGTGAGCAGCGCAGGAAAGATTTCCAGGTTGGCATCGACAGGCGCGACGTCTCCGGTGTTAGTGATTCTCGATATCCGCGAAACTCTAGGGACGGGCGCGGGAGCCCGCCACCACCAACCCGTCAGAACGGCGCCAAGGACGACGACCACGACAGCCGCAACCCAATATCGTCCACGCGCGCTCGGCTTGGCCTGCTCCAGCAGCGCCGAGCTTCGTTCCGGCGACGGCGTCTTCAGGTCCGGAAGTTGCTCCTCGCTCGGACTGGCAACGCTCACTGGCGCGATGAACCGGTAGCCGCGCTTGGGGACAGTCTCGATGTAGCGGGGTTGGTCGGCCGAGTCGCCGAGGGCCTCACGTACGCGCGTGACCGCGGTATTGAGGCTGTGATCGAAGTCAACGAACGTGTCGGACGACCAGAGCCGGTGACGCAAGTCCTCGCGACCGACCAGCTCTCCGGGGTGCTCCAGCAGGATCTCCAGAATTCGAAACGGCAAGTCCTGCAGCTTGACCCGGTTCCCGCGTTTGCGCAGCTCTCGGGCTTCGAGGTCCAGTTCAAAGACTCCAAAACGAATCACGCCGATAGCATTGTCGGCCCCGTTCATGCACCCCAGTCCTGTTAAGGACCCGGATTTTATCACGCCCGACCGACCGTGTTTCGTCGCGTGTTACGCGGTGATAACCACTGCTTTACCAATGATTTACGACGTGATGTCGTCGTGAGAATTAGATGTTGGCCGAATGTATTGACGGGACGGCAAAAGTGCCGCAAGCTCCCGTCGGCGTAGTCTGTCGAACTTCTGCCACCTTCTTATTGGAGCTTTGGGGGACGGAATGCAGCGTGTGGGAGTGGTGCTGCTTGGCTACGGACGGATGGGCAGGGCCGCCCATGTCGCACTTGGTCAAGTCAGCGCCGACCTGGAGCAGGCTGGAATCGTCCCACAGTTATTAGGAGTCTTCGAAGCCGACGAGTCCCTTCTGGGCTCACTGCCCGTCCTCATGGAAGGCAAGACGGTCCTGGTGGGGTCGGGGCTGTCGGCCGCCGTCCCGGTGAGCCGCATGTTGCAACAGGAACTCGGCCTTCGCCCGGAGGATGAATTCCTGGTCTACGACGCAACCTCAAGCCACTCCCACCAACAGAACCTGATCGACATCTGCCAGACGTTTCCCCGTGCGTTATATCTCGGGGAAAAACCGATCTTTACCCGCCGAACGCAGCTGGCGGCGCTGGAGCTTTTTGGCCCCAGCGTGTTGTGTGATTTCGTCGAAAGCCAGAACGAGGCGACGCTCAAGCTGCTGGAATTGCAACGCGAGGGGTTGCGGATCGATCGGCTGCGCTTCTGGCGGCTGAATTCGATCGGACTGGTCAAACTGTTTGATCGGCAGAAGCGGGTGGGTGTGACGGGCGGCGCATTGCTCGACAAGGGGGTGCACGACCTGGCTCTGGCGTCAGTGTTGCTGCGCAACGATTCTGAGGGAAATGCCTCGGCGACGGTCGAAGAAGCCACGAATTTCGCCATGCTGCCTCGCCCGGCATCGACCGGCAACGGAGCTCGGGTCAGCACGAACGGCACCTCACTGGGAGAAGCAGCCGCCGGGTATGCGAAGCTGCGCTGGGGCGGTTCCTGCGATGTTGACAGCGAGTTTCGTTACAGCTGGGTCGGAGTGGAGCGGTTCGATGAGATGTGCGTCGAGGCCGGCCAGCCTTCGCTACGGGACTTGCTGGAGCGGTTTGGTCTAGAAGAAGACGCCTGGCTAGCCCGCTCGCCCCTGGGCCCAGGCATTCTCAATCGCTTCGAGCAGCAGGAAGCACGCATTCTGCTGCTGGACGGGGCGCAGCGCGGCCGGCCGGTTCAGCTGGTCGTGAACTTTCTGCGCCGGCCGGGAATTCAGCCATTCATTCTTGACGTGGGCACGGACAGTTTCGTGGAGTTGGGTGAGCATCGCTACTCCGCGAACTCGCTGGCCCGCATTTTCGATGCGGCCATTCGCGGCTATGTATCGCAACAGCCACTGAGTTGCTCACCGCTGGGTGCCCGCGTCATCCACCAGGTTCATAGCGCCACGTTCGATATCCAGGATTTTGCTGCTGCCAGCAAGCCGCTTTTTCCGGCGACCGAGAGCGTGAACCCGCACCTCCATTACGTGGAAAATTAGTTGCCGCGATGGGGAGAGCAGGAATGCGATTCTGTTAACGTAGCCAGCGGAAACGGAAATCCGGCTGGAGGGAATAATCCAATGGAAGGCACAAAAGGTGTGGTTCGAGCGCTTCTGACTTTGTCCTGCGTCAGTTGTCTTCTGATCCTATCCACGCTCGCCGTGCAAGCGCAGACCGGCGAGTGGCAACAGCTGTTCAATGGCAAAGATCTTACGGGCTGGAAGCACGTCGGTCCCGGCGGCGATACGGTGGAAGACGGTCTGATTCGCACTCACGGGGGCATGGGTCTGCTTTACTGGACCGGCGGCAAAGTGAGTGACTGCGTGATCCGGGTCGTCTACAAGATGCGCGACACGAACGACAACTCCGGAGTCTTCATCCGAATCCCGATTGAGCCGCGGGAAGAATGGATGCCGGTGCACTACGGCTATGAAGTGCAGATCGACAATCATCCCGAAACCTCAGGCGAAGACGAATACCATGTCACCGGCACGCTCTATTCGTTGACCAAGCCGCTGGCCAAGCCGGGCAAGCCCGGACCCGAGTGGAACAGCATGGAAATCACGCTGGATGGCCCGCACACGATCGTCATACTGAACGGCGTCAAAGTGACCGACTACACCGAAGGTGATCCCGTGCCAGAAAGAAAGTTTGACTTCGAACCGTGGCGCGGGCGCCGCCCGACCGAAGGGTATTTCGGTCTGCAGAACCACAGCGACAACGACATTGTGTTTTTTAAGGAAGTAGCCATCAAGAAGCTGAAGTAGCTGCGCAACAAAACTGGACAGGAGATTTCATGAAGAAGAGCAATTATTCCCGCCGCGAATTTCTCGGGATCGGAGCAGCCGCAGCCGGTGCAACGCTTGCGGCCAAGACAATTCTGCTCGATGCGGAGCCGCTTTGGGCCGCGTCGCGTGCCGCCGGCGCAAATGACCGGGTTCGCTTCGGCATGATCGGCATCGGCATGCAGGGGTCGGGTCTGCTCACGGATTCGGTCGAACTGCCCGGCATCGAATGCGCCGCCGCCTGCGATCTCTACGACGGACGCCACACGCTGGCCCGCGAAATCGCCAAGCCGAATCTTCCCGTCACGCGCCGTTACCAGGAACTGCTCGCCAACAAAGACATTGATTGCATCGTCGCCGCCGTCCCCGATCACTGGCACAAACAGATCGTCGTTGACTCGGTCAGTGCCGGCAAGGACATTTACTGCGAAAAGCCCATGTCGCACAGCGCGGCCGAAGGCGTCGAGATGGTGGAAGCTTCACACAAGACCGGCCGCATCGTGCAGATCGGCTCGCAGCGCGTGAGTTCCTTGATCTGCAAGCGCGCGAAGGAAATGGTTGACCAGGGCATGTTAGGTGACCTGATGCTGGTGGAAGGCTGGCTCGGGCGCAACGATCCCACCGGAGCCTGGGAGTATCCGCCCCCCACCGATCTTTCGCCGCAGACGCTCGATTGGGACACCTGGCAAGGCACGGTTCCCAGGCGCCCGTTCGATCCGCTGATCTTCGCGCGCTGGCGCTGCTGGAAGGAGTACGGCACCGGTGTTGCCGGAGACCTTCTGGTTCACCTGATCAGCGGCATGATGTTCGTCCTCGGGATCAACGAACCGCCGAAACGCGTCATGGCCATGGGCGGGATATTGCGCTGGAAGGATGGGCGTAATCTGCCCGACGTGCACGCCGCCCTTTTCCAGTACGGCGAGATTCCCGTCTACATGCGCCTGAACCTGGGCACCGAAATGCCCGAGACGTACCGCTTCCAGGGCTCCAAAGGAATTCTGGAGATGGGCGAGTTCGGTCTGAGCTTCACGCCGCAGTCAGGCAAGGATTCCGCCCCCAGCTACTACGAGACCGGGTTTCCCCACGCCATGCGCGAGGCTTATGACAAGAAGTGGCATGCGGAAAACGATCCGAAGATGGGCCAGGAACCCATGCCCGAGACCATCAGCTACAAGGGGCCCGACTACGACGACATGAAACCGCATCTGTGGACGTTCTTCGAGGCGGTGCGGTCGCGCAAGCCGGTGGTGGAGGACGCGGTCTTCGGCCATCACGCGGCCCTAGCCTGTCACCTGGCAAACGAGTCGTGGGCGCGGCAGCAGGCCGTGTATTGGGACGAAGCATCACGAACGATCAAGAGTTGAAGTGGAACGGTGGGTGAAAGCCTTGATGCGGAACTCCGCGACGTCCGGACCCCGATGCTCCGGACATGAGGAGGCGCAATGGATCGCCGATTACAACTGGTCGCATTATGTGTGTTCGTTCTGAGTGTCGCGCATCTTGCCCAGTCGCAAGATAACGCGTCTCTGACGGGAACGGTGCGAGACAAGACCGGGGCCGTGCTCTCGGGTGCCAATGTCGTGGTGAGAAATACGGCCAATGGACTGGCGCGCAATCTGGTGACGAATTCCGATGGCGAATACCTGGCCGCTGCCTTGCCTCCGGGCGCGTACAACCTCACCGTCAGCGCCTCCGGCTTCCGCAAATTCCATGCGGAGAACGTAACGCTGCGTGTGGCTCAGAACGCGCGTATTGACGTCACGCTGCAAGTGGGCGATATCAACGTGGAAGTGGTGGTCCGCGGCGAGGGCCTAGCCCAGGTGAACACGCAGTCCTCCGAATTGGCGGGAACGGTCACGGGCAAGGAGCTGACCCAGCTCCAGCTGAACGGGCGCAACTTCACACAACTGGTAACGCTGGTGCCGGGCGTCAGCAATCAAACCGGGCAGGACGAGGGCGTGGTGGGCGTGCAGGGCAACGTCAACTACAGCATCAATGGCGGCCGCACTGAAAACAACAACTGGGAACTCGATGGTGGCGACATCATGGACAACGGCAGCAACTTCTCGCTGAACGTCTATCCCAGCATTGAAGCCATCGATGAGGTCCAGGTGCTGACCTCCAATTACGGCGCGCAATACGGCAAGAACGCCTCCGGCACGATCGAGGTAGAGACGAAGTCGGGCACCAACCACTTCCACGGATCGGCGTATGAGTTCCTGCGCAACGAGCTGTTCAACGCGCACAACTACTTTGACCTTCCGGGAACCGAGAAGGCACCCTACAAGAAGAATGACTTTGGCTATACCGTGGGCGGTCCCATCTGGAAGAACCACACTTTCTTCTTCTGGTCGCAGGAGTGGCGGCGCGAGAACGTTCCCCAGGTCTTTTTCTCGCCAGTACCTTCGGCAGCGAATCGGCAGGGAAATTTCACCGATGTCTGCAACGCCGGCAGCGATTGTCCGGTCGACGCCAACGGCAATCCCTTCCCGAATAATCAAAT
>Ga0335081_10004305_pt1 | contig 22441 bp, 20 predicted proteins | sample Lox_Sample_35_FD_206713 | JGI IMG/M metagenome (GOLD analysis project Ga0335081, IMG submission 206713) | Soil microbial communities from Loxahatchee National Wildlife Refuge, Florida, United States - Lox_Sample_3.5 | ecosystem: Environmental > Terrestrial > Soil > Wetlands | place: USA... | reverse complement strand
CGACAGTCCACGGCTTGGAGTAAATGCTCGGATCCGTGAGCGTCACTTCGACATCGAGATTTCCGAGGTTTCGGCGCCGGTAGCGTTCGGTGATTCGCAGCGCGCCGGTGTGCGGGTGGCCATCATGATCGAGCCACGTTCGGTCATTGTATCCATTGCTCTCCACCACCAGCGTGTCGCCGTCCCAATGCCCCACCGAGTATCCCATCCAGCTCGGGTTGGGCGCTGCTTCCAGGGTGCGGCCGTCCATGAAGATCTGGCGGTAGGTGAGATCCGGGTTGAGCATGATGATCAGCGTAGGGGTCTGGACGATCTTGATCATCTCCGCGCCGAAGCTATCGGCATCCGTGATGTACCCCGGGCCGAGCGGCACGCAAATGACATTCATGTAATCGCGGCTGAGGTTTTCTTTGCGTTCCTCGACCAACTTCTCCGCCCAGGGCTGCACGTCTCCCGGCTTCAAGTCTGCCGCGACATTGCGCGCGTATTTCGGCGAGATTTTGTTCCACACGCCCGAGAGGTCGGGCTTGCCGTCGGCTGCGCGCGGCGTCGGCGCAGCGAGATTCGGCTTTCCATCCGGCAGGCGCGGGATGCCCGGCGTTGCGTGGTTCAGCCATTGCGCCGCAAGCGGTGCGACCACGGCGAGCGTCAGAATCGCAATCGGGCCCCGGGGCACTTAGTTCTCCGATGGCTTTTCCACGTGATCGATCACCAGCACGTCGGCGGGCGCGCGGGTCGATTCCAGCTTCAAGCCGAGCTGCTGCTGCATCGCCGTGAACAGGTCGGGACGTGCATCGGCGGTATCGGAAGGTGGCTGCGGAGGCGGCGGACCCCCGCCTCGCAGGGCCGCGAACTGCGTCTCATCGGGCGTCCATTGCAGCGTGAAATCGAACTTGCCGGTAAGGCCGGTCTGATCGACCACCGGGCGGTCGAGCACGGCCCCTTGCATTACCCCGGCGAATTCTTCCATGTTCGCGTTCCGGGCGGGCAAAACGCCCAGCCCCCGAAAGAACAACGCCGGCGGCCCGTTCGGATTGCCTTCGCTCTTGGTGAGCTTGGGGCCGCCCCTCGCCACCGTGATTGCGTAAACCGTGAGTTCCTTTTTGTCATGGTGGAACGCCAGCTTAAAACGGTCCGCCAGAAGTTTCTTAACCATCGTTTTGTATTGGTCGAGATTCGGCTGGCCTTCGCCGTCGGGTTTCGCGTTGATATCGAACTTCTCTGAATCCATCCACGAGGGGCCGCCCGAGATCTGCCGCGGGTGAACGCCATAGATAAACGTAATGATGTCGGTCACGGTCGTGTTGAGAGTCAGGAGCTCACGGCCTCTGATCTGAAACGCTTTGCCCGGGCGGTTCGGGTCGCTTGGCTTGATGGTGGCGACCTCGAAGACCGGATTTGCATCCGGCGCCATGGGTTTCGGCGGAGGCGGCGGCTCGGGAATCGTCCACGCCGTCTCGGGCGTCGCGCGCACCAGATTCAGTGTCAGCGGCTTGGGTTGTCCCTGGCTCCAGGTGCCCGCGATCGAGTTCCCATCGGCGCTCAATTTTCCTTCGAAGGTGCCGCCGATACCGGGAATCGTAATCTTCACGGATGGGCCCTGCTGAGTGACTGCGCCTATGGGTAAGCCCCGGCCGGGCTGATCGATGCTGTAGAAAGTGCCCTTCAGGCTTTCGTCATCGGCCCTCGAGATCTTCAAGACCGTTCGCAGTTGTCCGCCCGGCGCTTGCGGCACCTGCAGCGTGCCTTGCCAGGTCCCGGCCAAATTTTGCGCGACCAGTGCCGCGGCCGACACCGCCAATAGAGCGATGATCCGAATCCACATCTTCATGGGCGACCTCCAGAAGGAATTGGGGCCCGAGTGTTTTGCTCATTCTACTGCTTTTGGTGGCGCCGGCGATCTTGTCGCCGGCGGACCGCGCCGCGGCGGTCATTCCGCGAACACGGCCACCCGCGCGCGATGGCCCTTGGACAGTTTTCCGTCCGTCGTGTAGAGGACCGAGTTCGTAGCTTCGGCCAGCGCGATATAGGCGGCATCGTAGGCTGTGAAGTTGTGCCGCAGTTCCCAGATGCGGTCGAGTAGCGGAGTGTGCGCGTACCGTACCGCCGGAAGCGTCGCCAGGCCTTCCAGAAACTGACCGACGCGGTGGGAATCGATTTGGCGGGTCGCTGCCAATGCTCGAAGAGCACTGGCGACCTCGACATCCAGCAGGTGCGGAGCAATAAACGATTCGCCACGGCCAATCAGATCGCGTTCTATGGAATCGGCCAATCGGCCGTTCGTAAGCAGCTCCACAACTACAGAAGCGTCGAGAACGATCATCCGGCATCTCGCAATTCGCGCACAATTTGTGCCGCGCTGCGCTTGCTCGCAATCGGCTTCACCTGCCGCGCGCGTGCCAACCACTCTCGCATCGACGGGCGCTCCGCGATCGATGCCAGTTCCTTCTTCAGGTAATCGGAAAGACTCATGCCTTCCTGGGCCGCTCGCGATTTCAGTATGCTGTGCACCTGATCCGGCACGTCGCGCACCTGAATCATCTTCGACATGCTTACAGCATATAAACATGTGCAGCGCATGTCCAGTCCACGATCGCCGTCGCTCGGAGGCCGTCTCGCGCCTCAGCCGTGAGACTCCGGGCCGGAGGTTATATAATGATTCGCAATTGATCGTCAAGGGCGGGGATTCAACTGTACGTTCGAAGGAGGCGTGGATGGAAGCGGATCGGAAACTGGACCGGCGGTCGTTCCTCGGCGGCAGTGTGGCCGCCGGCGCCCTCATCTCCCCCGGCCTGAGCCTTTTGCGGGCGGCCGCGAAGGCGGATTCCTCCGGCTCCGTGGTCGAAACCGCCGCCGGCAAAATCCGCGGGGCGATGCAGGACAAGGTACACGCCTTCAAGGGCGTCCCCTACGGCGCTTCAACTGAGGGCTCCGCGCGGTTTATGCCGCCCGCCAAGCCGCAGCCATGGACCGGCGTCCGCGACGCCGTCGAGTTCGGCCCGGCCTCGCCGCAGGTTCCCTCCGACCTGATCCCCGAATCCATGGCCCAGCAGCCGCAGGGCGACGGCCATGGCACCGAAGACTGCCTGCACCTCAACGTCTGGACGCCCGGCCTGGGCAGCGGCAAGCGCCCGGTGATGGTTTGGTTTCATGGAGGCGGCTACTCGGCCGGCTCGGCCAACTGGGCCATGTACAACGGCGGCAACCTGGCCGCCAAGCGCGACGTGGTGGTCGTGACCGTCAACCACCGGCTTAACGTCTTTGGCTACCTGTACCTGGCGGAACTCGGGGGGGAGAAATACGCGCGATCGAGTAACGTCGGGATGCTGGATATCGTCGCTTCTCTCGAGTGGGTGCGCGACAATATCGCGGCGTTCGGCGGCGATCCGGGCAATGTCACCGTCTTCGGGCAGTCGGGCGGCGGAGGCAAAGTCAGCACGCTATTGGCGATGCCGGCGGCCAAGGGGCTGTTTCACCGCGCTATTGCGATGAGCGGCTCGAATGTAAAGGGCATCCCGCGCGACCGCGCCACTCGCGGCGCCGAAGAATTCATGACTAAACTCGGGCTGAAGCCCGACCAGGTGGACCAACTGCAGAAAGTTCCCCAGCCGCAATTACTCCAAGCCATGCGCGCCGTCCAGCGTCTGCAGCTCGGGCCCGTGGTCGACGGCCACACACTCCCGGAGGGTCCGTTCGATCCGGGCGCGCCGTCGATCACTGCAAACGTTCCGCTGATGATCGGCTCGACCGAAACCGAAGTCACCTGGAACAACAGCGTGAACTTCGATCCCCTCGATGACGCCGCGCTGCAGGCCCGCATTAAACAGAATCTCAAGCTCGATGACGCCGCGGCGGACCGGCTAATCTCGGTCTACAAGAAGGGCCGGCCGAAGGCCAGCAATCTGGACCTGTTCTTTATCATGAGCACCGACGCCTCCAATTTCCGTACCGGGACGGATACGGAAGCGGATCGCAAAGCGGCGCTCGGCAAGGCGCCCGTCTACAAATACTATTTCCAGTGGTATTCGCCGGTGCGCGAGGGCAAGCTGCGCTCGTATCACACGCTGGACATTCCGTTCGTGTTTGAAAACGTGGACATCGCTCAATCCATGGTGGGCTCGGGCCCGGAACGCTATCCGCTGGCGGACAAAATGAGCGGCGCCTGGGCGGCGTTCGCGCGCTCCGGCAATCCGAACCACAAGGGCATTCCCCAATGGGAGCCGTTCACCGAAGCGCGGCGCGCGACCATGATCTTCAATAATGAATGCAAGGCCGTCAACGATCCGTACCGGGAAGAGCGGCTGGCGCGAAAAGAATTGATCCCGTCGCAGGCTTAGACCGAAACTGATATGAAGACCACAGGCTTACTGATTTTGCTGGCGGCTGCAGCGCCGATCTTCGCCCAGATGGATTTTGCGGGCGATTGGGCGCCGGTTCAGGACGAGGACAATACCGGCAACCCCCATATCGGCGAGTTTCTCGGGATTCCGATGAGCGTCGCCGGCCGCGCGCGCTCGGAGGCGTGGAGCTCGTCCTATATGACCCTGCCCGAGTGGCAATGCCGTCCGCACGGGGCCATGTACATTTCGCGCGGACCTTCGCAGGTGCGCATCTGGAAGGAAGTCGACCCGGTCTCGCGCCAGATCACCGCATGGCACGCCGAATGGTTGCGCTCGATCGATAACCCGTATTACATGGATGGCCGAGCGAGGCCCTCGGAACTCGCAACCCACACCTGGGGCGGCTTTTCGACTGCCGAGTATGAAGGCGAAGCGCTGAAGATCACGACCACTCACCTGAAAGAAGATTATTACCGGCGCAACGGCGTGCCCTCGAGCGACCGGGCCACGCTCACTCAATACTGGCTGCGCCGCGGCGACTACCTGACCTGGGTGACCATCGCGTACGATCCCGTGTATCTCACCGAACCGATGATTCGCAGCTCCGAGTACCGGCTGGCGTTGAACCAGCAGATTCCGCCGTATCCCTGCACGGTGGTGGATGAAGTCGACCGCCCTCGAGGCAAAGTGCCGCACGAAATGCCGGGCGAAAATCAGTTCCTCGGTGAATTCGGGCAGAAGTATAATCTTCCGATTGAGGTCACGCGCGGCGGCGCGGAGACGATGTATCCTGAGCTGGCGCGCAAGATCGTGAAGGAACGAAACTCGGCCGCGGCCAAAAAGTAGCGGAGTGGATCGGTGAGAACAGCGTACAAATTTCTGATGCTCGCGCTCGCGGTTTGCGGCGCTGCCGTGGCCCAGCCCGCCCCTGCGCAGAACCCGGCCAATGGACAGGTCGAGATTGTGCCGGTTCGCGGCCACATCTACCTGCTCGGCGGCGCCGGCGGCAACATCACGCTTTCGATCGGTTCCGATGGGGTGCTGATGGTCGATTCCGGTCTGGCCCAGATGAGCGAGAAGGTGCTGGCCGCCATCAACCAGTTGAGCCAGCAACTGGATAAGGAAGGCCAGCCGCTGAAGAGCTATGCCCCGCCCAAGCCCATCCGTTACATCATCAACACTCACGTGCATGCCGATCACACCGGCGGCAACGAGGCGATCGCCAAGGCCGGCAAGACGTTCACCGGAGGCAACGTCGCCGGTGAGATCTCGGATGCGGCCGAGGGCGCGGCGATTCTCGCGCACGAAAATGTTTTGAACCGGATGAGCGCACCCACCGGCAGCCAGGCCGCCACTCCCCAGGGCGACTGGCCCACTGAAACTTACTACAAGGACCAGATGAAGCTCAGCCATTTTTTCAATGGCGAGGGCGTTCGCCTGATCCACATGCCGAAGGCCCACACCGATGGCGACACCATGGTGTACTTCCGGGAGTCGGACGTGCTGAGCACGGGTGATATTTTCACCACCACCGGCTATCCATTCATCGATCTCGAGCGGGGCGGCAGCATTCAAGGCGAGATTGACGCGCTCAACTACATTCTCGATCTCGTCATTCCCGAGTTCCGCACCGAGGGCGGGACTCTGATCGTTCCCGGCCACGGCCGCATCTGCGATACCGCGGACGTGGCGTACTATCGCGACATGGTGACCATCGTGCGCGACCGCATTCAAAACTACATCAAGAAAGGCATGACGCTGGAGCAGATCAAGGCAACCAAGCCGACCATCGATTGGGACCCGCGATATGGGTCGGGGGACCGGTTCGTCGAAGCCGTGTACCGCAGCCTGACCGCGACTGCGAACGCAAAGAAATAAGTTCTGTTAAGGAGAAACCTGATGAAACGCAAAATGCTCGTTCTGTTGTTTGCCGCGGCCACGGTGCTCGGCATTCGGGCGTACGCCCATCATTCGTTCGCCGCCACCTACTTTGAAGACAAGAAGGTGACGGTGGAAGGCGACCTGGTGCAGTTCCTGTATCGAAATCCGCATTCGTTCGTGCACGTCGAAGCCAAGGATCCGACCACCGGCGAAATGGTTCGCTGGGCCGTGGAATGGGGCGCCGGCGGCCAGTTGGGCCAGCAGGGCGTCACGCGCGAGACGCTGAAGCCGGGTGACCACGTCATCGTGGTCGGCAACCCCGGACGGAATCCCGAAGACCACCGCCTCCGCATGGTGAGCATCACGCGGCCGTCGGACGGTTGGAAGTGGGGCGGGACCTTCAACTAGACAAGGACTTGCACCTAGATCAGGATTCCGGAACCATGCTTCGTCGAATCGGGCTCGTTGCTTTGGCGCTGGCGGCGCCGCTGGTTGTACAGGCGCAAGGGCGCGGGGGTCCGGCCGGACCTCCGCGAAGCGGCAAAGCAGCGGCCCCGATCGACATCACCGGTTACTGGGTATCTCAGATCGTAGATGAATGGCGCTTCCGCGTCGACCCGCAGAAAGGCGACATTCTGTATTTGCCCATCAATGCAGCGGCCCGCCGGACGGCGGCGGCCTGGGACCCGTCCAAGGACGAAGCCGATGGCAATCAATGCAAAGCCTACGGCGCCGTCGGCGTGATGCAGCGGCCCGGCCGGTTGCATATCACCTGGCAGGACGACAACACGCTGAAGGTCGAAACCGATTCCGGTACCCAGACCCGCATCCTGCATTTCGGGATGGGCGAGGCTCCCTCCGGCGAGCCGAGCTGGCAAGGATATTCTGTTGCGAGTTGGCGGGTTCCCGGCGTCGGCCGGGGCCGCGGCTCGATTCCGGTGCCGCCGCGAAACGGCACGCTCAAAGTCGTGACCACCAACATGCGAGCCGGCTACATTCGCAAGAATGGTGTCCCGTATAGCGATAAAGCGGTCCTGACGGAAGAGATCAATCTGCTGCCCGGCGCCCAGGGCGACAGCTACATCATCGATACGGCCATGCTGGACGACCCGACCTACCTGACCCAGCCCTTCGTTCGCAGCTACCAGTTCAAGAAACAGCCCGACGCGAGCGGATGGGAACCAACTCCCTGCTACGCCAAATAGCGCGCGTGGGGCAGGTCTCGACCTGCCCCGTCGGTCTGGCACTAACGCGCCGCGATCCCCTGCGATCCCGCGGGCACTCCAGGCACCGTGCCCAAAGGCGTCAGGCTGCCATCCGACTCGATCCGGAAGCCGTCGACCGCGCCGTTGCCGCCATCGCGGACATAAAGGAAACGGCTGCTTCGATTCAGCGCCATGTCGGTCGGGGTGCTGCCATTGCCCGTTGAGGCGGCCACCGCTTGCTTCAGCGTCAGCTTTCCACGCTCGGAGACGGAATAGCTTGAAATCGTCCCGCTGCCGGCATTGGCGGTGTAGGCAAATCGGCCGTTTCGCAAGACGGCAATCCAGCAGGCGGCCGACTGGGCATCGCCCACCGGCGGGCTGAGGATCGTCACGTGTCCGTTCTCCTCTACCTCATAGGAAGACACGGCGGCGGTTCCGGAGCCGGCGCCCGCGTCGGACACGATCGTTGCATCATCGCGCCCGAAGTCAAAGCCAAAAGGTGTGGTGCTGAGGGACGGAAAGGACGCCACGCGCACCGGAATCCGATCGTCCAACACGAAGGTGTCGATGCGGTTGGTATTTTTTTCGGTCACCACGAGCACACCGCCATCCGGGCTGAACGAGATTTCAGCCGGGCCCGCGGCTGCGCCGCCCGGCAAGTTTCGGCTCGAGCCGGCCAGCGGCGCAAGCTGATTGGTATACGGGTCCAGGTGGAAGCCCGAAATGTTCGGAGTCCCACCGGCGTTCACCACGTATACCAAGCCGTGACGAACCGTTACGCTCACCGGCATGACACCACCGGACGGAACCGTGCTGTGGAGATTGAGCTGGTCTCCGGAAACAGTGAAGGCGGAAATCGAGTTGCTTCCGGCGTTGACGGCGAACAGGAAGCGTTCGTCCTCGCTCAAAACAATCGCGCCCTGCGAAGCCAACGGATCCGCTCCGGTTCCGGCTCCGTTGCCGCCGGTGGCAAACGTTCCCGAGAGCGTCAACATACCGTTAGCATCGCGATGGAAGACCATGACGGCATTGCCGCTCGATTGGTTAGTCATGACATACACATCGCCGCCGCGTCCGTCCGCCATGGCCGTCGCGGGCCCTAGAACCAGCAGCGCGCCAAGAACCGCCGCCGAAACACACGCAAGTAACTTCCGATCAGATCGTCTACAGTGCATGTTCCTACTCCTCCTCGTTGCGATTTATGAGTGTTATGTGAAGATGGAAAAAGCGCCGAGGGACAGGATGACGGCCCGTCCCCCGGAGCGTAGTCGAACATCTTCACAAGGCTTTTCTGCTTGCAAGCTGGAAGTCGTGCCCCGAGACGAAATCCCCCGCGGGATTTTTACTTGTAACGGAGCGAAGGAGGAGCCTTGAGAGGATTGCTTGGAACTGTTTGCGTTCTCATGTCATTGGGGATTCCAGGAGCGTGGGCATCGGGCGATTACTATGCCGGCGGCGTTGCGGGGCTGGCGACACTTTCGGCCGATTCGCAATCGGTGCTCACAACAGCCGCCGCACAGGTTTCCACGTACAAGCCGGAAAACGGCGCGGCCGTGAATCTGTTCTTTGGTCGATATATCGGGAACTACGTGAGCGTGCAAGCGAACTACATCTGGAACGCCAACAACCTGACCTTCGTTTCCAGCTCGGTGTCGCCGGAAGGCTCGAGTTTCTATCAGCAGAACCGCGATTCTTCCCAATCCAGCGCCACCGCCGATGTGCTGGTCTTTTTCCGGAACCGGGACAGCCGGTTACGGCCTTACCTGTCGACGGGACTCGGACTGGTTCACGTCCGGAGTTCGGCTCAGAACGTAACCCTCTTCTCTGGCCCAACCACTACGCCTGCCGCTGACTTCTCGGCGAACACCACGGGCCTGCGCGTCGCGGTCGGCATCGATGTGAAACTCGCCCGCGGTTTTTCATTGCGCTACAGCTTCAGTGAAATGATTTCCGCCAATCCCATTAGCGACCACCTCTCGCCACCAGGCGAGCGAGCCCTGAAAAATTTTCAGAACCTGTGGGGCTTCATCAAACGTTTCTGACTCTCACTGCTGAAACTTGACGTAGGGGCAATGCGGCCAGTAGATGGGCGCATTCTCCACGCGTTCGCCGAGAACGCGCGCGTGGCACACCCGGCAGATGTTGAGCGATTTCAGTTGCCCACCTACGGGCGCAATGCGAACCAGTTCTTCGAAGCAGCAGAGCTTCCGGCCGGCGGCCTTGGTTTCGGTGAAGCTGGCGAGCGGCCCGGCGGCTGCCTCGGCAAGCATCAGAGCGGAGTAGATCCGGGATTTCAGCTTGGATGGCGCCGCAGCCGCCTCGGGGTGCGCATCGTCCGCCGCCGCCACCTGCTCCAAAAATTGGTCTTCGGGAATTTGCCTACTCATGTTGCCACCTTTCCCGGAACATCTCCCGCGCCCGTGCCAGGAGCCGCTCGATCGCTTTTTCCGTTTTGCCGGTTTCCGCCGCCATCTCTTGTGCAGATCGCTTTTCCCAATAGCGCCACCGCAAAACCAATCGATACACCTCCGGTAGAGACGTCAGAATGTTACGCGTCTTTTCCAGCAACCGCTCGCGATCCAGAAACTCATCGATACCAATCTCGGCGAGGAACTCCGAGCGCGTCTCGGACGCCTCATCGAGCGGCAGAGGCGCTTTCAGGCACGTGCGATAAAAGTTCTCGACCTTGTGGCGCGCGATGCCCTGGAGCCAGTAGGCGAGCGGAGCCTCGCCGCGATAGCCGGGCAAGCTTTCCCAGGCCGCCAGGAACACGTCTTGCACGAGATCGTCGACCAGATCGAGCCGGGGAATCAGGCGCGATCGGACGTAGCGATAGACGCCGTCCGCGTACCGCGCCACGAATTCCGCGGTAGCTTTGCGATCTCTTCGCCGGATCGCCGCCACCAACTCGCGCTCTTCCGCGTGGGGATTGCCCGCAATCGCAGCTGCGTTTGCACTGGCGTCCAAGAGTTGTCCTCTAACCTATAGTCACGCGACCCGCACATTTCCCCCGCGAACAGTGGCGCAACTTGCGCCACTTCGGCAGTGCTAAGCTCCGTGAAATCAATGTTGCCATGGCGCAACTCGCGCAATTTTCGGCTAATCCAGCGGCAAGCCGACGTAGTTCTCGGCAAGGCTGGTCATGGCGGCGCGGGAACTGGTGACATAGTCCAGCTCCGCGAGCTGGCGGCGCTGGTCGAAATCGTTGTCGGTCGCAAAGCGGTGCAGCATCGAGGTCATCCACCAGGAGAAGCGCTGGACTTTCCAGATGCGGCGCAAGCAGGTCTCGGAATACCGGTCGAGCAGTTCGCGCCGGCCGGTTTTGTAGAACTGGGCCAGGGCGCGCGCCAGGATTGCCACATCTGCCATCGCGAGGTTGAGCCCCTTGGCCCCGGTAGGCGGCACGATATGAGCGGCGTCACCGGCCAGGAACAGACGGCCGTATTGCATCGGCTCGACCACGAAGCTGCGCATATCGGTGACGCCTTTTTGGATCACCGGCCCCTGGTTGGGCGCCCAACCGTCGCGCGTGGTGAAACGGGTCATCATTTCATCCCAGATCCGCTCATCGGACCACTGCGTGATATCTTCGTCCGGGGCGCACTGCAGGTAGAGCCGGGTGACCGTCGGCGAGCGCATGCTGAACAGCGCGAACCCGCGCTCGTGGTAGGTGTAGACCAGTTCTTCGGAAGACGGGGCGGCCTCCGCCAAGATGCCGAGCCAGCCGAACGGATAGTGGCGTTCGAAATTCGTTAATACCGTTGCGGGAATGGACGGCCGGCAGACGCCGTGGTACCCGTCGCAGCCGGCGATGAAATCGCAGTCCATCTCCTGCCCGGGGAAACGAAGCTTCGGCCGATCGCTCGCAAAGTCGTGAACGCTGACGTCCGGGACATCGAACAGGACCTGCCCGCCGCCCGATAGTCGAGCCTGCACCAGATCCTTGATGACTTCGTGCTGCGCGTATACCGTGATCGAGCGGCCGCCGGTGAGCTCGGTCATATCGATGTGATGACGCCGCCCGTTGAAGCTGAGATAAATTCCGCGGTGGACGAGGCCTTCCCGCTTCAACCGCTCGCCGAGACCGGCTTGGACCAGCAGATCGACGGTAGTCTGCTCGAGGACGCCCGCACGCACGCGGCTCTCGATATATTCGCGGCTGCGGGCTTCGAGAATAATAGACTCGATGCCTTCCCGGTGCAGGAGGTGGGAGAGCATCAGGCCGGCGGGCCCGGCGCCGATGATGCCGACTTGCGTGCGCATCGAGCGCCTAGTGGATGACGCCGATCAGCTTCCAGTATCCGACCCCGATCGCCAGGGCGATGAGGCAGAAGATCGCATAACCGTTGGCCAGACGCACGCGCTCCCCGGCCGTGAACGCCTGGTTTCCGGTGAGGCCTTCGGCCATCGCCAGCCAGAAATTCTGATAGGCGACCCAGAACGGGGCCGACGCCAGAATGATCGGAGCCATCAGGACCAGAGGCGGGATGCCGGCGGCCATCACCAGCGTGACGGTGGAGAGGAACAAGACCGAAACGGCAATAAAGCTCGACGGATCGATAAAGCGCAGCGCGTACATGGCGATCGCCATGGCGATCGACAAAATCACCACGCTGAACTCAATTTGTTTGACGACGGGGACGATGTATCCGGCGATCCAGTCGGTAACCTTGTAATCCTGAATGATGTTCGCCAGGCTGAAGATGCCGCCAATGAACAGCAGCAGCGTCCAGGAGACGCCGGTGCCGATATCTTCGTCGCGCAGAATGCCCGCCATGTAGAAGACGGCCATCGCGACCATACCGATGAGGAACGCCGGCAGATGATGGTAACGGTCGGTCGACCAGAAGACGATGGAAAACAGCACCACAAGCCCGGTAACCGCCTCACCGCCCTTAAAGGGGCCTAACGCGCGCAACCGGTCTTTCGCAAATGTGGGCGAGGCTTTCAGCGGGGCTTCGGGCCGCAGCAGAATCTGGTTGCCGACGAGAATAAGGGCGCACAGCACCAAGGTCGGGAATGTGAGGACCTGCGCGTAGCCGATCCACGTAATTGGTAGCTTTTTCGCTTCGAACGCGGCGACCACAACGGGGCCGGTCAGAGAACCGTAAAGAAAGGCGATGCCCGGCACCACGGCCATCTCCACCGTGGTGAGAATGATGAGCGCGGAGCCGCGGCTCTTCGGCGGTAGCCCGAGAGATTGGACCAGGGCCCATGCCACCGGGGTCATGATTGCGGTGCGCACGGTCATCGAAGGGATGCCCAGCGCGAGCACAAATCCAATGATGAAAAACGAAGTGAGAATTCCACCGTAAGTGCCGGGGAACAGGGACAGAATGTAATACGACAACCGCTCCGCGAGCCCGGTCTTCTTCATGGCGAAGCCGTAGAAGAGGACGGCGAGCAGGGTCCAGAACGCGCCGCCGCCAAAACCGCTGAAGACTCTTGGCACGGGGACGCCGATCACGATGAGCAGCGCCATCATCAGAACCGAGGCCACGCCGCTGTTCATCACCTGGGCCGCCCACAAGACCACGGTGAATGCGGTGATCGCCAGCACCAACTGCGCGTTATGCGAGAGGCCTTGCGGCGTGGGCAGCGCGGCAATGATGCCGCCGATGGCGACGCCGACAATCAGCCAAACCCATTTCGAGCTGGCCACGGTTTGCGCTTTGGGGGGAGTAGAGACAGCAACGCTCATGGTTTCCTGTCCGACAGAACCCACCAAATATGACAGATCGTGATTTGGCCCGTCAAGAGCCGGGGCGTGCGGAGCCCGGTGCTATCCTGAAGGGAGTCGCTGTGCGTCGCTCATTGTACGTGGTGTTTGGCGGGCTAATGGTGCTGTGCTCGCTGTTCGCCATCCAGCCATTTCGCGAATATCCGGGCGTGGAGTACGAAAACTTCCCGCTTCCTCCCGACTATCAAGAGAAAACGGAATGGGTATTCGCGCGGTTGATGTATCCTCCTGTGAACCGATACTATGGCGGGTTCCAATTTCTGGGCGACTGGCGCGAGGGCGCATCGAACTGGACAATGGATTATCCACGCTCGGACCGCCACTTCTCGGCAGCGCTAAGGCGGCTGACACGGATTCAGGCGCGATCGGTCGAACAGCCGGTGAATCTCGACCTGGGGGATGTCTACGACACGCCCTGGCTGTACGGCGTCGAAGTCGGACACTGGAATCTCACGGAAGAGCAGGCGAAAGCCATGCGCGAGTTTCTCCTGCGCGGCGGTTTCTTCATGTGCGACGACTTTCACGGCACGATCGAGTGGGACGTCTTCTCGGCCAGCATGCAGCGTGTGTTTCCGGACCGGCCGATCGTCGAAATTCCATCGACAGATCAGATCTTCCACACAATTTACGATCTCGACGACCGTTACCAGGTGCCGGGCGCACAGTTCCTGGAAACGGGGCAGATCTGGGAGAAGGACGGAAAGATTCCTCACTGGCGGGGGATCTACGACGACAAGGGCCGCGTGATGGTGGCAATCTGCTTCGACATGGACCTCGGCGACTCGTGGGAGCACGCCGACAATCCGCAGTACCCGGAGAAGTTCTCGGCGCTGGGAATCCGCATCGGCGTCAATTACGTCACGTACGCGATGACCCACTGAGGAGCCGCCGCGAATGAACTGGAGCGCCACCGCCGCGACTGCACTGGCCCTAGCGGTAATCTTCGGCGCGTTCGGGGCGCACGGCTTGCGCGACCGGCTCGACGCGTATTCGACGAACGTCTACGAGAAGGCCGTGCTATATCACTTTTTCCATGCACTCGGCCTGTTGTTTGTCTCGCTCATGCCGAAGCTGGGTTATCTGACGGCGCGGCAGGCCGGTTGGGTTTGCGCGCTGCTGCTGGCGGGCATCGTGCTGTTCTCCGGCAGTTTGTACGTGCTGGCCGTGACGCGCATCCAGACGCTCGGCATCATCACGCCGTTCGGCGGGCTTGCGTTCATCGCCGGATGGCTGGCGCTGGCGTGGATGCTGCTGCGCAACCAGGGTTGACGCGGGATGAACACGGAGTGTGTTCGAATTGCGGATCAATTGCGCCGCGCATTTCACGGCGAAGCATGGCATGGAGACTCGGTCGGCGAGCTATTGGCTGGAATTTCGACCGAGCGGGCATCGCAACAGCCGCTCGTCTCGGCACACACGATCTGGGAACTCGTGTTGCACATACGAGCGTGGGTGATCGCTGCCTCGGACGCGGTGCAGGGAATCCCGATGCCAAAACTGGTGGGCACGGACGCAGATTGGCCGTCAATTCCCGAAAAGACAGCGGCGGCGTGGGACCGAGCGACCGATGATCTGTTTCGCAGCGCCGAGCGGCTCGCCGTAGCGATCGAGGGATTTGACGATGGGAGACTGCAGCAGACCGTTCCTGGCCGCTCCTATGATTTCTACCACCTGCTCCACGGTGTGGTGCAACACAGCCTCTATCACGGCGGGCAAATCGCTCTGCTGAAGAGAGGGGTGACAGGGTGAGATACGCGCTCCGGTCATTTAGGAAAAGCCCGGTCTTCACACTAACCGCGATTGCGGCACTGGCGCTCGGAATCGGCGCCAACACGGGGATCTTCTCGGTAGTGAACGCGGTGCTGCTGAAACCGCTTAACTATCCGGACCCGGATCGAATCGTGCAGTTCATGTTGACGACGCCTGCCGGGCCGGCGCTCGCCGGTTCGGCCGCGGAGTTCAATATCTGGCAGCGGCAAACCGGCACGCTGCAGGACGTCTGCGCGTATCGAAACGGAACCATCACTGTGACCGGCAATGCGTATCCCGAGCAAGTTCCGCTCACCCAGGCCAGCGCGGATTGTCTGCGGCTGTTCGGCGCGCCGATTGCGCGAGGGCGGGGGTTCACGCCGGAAGAAGACCGCCCGAACGGCGGCGCCGTCGCGATCATCACGGACGAGCTGTGGCGGCGCGAGTTCGGCGCCGATCCGCAGCTCGTCGGCAAAGCCATTTCGCTCGGGGGGGAGCCGCGCACGGTGGTGGGAATCCTGGGTCCGGGCTTCGATTTCGACAGTGATCCGCGCCCGGACGTCTGGATCCCCTTCGCGATCGATCCCGAGAGCACCGACCAGGCTCATTACTTCATCGCCGCGGCCCGGCTCATGCCGGGTGTCACTTTGGGAGCGGCGAACGCGCAGATGCAGCTCGCGCACGCGGAGTTTCGCCGCAAATACCCGAACTATGCGGGGATCGGGAACGGTTTCAGCGTGGAACGGCTCGCGGACCGTTTCGTGAGCGACGTGCGCCCTTCGCTGCTGATTCTGTCGGGCGCAGTGGGACTGGTTCTATTGATCGCTTGTGCGAACGTAGCAAACCTTCTGCTGATTCGGGCGGTAGGCCGGAAGCGCGAGTTCGCAATCCGGGCGGCGCTGGGGGCAAGCCGCGAGCGTATCATTCGGCAACTATTGATCGAGAGCGGGCTGCTCTCCGCGGCGGGCGGCGCTCTCGGGCTGGCCGCCAGCAACATCGGCGTTCGCCTATTATTGGCGGTCAACCCCGGCAACATTCCGCGAATCGGGCATAACGGCTCGGCAGTTGGTATTGACGGACACGTTCTGATTTTCGCGGTCGCCGTTTCTGTTTTATCGGCCTTGCTGTTCGGCCTTATGCCCGCGCTTCAGAGTTCGCGCGCCGATCTGGGATTGGCGTTGAAAGAAGGTGCGCGATCGGGCGCCGGGCTTCGGCAGAAACGCACGCGCGCGATTCTGGTGATCAGCGAAACGGCGCTGGCGGTCATTTTATTGATTGGCTCCGCACTGCTGATTCGCAGCTTCGCGGCGCTGCGCGCCGTGGATCCCGGCTTCGATCCGCACAATGTACTGACGCTCCGGACATCGCTGGCCGGCACGCGATTTAACCGCACGGCTGGAGTTGCGCAGCTTGTGCACGATGGTGTGCAGGCAATCGCGACGCTGCCGGGCGTGGCGGCTGTCGCGGCATCCACCGCGCTGCCGTTGGAGGGAAGTTCGGGACTGCCGTTCGATTCGGTGAGCCATCCGCTGGCCGGAGGCGCGGTGCGTGTGGGATGGACCGGCATCTCGGCGGATTATTTTCAGGTATTCCAGATTCCGATCGTGCGCGGGCGCGCGTTCACGGAACGCGACGACCACGCGGCGCGCGGCGCGGTGATCATCAGCCAAGCGATGGCGCGGCAATTCTGGCCGACCGCGGATCCGATCGGAGAGCTGATTACGATCGGCAAGGGCTACGCGCCCGGATTCGACGAGCCGCCGCGCGAGATTGTAGGGATTGCCGGCGATGTTCGCGAGGACGGGCTCAACCGTTCTCCGGGGCCGATGCTGTACGTGCCGCTTCCCCAGGTGGCCGAGGGGATCACGGCTCTGCTGGCGCGCGTGATTCCGCTGGCCTGGGCGGTGCGCACGCACGGGGAGCCTCATTCGATGATCGGGGTTGTGCAAACTCAACTGCGCCAGGTGAGCGGAGATCTGCCGGTGGCGGAGGTTCGTTCGATGGACGAGATCTCGGTGCGATCCACGTCGCGCCAGGATTTCAATATGGTGCTGATGACCATTTTTGGCGGCGCCGCGCTGTTGCTCGCAGCCATCGGGATTTACGGGTTGATGGCGTATTCAGTGGAACAGCGCCGGCAAGAGATTGGGATTCGTCTGGCGTTAGGCGCCGGATCGCAGGCCATCCGCAATATGGTGCTGTGGCAGGGTATGCGGCTCGCTCTGGCGGGTATCGGGATCGGGTTGGCAGGCGCATTCGCGATGACACGCATGCTGATGAGTCTCCTGTTCGGCGTTCCGGCACATGACCCGATTGTGTTCACAGCCGTTCCTGTTGTGTTATGCGGAGTGGCACTGATTGCCGCATGGCTTCCGGCGGCACGCGCCACGCGAGTGGATGCGGTCCACTCGCTGCGAACGGAGTAGGCATCCGCTGTGACTTCTCGATTATCGACGCTTGCCGTGACTCCGCGATCGATCTGGTGGAATGATTTCGCAATCCTGGCGTATGTGGGGTTGGCGACCGTTGCCGTGCACCTGCTCACCGGCGGCCGCTACGGCTTTCAGCGTGACGAATTGGCCACGTTAGACGACGCGCGTCATCTGGCATGGGGCTATGTCGCGTACCCGCCGGTCACGCCGTTTTTCGCGCGCCTCTCGCTAGACCTTTTCGGCACGTCATTGCGAGGATTTCGTTTCTTTGCGGCGGTTGCCGAAGCGGTGGTGGTGGTCTTGACCGGTTTGATGGCGCGCCGTTTGGGTGGAGGCCGGTGGGCACAGTTGGTGGCAGCCATGGCCGCCGTGCCGTTCTGCCTGGTAGCCGGCTCGCTGATGCAATACGTCTCATTTGACTATTTGTTTTGGGTGCTGATGGCCTACTTCACCCTTCGCCTGCTCGAATCGGCCGACCCGCGGTGGTGCGTTGCGATCGGATCGGCAATCGGATTCGGAATGCTTTCCAAATATGCCATCCCGTTCCTGGTAGTGGGGCTGGGGGCAGGCATACTTCTCACGCCCGCGAGGCGGTATCTCACCAGTAAATGGATGTGGTGGGGTGCGGCGGCCGCGCTTGCGATCTTTCTGCCGAATTTCATCTGGCAGGCACAACATCATTTCATCTATCTCGATTTCATCCGGCATATTCATGCGCGCGATGTCGCCCAAGGCCGGGCAGATGGATTCCTTTCGGGACAACTGAAGCTGACTCTGCTTGCCTTTCCCATTTGGATGGCGGGATTGCGTTACTACTGGGTCTCTCCGCAGGACAGGCGCTATCGACCCCTGGCATGGATGTACGTTGTGCCGCTCCTGCTGTTCGTCATCGCGAAAGGCCGTGAATACTACATGGCGGGCGCGTATCCGATGCTGTATGCGGCTGGAGCTGTTCAGGTCGAGAGTTGGTTACCGTCCCTGGCCCGCAAAGCCGGAGCGATATGGCGATCGCTGGTTTGGGTGGCACTGCTGGCGGATGCGGGAATTGCGGCCGGCCTAATGCTTCCCTTGGCCCCGATCAACTCGGGATGGTTTCACGTGATCAACCAGGCAAACGGGGACCTTCGGGAGGAGATCGGCTGGCCGGAACTGGTTCAGACCGTCGCCCGAATTCGCGACGGATTGCCGGCGGAAGACCGCGCGCGCGTCGCAATCCTCGCGGCCAATTACGGTGAAGCGGGAGCGATCGATCTGTACGGGCCGGCATACCGATTGCCGCAAGCCATCAGCGGAGTGAACTCTTTTTGGGAGCGCGGGTACGGCGATCCGCCGCCGACGGTCTTGATCGTCATTGGGCTCTCGCGGGGATATGTCACGAAGAAATTCGAGGCTTGTGAAGTGGTCGCGCGCACCTGGAACCGCTTCGGGGTGGCGAACGAAGAGACGGTGGAACATCCTGAGATCTTTGTCTGTCGCGGCCTGCGGCAGAGCTGGCCGGAATTCTGGAAGCAGTTCCGGTATTACGGCTGACGAGGGACCGGCTTATTCCGGCACGACGTCGCACGGAGTGACACGCCAGATATCGGAGGCGTATTCGCGGATCGTTCGGTCGGATGAGAATTTGCCGGCGCGCGCGACATTGAGGATGGCTTTGCGGAGCCATTCGTCGCGGTCTTTGTAGGCCTGGTCCACGCGTTCCTGCGTCTGGATATAGTCGCGCAGATCGGCCAGAAGCATGTAGTGATCGCCGCCCGCCAGCAGCGCATCGGTAATCGGCCGGAATATTCCCGGCTCCATCAGGTTGAAAAAATCGCGCTCGATCATCTGCACTGCCAACCGGATCTCTTCGTCGGTGTTGTAGATGTCCCAGGGATTGTAATACGGGCGGCGGGCTTCTACCTGCTCGGCGGTCATCCCGAAGATGAACATGTTCTCGCGGCCGACTTCTTCGAGGATTTCGACATTGGCTCCATCCAAGGTGCCGATGGTCAAGGCGCCGTTGAGCTGCAGCTTCATGTTGCCGGTGCCGGAGGCTTCGGTGCCGGCGAGGGAAATCTGTTCGCTCAGATCGGCGGCGGGAATGATGCGCTCGGCGAGGGAAACGCGGTAGTTCGGCAGGAACAGAACCTTGAGCTTGTCCGAGACCTGCGGGTCGCGGTTGATGACCTCGGCCACCTGGTGGATCAATTTGATGACTAGCTTGGCCATGGCATAGCCGGGCGCCGCCTTCGCGCTGAAGATGAAGGTGCGCGGAGCGATGTCCAACGATGGGTTGTGCTTGAGCCGGTTGTAGAGCGTGATGATGTACAGGATGAGCAGGTGCTGCCGCTTGTATTCATGCAGCCGTTTGACGTGCACATCGAACAGTGACTCCGGCGAGACCGTCATTGCAAGCCGATGGCGGATAATGCGGTCGAGCACTTGCTTATTGACGCGCTTGGCAGCCTCGAAGGCGCCGCGAAACGCAGAATCGTCGGCGAAAGGCTCGAGTTTACGAAGCTCGTCGAGGTCGGTAATCCAGCGCTCCCCGATCGCGTCGGTGATTAATTGACTGAGGGGTGGATTGGCTTTCAGAAGCCATCGGCGCGGCGTGATTCCGTTCGTCTTGTTATTGAACTTCGCCGGCCAGAATTCGGCAAAATCCTTCAGGTACTCTTTCGTTAGAAGCTCGCTGTGAATTTTCGAAACGCCGTTGACGGCGGACGAGCCGACAATCGCCAGGTGGGCCATGCGAACGTGCTTCTCGCCGCCTTCCTCGATCAGGCTCATGCGGCCCAGGCGATCCACCTCGTAGGGATACCGGCAGGAGACGTCGCGGAGGAAGCGGCCGTTGATTTCGTAAATGATCTGCAGGTGCCGGGGCAGCAGGCGGGCGAGCATATTGACCGGCCATTTCTCCAAGGCCTCGGGTAACAGAGTGTGGTTGGTGTAGCCGGTGCTCGCTGTGGTGATCTCCCAGGCCTGATCCCAACCGAGCCCCTCGCGATCGACCAGCAGGCGCATCAGCTCCGGGATGGCCAGCGATGGATGCGTATCGTTCAGTTGCAGGAAGACCTTGTCGGGGAACGCGTCCCAGGAGTTGCCGTCGGATTTGAATCGGCGGAGGATATCCTGCAGCGAGCACGAGACGAAGAAGAACTGCTGCTTGAGGCGCAGCTCCTTGCCTTCGAATACGTTGTCGTTGGGGTACAGGACCTTGGTGAGGTTCTCGGCGAGGACCTTGTTCTCGACCGCGTCGACGTATTCACCGCGGTTGAAATCGTCGAGGTCGAACTCTTCGGCGGCCTTGGCGGACCAGAGGCGGAGCGTGTTGACCGTGTCGCCGCCATATCCGACGACCGGCAAATCGTAGGGCATGCCGACTACGGATTTGGTGTCAACCCACTGCCACTCGCGGCCACGGGCTTCCGTTCGTCCTTCGAACTCGACCTGGAATGAGAACTCGGGGTGGGCGATCTCCCAGGGATAGCCAAGCTTGAGCCATTCATCGGGCTGCTCCACCTGGTTGCCGTTGACAATGCGCTGGTTGAAAATCCCGAAATCGTAGCGCAGGCCGTAGCCAATAGCCGGCAGGCCGAGGGTGGCCATGGAATCGAGGAAGCAGGCGGCGAGGCGGCCGAGGCCGCCGTTGCCCAGGCCGGCATCGACTTCGTGGTCGCGCAGCGGCTCCCACCGTAACCCAAGTTCCGACATCGCCTGCCGGCAAGTCTCTTCCAGCTTCAGGTTGATGACATTATTGCCGAGCAGGCGTCCGATCAGGAACTCGAGCGAAAGATAGTAGATGCGCTTGACGTTCTGCTTGTGGTGAGTCTGCTGGGTGGCGATCCAGCGCTCGACGAGGCGGTCGCGGACCGCGAGGGCGAGCGCATAGTAGCGGTCGCGGTCGGTCGCCGTGTAGCGGTCTTTGGCAAGCGTCAGGCGGAGGTGATGCTCGAAGTCCTCGCGGAGCGCTTCGACGGCGGGAGGCGCGGTTGTGATCGTGGCCACTAGGGCATCTATCGGCTGAGATGACCAGAACTTTTATAGGCCGCCTGCGATAACTTGCGAGCGGACGTGGGCGGCCCTTGCAGGTTGACAACGGCGTCTAGAGAGTGTCGAATTGCCACTAGACAGGGGTGGAAAATGTCATATTCAACAAGCCGGGGCGCGACCCTCTTGGGATGCGTTTTATACCTATGCTGCGGTGAGCAGCCTTTATGGGCGTGCAGTTGCGCGCCGCCTCCACCGCCGTGCGAAGCGGTCGGGCAATCGTCACTTGTTTTTCTGGGTACCGTGACCAGTGTAGAGGCACACGACGGAGGCTTCAAAACGGCGTGGATGCGGATTGATCGGGCGTACAAGGGGGCGCTGCGGAATAGCATTCAATTGTTCGATGACGGTATGTGCGACGGCCCCCTTCTCGAGGTTGGACAACAGTATTTGATGTATACTTCCGGCGACCCTACGAAGCCTGTGCCGTCGCGGGGCTGCACACGCAGCCGATCCATTAAGTACGCAAAAGAAGATCTTGAATTCCTCGAGGCGTATAGTAAGGGCACGGCGACTCCCTGGGTTGGCGGAACAATCCGATCTCGACCCAGTGAGCCCGAAAATGGCAAACAGGACGAGAGTCACGAGCTTCCGCTTAAAGGCGTTTCGGTCACACTTTCCGGCGATAGCAAGGACGTGGAAACCACGACGGATGCGACTGGCTCCTATCGGTTCTCAGACGTGCGGCCAGGCTCTTACAAACTGGACGCGAAGCTCACTGGATATCGGTTAAGTTCGGAGCAGGACGATTTCGATCTAGCCTCCCATGGCTGTATTCAGGCCGATCTCTGGATGAACATCGACCGACGCGTGCAAGGCATTGTGCGCGATCACAGAGGACTGCCGGCGGCTTCGGTTCGCGTCGAAATGGTTCCAAGTAATACCCAGTTGGAGCGCTGGAAACAACCGATACTGCTGGCCGAGTCGGATGAGGAGGGACGGTATATCATCGACGATATTCCTCCGGGCGAGTATTACCTCGGGATCAACATCAAAAGCACACCAACGAAAGAGCATCCTTTTTCGCCTACCTATTATCCGAACACGCAGGAGCGTTCCCAGGCC
>Ga0335081_10004304_pt1 | contig 22441 bp, 19 predicted proteins | sample Lox_Sample_35_FD_206713 | JGI IMG/M metagenome (GOLD analysis project Ga0335081, IMG submission 206713) | Soil microbial communities from Loxahatchee National Wildlife Refuge, Florida, United States - Lox_Sample_3.5 | ecosystem: Environmental > Terrestrial > Soil > Wetlands | place: USA... | reverse complement strand
GCCGTCAGCGAGAAGAAGAGGGGAAGGTCATCGTCGCAGGCGGGACTTGGGGCGCGGCCGGCGTCGTTGCGGGGCGTTGGAGGTTACTCTGCCGCGGCCTCGACCGCGCTTTCGGGGATCAGGGGAAGCGGCTTGGGGCGCCACACGGACGAGGTCGCCCAATACACCATAAAACCTGCCAGAATCACGAGCGCGCCGAACACCAGGCCGTTCAAGCCCAGCACGGTCTCGTGCCCGCTGTGAATGACCGCCAGCGTGAGGAGCGCGATGGGAAACGCGCCGGCGAGGATGGCGCCCGCGAGCCCTCCCGGCACCCGGAAGGGGCGCCGCAGTTGCGGCTCACGGATGCGCAGCACCACCAGGGTGATGAACTCGAGCGCCAGGCTCCCGCCGTACAGCATGATGTCGAGCGTCACCAGGCGCTCGAAGCCGAGGCCCAGGCAGAGGGCCCAGCCGGTGGCGCACACCAGAATCGCCACCCAGGGCGCACGCGTCTTGGGGTGGACGCGGGCGAAGACGCGCGGCAGCATGCCGTCCTGCGCCATGGCCAGCGGCAGGCGGGAGTAGCTCATCACCAGCGCGTTGAACATTCCAAAGCCGCTCATCATGCCGCCCAGCACCAGCGCTACGCGCAGCCACCGGCCCGCCAACAGACCGGCAAGGTCGGCCCACGAGCCGGTTTCGAAGGCCGAGGCCGGAAGGCCCGTCACCTTCACCGCCAGCACGGGCAGGACATAGGTGAGGGAAACCAGGATGACCGCCGCCACCATGGCCCGCGGGTAGGTGCGCTGCGGGCGTTCCACCTCGAGCGCGATGGTGGAGGCGTTGTCCCAGCCCATGTAGTTCCACAGCGCGATCAGCGTGCCACCCAGCAGCCCCACCGTCGAAGTCACGGGAGCGGCGTGGGCGTGGGTAAGGGCTCCCATTTTGAATGGGGCGAGGAGCACAATCAGCGCGAACGGTGCCGACAGCAGAAAAAACAACCAGAGCGAAGTGATGCCCACCACCCGGATGCCGGCGATGTTCAGCGCCGCGCATGCCACCACCACCCCGAGCGCCACCAGTTCGCCGCGGTGACCGTCCGCGAACCACGGCACCAGGCGGGTCAGGTAGGCCACGAAGAGCGTGGGGTAAATCGCCATATCAAAAATGCTCGCCACCAGCGAGAGCCACGCTTCCTGAAAGCCCCAGAAATTTCCCAGTCCGCGCCGCACCCAGGCGTAATACCCGCCCTCGGCCGGAAGCGCGCTCGCAAGTTCCCCGATCATAAAAGCCGTCGGCAGGCTCCAGAAAAGCGGCGTCAAGAGCAGAATTAAAATGGCGAGGCCGTAGCCGGCGCCGTGCACGATGTCCTCGGTGCCGTAGGTGCCGCCCGACACCATGAAAAACGTGGCGGCCACCAGCGGCCAGAGTGTCAGCCGGGCGATGCTTTTTCTTACTTTAGGCAGGGATTGGGATTGAAGCTGGGCAGGAAGCGACAGCGTGCTCAATTTTTAGTCTCTCACACCTCCGCAGCTGAGCGCGCTCTCCCCGCGATCCCGAGCGTACTCGCAATTCGAAGCATACAGGGTTCTGTGAGGCGCGCAAGAGAAAAATGAACCTCCGGCCCGCTCTGTCCTTTCCGCGGGAATCCCGGCCTCCCGGGAGCCGGTCGCCATTTTCCTGTTGACATGCCACAGGAGCGCGGGCATACTCCTGTGTGCAAGCCACAGGAGGACGGATGGCGAACGATAAGTCGGAGATCCTGCAAGGCACTCTCGATTTAATGGTGCTCAAAACCCTCGAGGCCATGGGGCCGCTGCACGGCTACGGCATCGCCCGCCGTATCGAGCAGATCAGCGAGGAAGTTCTTCGCGTTAACCAGGGCACGATTTATGCGTCGCTGGTGCGCCTGCTGCAAAGAGGCTGGATTTCGGCGGCCTGGGGCGCCTCCGATAACAACCGCAAAGCGAAGTTCTATTCCATCACCAAGAGCGGCCGGAAACAGCTCGCCGCCGAAGCCGAGAATTGGGAACGCATCGCCGGCGTGATGGGCCGGGTGCTGCAACTTGCGGAGCGGAGGTGAGGACGATGTTCGGCAGGTTGAGAGTTCTGGGTTCTCGAATTCGTGGCTTGGTGATGCGCCGGCGACTCGATGAAGACTTCCGTCAGGAGCTTCAATCCCACTTCGCGCTGCTGACCGAGGAGAACATCCGCCGGGGACTGCCGCTGGAAGAAGCCCGGCGCGCGGCTCGGGTGCGCCTGGGCGGCGTCACCCAACTGCGTGAGACCCAACGCGAAGCGTGGGGCCTACCGATGCTCGAAACCCTTTTCCAAGACATCCGCTACGCGCTCCGCATGCTGCGCAAGAACCCCGGCTTCACGGCCGTCGCCGCACTCACGCTGGCCCTGGGAATCGGAGCCAACACCATCATCTTCAGCACCGTGTACAACGTCCTCTTACGTTCCCTCCCATACCCGCAGTCTGACCGGTTGTTCGCTGTGTGGTCCCTGTGGGCGCCGCGCGGCTCCGAACCCATGCACGTGTCGGCTGCGGATTTCTACGACTGGCAAACGCAGTCTCGCGCCTTCGAATCGTTATCAGCCCACGCAAACTGGCCGATGAACCTGACAAACATCGACGAGCCCCGCCGTCTCGAAACGCAACTCGTCACGACGAACCTGTTCTCCACGCTCGGCGTCAACGCGCAAATCGGCCGCACCTTCGCGCCGGGGGAGGATCAGGAGGGGAGCGCCTCCGTGGTCGTGATCAGCCACCATCTGTGGCGGACACTCGGCGAATCGCCGCAAATCGTCGGGCGTGAGTTGACGCTCAACGGCTCGCCAGCGACCGTGATTGGAGTGATGCCCTCCGGCTTTACCTTCCCCTCGCCTGAGACGGACGCGTGGGTGCCGCTCTCGTTGAGCGCCCAGAATCGCTCGAACCGCGAGGGGAGGTGGCTCGCCGTCATTGGCCGGCTCGGGACGAACGTCACCCGGCAGGAGGCGACGACCGAAATGGGCCTCATCTCGCGCCGGCTGGCGACGGCCTACCCGGCGACCAACAGGGGATGGAGCGCGTCCCTTGTGCCGCTGCAGGAGGAACTGGTGGGGAAGACCCGTCCAATTCTGTTGACGCTGCAGGCCGGCGGCCTGCTGCTGCTTCTGATCACTTGCGCCAATCTCGCCAACCTGTTGCTCGCGAAGGCCGCCTCCCGGAGCCGCGAGATCGGCCTGCGAGCGGCTCTCGGAGCGGGCCGGATGCGGATTCTCCGGCAACTGATCGTGGAGAGCACGGTGCTGGCAGCGCTGGGTGGCGGCGCAGGGGTTGCGCTGGCGGCCCTGGGAATCGAGTTGGTGAGAGCGTTCGGCGACGGCCTCATCCCGCGTGCCGATGACATTCGCCTGAGCGCTCCGGTCGCCTTGTTCGCACTTGCGGCCACGTCCGTTACCGCTCTGATTTCCGGCTCGGCGCCGGCTCTGCAGGCCTCGCGCGCCAACCTCTGGGGACTCATCGCTTCCGGCGCCCGCGGCACGCCACGCGCCCTCGAGCGCAAACGCGGCCTGCTGGTGGCGATCGAGATCGCGCTGGCGTGCGTTCTGTTGGTGGGCACCGGTCTGCTGGGCAAGAGCCTGGCCCGGCTGCTCTCTACAGCTCCCGGATTGCGCACGGACCACGTGCTGACCATGCAGCTCACCCTACCGCATTCCAAGTATCCGACCAACGCAGCGCAGATCAGTTTCTTCCAGCAGATTCTGGAGCGCGCGCAGTCCCTGCCGGGCATCGCCGCCGCCGGCGAGATCAGCGATACGCCGCTTCGAGGCAATAACCCGACCTTCGAGTTTGTGGTGAAGGGCCTCATCCGCAGTCCATCCGAAGCCCCCATCCAGGCCGGACTTCGCCTGATCAGCGCGGGCTACCGGCAGGCCGCCGGCATTCCCCTGCGCCAGGGCCGCGACTTCACCACCGCAGATCGTGCCGGCAGCCCGCCGGTGGCGATTGTCAATGAAGCGATGGCTCGCCGCTACTGGCCCGGCTCCAATCCGGTGGGGCGAACGTTGTGCCTCAAAGACGATCAGCGCTGGATGGAGGTCGTTGGAGTGATCCCTGACGTCAAACACATGGGACTCAAAGCCGACGAAGGTCCTGTGGTCTACATCCCTTATGCGCAGAAGACGCAGGACTGGCTTGCCTGGACGACGCTGATCGTGCGAACGGCGGGCGAGCCGATGGATTCTGTGCCCGTCCTCCGCCGCGCGATCCGCGGCGTCGACAAAAATCAGCCCGTGGCTGAGATCGGGACGCTCGAGGAATGGCTCTCGCGCTCGACTTTGCTGCCCCGCTTCACGACTTGGGTCAGCGGCGCGGTGTCGGGCCTTGCATTACTCCTCGCAGTGGTTGGGGTCTACGGGTTGTTGGCCTATACGGTGGCGCAACGGACGCCTGAGTTCGGCATCCGGTCCACGCTCGGCGCTTCACCGCTGCAGCTCTGCGGGATGCTGTTGCGGCAGGCGATGCCGCGCGTGCTCGCGGGTGTTGGCGGCGGCTTGCTCGGCGCTTGGTGGCTGGCGCGAGGGCTCGAAAGCCTCCTCTTTGGTGTGCGCCCGCACGACCCTGCCACGTTTGCCACTGTCGCGGGTCTACTGGTGCTGGCTTCGCTCGCCGCAATCTTGGTCCCGGCCCGCCGTGTGATGAAGATTGACCCGCTGGCTGCCTTGCGGGTGGAGTGATGCGGCGTAGACAACGAATCTCAGGCGGTTGGGTTGGCATGCTGCAATACCCGGAGCGGAGGTAAGACCTATGTTCGGCGCGCTGAGGGTCCTGGGTTCCCGAATTCGTGGATTGTTTACGCGTCGCCGTCTCGATGAAGACTTCCGGCAGGAGCTTGCCGCCCACCTGTCACTGCTGACTGCGGAAAACATCCGCCGCGGACTGCCGCCCGAAGAGGCCCGCCGCGAGGCGCGCCTGCGCCTGGGCGGCGTTACCCAACTGCGTGAGAGCCAACGAGAGGCGTGGGGCCTGCCCTGGCTCGAAACCCTGGCCCAGGACGTTCGCTACGCGCTCCGCATGCTGGGCAGGAATCCCGGCTTCACCGCCGTCGCCGTGCTCGTGCTAGCCCTCGGAATCTGCGCCAGTGCGGCGATCTTCGCCTTTGTAGACAGCGCGCTCCTCAAGCCCTTGCCCTACCGTGACCCCGGCCGCATCGTGGACGTGAACGAGAGCGCCGCCGTCTTCCCGCGCAGCAACCTGTCGTATTTGGACTATGTCGATTGGAACAGGCTCAACCACGTCTTCAGCTCCCTGGACGTGTGGAACGGAACCGGTTACCTCCTGGAAAGCCCTGCCGGCTCGAAGCCGGTGTCGGGCACACGGGTGAGCGACGGCTTCTTTCGCACCCTCGGCGTTACTCCGGTGCTGGGGCGCGATTTCTACGCCGGCGAGGTTCGGCCTGGCGCGCCACCGACCGCCATTCTGAGCTACCCCGCCTGGCAGGAGTTCTTTGGCGGAAAGCCGGACGTGGTGGGTCGGACGGCCATACTCAGCGGCATTCCCTACACGATCGTGGGCGTGCTTCCGAACAGCTTCCAATTTGCTCTGCGTGGACGGTCGGATTTTTGGACCACGCTTCGTGGGACGGGCTCCTGCGAAAAGAGGCGAAGCTGCCACAACCTCTACGGCGTGGCGCGGCTCAAAGATGGCGTCTCCGTAAAGACGGCGCTGGCTGAGATGACGTCGATCGCCCAGCAGTTGGAGCGCCAGTATCCCGACTCCAACCGCGGGCAGGGTGCGAGCGTGCAGCCGCTCTCCGAAGTGGTGGTTGGACAGGTACGCCCCATCCTGCTGATGCTTCTCGCCGGTGCCGGCTTGCTGCTGTTGATTGCCTGCGTCAACGTCACGAGTCTGTTGTTGGCGCGCTCGGAGAGCCGCAAACGTGAGATCGCTGTCCGCGGGGCGCTCGGTGCGTCCTCCGCGAGGCTGCTGCGTCAATTTGCCACCGAGGGGCTGGTGCTGGCGTTCATCGCGAGTTCGTTGGGACTGGTGAGTTCCCGCTGGGTGATGCAACTCATCACCAGTCTGATTCCCGCCAACGTCCTGCCCTACGTGCCCTTCATGCAGGGGGTGGATTTGAGCTTTCGTACGGTGGCCTTCGCAGTTATGGTCTTGCTGCTGGTGGCAGCTCTATTTGCCCTCACACCTACGCTGCGACTGTCTTTACCGGAGCTGCGGGCCGGCCTGGCGGAGGGCAGCCGCGGTTCCGCCGGTACGGTATGGCGGCGCTTCGCCTCCAATCTGGTGGTAGTGGAGCTGGCCATCGCGATGGTGCTGCTGGTGGGCGCCGGGTTGCTCGGCAAGAGCCTCTATCGCCTCCTCCGCGTGGACGTGGGGTTCCAGCCCGATCATCTCGCCACCGTCGACGTGGCGCTCCCGCAATTGGGGTTCGAAAAACCGGAAGCCCAGGCTGCGGTGGGACGAGAGATCCTCCGTCGCGTCTCCGCCCTCCCCGGTGTGAAGTCGAGCGCCCTTGCGATGCAATTACCCGTGAGCTTCAACGGCAACACCGATTGGATCCGGATCGTGGGGCGGCCGTACCACGGCGAACACAACGAAGTGAACACGCGGGATATCAGCCCCGCCTACTTCACCACCCTCCAGGCCAAACTGCTCCGCGGCCGCTATTTTACCGATGCGGACGACTCCTCGAAGCCCAACGTGGCGATCATCAACCAGACGCTCGCCCGGAAGTACTTCCCCGGCGAGGACCCGGTTGGCCAAAGCATTGGCGACACCGACCTTACTCCCAAATCGATCAAGGAAATTGTGGGAGTGGTCGACGATGTCCGCGAAGGCTCGCTCGATTCGGACATCTGGCCCACCGAGTATCTTCCCTTCAACCAGGATCCGGACACCTACTTTTCCGTTGTCGCGCGGACGTCGCAGCCGCCGCAGTCGCTCCTTCCCACGCTCGACGCCGTCATCCACAAGATCGATCCCAACCTCGGCACGCTCGGCGAGGCCACCATGGCCGAACGCATCGACAACTCGCCTGAAGCCTATATGCACCGTTCCTCAGCGTGGCTGGTTGGTGGGTTCGCCGCGGTGGCGCTACTCCTCGGTGTAGTGGGGCTCTACGGCGTGATCGCTTACTCGGTGAGCCGCAGGACCCGCGAGATTGGAGTGCGCATGGCGCTCGGCGCCGAGCGCGGCGCCGTCTACGGGATGATCCTGAAAGAGGCAGGCCGGCTCGCGGCCCTGGGGCTTGGGATCGGTCTCGCGGCCTCGGTGGGCGCCGCGACGCTGATCACCAAGCTGCTGTTTGGCGTGCGCCCGTGGGACGCGCCCACGCTGGCGGCGGTCGCGGCCGTTCTCGGCATCTCAGCGTTGCTGGCGAGCTATATCCCCGCCCGGCGCGCGGCTCGCGTGGACCCGCTGGTGGCGCTGCGCCATGAATGATCGCGGCCTCCCACCCCTCGCCGGTGCACCCCGAGCGGGTCAATCCCCTCATTGCCCTCGCTCGCGGCCGCGGAGTGTGCTATCTTCCTCGAAACGTGGCGCCCAGGCGATGCCCGAATGGGGAAGCATAAAATGCGGTGGATACTCGCGACGCCCTTCCTGCTGGCTGTAGTCCTCACGGCCGCCCCTTCAACGTCTGCTCAAACCGCCAGCTCGACACGAGGAATGGAGGCCGTTGCCTCGCAGGCCACGACGGGGCCCGCCCAGTACGGTCCCTACTACGCACTGGTGATCGGTAACGACAGCTATCGCTACCTGCCCCAGCTCAAGACCGCCGTGAACGATGCCGATGCCGTGGCCGCGCTGCTGCACCGCCGCTACGGATTCGAGATTCAGGTTCTGAAGAACGCCACCCGCGAACAGATCCTGGGTGCGCTCAACGAGTACCGCCGGACGTTGCCCGACCAAGCCAATCTGCTGATTTATTACGCGGGTCACGGTAACTATGACAAGGAGACCGACAAGGCCTATTGGCTCCCGGTCGAGGCCAAGGCCGACAACAACACCGACTGGATCATCGCCGACGACATCACCAGCGACGCGCGCGCCATCCCGGCCCGGCACGTTCTCGTGATTTCCGACAGTTGCTACTCGGGCGGCCTCAACCGGGACGTCAACACCGACATTACGCCGCGCGAGCGCGGCCGCTATCTTCAGCGGATGCTGCAGGCCAGGTCCCGCAACCTGATGTCGAGCGGCGGGAACGAGCCGGTGGCCGACGGCGGCGCGCCGGGGCACTCCGTATTCGCCAGCGCCCTGCTCCTGGGGCTTGCTCAGATGGATGAGGACGCTTTTACCGCCACCGACCTCTTTAACCGCTTCGTTCAGCCCCGCGTGGCCGGACGCTCCGAGCAAGTGCCGCAATACAGCATGATCCGCAATTCCGGCCACGAGGACGGCGACTTCGTATTTAGCGCGCACCCGCATCCTGGCGGACGGAGCTTCGACATTGCGAACGCCGCAGCGCAGCAGGTGACCTATCCAGCGGCCGCAGCGCAGCAGGTGAGCAAACCGGCAGCCGCGCCGCGGCAGGAAGCGCAACAGAGCGAGGTGGATCAGAGCTACAACCTGACGAAACAAGCGTTCGACCAGGCGGTGGCCCTCGAGAATCAGAAGAAGTACGCCGAGGCGGCGGCGCTATTCCAGACGGCAGAGCACTCGGCCACAGGACACAACCTCACGGTTGTACTGACCCACGAGGCCTATTGCTACCTGCTGGCCAAAAACAACGATCAAGCCGCCTCAAGTTACCAGAGGTTGCTGGCCCTCAATCCCGATAACGCGGATGCACACAACGGCCTCGCATTTGCGTTTGCCGGCGCGGGGAAATTCCCTGAGGCGCTGGCGGAGTGTGAAAAATCGGTCCACATCGAGTCTGCCGGCCGCTCACCCTGCTACTACAACATCGGCGCCACGGCGTCCAATCAAGGCCTGATGGACGAGGCTGCGGCCGCCTTCAAGAAGGCCACCGAGCTCGACCCCAACAATGCCAATGCCTTCTTCCTAGAAGGGCAGTCGTTGATGGCCAAAGCCACCATGGGCCCGCCCCCCGACAACAAAATTATTCCTGTCCCGGGAACCGTTGAGGCGCTTGAGACCTACCTTCAGCTTGATCCTAGAGGGCAATATGCCGAGGGCGCACGCGCTATGTTGCAGATCCTGCAAAGCGGCGTGCAAACCGGGTTCAGAGCGCCCAAGAAGAAAAAGTAGGGCAAGAGCCGGCCGGGATCTCCGGGAGCGGTCACCGCCGAGTCAGACGGCTCTGTCGGCAAAGCCGTGGAGGCGATTAGGGGAGCACAGGTCTGCTGGCAAGGCGTAAGGTATTAGGGCTCTTGTATCCTTCGCGGACCAGGGGATGGGTTGCACGACGGCGCTCGCGGCCGGACCTTTACGGATGAGCCCCGTTACGTCGGACGAGTTTATCCACAACGTCGATCAATGCGTTCAGGCGCTCGCCGGTCTGGGCCTGCGACTCGCCGAGCCGGTCAACACGCTCGGTGAGCTGGTCCATTCGCTCAACCAGCCGGAGTTCAGCCGGGGCCAGGCGGCCCACCAAGTCCGTAACCTGCGCCAAGCGCTCGTCGTGCTGTCCCGCTACTGCCTCCAAGCGGGCCAGCCGCTCGTCGTGCCCGGCGGCCGCCGCCTCGAGGCGCGCCTGCGTATCGAGGATGAATTGCATGGTCTTTTCGACGTCCATGAGCGCAATTATAACCCGACTTTTGGCAGCCCTCACGAGTGCCGAGAGGTCGAGCCGCAATCGCGCGGCGGTTAGCCCGCAACGCTACGCGGGCAGGCCGTCTCGTCCCGCCGGCGCCCGCCGAGACGCCGCCCGTCTCCGTGGCACCGGGAGCCGACTTTTGGGTGGCATGATGCGGGGCTAATTTTCGCTTGACAGCGGCGTAGTATTGGTGATAAGGTTAATGTTTCAATGTGGACCAGCCCAGGACACCCACCTCGACCCAGGCACCGAGCCGCAGCGGCAAGCGAGTTCTTCGTAGTGCCCCAGGAGGCTCCGGGAGGGGTTTGGGCCGGAAGTTGGCGCGAAAACGAATTGGACGCGGCATCTCTATTGTTTCCAACAAGATGCGTCAATTTTAGGAAAACGAATTATCGGGGTCAAGCGATTGAAAAAAAAGGGCTTAAGCTGGGATGTGCGGGTTTCATTCGTTCGCGGCTCCAGTTTTACGCAAAACGAATTGGACTGCGTATGTGTTTTGATTTGAATAAGATACGCAGATTTTCGCAAAACAAATTACAGGGGTTAAGCAACTGATGGGTAAAGGTTTAGGGTGGGATGTGCCGTTTTCATTCGTTCGCGCGCACGCTACGCTGATTCAAAAGCACTTAGAAACAGTGAACGCGCGGACAGGAGCGGGCCGTCTCATCCAGGTTCATCGTGGCTCGCTCCGGTTGATTGGGTGCGCCGTGGGCGGTTCAAAGGGCAGGGATAGTCACGGATTCCCACTGGGGCCTTGCCATGGGGTTTATAATGCGGAAGTGTTTGAGCCACAGGAAATGAGCGGCGCTTGCCGATGGAATACAGTGAGGACGCGTAATGCCTGAAGAGCGTTTGGATCGCGGCAAGGCGATTGAGCTCGCCCTGACCCAGATCGAGAAACAGTTCGGCAAGGGGTCGATCATGCGGCTCGGCACCAAGGACGCCCTGGTGCCGGTGGACGTGATCCCCACCGGGTCGCTCTCTTTCGACGCCGCTCTGGGCGTGGGCGGCATGCCGCGGGGCAGGGTGCTCGAGATTTTCGGGCCCGAATCGAGCGGTAAGACCACCCTGGCCCTCCACGTGGTGGCCGAGGCCCAGAAACGGGGCGGCATGGCGGCCTTCATCGACGCCGAGCACGCTCTGGACGCCGGTTACGCCAAGAAGCTGGGCGTGGACGTGGACAACCTGCTGGTCTCCCAGCCGGACTACGGCGAGCAGGCGCTCGAGATCGCCGAAGCCCTGGTGCGCTCCAACTCCATCGACGTGCTGGTGGTGGACTCGGTGGCCGCACTCGTCCCCAAGGCCGAGCTCGACGGTGAGATGGGCGACTCGCTCCCCGGCCTGCAAGCGCGCCTGATGTCGCAGGCGCTGCGCAAGCTCACGGCCTACGTTGCCAAGTCGAAAACGTCCCTGATTTTCATCAATCAAATCCGGGAGAAAATCGGGGTGATGTTCGGGAACCCCGAAACCACCACCGGCGGCCGGGCGCTGAAGTTTTACTCCTCGGTACGGGTGGACGTGCGCCGCATCGCGTCCATCAAGGACGGCGACCGGGTGGTGGGCAACCGGACCAAAGTGAAAATCGTTAAGAATAAGATGGCCGCTCCCTTTCGGGAGGCGGAATTTGATATTCTGTACGGCGAAGGCATTTCGAAGGAAGGCGACGTTATTGACCTGGCGGTGGTGCTGAATCTGGTCGAGAAGAGCGGCGCCTGGTTTTCCTTCGGCGGCGAGCGCATCGGGCAGGGCCGGGAAAACGCCCGGCAGTTTTTGCGCGATAATCCCGACGCCTTCGGCAAGCTCGAGGGGGAAGTTCGCAAGGCTTTGCACCTCCCGCTTCCGGCCGAACCTCCGGTTGAGGCGGCGGCTGCGGCGGGACGCGGAAAGAAATAGGATCGGCTCGAAGCTCGCGCCGGCGGCCCGGAGGGGGCGTTTGAACGGCGCGTCTCCGATTGCTCGCGATCGCACACTCTTGACTCGGTCTGCCGGCGCAGGCGCCAGAGCCGGAAAGGCCGACGCGGAATCATGACCCAGGGGGACCAGGCGCCTTGAAAAATACTATCCTCGGTTTTGCTCTTGCCGCGAGCTTGCTGCTCGCCGGCTTGAGCGCGCCCTCCGCAGCGGCGGCGTACCCCGCCGGCCCGCCCACCAAGCGTGCCCGGCGGAGTCTCGCCAGCACCACCTCCACCACCAAGCGGCTCCCACAGTTACACCGCAAAATACCCAAAACGCGGCGCTCGCTCGCGGCCCGGCTCCGGCATCGGAGGCCGAGCGGTTGGGGCTGGCTGGGCGATTCCTCGGTCGGCGACGACGGAGCCGGCGACGACCCGGTGGTCCGCCAGGTGGCCCTGGACGCGCTCGGCAAACTCAACGGCAGCGTCGTGGTGCTGGACCCGAACACGGGCCGCATTCTGTCGATCGTGAATCAGAAGGTGGCGCTGCAGGAGGCCTTCACACCCTGCTCCACGTTCAAGCCCGTGGTGGCCGCGGGCGCCCTCAAGGAAGGAATCATCACGCCGGAGACCCGCCTGCGCGCCGAGGGGCGGTTCGCGTACTACTACGGCACCTCGCGCATCAACATGACCCAGGCCCTGGCCGAGTCGAGCAACGAGTTTTTCGCGAAACTGGGCCAGATGCTCGGGTTTGACCGGGTCACGCGATACGCCCGCGAGTTCGGCCTGGGCGAGCGCGCCGGTCTGGACATCCCAGGCGAATCTCCGGGAGTGTTTCCTGCCGAGCCGCCCCGCGAAGGCGGAGTGGGCCTGCTGACGAGCTTCGGACAGAATATCGAAATGACGCCTCTGCAATTGGCTGCCATCGCGGCCGCCATCTCAAACGGCGGCACGCTGTTTTACCTGCAGTATCCGCGCAGCCCTGAGGAGTTGGCCGATTTTGAGCCCCGCGTGCGCCGCCACCTGGACGGCCTGGCGCCCTACCTGCCCGAGGTAAAGCAGGGGATGGCGGCCTCGGTGCTCTACGGCACCAGCAAGCTGGCCTTCAGCCCGGACGAGCAGATTTCCGGCAAGACAGGAACGTGCAGCGAAAACGGTACTCACCTGCGCTGGTTTGCTTCCTTTTCGAGCGACCAGAAGCCCAATCGGGTGATCGTGGTTCTGCTGCGCGGGCAGGGGTCGACCTACGGTCCCCACGCGCCCGAGATCGCGGGCAAGATTTACCGGGATCTGCTCGAGAAAGAGCGGTCGGGCACCCAGGCCCGCGCGCTGTTTCCGCCGGCTCCGAGCCTAGGTAAGTAGCCTCTCACGGCTTTTCTCCGGTCGGCACGGAAAAGTCGTAGAGAAAGCCCGGCAGGTCGCGGCCGCGGAAGAGGTAGAGGCCGTATTCGCCGGGACCGAGGTCGTCGGCCGGCTCCAGCCGAAACACTCCGCTCTCCACCCGCTGGGCATTGAACAGCACCTGAGCGCGCAGCGGGATGCCCGCGCTCGCGTTCCACCCCGGTTCCGAGCTGATGGTGAACTCGCGCCGCTTGCTGCGCGAGCGCAGTTTCACCAGCACCAGGTCGCCCGCGCCGGTGGATTCCTGGCCGGCGGGCGTGCGATAGAAGAACACCGGAGTTGAGGTGACCTGCCGGGCGGCGTGCGCTCCGAGGATCTCCGCGCTCACCGGATTGCCGCCGGCGAGGGGAATTTTGCCGCTGAAGGGAACCTTGCGATGCGAGCGCTCCACCGTGACGGCGCGGCCTTCGATGCGCACCAGGCCCTGCGGCGTCAGGTAGTAGAGTCCGGAATCCCGCGGCACTTGAATGGAGCCCGCGGACGATGCAGCCAGCAACAAGGCCAGGCAGAAAGGCATACCCGAACACCGGAGCCGATTCTAGCGGAGAGCGACTGCCAGCGCCAGCGCCCCGGCGAGCGACGTTCCCGCGAAGTTCACGGCGCCGTTGGTGAGCAGGCCCTGGCGCTCGAGGGTGGCGCCCAGCAGGCTGTCAAACAGGTTGCCGGCCGCCGCCGCGCCGAAGGCCAGCGCCGCACCTCCCGGGCTCGCCAGGCCAAGGACGAACGCGAGCGCGGCCACCAGCGCCGAAGCCGCGAGTCCGGCCGCGCTTCCGGCCGCCGAGAGGGCGCCGTCTTCTCCGGCGGCGACACGCCGCAGGGTGGTGATCAGGTACGCGTGAGGCGAGAGCCATTGCCCGATCTCGCTCGACACCGTGTCGCCGGCGGCTTCGGCGAACGCGGCCACGAAGGCGAGGAGGAAGGCGCGCTCGTGGTGCGTGGTGATCGCCAGAGCTGCAAAGAATGCGCCCGGCGCTACGTTGGCCAGGGCTTCGCGCCAGCTTCGGGCTCCGCCGCTCCGCTCCGCCACGCCGCGCTCCGCCTTGCGCGCGTAGCCCAGGCGCGTGGCCGCGGAGCCCAGCAGAAAGAAACAAAAGAGCACTAGAAAACTCTTCCAGCCCCAGGCGAGGTAGACGAGCACGCCGAGCGCAAAGCCCAGGGCAGCGCCTGAGCGGCTCGCCGCCTTGAGCCCGAGGGCCATCAGCGCGAACGCCAGATTCACCGCCAGCGCCAGAAGCAGGCGGCGAGGGAGGAAGGGAAAGTTGCTGTCGAAGGCGGAACGCTCCACGAGCCCCGCGCAGTAAAGGAATCCGCCGCAAACGAGCGGCACGGTAAGGTTGTCGTCGAGGCCGATGGGCGCGCTTTCCACCGCCGCGCCCAGCAGGGCTGCGAGCGCGGAAATGAGCAGCGTCCTATCGGCGGGCAGGGTGGGGTTCAACCAACGCGTGAGGGTGTAGGCGCCTGCGCCGCCCGCCAGCACGAACGCCAGTGAGCCGGCCCAGGTCTTGCGCTGGTTCCAGGGCAGCCGCCGCTCGCCGAGCGTGCGGCCCGCCAGAGCGGCGGCCGGGTCTCCGAGGGCCATCAGCGCCCACGCCGCCGCCACGATGTCGAGGTGACGACGGTAACTCAGGATGAGGAGCAGTACCGAAACCGGGTAAAGGATGAGCCCGGCCGTCCCGCCGTGCTCACGCGCTGCCGCCGCCGTAGAGTCTTGCGCGAGGAAGTCAGTGCTTCGGTCGACGTCCAGCTGCGGCAGGATGAACAGATTGAAGAGCAGCGCCAAGAGGGCCGCACCGGCAGTGTCGAGCCAGGTGAGTGACGGCAGGAGAAAGGCCAGGGCGAGGGTCGACACCTGGACGATCCGGCCCAAGGGGAAGAGGGGCGCACGCGCGGCCGGCGGAGCGGAGCTGGTAACAGAGGTCATAGGGCCACGAACGATGCGAGAGGCCGCTGGCTCGCGCCTGGCGAGCCGATCGGGCGGTTGGCCCATCCAATAGACTGCGCGCCTCTCGCGCCGGGCAGCCGGCAGGGAAGGCGCCCGACGGTGCGCGTTGAAAGTTCGCACCCAAACGGCTAAAATAGCAGATTGCAGTTTCGCGAAGGAGATCCATGAAAAAGGACATCCACCCCGCCTACCACGAAGTGAATGTGGTGTGTGCGTGTGGGAGCACATTCAAGACGCGGTCGACTTACAAGGGCGATTTGCTGCACCTTGAAATCTGTTCGAGCTGCCACCCGTTTTTCACCGGCAAGCAAAAGCTGGTGGACAGCGCCGGCCGCGTGGAGCGCTTCCAGAGGAAGTACTCCCGGGTGCCCAAGGCCGAGCCCGGCGAGGCCAAACCCTCCGCTCCCGGCGCTTGAGGCGCGGCCCCCGTGTGCACCCGCCCATCCGGAATCCGCCGGGCGGAGCGCAAGAGTCGTGTTGCACGCCTTCATTCTCACACCATCGGGACGTGAGCTTGGCCAACGAGCAGCCGTCTGATCCCTACGTCACGCAGCCGAAAGTCTATCTCCTCGGCCGCCAGAGCGTGGTGGAGGAGGAACTCGCCCGCTTCCTGAGCGACGAGGGCCTTCTGTTCACCACCGACACGCGCGACGCCGCCGAGGTGCTGGCCGAGGTTGCCGGCCGCACGTGTTACATGTCCTTCGGCAAGGGCCGGAAGTCCAACCAGGAGTATGTCGAGAACATCCTTGCCTCCAAGCACGGCAGCGTGCTTGAGCACGCCGTCTGGAACCTGTTGATCACGGGCGTGAGCCGCGCGCTGACGCACGAGCTCGTACGTCACCGCGCCGGCTTCGGATACTCGCAGCTCTCGCAGCGCTACGTGGACGAAAGCGAGGCGCGCTACGTGGTGCCGCCGCTTTACCAGCAGGACGGCGCGCTGCGCGCCCAGTGGCAGGCGAGTATCGAGACCCTCCGCCAGGCTTACGTTGAACTGGCTGAGGCCACCGTCAAGTATGTGCAGCGGCAGCAGCCCGAAATGGCGCCTCGCGACCGGCGCAAATGGGCGCGGCAGGCAGCGCGCTCCATTCTGCCCAACGCCTGCGAAACCAAGATCTTCGTCACCGGCAATTCACGCGCCTGGCGGCACTTTCTTGAGCTGCGCGGTAGTCCCCACGCCGACACCGAAATTCGCCTGCTGGCCGTCGAGGTGGCGCGCGTACTGAAGAAAGAAGGCCCGAATATTTTCCACGACGTTGAGATCATCGAGGAGCCCGACGGCATGCCCTCTGTCCGCGTGCAGCACTCCAAGGTTTAGTCGGTCCGCCGCCCTCAGTGCAAAGAATTCCACTTCGTCGTCGCAGCGATCTGAGCGAAACAGGAGTGGCTGGCGAAGGTTCTCAAGATCCCCGCGCAGGCAATGGGGCCGATTGCGCCAGCGCGATTCGAAGGATGGCTGACGCGTTTCAGAACGGCTCTCCCCCCTCAGCGGGAGACGCGCGCCAAGAGCTTCTCAATTCCCCCGGCGAAGATTTCCGGAGGCGGCAGCAGGCTCAGCACCACGTAGCCGCTGGTCGCGAAGCCGTAAAAGTGGCCGGGATGCACAACGACGCCGTCGTCGCGCGCGAGCCCGACGGCAAAGAAGTCATCATCGAGTGGGGTGCCGCCCTCCGGAGCCAGTTGCACCACGGCGTACCAGCCGCCTTCAATTTGCAGACGCCGAGCCCGCCCGCCGCAGGAGATGAGCCGCCGATCGAGTTCGGCGAGGTTGCGTTGCAGGCGGTCGACGATCTGGGGCTGAATGGCGCGTCGCGTCTCTATCAGCTCTGGGAGAGCCGCGGCCACCGGCGCGCTAACCGACAAGTAGGTGTCGGCGACGATCTCAAGGCGATCGATCGCGGCACGACGCTCCGCCGCCGGACCGCTGACGACGATCCAGGCGAGCTTCATCTGGGGCAGCGCGGACACTTTGGAAAGGCCGCTGAGGGTGAAAGTCAGAGAGGCGTCGAGGCCGGCGTGGGTAGGCGCGCGATCGGCGCTCGCCGCCTCGGCTCCGAAAGCGTAATCCGAGAAGACCTCGTCGGCGATCAGCGCCAGGTGGTGGCAGCGGCAAAGCTCAAACAGCGCTCGCCTCTCATCCGCGCGCACATATGATCCGGTGGGATTGTTCGGGTGCACTACAACGAGGGCGCGAGCGGGGTGAGACGTGCGCTCGCCGCGGCCGAGCTGCACGGCCAGCTCATCGAGATCGATCCGCCACCCAGAGTCGTACACCAGCGGGTAAGGGACAATCTCCAGGTCGCTCAGGCCGGCAAGAAAATCGAAGAGCGGGTAGCTCGGCTGCGGCACCAGCACGGCGTCGCGGGAGTCGGCGAGCAGCCGGAAGAGGTGGGAATAAGCGTCGCTGGTGCTCGCCGTCAGGAAGATCTGCCCGGGCTCCACGTGGACGCCACGCTCGGCGTAATAGGCGGAGACCGCGCGGCGGGCGACGACTGGCCCCTGCGGCTCCGGCTCGTAGAGCAAAGCCGCCGGCTGGGCGAGCGCCCGGAGGATGGCGCCGGAGTCGTACCTGAAGCCGCAGCGCGTGGGGTTGGACTCCGTCAGATCGACGATGGCAAGCCCGCGCTCGCGGCGGCGCGCGATCTCACGGGTGAGAGCGTTCGGTTCGAGCGGCCATTCCGTGCGGCGGGCAAACATAAGGCTCGGAGCGCAAAAAGGACCAGGCCCTGATTCACCGGGTTCCTGACGGCTTGGGTGACGCGGGGGCCTGCGGTGAGGACGAAGGCTCGATCACTTGAGTGAGTTTAGCGCTGTAGTATTGAAAGAAGGTTCCGCCGGGCGGCGCGACCTCCACGGTCTCGCTGTAGTACCCCGGTGCGAGGCGCGAGATGATCCGCCGAAAGAGCCACCCGGCCGGGGGATTCGCACCGCCCTCGGGATCGAAGCGGACCTGGCTCTCGGTGACGCTGACGTGGTACTGCGTCATAAAGCCGGTGCTCGAGAAAGATCGCAGCGTAAATCCCGGTCCGGAGGGGTCAGAACTCAAAAAACCCATCCAGGTTTCGTGCACGGCGGGGGCGCTACTGCCCGCGGGCAACGCGATTTCCTCCCGAACCAGGACGTACCGCTGCTCCAGTGCATAAGAGAGAGTCAGGTGAACGTTCCCTGGGGCGTTTTTTGCCCGGCCGAGCTCGGTGGCGGGGCCAGCCCAATCGCCCACCAGCCAGCTCAAGGCACTGAAGTCAGGCTTGGGAGGCAGAGGGATGGTGTAGGTCGCCGGCAGCTTGTCGTTTCCTGCTACGCCTGCCGCAGGCAGGTTTGGGGGAAGCAGCAGGGCCGTGGCCAGAATCCAGGATAGCCGTCGCAGCAGCATTCGGAGTCCTACGCGGGCGCGCAAACACCCACTTCGGCATTATAGTCAAAGTGGGGCGGCACGTCGCTGGGCGGGTTGCGCGATCAGCTCGCGCCGCCGAGCTGCGGCCTTGAGATTTGTCAAGCGCCGGGAGCTGTGTTAATAGTACGGTTAACTGTGCAGGCCGGGGCTTTTTATCTCAGCCGGTGCTCCGCGCCAGTGTTTCGCACCGCATGGAGAGGAAAGAAGGGCGCCGGTGAGCTTCGTCAACTATACCTCGCGCGAGATCAATTGCAAGATCGTTTACTATGGCCCCGGCCAGAGCGGCAAGACGACAAATCTAAAGTGGATCTTCGAGCAGGCCGAGGGCACGGCCGGGGGCAAGATGATCTGCCTCGCCACCGAATCTGACCGTACGCTGTTCTTCGATTTTCTGCCGCTGGAGCTCGGCGAAATCCGCGGTTTCAAAGTGCGCTTTCATCTCTATACCGTCCCGGGCCAGGTGATCTACGACGCCAGCCGCAACCTGATCCTGCGCGGCGTGGATGGCGTGGTGCTGGTGGCGGACTCGCGAGAGGAACGGACCGACGCCAACCTGGAGACGCTGGAAGGCCTGCTGGAGCACCTCAAGGCCCAGCGCCAGAACTTCCTCACTTTGCCCTACGTACTGCAACTGAACAAGCGGGATCTGGCAACCGCCCTTCCCGTCGATGAGCTTCGCCGGCTGCTGGTGCGCAAGGATGAGGCGGTGATCGAGGCGGTGGCCTCGCAGGGAGTGGGCGTGTTCGAGACGCTGCGCGAAATTGGCCGCCGGGTGCTTGCCGAGATTCGCAAAGGCTGAGCGAGCCGCGCGAGGCGAGAGCGTATCGCCGGGTGCCACCAGCCCACAACGGGCGCAGGCAAGTGCCGATGAGAATACTGCTGGTCGAGGACGAGCGAAGGGTGGCGAGCTTCGTGGCCCGTGCGCTGCGCGAGCAGGCCTACGCCGTGGACGTGGCCGAAGACGGCGGGCAAGCCCTGGCACTAGCCTGCGGGGCGGTCTACGACGTTGTCGTGCTCGATCTGCGCCTCCCTGACCTCGACGGCATCGAGGTCTGCCGTGATCTGCGCCGCCGCGGCATCAACTCGCCGATCCTCATGCTTACGGCGCGCGGTCTGGTGGAACATCGGGTGGAAGGACTCGACGCCGGCGCCGATGATTACCTCACTAAGCCCTTCGTCCTGGCCGAATTCCTGGCACGAGTGCGGGCCCTGGTGCGCCGCGGTTTCCAGAAGAGCGCCGACACCCTGCGCTCCGCCGACCTCGAATTGGACCGGCACCGGCGGCGGGTGCAGCGGGGAGGGGCCGTGATTCCGCTTACCTCGAAAGAATTCGCCCTGCTCGAGCTGCTTCTGCTGCGCGCGCCGGAAACAGTTCCCCGCAGCGAAATTGTCGAGCACATCTGGGACGTCCACTTCGACAGCGGCACCAACCTTGTGGAGGTTTACATCAACCGCCTGCGCCACAAGATTGACCAGGACCGCCCGTCCAAACTGATTCACACGGTGCGTGGAGTGGGCTACCGTCTGGGCGGGGAACCATGAAGCGCTCGCATTCGCTCCGCTCGCGGATGATGCTGCTGTTTTCGGCCGTGGTCGGTTTCCTGCTCGCGGCCTCCTGCCTTGGATTTTACACCCTCTTGGCCCACGAGGTGCGCGCTCAACTGGACCGCCAGATTCTGGAGACAGCCGGTCCGGTGGCGGCCGACCTCGCCTCCGATCCCACCGAGCAGGATGTGGATGATCTGAATATCCCGCACCAGTATTTCGAAGTGCTCGACAGCGGCGGCCGCGCGCTGCGACGCTCGAAGAATCTGCCCAATGGGCCTCTGGACCTGGGGCCGGGGCCGGTGAACCCGAGCGTCACGGAGTACCGCACACTGAAACACACCGGGCTTGGACGGCTCCGCGTCGTACTGCTTCCTTTCCAGCGGGGCGGCGGCATTCAACTCCTTGTCTTGGCAATACCCAGCCGACACGCCGATCAGGTGCTGGAGGCCTTTCGCGGAACCGTTCTCGTTCTACTGCCTCTGAGCCTGATCCTGACCGCCGCGCTTTCCGCCTGGTATGTGGGGAAAAGCCTGCGCCCGCTCGCCGAACTGACGGAGCGCGCCGCCGAAATGGCTGGGCGGGTCACCTTCAGCAGCGGAGGAGGTGGCAAAGCGCTCTGGTCGCCGCTCCCGGTGACCATGCCGGCGGACGAGATCGGCCGCCTCGCCGAGACATTCAATCGGCTGGCCGAGCGCGTGGAGGCCGCGCTGGCGCAACTCCGCCGTTTTGTTTCCGATGCTTCTCACGAACTGCGTACGCCGCTCGCCATCCTGCATGGCGAGACGGAACTGGCGCTTTCCGAGCTCCGAAGTCCGGAGGCGTATCAGCAGACTCTTCGCCTGCTCGAAGATGAACTCGCCCACCTCAGCCGCATGGTCGAGGGGCTCTTTACGCTCTCCATGGCAGACGCCGGACAGCTTCGGCTGGCGCGCGACCCCCTGTATCTCGACGAAGTGCTCGACGAGAGCTGCGCTTTGATGACGACCGGTGCGCAGGCCAAGGACATCACGCTCCAGCGCCAACTCGTCCGCGACGTGGCCTACTCGGGGGACGAAGTTTTCCTGCGCCAGCTCTTCCGGATCTTTCTGGACAACGCCATCAAGTATTCGCCTCCGGGCACTCGCGTGACCGTGCGCCTGGCGAAGCTGGACGGCCGGCTGCGCGTGAGTTTCGAGGACGAAGGCGCCGGCATCGCTGCCGAGCACCTGCCGCAGATCTTCAAGCGCTTTTACCGCCCGCCGCGAGCCGGAGGCGCCGAGCCCCACAGCGGCGGGCTGGGCCTTGCCATCGCGGAAGCTATAGCCCAGGCGCAGGGGGCGCTCATCGAATGCCGCAGCACACAGGGCAAGGGCTCCACATTTACTGTGACTTTTCCGAACGAGAACGGCGAGCGCTGACGGCGGCCTCCGAGAAACGCGGCGCGAAAGTAAGTGGGGCGGGGAAACGGATACCACCGGCTGGCCGTCCCGAGCGAACGGGAGGCCGGGGGATGATTGGCTGGGCCGGTGGCGAGTGACTCAGCTCGGCAGGGCCAGGCGCAGGTTGGACTTGCTCAAGGCCTTCACCAACTGCGCTTCGACCTCGCCCTTGCTCCAACTGCGGGCAATTGAAATCTCGTCCACCAGGAGCACCCAAGCGCGGTCGAACATGCGTTTCTCACGGAACGAGAGCGGCTTGGCCTGGCTCAAGACGAGTAGAGTCTTGAAGACCTCCGCCACTTCCAGCAGTGAGCCGCTCCGCATCTTCTCGGAATTCTCCTTGAAGCGGTCTTTCCAATCATGCGGAGCCTTCATGCTGCCCGTGTTTAGGTAATCAAAGACGGTCGTGATTTCCCTCAGCTTCGCCACCCGGCGCAGACCCAGAGTGGCAACGTTGGTGGTAGGGACCATCACGCGCAAGCCGTTGGAATTGAGCTTGAGCATGTAAAACAGCTCAGGCTGTCCGGTTAAATTGCGGTGGGAGATTTGCTCGACCGTGCCGACGCCCTGGTTGGGATAGACAACCTTATCGCCGACCTCAAAATTCATAACCCCCCCCGGCTAGCAGTTTCCGTGCTATCCACTTAGACTACGCTGGCAGCTGGTTCGCGTCAAGGCCTCGATTGCACCTGCCCGCCCCCAGTTTTGCGACGCTCAAGGCGGGAGGGCGGGGGCAGGGTGACGCCCCGGCCGCGGGTCTTTCCTGAGAGGATTCTCCCAAGTGTCGGCGAGCGCGCCGCTGGGCCGGCCAGCGGCACCACGAATTGAACGCCGGCCAGTTGCGCTGCCTCCGCCAAGAACTGCGGCGCCAGGCGTCTCGCTGTGAGGAGGCCCGAAAATGTGCTTCTACATCGAGCGCAACCAGCAGCGCATGCGCTATCCCGAAATTCACGCCCAAGGTCTGTGCACGTCTTCGGGGGTGGTGGAGACCCTCGCAAGGTGACTGTCGGGACCGGGCTCAAGCGTGCCGACATGCACTGAAGCCTGCGCGGCGCCAATGCCATCATCGCCTTACGCTGCCGACGCCTGAGTGGTCGCTTCGGGGACTGCTGGGAACGCCGCGCCCAGCCGAGGGCCGT
>Ga0335081_10004303_pt1 | contig 22447 bp, 18 predicted proteins | sample Lox_Sample_35_FD_206713 | JGI IMG/M metagenome (GOLD analysis project Ga0335081, IMG submission 206713) | Soil microbial communities from Loxahatchee National Wildlife Refuge, Florida, United States - Lox_Sample_3.5 | ecosystem: Environmental > Terrestrial > Soil > Wetlands | place: USA... | reverse complement strand
ACAGAGCAAATGACAATTCCGCGGCGAGCATTTCTGCGGTTGACGGCGACCGCGGCGGCGATCCCGGCGGCTTCGCGTCTTGCATTCGCCGATACCTATCCGTCGCGGCCGATCCGGCTGATCGTCGGCTTCACTGCCGGCGCGGCGTCCGACGTGATCGCGCGCATCTTCGCCCGCGAGGCGGGTCCGCTCATCGGCCAGCAGATGATCGTCGAGAACAGGCCGGGCGCAGGCTCCAGCATCGCCGCGCATTACGTCGCGCGCGCGCCGAAGGACGGCTACACGCTGTTTCTGCCGCCGCTGTCGTCGCTCACCAACGAGATCATCAATCCGACCTCGCCCCCGCTCGACATGAGCAAGGACTTCGCGCCAATAGCGCAACTCGCCGAAGGCCCGTTCTTTCTGACGGTCAATCCGGCGCTCGGCGTGAAGAGCGTCGCCGAGCTTGTCGAGCTCGCCAAGGCGAAGCCCGGCGTGCTGACCTTCGGCTCGGTCGGCGCCGGCAGCCTGCCGCACCTGTGCGGCGTGCTGTTCGAGCAGAAGGCCGGCATCAAGCTGGTGCATGTGCCGTATCCCGGCAGCCCGGAGTCGGTCACCGATCTGATCGCCGGCCGCATCACGCTGTCGTTCATCGTCGGCTCATCGATCATCGGCCAGATCAGGGCGGGCAAGCTTGCCGTGCTGGCGACCACGGGTGCAAGGCGCTCGAACCTGTTGCCCGACGCGCCGACCATGACGGAAGCTGGTATTCCCGGCTTCGACTTTAATCTCTGGCTCGGCGTAGTGGCGCCGGCCGGCACGCCGCAGCCGATCGTCGCCACGCTCGCCAATGCGGCGCACAAGGCGATGCAATCGCCTGCTGCGGTCGATGCACTGCACAAGCAGGGCTACGAGCCGCTCGATGTCGGGCCAGACGAGTTCGCGGCGCACATCCGCACCGATATCGCCCGCTGGACCGCAGTGGCGCGCGCTGCGGGAATGAAAAGCTAGCGGCGGCCGCGCAGCGGCCAAGGAGTGCTGAAGTCAGCGCGCAGTAACGCTTGCATGCGTTTCGCGCTTCGCTGACCGCTTGTACGTTTTTGGGAATGGCTTGCAAAAAAACGGTGCACCAAGTCGCGCGCCAGCATGCCCAGCAAAAAGCATTTGCCAACTGCTAGAACTGAATAAATAACAGGCTATGCGCACCCAGGTCGCCATCATCGGAGCCGGACCGGCCGGCCTCCTGCTGTCTCACATTCTTCACCGCAACGGCATCGAGTCGATCGTGCTGGAACGGCAGACCCGTGCCCACGTGCTGGAGCGGATCCGTGCCGGCGTGCTCGAAGCCGGTACTATCGCACTCCTGCGCGAGGTCGGGCTCGCCGAGCGGATGGACCGCGAGGGGCATCTGCACGACGGCTCCTGGATCGCCTGGGAAAACCGCCCGCGCTTTCTGATCGACACCAAAAAATATACCGGCAAGCCGATGATGGCCTACGGACAGACCGCCATTACCGAAGATTTGTTTGCCGCCCGCGATGCCGCCGGTGGCGTCATCGTCGACGAGGCCGCCGATGTGCAACTGCACGATCTGAAGTCGGCGCGGCCCTACGTTACCTACGAGAAGAACGGCGCGCGGGTCCGCATCGACTGCGACTATATCGCCGGCTGCGACGGCTATCATGGCGTCAGCCGGGTCTCGATTCCCGCGGATGTGCTCAAGACCTACGAGAAGGGCTATCCGTTCGGCTGGCTCGGCATCATGTCGGAGACACCGCCCTATCCCGATATCTGCTACTGCTATCACAGCCGCGGCTTCGCGCTCGCCTCGCAGCGCAGCCCGATGCTCAGCCGCTACTACGTCCAGTGCGATCTCGACGACAAGATCGAGGATTGGCCGGACGACCGCTTCTGGGCGGAGTTCAAGGCGCGCTGTCCCAAGGACATGGCCGACAGCATCGTCACCGGCCCGTCGATCGAAAAATCGATCGCACCGCTGCGCAGCTTCGTCGCCGAGCCGATGCGTTACGGCAAGTTGTTTCTTGCCGGTGACGCCGCCCACATTGTGCCACCAACGGGAGCGAAGGGGCTTAATCTCGCGGTTTCGGACGTTTATTATCTGTCGCGCGCGCTGATCGAAGCCTATCGCAAGGGCAACGAAGCGTATCTCGATTCGTATTCCGAAACGGCGCTGCGCCGGGTGTGGGGCGCTGCGCGCATGTCGTGGTGGCTGACCATGCTGCTGCACCGCTTCAGCGATGAAACACCGTTCGAGGAAAAGATGCGGCTCGATCAGTTCGATTATCTGCATGCCTCCGAGCACGCCGCGGCGTCGCTGGCGGAGCAGTATGTCGGGCTGCCGTATTAGACCATGATCCCGAAAAATAAATTCCGGATTTTGGAAAGGATCACGGTCCGGTAGCAGGTTTCTTCTTCCGCGCCTTTGCCTGCTCGGCCAAAAAACGCGACAGCCGCGCCCGTACCGCATCCGCTTCGCCGGGCGCCCATTTGCGCATGCCCTCGCCGGTCCTCATGCCGAGCTTGCCGGCTTTGACCTTGTCGCGCAGGATCGCAGGCGCCGACGCCGTACGGTCGAGATGTTCGTACAGCACGTCGGCGATATCGAGCGCGAGATCGAGGCCGACGAGGTCCGACTGCTCCATCGGTCCGAGCACCGCGGTGCGCGCGCCGAAGCCTTCCTTGACCACGGTATCGACGGTCTCGGCGTCGCACACCCCCGCCGCCACCAGCGCGAAAGCCTCGCGCTTCATCGCGTGTTGCAAACGGTTGCCGACGAAGCCCGGAACGTCGCGGCGCACGTGGACCGGGGTTTTGCCGGCATCGCGTAGCAAGTCCATCGTGGCGCGCACCACCGCTTCGCTGGTCTTTTCGTTCTGAATGACTTCGACCAGGGGCACCAGATGCGGCGGGTTCCAGAAATGCGTGCCGATGACGCGCTCGCGGCGTTTGAGGTCGCGGCCGATCTCGGTCGTCGGTATGGCCGAGCTGTTGCTCGCCAGGATCGTATCGGCGGCGACTATTCCCTCAAGTTCGGCGAATATCTTCTGCTTGAGCGGCAGTTTTTCCGGCGCGGCCTCGAACACGACGCTTGTGCCTTGCACCGCCGGCGCCATCTGCTCGTGCGCGGAAATGCGCTTGAGCAGTGCCGCGTCGTCGCCCAGCAGATCAAGGATCGTGGCGAGCCGCCGCGGCATCGATGCGCGGAGTTCGGCATTGGGCTCGAACACGCCGACTTCGTGGCCCGCCGCGGCCAGCAGATAGGCAATGCCGTGGCCCATCAGGCCGCCGCCGATCACGCCGATTCTGTGTTTTTGCATGCTCGCCTCGGAAGGTGCCTTTTGGAACCGTGAGAAACTTCAAGCGTTAATCAGATAAGCGAATTCTTCAGCGGATTTCATCAGGAGATTGGTTATGCCAGCTCTCATGTGGGTTACGTTTTGGTCTTGCCTGATGGGCAGTGCGGCTTGCTGGGGCGAACAACCTCGATCGCACGAAGGCGAAAAATCCAGATCCCAGTCCCAGGAATCAGCAACGCACCGCGATCATCCGGCGGTGTAGCCGCCATCGACATACATGACCTGTCCGGTGCAGAAATCCGACGCGGGCGACAGCAGATAGATCGCCATACCGACCAAGTCCTCGACCTCGCCGAGCCGGCCCAGCGGAATGCGCGACAATGAGCGTGCGCGCGTCTGCTGGCCGAGCTCGTTGTCGCCGTACATCCACGCCGTCAGCTTGGAACGGAACACGGTCGGCGCGATCGCATTCACCGTGATCCCGTATCTGGCCCACTCGGTCGCCAAGACGCGCGTCAACGAATCGGTCGCGCCTTTCGAGGCGCAGTACCCGGTATAGCCGGAAATATTGCCGTGGCGGCCGCGCACCGACGACATGAGCAGCACCTTGCCGCGCACCTTTTGCTCGATCCAGTAGGTGCCGACCACTTTGGCCATGAACCAGATGCCGCGCACGTTGGCATCCATCACCGCCTGCCAGTCCTCATAGGCGAGTTCGTGAATGAAACCCGGCTTGTTGTAGCCGGAGGCGACGACGAGTTGATCGACGCGTCCGAATTTTTCCAGCGCGGCGTCGATCATCGCCTGCGCGTCGGCTTGGCTGTCGGGCCGGCGCAGCACCGTCGCCGGGTCGCCGCCGAGTTCGCGCACTTCGTTCGCGACCTCTTCCAGCTCGCCCTTGCTGCCGGAAGCGAGCAGGACCTTGCCGCCGAGCGAAGTCAGTGCCAGCGCGGTAGCGCGCCCGAACGTGCCGGACGCGCCGGTGATGATCGCGACCTTGTCTTTGACGTCGAACAGCGACAGCGGATGGCGCAGCGGTTCGGAGATCATTCGTTGTCCTCGTGCTCGGGCATGACGAAATGAGTTATCGCCCCGTCTCGAAGCGAAACACCTGTTTCGGATCGAGCACCGCGACGACGCGCAGCGCGCAGCCTTCGCCTTCCGGCCAGCGCCATGGAAACGCGAAGAAGGTGCAGCGTTGCCCGGTGATCTTGTCGATCTCGCCGCCGATATTCTCGATGCCTGGGATGCCGTTGGTCATCATGATCTTGTGCGCCGGCTCCCAGTACGGGAAATCCTCGATGATATGGCGGCCGGTCTCAGCCTTGTATTCGACGTCGAGATGCGGCTGCGCCGGTCCGGGTCCATGCGGACCGAGGAATGTACCCAGCGGATGATCGAGCGCTTGCACGTCGATACCGACGAGCTTGACGCCGCGCTCGACCAGCCATTCGGCGGCGTCTTTGTAGAGGCCGGGCGAATAGGCGAAATAATCCGGGTTGTCGCCATACTTCAGATGGCTTCCGGTATTGATCATCACGATGTCGTTCTTCTGGATCTTCGGCTCGGCCTTTTCCAGATCCTTCGGCATGATGACGCCCCACTTGCCTTTCGGGATCGACACCACGATGCCGGTGCCGAAGAAGCGCCACAGCGGATAGCCGGTGATCGACGGCTGGTTCTCGGCGACATGGATCGGCGCATCCATGTGCGTGCCGCGGTGCATGATGCCTTCGAATTGCTGCACCAGGAGGCCGTCCTTGGAATGGAATTCGACGACGCGCACGTTGAGATTGGCCCGTGACGGCCATTGCGGCATGCCGTGACCCCAAGGATGGCTGAGTTCGAAGAACTGCAGATCGCCGAGTTTGCCCATCCCGCGCGCCGCCTTGCCGGCGGCTTGCGATTTGTGCGCCGTGCCGCGCTCGAGGCGAACGCCGCCCTTGGGATCGAACATGGCGACGAGGCGGATGACGCAGGCGTCGCCTTCGTGCCATTTCCACGGGAAGCCCTGGAACGTGCAGCGCTTGCCGGCAAGTTCGTCGAGATCGCCGCCAACATTTTCGATGGTCGGAATGCCGGCTTCAAGCAGCGTGCGGTGCGCCGGATTCCATTCCGGAAAATCGCGGATCGCTTCGCGGCCGGTCACCTCCTTGTATTCCGGCAGCAGAAATTTGATCTGCGGACCGTTGCGGTGCGGACCGAGCGAGGTCGCCAGCGGATGGTCGACGCAAGCAGTGTCGACGCCAACCATTTTCACGCGCTTTTTCACAAGCCAGTCGGCGGCGCGTTTGCTGAGCCCCGGCGCGTAACCGAAATATTCCTTACTGTCGGAATAGCGCCGGTGCCAGCCCGTATTGATGAGAACAATATCGCCGCTTTTGATCGCCGGCTTGGCGCGCTCCAGATCGGACGGTTCGATGAGCTGCCACTTCTGTTTTGGAATCGACAAGACCACGCCAGTGCCGAAGAACGTCTGCAGCGGCAGATCGCCGACCGAGGGCGTGCCTGGAATGAGATGGATCGGCGCGTTGACGTGCGTCGAGGTGTGAAAGATTGTGGTGATCTTGTGCGTCATCACGCCCTGCTTGGCATGGTGCGTGATGCGTTCGAGCTTGATCTCCTCGTAGCCCGGGAAGATCGGCGTATACATCCCCCAGCGATGGCTGAGCTCGTAAAGCTCAAGCCCGCTCACCGGATCGAGAATGGCCGGCATTTTGGTCCCCCACCCGACGCGACGGGCGGCCTAAGCGCCCTACCGCAAGCTATTGTGTTGCAATTCGGAACTGGTGTGTCACGATCCGCTCGAGCTTTTCAAGTGCTCCGCACAGATGCCGCAAAGGTACACGCGGAATTCAACGGGAGGAATCGAGATGCGTCATAGCGCAAGCTTCATGCTGTCTGCCGCTGTTCTTGGTGCCGCCGTCACGGCCTTGTTTACGATCGACGGGCGGCAGGCGAAGGCGGACGACCCCAACGGCGCCCCCAATCCGTACCACGTGGTCGATCATTGGGCGAAGCCGAACCGCGCTTGGGGACAGGCGATCGGCATTGACATCGATCCCGATGGCACCAGCGTCTGGGTATACGACCGCTGCGGCGGCAAAACATGCGCCGGGTCGAGCGTGGCGCCCATTCAGAAACTCGACGCGACGGGCAAGGTTGTGACGAGCTTCGGTGCCGGATTGGTCAATTGGCCTCACGGTCTTGGCGTCGATCAAGACGGCAATGTCTGGGTGACAGATGGCAAGGCCGAGAACGGCAAGGGCGAAACCGTCATCAAATTCAGTCCAAGCGGAAAGGTCCTGATGACGATCGGTACCCCAGGAGTTGCAGGAAACGGCCCCAATCAGCTTAACGGTCCGTCCGATGTCATCGTCGCGCCGAATGGCAACATTTACATCGCCGATGGTCATGGCGAGAAGACGAATGATCGCATCGTCGAATACTCAAAGGACGGAAAACTCATCAAAGCCTGGGGTCACCACGGATCTGGGCAGGGCGAATTCGACGTCACCCACGGCCTGGCGATGGACTCGGCCGGGCGCCTGTACGTTGCTGACCGCTCGAATAACCGCATCCAGATTTTCGACGCCGACGGCAAGTTCATAGCGGAATGGAAGCAGTTCGGTCGCCCGAGTGGCGTCTACATTCGAAATGACGTTCTCTACGCTTGCGACTCGCAGTCGAACGACAAGACCAATCCGCCGTTCCGGCAGGGCATCCGCATCGGCAGCGTTAAGGATGGTAAGGTCACAGCCTTCATTTCCGCGCCGGAGCCGGGCTTTGAAATGCCCGAAGGCTGCGCCGCCGACAAGAACGGCAACGTATTTGGCGGCTTTACGGCCAAAAACGATGTGAAGAAATATACCAAGAACTAATTGGGCGGCACGGGGTCCTGTTGCGGCGGCGGGACCCCGCCGTTATTTATACGCGCCTTCTGCGCCGGCTTGCGTGGCCGGCGCGACGATTTTTTGCAAGCACGCCTCGATCGCAGAGTACGAACGGCTTATGGCTCGTCTCGTCATGAAATTCGGCGGAACTTCGGTCGCCGATATCGACCGCATCCGCAATGCCGCGCGCCACGTCAAGCGCGAGGTGGATGCTGGTCATGAGGTCGCGGTTGTGGTCTCGGCCATGGCGGGCGTGACCAATCAGCTCGTCGCCTGGTGCGAGGCCGCGCTGAAAGAGCGGCGCATTTTCGATGCCCGCGAGTACGACGCTGTCGTCGCCACCGGCGAGCAGGTGACGGCCGGCCTGATGGCGATCGCGTTGCAGGATTTCGACATTAACGCCCGGTCCTGGCAGGGCTGGCAGATTCCGATCGAAACGTCGAACGTGCACGGCTCGGCGCGGATTCTCGGCATCGGCGGCGACGAACTGGTGCGCCGCTTCGAGGAGCGCAAGGAAGTAGCGGTCATCGCCGGCTTTCAGGGCGTGCATACGGAGACCAAACGCGTCACGACTCTGGGGCGCGGCGGATCGGATACCTCGGCGGTCGCGATCGCGGCTGCGATCCGGGCCGATCGCTGCGACATCTACACGGACGTCGACGGCGTCTATACCAGCGATCCGCGCGTGGTGCCGCGGGCGAAGCGGCTCGACAAGATCGCCTTCGAGGAAATGCTTGAGCTTGCCTCACTTGGCGCCAAGGTCATGCAGGTGCGCTCGGTCGAGCTCGGCATGGTCCACAATGTCCGCATCTTCGTGCGCTCGAGCTTCGACAAGCCTGAGAGTATCGATCCGCACGGCAATCCGCCCGGCACGCTCATTTGCGATGAGAGTGAAATCATGGAACAGCAAGTCGTCACCGGCATCGCCTTCTCGCGCGACGAGGCGCAAATTTCGATACGGCAGGTGCAGGACAAGCCCGGCGTCGCGGCGGCGATTTTCGGTCCACTCGCCGAAGCCAGCATCAATGTCGATATGATTGTGCAGAACGTCTCGGCCGACGGCAAAACCACCGATCTGACCTTCACGGTGCCGGCGGCGGATTATCAGCGTTCGATCGACACCATCGCCAAGGCCAAGGATGCGATCGGCTACTCGCGGCTCGACGGCGCTACCGACGTCGCCAAGATTTCGGTCATCGGCATCGGCATGCGCAGCCACGCCGGTGTCGCCGCGCAGGCCTTCCGGGCGCTCGCCGACCGCGCCATCAACATCCGCGCCATCACCACGTCGGAGATCAAGTTTTCGCTGCTGATCGACGCCGCATTTACCGAACTCGCGGTGCGGACGCTGCATTCGCTCTATGGCCTCGATAAGGCGTCACCCTAGTTCTCTTGCGTGCACTGCAGCAAAGTCCGGGCGTTCCAGTCAGCCCATTTTCAGTTTTGGTTTTCGGCTACCGCTCGTAAATCGCCCAAAATTACGAACTTTTCGTTGCAATGCACAATACGCAACACGCGTCATCGTGGTGTCTTTGGCTTGCGGTTTGCATGGCGCATTCGATATAGGCTTGGGATGGTCGCCGCAGGCTAATGGCCCCGGCGAATTCCACTTCGATCCGGCCGGCGCGAAGCGGGCGGCGCGTCGGTCATAGTTGAGTGCCCGAGGGACCTCACGCCATGCGTGGCGCGCTCGGCGGTCCGCGCGTGCTGTTGCGCCGGCTTCGCGAAGTGATGGCGGAGCCGGTCAGCGCGCAGGAACGCCTTGACAAGATCGTGGTGCTGATCGCCGCCAACATGGTTGCGGAGGTCTGCTCCATCTATGTGATGCGGGGCGACTCGACACTCGAACTCTACGCGACCGAGGGTCTCAAGCGCGAAGCTGTGCACCAGACCGTGCTGCGCCCCGACGAGGGCCTGGTCGGGCTGGTGGCGAGCCAGGCGAGCGCCATCAATCTGTCGAACGCGCAGGCCCATCCGGCCTTCGCCTACCGGCCGGAAACCGGCGAGGAGATCTACCATTCGTTCCTCGGCGTGCCGGTGCTGCGGGCCGGCAATACGCTCGGCGTGCTGGTGGTGCAGAACCGGGCGCGGCGCACCTATTCGGAAGAAGAAGTCGAAGCGCTGCAGACCACCGCCATGGTGCTCGCCGAGATCGTCGCCTCTGGCGAACTGGCTCGTCCGGGCGACGAGCTGGCCGGGCGGCGGGCAGTGCACATCAAGGGAGCGGCGCTCAGCGACGGGATCGCGCTCGGCCATGTGGTGCTGCACGAGCCGCGCGTGATCGTCACCAACTACATTGCCGACGACATCCAGAGCGAATTGAAGCATCTGCGCACGGCGATCGAAACGCTGCAGGCCAATCTCGATCAGTTGCTCGAACATGGCGACGTGGTCGACGGCGGCGAGCATCGCGAGGTGCTCGAAGCCTATCGGATGTTCGCCTACGACCGCGGCTGGGTGCACAAGCTTGAAGAAGCGGTGATGACGGGATTGACCGCGGAGGCGGCGGTCGAGCGCGTACAATCCGACACGCGCGCCCGCATGCTGCGGCAGACCGATCCGTTCCTGCGCGAACGGCTGCACGATCTCGACGATCTTGCCAATCGCCTGATGCGGCAGCTCACCGGCCGCGATCATGCGCCGTCGCGCGATAACCTGCCGGAGAACGCCATCGTGGTGGCCCGTTCCATGGGCCCGGCGGCGCTGCTCGACTACGATCGCAAACGCTTGCGCGGTCTCGTGCTTGAAGAAGGCGGCGCGCACTCGCATGTCGCGATCGTGGCGCGTGCGCTCGGCATTCCGGTTGTCGGCGAGGTCGATAACGCTGCCGGCATCGCCGATCCCGGCGACGCGATCATCGTCGACGGCTCGACCGGCGATCTGCATATCCGGCCGCTGCCCGACATGGCGGCGGCCTATGCCGAGCGCGTCCGGCTGCGCGCGCGGCGGCAGCAGCAATACCAGGCATTGCGCGATCGTCCTTGCGTGACCAAAGACGGCGAAGAAGTGTGCCTGATGCTCAATGCCGGCCTGACCGTCGACCTGCCGCATATCGCCGACACCGGAGCCGCCGGCATCGGACTGTTCCGCACCGAGCTGCAGTTCATGGTCGCGCCGAACTTCCCGCGTACCAGCGAACAATACACACTCTACCGCGCCGTCATGGATGCCGCAGGCGACAAGCCGGTCATCTTCCGCACGCTCGATATCGGCGGCGACAAGGTGCTGCCCTACATGCACAGCGTCGAGGAGGAGAATCCGGCCCTGGGCTGGCGGGCCATCCGGCTCGGCCTCGACCGGCCCGGACTGCTGCGCACGCAGTTGCGCGCGCTGTTGCGTGCCGCCGGCAGCCGTGCGCTGCGCATCATGTTTCCGATGGTTTCCACCGTCGCGGAGTTCGAACAGGCGCGCGAACTGGTCGAGCGAGAACTCACGCACCTGCGCCGCCACGGCCATAAGCTGCCCGACGAAGTGCAAGTCGGCAGCATGGTTGAAGTGCCATCGCTGCTCTATCAGCTCGACGACCTGCTGGAATGCGCCGATTTCCTCTCCGTCGGCTCCAACGATCTGGTGCAATTTCTCTACGCAGTCGATCGCGGCAATCCTCGGGTTGCCGCCCGGTTCGATGCGCTGTCGGCGCCGGTCTTGCGTGCGCTGAAAGAAATCGCCGACAAGGGCCGTGCGCACAATAAGCCGGTGACCCTGTGCGGCGAACTCGCCTCGCAGCCGATCGGCGCCATCGCGCTGGTCGCCATCGGCTACCGCGGACTGTCGCTGACCGCGTCGGCGATGGGGCCCGTCAAGGCCGTGCTGCTTGACCTCGACAGCCGCAAGGCGGCCGAATTTTTGTGCCCACTGATCGAAAAACCCAGCAAAGGCAGGCCGATCCGCGTGCAGCTCGAGGAGTTCGCGGCCGCGCAAGGCTTGCAGATCTGACGTGATTTTCTTATGTCCGTCTGCGCCAGCAAAATGATGATGTCATCGTCCCCGGTAGCGGACGATCCAGTATTTTCCGCGCCCACGTAGCTGCGGTGTAGAGCGCTGATCTTCACGATTGCTGGATGCCCGCCTGCATGGGCATGACAATGGACACTGCGATGCTTCCCGACCAGAAACTCACCGCTCTCGTTACGCGTCACGCGGCGCTGGAACGCGATCTGTCCGGAGCGCTGCCGCCGGAGACCTATGTAAAGCTGTCGCGCGAGTTTGCCGAACTGGCGCCGGTGGTCGAAGCGGTCAACTCCTATCGCGCCGCTCAGCGCGAGCTCGACGGGCTCACGAGCCTGATCGCCGATCCGTCAACGGATGCGGAAATGCGCGCCATTGCCGAACAGGAAAAGCCCGATCTGGAAGCGCGGCGCGGGGCGCTCGAACAGCGGTTGCGGCTGGCGCTTCTTCCAAAGGATGCGATGGACGAGCGCAACGTCATTCTCGAAATCCGGGCCGGGACCGGCGGCGACGAGGCGGCGCTGTTCGCCGGCGATTTGTTCCGCATGTACGAGCGGTTCGCGGCGAAGCAGGGCTGGAAGGTCGAGATCATCAGCATGAGTGAAGGCTCAATGGGCGGATTCAAGGAAATCATCGCGGAGATCTACGGACGCGGCGCCTTCGCCAAGCTCAAATACGAGTCGGGTGTGCATCGCGTGCAGCGCGTGCCCGATACCGAGGCGTCGGGCCGCATTCACACATCGACCGCGACCGTGGCGGTGCTGCCCGAGGCGCAGGAGGTCGATGCCGCCATCAATGACCAGGACTTGCGCATCGATACGCTGCGCTCCGGCGGTGCCGGCGGCCAGCACGTCAACAAGACCGAGTCGGCGGTGCGGATAACGCACATTCCCAGCGGCATCGTGGTGATGATGCAGGAGGACCGTTCGCAGCATCGCAACCGTGCCAAAGCGATGGCCGTGCTGCGCACGCGGCTCTACGATCTGGAACGGCAGAAGCAGGATGCTGCGCGCGCCGCCGAGCGCCGCGGCCAGGTTGGCACCGGCGATCGGTCCGAACGCATCCGCACCTACAATTATCCGCAAGGGCGCGTGTCGGATCACCGCATCAATCTGACGCTCTACAAGCTGCCGCAGATCATGGAAGGCGAGGCGCTCGGCGAGATTGTCGATGCGCTGGTTGCCGAACATCAGGCGGCGCAGCTCGCGGCCGAGGAGATGGTTTGATGCCGGCTTCCCCCGAAATCGCTGTTGACGCGGATCGGGATGCTCGCACGATCGGTGCCGTACGTCGCGAATGGGCCAAAAGATTCCGCGCCCGCGGCATCGATTCGGCGGAACTCGATGCGCGCGTCCTCGTCGGCTACGCGCTCAGTCTCGATCACGCCGCGATTGCGGCCGCCGATAACCGTCCGCTTGGCCGCAACGAGGAAACCGCGATCGCCGCGCTGGCAGAGCGGCGGCTGGCGCACGAACCGGTCGCGCGAATCGTCGGCTGGAAGGAATTTTGGAGCCTGCCGCTGCGTGTCGATGCGAGTACGCTGGTACCGCGGCCGGAGACTGAAACCGTGGTCGAGGCCGCGCTGGCCGCGATTGATTCTGCGGGCCCGCGCGCGCGGCCGTTATGCATTGCCGACCTCGGTACCGGCAGCGGCGCCATCCTGCTGGCGCTGCTCAGTGAGTTGCCGAACGCTCGGGGCATAGGCACGGACGTGAGCTGCGCGACGCTGTTTGCCGCCCGCCAGAACGCCCGCCGTCTCGGGCTGGACCGCGCGCGGTTCCTGGCATGCGATATGGCGGCGGCACTGCGCGGCCCGTTCGACGTCATCGTCTCGAACCCGCCCTATATCGCCTCCCACGAAATTGCCGCACTTGCTCCCGAGGTGCGCGATTTCGACCCGCGCGGCGCGCTCGACGGCGGAACTGACGGACTTGATTTCTACCGGTCGATTGCCGCTGCGGTGCCGGCGCTGCTGGCCCCCGGCGGAGCCCTAATCGTGGAATTGGGCGCCTGGCAATCACGGGCGGTGGCTGCTTTGTTTGCTGCGGGGGGGCTTGTGGTGCTGCCGCCGCGCCCCGATCTAAGTGGCATCCCGCGCGCACTGGTTGCCAAAATGGCATGAGCCTGCGGCATTGGACCCCGGCAAAAAAGCGCCTCGGGCCAATAAAAAAGCTCTTGGAATGTCACGCGGAACGGAATAGCTTGCCGCTACGGAGTCGCCCCAAGATGTGGGCCGCCGCGTTGCCTAAAGCACCCGGAGCATTGCTCTTTAGAGGTTGGCAGCGCAGGCTAGATAGATAGCTCGATAGCGGAAGCCGAATCGGACGGCATACGGGATCGCCAGATTCAGACCGAGATGTTTCATCGGTGAGGCGCGCATGGTTAGCGACCGGGCGCGCACATGAAGGGGGTGCTCGACACCTTGGCAACAGTGCCGGTGGGAGCCGGATGAGGGATTCGTTTAGGTCCGCTTTAGGCCCGGACGGGAACGATTGTGAGCGAAAAGCAGTGATCAATGCCAGTAATGCGGATAAGGCGCCTGCGCCAGCGCGCGCTTACGGCGTGGCTTTGTCGTGATTGAGATTTTGGTGAGAAACGGTGGCATCCACGCCGCCGCAAATAACGGGGGTTGGCAGAAAAGCAAACCATGAGAAACGGTCAGAACAAGCGCATGCGGGGTCGCAACCGCAAGGGTGGTCATCACCAAAATCCGTTGTCGCGTATGTATGAGTCCAACGGACCGGACGTGAAAATTCGGGGGACCGCGTCCCACGTCGCGGAGAAATACCTCCAGCTCGCCCGCGATGCGCAGAGCTCCGGCGATCCCATCGCCGCTGAAAATTATTATCAGCACGCTGAACATTATTTCCGCGTCATCGCCGCCGCTCAGGAGCAGTATCGCCAGAGCCAGCCGTACTATCAGCAGCAGCAGGGCGACCTGCGCGGCAATATGCCGGAAGATTCATTCGACGACGGCGAGGACGAGCAGCCCTCGATGGGCGGCGAGCCGTTTGCGCCACGCGAGCCGCAGCCGTTCTATCCGCGCGAGCAGCACCAGCCGCAAGCTCAGCCGCAGCATTTTCAGCCGCGCCAGCAGCACGTGCCGCCGCCGACGAGTGACGCGGATGTCGAACGGTTGCCGTCTTTCATCACCGGCGGTCAGCCCGCCCCACAGCCGCCTCAGCAGGCTCAGGCCCCGACCAATGGCAACGGCTTTGACGGCGGCCAGCCCGATCGCTTTCCGCTGCATCGCCGCCGGCGCCGCCATCGCGGCGGACCGCGAGACCATGGTGGAGCAGGCGACAGCGATTCGCCGGCCTCATCGGGACCATCCCAGCTCGACGATTAGAAGCGATCAGCTCATGCCATCGGGCGGGCGGTGTCCACTGGGCACCGCCTAGCGGCCCCGTGGCGCCTTGGCGAGCCGCACCAGGACCCAGATGGGCACGACGATGACCGCCCCGAGCAGGAAATAACGCCACAACCAGCGCACGGTGTCGAAGCCCATTGTCCAGATGTGCTCGATCAGGTGGCGCACGGACTGGATGATATTCCAGGGATCGAGTCCGATCGCGGCGAGGACGACGCCGACCAGAATCGACAGCAGAATCAGCCGGCCGATCACCGCCAAGGGCGGACCGCCGAAGAAGCGGTTCACGTACTGCTGAGCGTCGTCGCGATTGAATTGGCGTTCGTATTCTTGGGCCATCAAAGCCTCCCGCCTCACGGTTGGGTCAATTAGGTGCTGGCGCGGCGCTGCGCAAGCCGATGCGCGGTCTTGTCTGGCGCCCGGAGGGTGTCACTTGGCTCATATGGACGCCGTTGCCTCGGCTTTATAAGAGGCGCTAAGTTGCGCGGCCCAACGCCGATTTGCGGGGCTCTCAAGAGGATTATCATGGCCAACGTCGAAGACCGTGCGTTCGCCCCGGCGGCGGCCCTTAATGACGATATCGGCGAGGAAACGCGGCTGCGCCTGTATCGCATCCAGGTCGAGATTCGCGAGGCGGAGCAGCGCGCCTTCGATCTGTTTCTGCAGAATCTGGTGAAGGGTACGAGCCACCTTTCGCTCGGCCAGGAGGCGGTCGCGGCCGGTTTTGCCGCGGCCATGAAGCCGGGCGATCTGTCGTTCTGCACCTATCGCGGTCACGCCCATACGCTCGCGCGCGGCGTGCCGATCGAAAAAGTTCTGGGCGAGCTGATGCAGCGCGACAACGGCCTGATGCGCGGCAAGGGCGGCTCGATGCATCTGACGTCTGCCGATCACGGCGTCATGGGTTCTTATGCAATCATCGGCGCGCATCTGCCGATCGCGTGCGGCGCCGCCTGGCGCGCGCAATACAAGGGGCAGAAGGACGTCGCGGTGTGCTTCTTTGGTGACGGCACCACCAACATCGGCGCGTTCCACGAGGCGCTCAATTTTGCCGCGGTGTGGAAGCTGCCGGTGATCTTCGTCTGCGAGAACAATCTCTACATGGAATACACGCCGATCGGCGATGTCACCGCCGTGCAGCATCCGGCCGCCGACCGCGCCGCGTCTTACGGGCTGCCGCGCATTGTGGTCGATGGCAACGATGCCGATGCGGTGTATCGCGCGGCCTCTGCGGCTTACGTCAAGGCGCGCGACGGCGGCGGCCCTTCCTTGATCGAGTGCATGACGTACCGCCACAGCGGTCACTCGCGCGCCGATCCGGCCAAATACCGGCCCGAGGGCGAACTGGAAAAGTGGAAGGAGCACGATCCGATCAAACTCTATCGTGAGCGGCTCAAACAGTTCGGCGTCGCCCAGGCGGTCATCGCCGAGATCGACGCCGACGTGCGCCGCCAAGTCGATGACGCGACGGAGAAATGCAAGGCCGCGCCGATGCCGCCGCTCGATATCCTCACCACCGATGTCTACGCCGACGGGGGCTTCGCATGGCGGAACTGACCTATCGCGACGCCGTGGCGCGCGGCATCGCCCAGGAGATGACGCGCGATCCCGACGTGGTGTTTCTCGGCGAGGATGTCGCCAAGGCGGGCGGCGTGTTCAAGGCGACGGTCGGGCTTTATGAGCAGTTCGGCCCGTTGCGCGTGCGCGACACGCCGATCTCCGAGCAGGCCATTTTGGGCGCCGCCATGGGCGCGGCGATGACCGGCCTGAAGCCGATCGCCGAAATCATGTTTTCGGATTTCTTCGCCGTGTGCTTCGATCATATCGCCAACGAGATCGCCAAGAGCCGCTACATGTCGAACGGCCAGCTCAAGTGTCCGCTGGTCATCCGGACCGGCAACGGCGCCGGCTCGCGCTTCGGCGCACAGCATTCGCAGAGCGTCGAGAACTGGTGCATGATGATTCCCGGCCTCAAGGTCGTGGCACCGTCCACTCCACGCGACGTCATCGGTTTGTTGGCGGCGTCGGTGCGCGACCCCGATCCGGTGATTTTCTTCGAGCACAAGTCGCTTTATCCCACCAAGGGCGAAGTGCCGGACGGCGAGATCGTCGATACGCTGGGCAGCGCAAAAATAGTGCGGCCCGGCAAGGATGCCACGATCCTGGCATTGGCGCTGATGGTGCCGCGTGCGCTCGCGGCGGCCGAGAAGCTTAAAAGCGAGCATGGCATCGATTGCGAAGTCGTCGACGTGCGTTCGCTGGTGCCGCTCGACACCCAGATGATCCTCGGCTCGCTGGCGCGCACGCACCGCTTATTTACCGTCGAAGAAAATCCGCGACTGTGCGGCTGGGGCGCCGAGATCGTCTCGATCGTCGCCGACGAGGCGTTCTACGATCTCGACGGCCCGCCGGTGCGCATCACCACACCGCACATTCCGCTGCCCGCCGCCGATATTCTGGAAGACATCGCACTGCCGACCGTCGACCGGATCGCGGAGCGGGTGCGGAAATCGCTTCAATCATGATCGTCATGCCCGGGCTCGATCCGGGCATCCATAAGGCTTCGTCGCCGCATGGATTGCCGGGTTAACCCGGCAATGACGAGGGAGGAAGGTGTAACATGGCCATGTACGACAATCTCCTCGCCAACGTTCCGACCGACCTGTGGATCGGCGGACAATGGAAGAAATCGTCCGATGGTGGGCGCTTCGACGTGATCGATCCGGCGACCGAGAACAAGGTCGCCTCCGTCGCGAGCGCCACCGTCGAGGATGCGATCGCGGCGCTCGATGCGGCGCAGGCCGCGTTTGCCGGCTGGGCGGCGAAGAAGCCGCGCGAGCGTGCCGAAATCCTGCGCAAGTCCTACGAACTGATCATGCGCGATGCCGAGCGGCTGGCGAAGCTGATTACCATCGAGAACGGCAAGGCGTTGTCGGATTCGCGCGGCGAGGTCGCTTATGCGGCCGAATTCTTTCGCTGGTACGCCGAAGAGGCGGTGCGCAATATCGGCTCCAATACGTTGGGGCCGTCCACGGGCGCGCGCATCTTCGTGCAGCACAAGCCGGCCGGCATCGCGGTGCTGGTGACACCGTGGAATTTTCCCGCCGCGATGGCGACGCGCAAGATCGGCCCGGCGCTCGCCGCCGGCTGCCCGGTCGTGCTTAAGCCCGCGTCCGACACGCCGCTCACCATGCTGGCGCTGATGCCGATCCTGCAGGAGGCGGGCGTCCCAGCCGGCGTCGTCAATGTGATTCCGTCGCGATCTTCGGGCAAAGTCGTGAGCGCCATGCTGCACGATCCGCGCGTGCGCGTCGTGTCGTTCACCGGTTCGACCGAAGTCGGACGCAAGCTCTTGCATGAAGCGGCCGACTGCGTGGTCAAGCCGGCGATGGAACTCGGCGGCAACGCGCCGTTCATCGTGTTCGACGACGCCGATATCGACGCTGCGATTGACGGCGCGATGATTGCGAAAATGCGCAACATGGGCGAAGCCTGCACGGCGGCGAACCGCTTCTATGTGCACGAGAAGGTGCATGACGAATTCGCCAAAAAGCTCACGGCCAAGATGGCGGGCTTGAAGATGGGCAACGGTCTCGACGACGGGGTCGCGCTCGGCCCGCTGGTCAACAAGGACGGCCTCGACAAGGTCATCGAACTGGTTGACGACGCGGTGCAGAAGGGCGCCAAGGTTTTGACCGGCGGCAAGGCGACGGGAGGCCCCGGCTTCTTCTATCCCGCGACCGTACTGTCGAACGTCTCGAACGACTCCAAGATGCTCAACGAGGAAATTTTCGGACCGGTTGCGTCGATCCAGACTTTCAAGTCGGAGGACGAAGTGATCACCCGCGCTAACGACACCGAATACGGTCTCGTCGCCTATCTCTACACCAAGGATTTAAGCCGCGGTCTGCGTGTCTCGGAAAAACTCGACTTCGGCATGATCGGTTTGAACCGCGGGCTTGTGTCCGATCCGGCGGCGCCGTTCGGCGGCACCAAACAGTCCGGTCTCGGCCGCGAAGGCGCGCACGAGGGTCTCCTGGAATTCATGGAGACTCAATACGTCTCGGTGACGTGGTGAGTGGCGCAACGCAAAAGCCGCAATCCGCGCGTGATCGCCTGCTCGGCGCGTGGCGCTACGTCGGCACCCGGATCAATGGCGGTAACTGGGATCGCGGCGCCAATCCCAAGGGCATGATCTATTACGGTCCGCACGGTGAAATGGCGGTGCAGATTGCGCCAGACGTCAAACGCAGCCGCGCCGGCGCGGTGATGACGCCCGAAGAGGCATTCGTCGCGCTCAAGGACTACATCGCCTATTTCGGCACTTACACGGTCGACGAAGCCGCGGGCATTGTTACGCATCATCGCGCCGACAATCTGCAACCGGGCGAGGGCGGCGATCTCGTCCGCGCTTACGAGTTTGTCGGCGACCGCCTGATCCTGCGTCCCCCCAATTCGACCATGGAAGTGACGTGGGAGCGGATAAAGTAATCGAGAACTGATCAAATAATTGGGGACGCATACGTGAGTGGAGACGCGCAATCGGATAGGGAGCGCCTGATCGGTTCGTGGCGGCATGTCGGTTCGACCGTGAACGGAAAGCCGCGTCCGGGTCAGGGCGCGCATCCGCGAGGCATCATCATCTACGACACCCACGGTCATATGGCGTGCCACGTTGCGCCGGACCGCATGGTGACCAAGGTGGGCGACAAGCCGACGGGCGAGGAAGCAATCGCCGCGCTTGACGGCCACATCGCTTATTTCGGCACCTATTCGGTCGACGAGAAGGCCCGCACCGTGACGCATCATCGCCAGGGCAGCGTGCAACCCGGCGACAAGGGTGACCTTGTGCGCGACTACGAATTCGTCGGCGATCGGCTGATTCTGCGGCCCGCAGGCACCAACGCGGAAGTCGTGTGGGAACGGATCAAGTGATGCGGCAGCAGAGAACGCGCTCATGGACGTGCTGATGCCGCAACTCGGCGAAACCGTCGCCGAGGGCAAGATCACCAAATGGTTCAAGTCGGCCGGCGAAGCGGTGAAGCCGGGCGACAACCTATTTGAGATCGAGACCGACAAGGTGTCGATGGAAGTGCCGTCGACAACGACCGGCGTGCTTTCGGAGATTCGTGTCGCGGCGGGGGATGTGGCGCCGGTCGGCGCCGTCGTCGGGGTGATTGCGGATGGGGCGAGTGCGGCGGCCGTGCCGCCAGCTACGGCCGTTTCCGTAACTCCCGTACGAGCCGCTGCGCCTCCACCACTCATTCCAGCGCAAGCGGGAATCCAGTCGCCGGGTCCCCGCTTACGCGGGGGCGAGCGCGAGAAAATCTCACTGGATCCGTTCTTCGAAGTGCGCACTCCGGACCGCAATTTTGGCCCGGCGCGACTAGCCGGCGGTATCATCGTCACGCCGCTGGCCCGCCGGCTCGCGGCCGAGCGCGGCATCGATCTCTCCCGCGTGCGCGGCTCCGGTCCGCACGGGCGCATTGTCGCGGACGATATTGGGAACGCGCCGCAAGCGGCGCAGACACCGCTGGCACTACGCGCGGAAGGGCCGACCGCTGCCGAGATCAAGGCATTCTTCGCGCCAGGCAGCTATGAGGAGGTCCCGCTCGACGGCATGCGCCGCACCATCGCGGCGCGGCTGACGCAGGCCAAGACGGTCCCGCATTTCTACCTTACCGCGGATGTCGAGATCGGGCGCCTGATAGCGTTGCGCGAAGAAGCCAACACGGGGGCGCCAAAGGACACCAACGGCAATCCGCAGTTCAAGCTGTCGCTCAACGATTTCATCATTCGGGCGCTGGCGTTAGCGCTGGCGCGCGTGCCGGCGGCGAACGCGGTGTGGGCGGGCGACCGAATTCTGCGCTTCAAGCATGCCGATATCGGCGTGGCGGTCGCGCTCGACGACGGCCTTGTGGCGCCGGTTCTCCGCGCGGCGGATTCGAAGTCCGTCAGCGCGATTTCGGCCGAGATGAAAGACCTCTCCGCTCGTGCGCGCGACAAGAAACTTGCCCCGGCTGACTATCAGGGCGGCTCGTCGGCGATCTCCAATCTCGGCATGTACGGTGTGCGCGAATTCTCCGCGATCATCAATCCGCCGCACGCGACCATCCTCGCGGTCGGCGCGGCGCGCCGTCAGGCGGTCGAGAAAGTGGATGGCGGCGTCGCCTTCGCCAGCATGCTGAGCGTGACGCTGTCGTGCGACCACCGCGTCGTTGACGGCGCGCTCGGGGCAAAACTGCTCGCCGCCTTCAAGGCATTCGTCGAGATGCCAGTCAGCATGCTGGTCTGATCGGGAAGCAGCGATGGCCACGACCAAGAAAGAGGTCCTTCTCGTCGGCCCGCCGAAACCTGTTGTCATCCGCGGCCTCGATGGGCCGTGCACCCTGCACAGGCTCGCCGCCGCCGGCGATCCCGATGCGTTTATCGCCGAGCATGCGCATGTCCGTGCCATAGCGTGCAGCGACACGCGCGAATCGATTCCGGGAAGCCTGATGGCGCGCTTCCCGAAGCTCCAGATCGTTTCCAGCTTCGGCGTCGGCTACGACCACATGGATGTAAAGTGGGCCGCCGCGCACAACGTCATCCTCACCAACACGCCCGGCGTGTTGACCGAGGAAGTCGCCGATACCGCGCTCGGGCTGTTGCTTTGTACCGTACGGGAATTTCCGCAGGCCGACAGGCACGTGCGCGCCGGCAAGTGGACCGAAAAGGCCTATCCGCTCACCAAGGCTTCGCTGCGCGACCGCACCGTCGGCCTGGTTGGCATGGGCGCGATCGGCCAAGCTATCGCGCGCCGGCTCGACGCCATGAAGGTGCCGGTGGTCTATCACACCCGTCAGAAGCGCGAGGGGCTGCCGTATCGGTACTATCCGAAGCTGATCGACATGGCGCGCGATGTCGACATTCTGCTCGCGATCGTGCCGGGCGGAGCCGGCACCGCCAACATGGTCAACGCCGAGGTGCTCGATGCGCTCGGTCCCGAGGGCATTCTGATCAATATGGCGCGCGGCTCCGTGGTCGACGAACCTGCTCTGATCAAGGCGCTCCAGGAGAAGCGCATCATGTCGGCCGGCCTCGATGTCTTCGTCCAGGAGCCGCAGGTTTCGCACGAATTGCGCACGATGGAAAATGTCGTTTTATTTCCGCATCTTGGCTCCGCTTCTGTGGTCACGCGCGAACGCATGGATCAGCTCATGGTCGATAACATTCTGGCCTGGGCTGCGGGCCAACCGCCGCTCACCCCGGTTCCAGAAACGCCATGGCGGTCATGGAACTAATAAATTTTCCAGCTTGTTCGCTCGGAATCGCGTAATACACGCGGGCCCACGAGAGGGTGTGCGGAACTTGATGACGAATCTTCGGCAGGCCTGCTGGAGGCTTCGATCTGCCTCGGTCCGCACGACATGTGAGTAAGATCGTGGATCGAGCCTCCGTTCCGAAGCCGTTGGCTCCGCTGTACTGGAGCCTGCTTGGTTGCACGCTGCTCGCCGCCGTTATTACGCTCGGCACCTTCTGGCTCGGGTTCCGTGAACAAGACCAGGATCAGTGGGTGCGCCATTCGCTTGCGGTACGGAGCGAACTGCAGCTGATCCAAACTCTGATATTGCGCGCCGAAAGCTCCCAGCGCGGCTATCTGGTCACCGGGCGAGAGGAGTACCTGGCGCCGTTCAACCCCACCAGGGGAGCATTGCAGACGGCGCTCGATCGGATCGCGTCGCTGGTGAACGATAACCCGCAGCAGATAGCGGCCGCGCGCGGCCTGCGCCAAACCATCTCAGCAAAGCTCGATGAGCTGGAGCGCACCATTGCGTTTCGCAAGGCTGGCCGCGCCGACGATGCGTTGGCACTGGTCAATACCGATGCCGGCCAGCGCGTTATGGGCGGGATTGTCGATCAGATCGCTGCGATGCAGGACGATGAGGATCGGCTATTGG
>Ga0335081_10004302_pt1 | contig 22448 bp, 19 predicted proteins | sample Lox_Sample_35_FD_206713 | JGI IMG/M metagenome (GOLD analysis project Ga0335081, IMG submission 206713) | Soil microbial communities from Loxahatchee National Wildlife Refuge, Florida, United States - Lox_Sample_3.5 | ecosystem: Environmental > Terrestrial > Soil > Wetlands | place: USA... | reverse complement strand
CTTAGTCCTTCATGAAACCTATCCGCATCATACTCGCCGATGACCACGCCGTAGTCCGCCAGGGCTTCAAGATGATCCTAGGCGCGCAGCCGGATATGGAGATTGTCGGCGAGGCCGGTAACGGGCGCGAGGCGGTCGAGCTCGTTGAGAAACTCAAGCCAGACGTGGTCGTGATGGATGTCGCCATGCCCGAACTGAACGGTATCGAGGCCACCCGCCGCGTCGCCGCGTCCGTGCCGCACACGCGGGTCATCGCTCTCAGCATGCACAAGGATTCGGTCTACGTCCGCGAAGTCTTGCGCGCCGGCGCCCGAGGATATCTGCTTAAGGATTCCGACGCTGGCGATCTGGTGTCCGCGGTGCGAGCGGTGGCGAAGGGCGACGGCTATCTGAGCCCATCCGTCTCCAATGCCGTTCTCGACGACTACCGCAAGCACGTCACTGACCCCATCGATCTGCTCACCAGCCGCGAGCGCGAGGTGTTGCAGATGCTGGCCGAGGGCAAAACCAACAAAGAGATCGCCACCGTGCTCAACCTCAGCGTCTACACCGTGGACGCCCACCGCGGCCGCATCATGGAGAAGCTGAACCTGCACAGTATTAACGAATTGGTACGCTTCGCCGTGCGGCACGGGCTGGTCGACTGAAATTTGCTACCATCGCGGGCATGCGCACCATCATTGCCCTGGCAGTGTTTTCGTCGGCCTTAATTGCCCAGAAACATCCCATCACGCATGAGGATGTCTGGCTCATGAAACGCGTGGGAGCGCCCATGGTCAGTCCCGACGGTAAGTGGGCCGTCACGTCAGTCGTCGAGCCGTCGTACGATGCGGCCAAAACGGCGTCGGACCTGTGGCTCGTTCCTCTGGATGGCAGTGCGGCGCCGCGGCGGCTCACCAGCACGCTGGCGCCCGAGAACGATGCCGTCTTCTCACCCGACTCGAAGCGTCTGGCGTTCGCCACGAAACGGGAAGGCGACGAGACCGACCAAATCTACATCCTTCCGCTCGATGGCGGCGAAGCGATGCGCGTGACCAATCTCTCAACCGGTGCTGCCAATCCCCAATGGCGCCCCGACGGCAAGGCCATCCTGTTCCAGAGCCGCGTCTATCCGGGCGCCAAGAACGATGCTGAAAACCGCAACATCGCAGAGGAACGCAAAGCACGCAAGTACAACGCGCGCATCTTCGACGGCTTTCCGATTCGCTTCTGGGATCACTGGCTCGACGACCTGCGGCCGCATGTTTTTGTCGAGAGCCTCGAGGAGGGCGCCGCGGCGCACGACCTTTTGGCCGGCACGAAATTAGCCGCGCTGCCCGGTTTTGAAGGCGAACTGGAGGAGAGCAGTGGTTCAAGCTTGGACGCGCGCTGGAGCCCCGATGGCAACACTATCGTGTTCACCGCCACTACCGATTTGAATCGCGCCGCTACCTCGCCGATCACGACCGAGCTGTATCGGGTTTCCGCCGAAGGCGGCGAACCGGTGGCGCTGACCTCTGGACCCGACAGCTATCACAACGCCATTTTCCGTCCCGATGGCAAAGCGCTCTACGCCACCACCGAGCGCAGCGCGGCCGTTTCGCTGTACAGCCTCGAGCGCCTGGTGAAGATCGACTGGCCGCCGGCCGGGCCGCCGAAACCACTGACTGCCTCTTGGGACCGCTCCGTTGACTCGATTGCCTTCACTCCCGACAGCCGCACCATCTACGTGGCTGCGGAGGATCAAGGGCACGACCGCGTCTTTCAACTGCCCGCCGATGGCGGCGAGGTGCGGCCGGCGTTCGAGGTAATACAGGGCAGCTACTCCGGCCTGGTAATTCCGGAGCACGCGGCTACTCCGATCTTAGTGGCGAACTGGCAATCGATGATTCATCCGGCCGATGTGGTCCGCGTGGACGCGAAGACTGGTGAGAATCATTTCTTGACCGAGTTCAACAAAGAGCGCATTCGACAGATCGATTGGCAGCCGCCGCGCGAGTTCTGGTTCAACGCGAAAACCGGCCGGCGCATCCAAAGCCTGGTGGTGCTGCCGCCGGCGTTCGATCCGGCGAAGAAATATCCCCTGTTAGTGTTCCCCCACGGCGGCCCGCACAACATGATCAAAGACACATTCTTTGTACGTTGGAACTATCATTTGCTGACGTCGCCGGGATATGTCCTGCTAATGACGAACTACACCGGCTCGACGGGCTATGGAGAGGAGTTCGCCGTAGCGATTGACAAGGACGTTCTGCGCGGCCCTGCCTCGGAGGTAGAGCAGGCTGCCGACGAAGCGATCCGCCTCTACCCGTTCATCGATGCCACGCGACAGGCCGCTGCCGGCGCCAGTTATGGCGGCTATCTGATGAATTGGTTCGAAGGGAATACCAAGCGCTTCAAATGCCTGGTGAGTCACGCGGGCCTGAGTGACAACACTTCTTTCTGGGGTGCGACTGACGATTCGTATTACTGGGAGATGCGCAACGGCGGACCGGTCTGGGAGCAGAAAGGCGCGTGGCGCGAGCAGAACCCTTCTACCTATGCTGCCAATTTCTCCACGCCCATGTTAGTGACTCAAGGCGAACGGGATTTCCGCGTGCCGGTGAATCAAGGGCTCGAGATGTACAAACTGCTGCAGCGCCGCGAGGTCCCCAGCCGCCTGGTGGTCTTCCCCGACGAGAACCACTGGGTCCTCAAAGGCGAAGACGCGCGCGAGCACATGCACGAAGTCTTGGGCTGGCTGGCGAAGTATATGTAACGCTCGTGTTGGGCGGCCTGGCTGGCGAGCCTAATGTTTTGCCCATGACCATCCGGTGATTTTCCAACCGGATGAGCTCTTTTGTAAGGCGAGCGTGACGATGGAGCCGACTTCGCTGACTGGCTTCCCTTTCTGTTTGAAGTTGTAATTGGCAGGTACGACCACGTAGGCGCGGTCTGCGGTGATATCCACGTGCGACGGGGTGCCGAGTGTGACAACCGTATCCGTGATGCCATTCTTCTTGGCATCGGCGTCGAAATCGCTGGCCCACTTGGCGCATGCCCCCGTACCGTGCCATTCGTGGGGAGGAAATTCGTCGAGGATCGATGTTTGATCGGCACAAGTCGCCAGGAACGCCTTCATGTCACCCTTGTTGAAGGCGTCCACAAATTGATGAATGGGCCCGAGCACCGCGGTCTGTGCAGATCCTGGAGTCTGTGCGTGTGAGAACGCGACGAAGAGGAGCGCTACGACGATTCTGTGCATACGCTTGAGTATAGCGGCTTGCGCCGCAGCCGCTATAACTTACAAGCCAGCGTCAACCCATCCCCCATCGTCGCCATGCTGAGCATCACGCGCTCGTCATGGTGCACTCTCTCATTAAACGTGCGAACGGCTTGCGTGTCGGCGTCTTGCACCGCCGAATCGATGACTCTGCCGCTCCAGAGTACGTTGTCGATCGCAATGAGTCCGCCCTTTCGCAATAACACCAGCGACCGTTCATAGTAGTTCGCGTAGTTGGTCTTGTCAGCATCAATGAAGACCATGTCGAACGATCCGGCCTGGCCGCCGGCAATCAGGCTGTCGAGCGTCTCGAGCGCGGGGCCAAGCCGCAAATCGATCTTCTTCTCCACCCCCAGCTCCTGCCACGTACGGCGGGCGGTTGCGGAGTATTCGGGGCTACGCTCGCAGGCGATCAGTTTGCCGTCAGAGGGCAGGGCCAACGCCACCCACCCGGAGCTGTAACCTAAGAACACACCCACCTCGATCGTTTTCCGCGCGCCGATCAGCACGGCCATCAGATTCAGAAACTGAACTTGCTCGGGCGCCGAGCACCATCGGGCCATCGGGTGATCCTGCGTGGTTTCGCGAAGACGCTTCAGCGGCTCCGGCTCGCGCAGCGTAACATTGCCGATGTAGTCAGCCAGTTCGTTGGTAATCCGTGTGTACGTTCGAGTCAATGGTGAACCTATCGATGTCTCAGGCTCGATGCGCCCGAGACCGGGCCTACGTAAGCGAGCAATCGTCCGGAGGTGACGACGCCCACCCAACAGATGAGTGAGATGCCGGCCAGCAGCTTGCCCTTCGACGATCCGCTGGATGTCCGCACCACCCCCGTGCGCAGTTTGGCTGCAATTACCATGGCTACCGCGATCAATGCCATCTTGACGAAAAAGTCGGGGTTGGTGAGTTTGGTGCTGGCGTCTGCAACCAGCAGGATGGTGCCGCTCAGGGCGCTCAGCCAAAAGCCCCACCACATGACCGGATAGAGCCGTTCCAGCGGTTGCACGGGCGTTTGTGGCGCCAGCCCCAAGATGCGCAGATCAATCGCGCCGTTGAGCCCCGCCACGATCGCCATCCCCACCGTGTGCAGGAACAGGACCGATGGATATCCCCAGATGGAACCGGATTCGCGCACCCACGCGAAAAACCGCAAGTCTTCGAGCGATTTAAGAAATTCCATCATGGTCCGCACTCTTATCGATCAGATAGCCCACCACCGCTGCCAACGCAACCACGCCGAATACAACCAGAGTTACAGTGAGAGCTAGCGGCATTTAGAAGGCATTCCCCAGGAAAGGTAACATGCGCCCGAAGTACATCACTCCCACCACCAGAATGATGGCGGACGCCGCCGCGAACTTGGCCGTCAATGGCGCGTCGTCGCCCGCTTTCAACGCCCACGGCGCATCGAACACCGTGAAGTAGATTACATTGATGCCCGCCAGCAGAATCAACGCCAGCTTCCACTGGAACGCGATGTTCTGCGTATATTGTCCGGGGTCGCCGACAAAGAACAAAAAGCCCGTAATCAGATTGAGGCCAAATCCGAGGATTCCCCACGGCATCAGCCGGTGCAGCGCTGCGAACGGCACTTTTCGCAACGTTCCCAGCATGCGCAGATCGACCACCAATGCGACACCGAACAGAAGACTCAGGCCGACGAAATGCAGCGTCTCGCACGTTGGCCAGACCCACGACACCTCAGTTACCCACATGCCCACGATTCGAGCCACAGGCGGGCCGACGTCCGCAGCGGCGGCCGTTTGGATCTCCGGATGGCGGATCTGGCCGCCGATGTTCGAGACGCGCGCCATCGCTAGAAACGTGACGGCCGAAAGCAACAGGATTGCAATCCGGTTCCAGGCCGGCACGCGCGTGCTCCGCCGCAATTGCCACAATCCCAGCCACGCGAGCGCTCCCGTCAGTTCCATGAATCCCATGGCTCCAAAAGCGCTGCCCTCGTGAGCCAGGATCATGGCTCGCGAGATCCCAGGTTCGGGACACGGCGCGTCCGGCGTCGTTCGGCAGAGCGCTTCCTGCGCGGCGTTGCCGGTTACGTAGGTCGGAATCGAGATCAGCGCGATGCCTAGCAGTACGATCAGGCTGGCCCGCATCAAGTCACTGCTCTTCGTTGCGAGGGCCATCAGGTACAGGCCCAGGCCCACCAGAAAGCCGATCGTGGGAAAGTGATTCAGCAACAGATGCACGTGCGCCACATCCGGGGACGCCGTGGTTCGCATGATCCGGCCGCTCGCAGAAACCAGTAGCGGGATATCCTGCCGCACATCTCCCAAGGTGACTGATACCGTCACTTCTCGAAGGCCTTCCGCTGAAGACGTTTTGGGATCCCCCACCTGGACCGTGGCGTCTTTTTCCAGCGCGTACAGATTGCGCACGTATGCTTCAATCGCCGGCTTGTCGAGTGGCTTGGCAGGAATCTGCGCCAAGGCGGAGCCAACTGGCGAGACGACGACGGCAGCCAGCGCGAACCACCACGTGCACAATTTCCTCCAATGGTCGAGACCCATGAGCGATCTCCCATTCTATGACGGCTGGCGTGTGCCCGGAGCGCTACTTCTTCGGACTGAGGCTGCGGTATGCCGCTTCGACGAACTTATCCGTAGTCCAGAAACCGGTAGTCGCGCCGTATTCGGGGTCGAAGTCTCTGGTGGGTTTGGCGGCCTTCACCTGCTCGAGCGTCATCCCCTTTTTGATCATGTCCTGGACGCGGTCGCGGATGATCGTGGCCATGTCGCGGTACTCCACCACGTCGGCTTGATCGCAGAGCCGCCCGTGTCCGGGAATCACGTAAGTGCCGCCTTCCTGCTTCTCCGCGGGAATGGTCAGTTCGATCAGCCGGTTCAGCCCGTTGATGATGCCCTGCAGGCTGCCGCCTCTTTCGAGGTCGATGATCGGGTAGCTGGAGGGAACGAAAATATCGCCCGTGGCGACCACATCCGAGCGCCGGAAGAAAACGAAGCTGTCGCCATCCGTATGCGCCGCCGGCTGGTGCAGAATCTGAATGCCCTCACCATTAAAGAACATCGACTTTTCCATGGTGATGTACGTGTCGGTGGGCAGCGCTCCAAAGGGGATTGCGGGTTGATTGCCGGTGGGCTTCGCGCTCATCCGGTCGAGCACCGTCTGGTACGCAAGCACCGCCGAGCCCACCGAAGCATCCGAAATGTTGCCCGCCACATTGCCGCCGGTAATCGTAATCCCGGCCTTGGCGATCTTTTCGTTGCCGCCCGTATGATCGGCGTGCACATGCGTGTTGATGACGTAGCGGATCGGCTTATCGGTGATCTTGCGAATCGCCTCTAACAGCTGATCGCCCATCTCGGCGACTCCCGTATCCACCAGCAGCACGCCTTCCTTGCCCACCTGCATGGTGATATTGCCGCCGTCGCCGACGAGCATATAAATATTGCCTTGCACCGGCAGAGCATGAATCTCCGGCGCGGCGGCTTTCTGCCCGGTCTGCGCAAAGGCAACTGCTGCCAACGCCAGCATCAGTACGGCGTGCATTTACTGGGCCGCCTTTGCGAGCTTCTGCTGGTATTCGGGATACATCGTTTCGGCGCCGCCGCGCGCGGCCTGCGCAGGCACGTGGTATTTTGCGGGGAACTCACCGAGGAAGGTGTTGGTTCCCGGCAAGTGGTGCGGCACTACGCCGGCCGGGCGGACCACCTCGGTCACCGGCTCGCACGGATACGGCGCGATCTCCTGGCGCGGATCGAGCACCCAGTCCGTGGTGCGAATAAAGGGCTCGGTCAGATAAGCCGGATCGGTCACGATACTGACGAGCGTCAGGTAATCGTCGTGCCGAACCCAGTGCTCCGTCAGCGTCGCCTTGTCGCTGCGCGGAATTCCGTTTCGCCGAATCCAGCCGATTTTCAGATGAGTGGTGTAGACCGTCAGAACGTCGCCTTCCCACTTGCCCGTCGAAAAACCCTGCCAGGTGTGGGCGGCGTACTCCGGCGGATGCGGGCGTCCATCCATCCAGATGGTGCGCTCCGGGGCCTGCCAGGAAATATGCGTGTGATAGGCGATGAGCCTTTGCGACTCCCGATCCACTTCCTTCCAGATGCGCAGGTTCGCGGGGCCGCGCGGCCCGTAGTCGGCTGGGTGCGGCTTGCACTGATGCTCGGGCAGCGTGAGTAACGACGCATCCCAAATATCACCCCGCATCCGGGCCGCATCGTTGATGGGCAGTCCCAGGTAGTCGCCAATGTCGGGGCCGGGGATGCGCTCGGGCTGGTCCTCATGAAACCGGGGCGCCCATTCGCCGGAAGGATCCAGTTGCGCGAATGCCGGCGCACTCACCAGGAGTACGAGAAGCATAATTTTGCTGAATGACATGAGAAACCTCGAATTACCCGCTACCGCGCTACCGAGCCGCGACCAGAGGGAGCGGTAGTGACGATCGCGAGCCACGCTAGTGTATTCCTTCACGCCGGTACGTCGCCGGCGAAACCCCCACTTGCCGGACAAACCAGTTGGACAGGTGGCTCTGCGAGGAGAAACCCGCCGAAAGCGCCACTTCCACAATCGGCGCGTCCGTGCCGCGAAGCAGTTCCTTAGCGCGCTCCAAGCGACGTGCCAGCACGTACTGGTGCGGCGATTGCCCGATCGCGGCCTTGAACGCGCGCGCCAGATATAGCGGACTGACCTTCACTTCCGCGGCCATAGCATCCAGGCTGAGATCGCCTTCCAGGTGGGCTTCGATGAATTCCAGCAGCCGCCGCATGCGCCAGCCCGAAATCTTCTGCACCGCGGCCGGAGGGACCGAGCGCGACCGCGAGGAGTGCCGCCGCGCCAGATGCACCGCCATCATCTGCGCCAGAGTATCCACATACAGCCCGTCCTCAGCCGTGCCGTCGCGCAATGCCGTGGTAATCGCAATGGCCAATTGTTCGAGCAGGGGATCGAGAATCGCAAAGCGCGGCACGATCTCCGCCCTGGCCGGATCGCCGCCGTACATCTCCGCGACCGCGGATTCGTAGATCGACTGGCGCAGGTAAACCTGCAGGATCTCCGGGTGACCGTTGTGCCGCCAACTGGTAGTGGCCGCACCAGGAGTGAGGCAGATGCGCCGCGGCCCAATCAATGCCGATTCTTCGAGAGCCCCTTCAATCTTACGCGTCACTTCGGTGGGCCGAGTCAGATGATAAATCAGCGAAGGATTGTTGATCGCGGGTTCGGTCGCTTGAAAGGGAGCCTCTTCCATGATGGCGGCGTATAACGACCGCCAGCCGATTTCGGGACTGTGCGCCAGCAAACGGTTGCCTGGCCGGAGTACGCGTCCATGCGTCTCTCGTACTGCGAAAACAGGAATATCCAGCGGCATGGCTGACGCCTCCAGTGCGATGTAGTCGTATTATATGCCTGTCGGAGAGGGTGGTGGGTCAGACGGGTCACCGGCCGTGATCCTGTCTAGTCCCTTCCGAAACACCGCTCCCTATGGTCGCGGCCCGGTAGGTGCAATGGCGCTGACCCAAAACCGAGTCGCGACCATAGGGAGCGGTGCTGTTGCCCGTGCAGTCAGCACCTCGCCAACACCGTCGCGATCCCCTGTCCCACCCCAATGCACATCGTACACAGCGCGTAGCGCGCGCCGGTCTTCTCCAACTGGTAACAGGCCGTTGTCACCAGCCGCGCGCCGCTGGCTCCCAGTGGATGGCCGATTGCAATCGCGCCCCCGTTTGGATTCACGTGTTCGGCATCATCAGGCAAGCCAAGCTCGCGAGTCACGGCGAGTGCCTGCGCCGCGAACGCTTCGTTGAGCTCGATCACTTCAATCGACGAGAGTGAAACGCCGGCCTTCGCCAGCACCTTGCGTGTGGCGGGGGCCGGCGCGAATCCCATGATGCGCGGCGCCACCCCGGCTACTGCCGTGGCGAGCACCCGCGCCCGGGGCTTAAGCCCATACTTCTTCGCCGCCGCTTCCGACGCTAGCAGCAGAGCACAGGAGCCGTCATTCACTCCCGATGCATTGCCCGCCGTGACCGTCCCGTTCGGCTTGACCACCGGCTTCAGCTTGGCCAGATCTTCGAGCGTCGAATCCGGGCGCGGGTGCTCGTCGATCGCGAATTTCTTGGGATCGCCTTTCTTCTGCGGGATCGAAACTGGGATTACCTCGCACTGGAAAAATCCACCGGCTTGCGCCTTCGCCCATCGCTGCTGCGTCCGGAACGCGAAAGCATCCTGATCGGCGCGAGATACGTGGAAATCCTCGGCAACGTTCTCGGCGGTTTCGGGCATCGAGTCCGTGCCGTACTTGCTCTTCATCAGCGGATTGACGAAACGCCAGCCGATGGTGGTATCGAAGATCTCGGCTGTGCGGCTGAACGCGGTGTCGGCCTTGCCCATCACAAAAGGCGCGCGCGACATGCTCTCCACACCGCCGGCAATTACCAGGTCGGCCTCGCCGGATTTGATCGCCCGCGCGGCAATTCCCACGGCATCCATGCTCGATCCGCACAGGCGGTTGACGGTGTTGCCCGTCACTTCTTTCGGCAGGCCAGCCAACAGCAGGGCCATGCGCGCCACATTGCGGTTGTCCTCGCCCGCCTGGTTCGCGCAGCCGAAGATCACGTCGTCCAAGGCGCCCCAGTCCATGCCGGGGTTCCGCTCCATCAGCGCGCGGATGGGAATTGCCGCCAGGTCGTCGGTGCGTATGGTCGCCAGGCTTCCGCCATAGCGCCCAAAAGGCGTACGAAGAGCATCGCAGATAAATGCATCGTTCATAGGTTCGAGACTTCTATTGTAAGTCGTGGGGCAGACGATCATTTTCCCTCGTCTGCCGGCCCCACCCCTATGGCAGCGGCTTCAACTCGGGTTTCGCGCCGCCAGCCAAAGGGTACCGGTCGACATTCAGGGCCATCGACACCAGCGAATAGTAGCCCATCGCGCCAATCAGATCGACCACGCCGCGCTCGCCCACCAAGTTTACGGCGGCCTGGAACGTCCCATCGCTCACTTGTTTGGTGGCAAGCAGCTCCTGGCAGAAATTGTAAACCGCTTCTTCATCCGGCTGCATGCCGGTAGGCCGCTTGCCGTTCGCGATCGCTTCGATGATCGTTGCGCTGACCCCCGCCTGGGCCGCGTTGCGGCGATGAGCGGTCCACTCGAATTGCGCGCCCCAGTAACGCGCCGTCGTGATGATGGCTAGCTCATTGAGCTTGCGGGGCAGGGAACTATGAAAGCGGATTTGCGCGCCGAGCTGTTGGGCCGCATCGCCCATCTCGGGGCTCCGCAGGAACACGTTGAACGGCCCTTCAGTCGAGCCGCGCCGCTCGCCCGCCAGCAAGTGATCGATCATGGTCTTCTGCTGTGGATTCAGTTCGTCATACGTGAGCGGCTTAAACCGATCGCCCCGCAGGTTCAGGTTAGGCGCCGCCAGTGCCAGCGCTACGACTAAGCCAAGGCCGGCGGTGACTGCCGAAAGGAAATGAATATTCATTCTGTCGATCCCTTTCTGAGGTTAACCAGTTTATCCCGTCTGCGCCGCGTATGTTATGTTTGGGCAAGACGGGTTGCTCAGGATGCGGTGGGTTGCTCTGATCGGGGTGAGTCTCGGCTGCATTACAGTGCTGGCGGCATCGGATTGGACTGTCGCCCGCAGCCCGCATTCCGAAATCTATTCGCAAGCCGGGGAAGAAAATGCCCGCTCCATGGCGCTTCTCTCGGAACGGTTGTACAGCTTCTTTTCGCCGCTGATCGGGCCGGAGCCGGGTAATCGCCCGCCGCTACGGGTGGTCGTCTTCCGTTCCCCGGCCGACTATGCGCCGTACCGTTTGCGCCCCTCCGCCGACGCGTATTACATGGGAAACGAGCTGGCTGACTACATCGTCATGCCGGCCACGGGGCCGTCCGAATTTCTTACGGTGGCCCACGAATACTGGCACGCCGTAGCAAGGAGTGCCGGTCTGCGCTTGCCGCTCTGGCTGGAAGAAGGCATGGCCGAGTTCTTTTCCAACTTCCGTTTGGATGAACGGGACCGCGAGGGAACGGCCAAGTTGGCCGCTCGCTTCGAGACACTGCACCGTCATCCCTGGATGCCGCTCAGCGCCTTGCTGGCGCTGCCCAAAGATTCGCCCCTGCGCAGCGATCGCGAAGCGGCTTCCGTGTTTTACGCGCAGAGTTGGGCTCTTACCGAAATGCTCCTGGCCGATTCCGTCTACAGCCCGCGGTTCCCTGAGTTTCTGACTGCCATCTCCTTCGGGACGCCGTCCGAAGGCGCGCTGGTTTCCGTGTACGCCAAGCCGCTTAAGACGCTCGACGCCGATCTGCGGGCCTGGGTCGAAAGACCGAGAGTTGCTCCCGCGATACTTCCCCCGGCCGAGCCGGAAAGCGCGATCGAAATCGCCGAGGCCTCACCGCTGGCTTCGGGAATGGTGCTTGCGGATGTGCTCGCAACCGCCGGAAAGCTTGATCGTGCCGAAGCGCTCTACCGCCAGCTGGGCGAGCGGGCGCCAGACGACGGCAATGTCACCGTTTCCCTCGCTCGGATCGCGCTCAAAAGAGGAAACGACGAGTCCGCGCGGCGGTTATTCGAGCGCGCGGTCGAGCAGGGCATCGTGGACGACGATGTCTTCTACAACTTGGCCCTGTTCGAGAACAATGCGGGTGAGCATGAGTCAGCTCTGGCGCATCTCCGGGCCATCCGCCAAATTGCGCCCGCGCGCCAGTTCGCCTATTGGGCTGCTGTAGCGTATGCCGCCAATCAACTCGGTAAGCGTGACGAGGCAAACCAGGCAGCGGACCGTGCCTTGGCCTGCGCCACCGATGAAGCCGATCGCGCCCATGCCGTCGAACTTCGCATGATCGCCCAGACCGACGTCGTGGTCCAATTCACGCGAGATGCGAACGGGCAGGTGCACTTAGTGAGCCGGCGCGTGCCGCATGGCTTGCCCGATTGGAATCCCTTCATCGAGCCAGGTGATCAAGTCCGCCGCGCCGAGGGTAAGCTGCGTGCCATCGATTGCGATCGGGAGATGGCATTCCGGGTGGAGACTCCCGCGGGCCTCTTACGGCTCACCATTCCCGATCCCAAGCATGTCCAGGTGCGCAATGCTCCATCCGAATACACTTGTGGACCGCAACCGGCGAGTGAGGTGTCCGTTGTCTACGCCGCCTCGGGACCGGTTAGCGGCGTGCTCCGTGGCATCGAGTTTCGTCCGCACTAATCGTCACAACACCGCGCAGGCTTCTTCAAACGCCAGCCGCGGCCCTCGCGGCCGCATCTTCGAGCCATCGCCGTATCCCAGGTTGCACAGAAAATTCGCTTTCCATTTGCCGTCGGGAAAAAACTCCTGGTTCACCTTCTCGGGACTGAAGCCCGACATCGGCCCGCAATCCAAGCCCAAAGCCCGCGCCGCCAATATCAGGTACCCACCCTGCAACGTGCCGTTGCGAAAAGCCGTCTCCTCTATCAGGGCCGTCTTTCCCGCAAACTGGTTGCGAAGATCGCTGCCCGGTATCAGCTTGGGAAACTGCTCCTACTTCGTTTATCAAGGATTTGGCGCGTTATGGCGTTCACCAAGTGCCATAGAGTTCCCGGAGTTTCCAGGGTTTGTGTGCGAATGGAATCACAACGGAATCCAGTTCCTAGCACCGACGAACCCGACATAGCGCCACCCTATGTTTTGAGCTATTGTAGCGTCATGACATAACTCCGGATTTTTCCTGCGATACGCTGCGTGTCCGCCAATAGACGCTGCTTGTCGTCCTGCGTCCAGGACTCAAGGTTATGGATAGCTCTAATCAGCGGCTTCAAAGCATCAGGATCATCAATACTGGCGTACACACTAAAGAACCTTTCGATGACGCGCCGACGCCCGAGCTTTTGGTCTATTGACCGCAGGCCACGGTGGATTGCGTTTCGGGCATTCCTTTGATGCGCAAGGCGGGCAACGTATAGAAGCTGATCGAGAATCGCAGTCAGGATGACCTCCTCCGAGGTGTGGGCGACAATGTTGGCGGCCGCTGCTGCAGCAGCTCCGGCTGTTCCGTCAGTCGAGACTACAGCGCGTTTCAGAAGCACGAACGCACGATCAGCAGCATATCTTGCAACCAGTTTCACCAGCACGAGAAATTCTACCTGGCATTTCTCATCTGGAAAGGCAGCGAGAATGTCCTCGGTGAAGTGGTCCTCCAACAATGGTATGAGCTGCGACCGTTGGTTCTCGGGCCAGAGCCGCAATCCCTCGACGAGTTTCGCAAACAACCCATCATCCGTGTTAGACACTGCTGCCTTGATGAATACCGGAACATACTTAAGGCTGACCTCCGGCTGCTCCGCTGCGCAGTCTCTGAGAGAATAAGCGACACTTGCCCACACATCACGATGACGCTTCTTTGCAAACTCGTCAATAATCCGCGTTGCTACTGACGGTGCAACACAGGCGATCGCACCAGCCCTCTCAGCAATAGCCCTCTGGCAGTTGACGTCGGCGCTGATGAGCCGTTCCAAAATGCGGGATATTTCTGCTTCGGAGAACACTCCTGGGTTTGCCTTCAGCAGTTGGCCAAGGCCAACGGCGGTGACGCGGCTCAACTTCTGATCCTTTTCAAACCGCTCCCACAGCCATGCCTTCAGATTCTGGCCAGCCGCAGCAGCCATATTTGCGCTGATCTTTCTCCAAGCTTTGCCGATCGCGTTCTCTGGCCAAGGGCAGTAGCTTAAGAATCGGAACACCAGCTCGGGTGGAGCATTGTAAAGATCACCCACGACCTCGAATAGCGATGATCTGACAAACGCCGGCAGCTCCGTTAGACGCAATGAAAGGAAGGACTCGAGAACGGCGGCGTGCTCCGAAGCATCAGAAAACCGCAGCATTGCAGTACCCGTGAGGCGGTCCAGATGATGTTCGCTTGTAATCTGCTCGATCGCACGACGAATTGTATCGGGTGTCTTCAGGACTCCACCAGACAGCCCTCCTCGCAACCTCGCTTCGTCTTCCACTTGTCTGGGCTTACCTGCCTCTAGCACCTCGGTAGCGACCCGAGACGCCATCGCGGGTTCGAGTGTGTGGATCCTTGTGATGAGGCGTAAGAATTCATCAACAAGTTCGCTCGCGCGATTTCCGTACAGGACAGACCTCACTCGGCTCAAGAACTCACAGACTGGAATAACCAATTGAGGTGTTAAGTTGTTTGTGAGGCTGCCGAAGACACCACGTTGGTGTCCGGCGTTCAGGTATGAGAAGACCGAAGATAGCGCGCTAAGTGCGTTCGGACATCCGTTGTAGAAGCACGTCAGAGCCGCGGTCTTGTAGTGCCCCCGAATGTCATCGTCCGCTGTGTGGTTATCTGTAATAAAGGAGGCCGTTCCCTCCAGAAAGGAACTTGTGGCAACAGGATTTAGATCAGCAAGTCGCTGCTCGCATAGCGCGAACACCTCGTACTTCGCCTCCGTCTGAATGATCGCCGCGAGAATGTTGAGCCCAACGGAGATTCGATCCCTCGGGTAGTGGCTGACGGCCGCAACAGCGCTCTCGACGAGTCTGGACAGGTGGGCCGTTTTCCAATCTTCGATCATCCTGCGTCCAAACGGCCCGTCATCAACCTTGCCCAATATCTCTAGCGTGAGGTAGCATGACGTTTCAGAGCCAATCTCGAAGAGTCGTATTAGGACTTCGTGCCACACAGTCCCACCCGATTGCGAGTCTTGGATCGCGATTTGCGCAAGAACCGGCACACGAAAGTAGCTGCCGTTCTGGAGGTCCAGAAAGATTTGATCCAGGCATTGTTGGTGAAGGCTTTGCGCTGAGCGTAGCACGTGCCGACCGGCCGCGAACTCAAGAAGAGTTTGATGAAAGAAACGGACGGTACCGACCCCACCCGCAGCTTCTAAGGCGCCGCTCGATAGCAGTGCATCGAGTAGCTTCCACGGGAAGGCACCGAAGCGCTGATCGAAATTCTCCCACTCCAATTGAACCGCAGTGGACTGAATGGCATCACTGAAGGTGGTCGACTCGCGAAAAAGAATTGAATAGGCTATCCGGCCGGCCAAAGCCTCACGCAATTGTTCGCTATCAGGCGTGGACGGCTGTAGCCTATCGCGCACTACGCAACGTTCCCAATACGCCGTATAGATCATGGCCGTATTGACCTCCGATGGCACGGGATCAGGCGGATAGGCTTCGAAAATCATTCGCAGCACCAGCGGATCGAAGCTCAGCTCCTGCACCCTGCGGCGTCCATCAAGCAAGTTCCAGAGATCGGATTCCTGGCTCGTTCGCTGGATCGGATCAGCTTCCCCATACGCCATCGCAACATACCGATGTACAGCTGTTCTCGCCTCCGCTTCGGTATATCGCCCCAACGGGACTATATGGTCTGCGACTTCAACAGCGGCCAACCGCTGTGCTTCCAGAGGTCGACAGCTAGTTACCACGAAAACGCCACAGGTCCTGAGCCAGGCCAGAAACCCCGCCAGAGCCGTATCACCCCTGCCGACAATGAGATCCAATGTGTCGATCAAGAGAATATGTTTTTGCCCTGGAGTCGTAGTCAACCACCGCGCGATTAGGCCGCGTTCTTCTTTGAGAGTTTCGCTGATGTATTGGGCGGCGAAAGCCTGAACACTTGCATTCAGTTCCTTGGAAAATAGGTGGTAGAGGTACCAGAGGAGGCTCGTTTTGCCGGTACCAGCCGAACCTTGGATGCTCACCCATGTGCCGTCGCCGGATGCTTTGGCATGTGCCTCGTACAACGCGCGAACCCTGCTCTCCTGCTGTTCTCGGTTGACGTAAACAGCTGCCAGCGAGATTGAGCGGCCTGATTTTCTCAATTGTCCAGCGGAGTCACCATACCGGAGAAACCGCCGACGGTGGTCTTCTGCCGCATCTACAAACGCGGGTGTGATCAAAAGAACGGGCGTGTCGCGGATCAAGCGGGCTATAGAGGCTAAGATCTGATCGTTTCGGCCTGGCTTCACAATGCTGATGTGATCACTCGGTAGTGGGACGACAATGCAGTCCGCCACTCCAGGGTCAGCCTGCGTAGGTCCAACAATCATTATGCCAGCGGTGCTGCGCATCTCGGCGTACGCCGCCGTTCTGATGTGGTCGGCTAATGCGGCAGTTCGATACCACTCGTTGAGATCGCGCAGTGCAGGATCATCCAAGCGAAGTTGACGTGCTTCGTCTGAGCCTATTTCGAGCCAATTGAGAAGAGTGGCAACGGCCGCACCCGTATGTGGCGTGGCAATGAAGGCGACGGAGCGGGTAGCATCATAGATACGACGAAACTGCGACGTTACTTGTGCGACGCGGAGTGCTTGTTTTACAAGGATTCCTCCCAAGCTGTGGCAGATGTAGATTATCGGGCGAACTCCGAGATTCTCGTTCATTAAACAATCGAGAATATTTTTGGCCTGGTCTTGATACCACATCCCCGACGCTCGGAAGGGATGGCTTTCATATGACAGACGCCAGACGGCACGGTCGGGAAACTCGTCAGCGACCCACTCTGGCCAATCAAGTTCCTCCTCGGAGTGGCTCCACGTACCGAAGGCGTCGCCCCCTAGGCCATGCACGAAGATTATGTCGGCGACTGGTTCCGCAAGTGGGCTACGCCTGCCGAATGCCCTATAAAGAGTTGCCATTGATAAGCCAATCCCCAAGATCTTATCTGATCTGAAGTCAGATACGGCTGGCGCCTGTGAGCGCCGTACTCTCCGGGGCTTATCAGAGGGATGTTCTAACCGGCAGATGTCCCCAACCGAGCCGCAACACGCTTAGAGTTCCCCGAGCGCGAGACTGCCAGCTTTGCTAGCCGGTATTCACAGCCGCGGACAAACACAATCTGGAGTCTTTGTTTGATGAGCGCAAATGGAATTTTAGCGGAAACGAGCAGCTCGCAAGTGATTGAGAGAATTTAGCCAACCGATCGGACTACAGAAGCTGCTCATGGAACTCCGGGTCGTAGGCCACAATCACGGTAACCGGCGCCGTTCGAGTCTTCTCTACGTTACCGGGATCGAGCGTGGGCAGTAAGCGTTGCTTGGCCGGTTCGCTGGTGATGAAGACGAACCGCGCCGGCGAATTGTTCCCACTCGTGGGTCCCAGCTTCGCCAGATCGTAGATCTCCCGCAACAACTCCTGTGCGACTTGTTCCGGTTTCCATGCACGGTACGTCCGCGCATTGCGGAAGATCTGGTCCAAGGCTTCGACGGCGACAGAGGGCATGTCTCCATTGTGCATGAAGTCACCTTCACATTAAGTCTGGTTCAGATCGCAACGCGGCACGGCGTGTGCTCAGTCGAAATAGTAGGGAGATCGCGCAATGAAACGACGAATTCTCGCAGGCGCATTCGTACTTTTCGGGACGGTACTGGCGGCGTGTGGTGGCCCCTACGGCTACACGTCGGCGTATGTCGGCTATGGTCCGCCCGCGCCGAGATATGGTGCCATCGGTGTAGCGCCTGGCCCGGGCTATGTGTGGGTCAATGGCTACTGGGGTTGGGGCGGCGGACGGTACGTCTGGAACGAGGGCCGGTGGGCGCTGCCGCCGCATGGGCGGCGTGCGTGGGTGGAAGGTGGATGGCATCACGAAGGCCACGGCTGGCGCTATCACGAGGGTCACTGGCGCTAAGCGGCGGTCCCGTGTTGCGTTAACCTACCTGGGAACGCGGATCGAGCAGGTGTTGCAGCCGCTCGGAATCGATTCCTGATTCTTCGTGAGCTACCTCGCGGATGGTGCGGCCGCTGGCGTACGCCTCCTTCACCAGGGCCGCAGCTTTTTCGTAGCCGATTTCCGGAGCCAGCGCCGTCCCCATCGCCAGCGATTGCTCCACGAATCCCTCGGCGCGCGCGCGATTGGCTTCCAAGCCATCCACCAGCTTCACCGCGAAATTCCGGCTGCCCGATGCAAGCAATTCGATGCTTTCGAGCAAGTCGTAAGCCATCATCGGCATCATCACGTTGAGCTCGAAATTTCCCGAGGCGGCGCACCAGGCGATCGTCGCGTCGTGGCCGATCACCTGGGCACACACCATCAGCAGGCTCTCCGCAATCACCGGATTCACTTTTCCCGGCATGATGCTGGAACCGGGCTGCACCGCGGGCAGCACCAACTCGCCGAGCCCGCAGCGCGGTCCGGAACCGAGCCAGCGGATGTCGTTGGCGATTTTCGTGAGCGCCACGGCATACCCGCGCAGAGTGCCGCTCAGGAAGCACACCGCATCGCGCGCGGCCTGCGCTTCGAAATGATTGGGCGCTTCCACAAACGGCAGGCCGGTGCGCCGGCGGATCTCCGCGATCACCGCTGCGGCGAATCCAGGGGGCGCATTGAGCCCCGTCCCCACCGCGGTCCCACCCAGCGGCAACTCGTAGATGTCCGGCAGTGCCAGTCCCACCCGTTGGCGCGCCATCTCCACCTGCCGCGCGTAGCCGCTGAATTCTTGCCCCATGCGGATCGGAACGGCGTCCTGCAAATGCGTGCGGCCGATCTTAATGATGTCGTGGAACTGAGCCGCTTTGCCATCGAGCGACTCGCGCAGTTGCGTCATCGCCGGAATCAGCCGCGCGTTCACGGCTTCGGCGGCGGCTAGGTGCATGGCCGTGGGAATCACGTCGTTGCTGGATTGCCCGCGGTTCACGTCGTCGTTGGGATGCGCTCCCGCCAGCCGGCCGATCACTTCGTTGGCGTTCATGTTGGTGGAGGTCCCGCTGCCCGTCTGGAAAATGTCCACCGCGAACTGCCCGTCGTGGCGCCCTTCGACTACCTGCTCGGCTGCGGCTTCGATCTCCGGTCGGCCGTTCACCTTCGCCGCCGCGCTTTTGATCAACCCCAGCGCACGGATGAACGATCGTGGAAACCGCAGCCCGCTAATCGGAAAGTTCTCGATGGCGCGGGCCGTCTGTGCGCCATACAACGCGTCCGCGGGCACGCTCATTTCGCCCATCGTGTCGCGTTCCGTTCGATGTGAGTCGCTCATGTGTCTATTGTCTGCCCTACAATGAAAACTCCATGCACACCAACCGGCTGGCACGCGAGAAGAGCCCCTACCTGCTCCAGCACGCCCACAATCCCGTGGATTGGTATCCCTGGGGTCCGGAAGCGTTCGAAAAGGCGCGCACCGAAGACCGGCCGATCTTCCTCTCCATCGGTTATTCAACTTGTCACTGGTGTCACGTCATGGAGCGCGAATCGTTCGAAAACGAACAGATAGCCGCGCTGCTCAATGCCAATTTCCTTCCCATCAAAGTCGATCGCGAAGAGCGTCCCGATGTGGACCGCATCTACATGACGTTCGTGCAGGCCACCACCGGCGGAGGCGGTTGGCCCATGTCGGTGTGGTTGACTCCGGAGCTCGAGCCGTTCTTCGGCGGAACGTACTTCCCGCCCGAGGATCGCTACGGCCACCCCGGTTTCGCGTCGGTGCTCACCCAGGTCGCCTCCGCCTGGCGAACCGATCGCGCACAAATCGTCGATTCCGCCCGCGACGTGATCGAGCGCTTGAAAGAGGCGGTCTCTGTCTCGCCGGCGCGCTCCGGGCCGCCATCCGTCGATCAGGCCATCCTCGATAGCGGCTTCAATGTGTTCCGCCGCAGCTTCGACGTCCGCCGCGGCGGCTTTGGCGGCGCGCCCAAGTTCCCGCGCCCGGCTGTCCACGATTTCCTGCTGCGCTATTACGCTCGCACCAAGAACCAGGAAGCTCTCGACATGGTTCTGCAAACGCTCCGTGAGATGGCCAAAGGCGGCATGAGCGACCAGCTGGGCGGCGGCTTTCACCGCTACTCAGTGGATGAGCGCTGGTTCGTTCCCCACTTCGAGAAGATGCTCTACGACCAGGCACAGCTGGCTATCTCGTATCTGGAAGCCTTCGAGCTCACCCGCGACGCCGCGTTCGCCGAAACCGCTCGTACCATTTTCGATTACGTGCTGCGCGATATCACCGACCAGGGCGGCGCATTCTATTCAGCCGAGGACGCCGATAGCGTGATCGACCCCGCGCAGCCCGGTGTCAAAGGCGAAGGCGCATTCTACATCTGGTCCGCCGACGAAATCCGCGAACGCGCGGGTCAGCCCGCGGCCGATTGGTTCAGTTACCGCTATGGCGTGGAAGCGGCCGGCAACGTATTGCACGACCCGCACCAAGAGTTCACTGGGAAGAACATCCTCTATCAAGCTCACACCATCGAGGAGACTGCCGAACATTTCAGCCGCAGCATTGAGGAAGTTCGTTCTGCAATCGCGCAAGCCTCCGGAGTCCTCTTCGAAGCCCGCACCAAGCGTGTGCGTCCACACCTTGATGACAAAATCCTCACCGCCTGGAATGGTCTGATGATTTCCGCGTTCGCCTTGGGTGGCGCAATCCTGAACGAGCCGCGCTACGCAGGAGCCGCTGTGCGTGCTGCCGAATTTCTGATCGCCAGGATGTACGACCCTGCCACCGGCATCTTGCTGCGCCGCTACCGCGAGGGCGACGCGTTCATCCCGGGGTTCCTGGATGACTACGCGCTGTTCACTCAGGGCCTGCTCGATCTCTACGAAACCCAGTTCGATCGCCGCCACCTGGATCTCGCCATCCGGCTCACCGAGAAGCAGCGCGAACTTTTCGAAGACCGGGAAGGCGGCGCATTCTTCAGCACCACAGCCGGCGATTCCAGCCTGGTGTTGCGCGTGAAAGAGGATTACGACGGCGCCGAACCTTCGGGCAATTCCGTAGCCGCGCTCAACCTGCTCCGCCTCGCCCAGTTCACCGGCCGCGGCGAATTTCGCAAGTCCGCCGAGCGGCTCATCTCCGCCTTCGGCCCGCGCCTCTCCGTCGCGCCTGTCGCCATCCCCAAAATGCTCGTGGCCGTCGATTTCCTGCTGAGCGATCCCCGGCAGGTCATCATCGTCGGCAACCGCGGCGCTGCCGACACCAACGAATTGATCCACACCGTCCAATCGCACTTCGATCCGCACCGGATCATCCTTGTCGTCGATTCCGAAGAATCCCGCCAGGCGCTTTCCGCGGGCATTCCCTCTATCGCCGCCATGTCCCAACTCGACGGCCGCGCCGCTGCGTATGTGTGCCGGAATTATACCTGTCAATTGCCCGTTTCCGAAGTATCGCGGCTGGCCGAGTTGCTACAATGAACTCTTCACCATCCATTTTCAGGAGGGATCATGGAAAGACCAGGCGCAACCACGATGAGAGGAAACCCGTTGACACTGATCGGGCCCGAACTGAAAACCGGCGATTCCGCCCCGGATTTCAACGTTGTCGATAGCTCGCTCAAGCCAGTGACCCTGAAGGATACCGGCAACCACGTCCGCATCATCAGCGTCGTGCCGTCGCTCGACACGCCCGTTTGCGACGCGCAAACCAAGCGCTTCAACGAAGAAGCCGCCAAGTTACCGGACGTCGACATCCTCACCGTGAGCATGGATCTTCCCTTTGCCCAGAAGCGCTGGTGCGGAGCCTTCGGCGTCGACAAGGTGAAGATGCTGTCCGATCACCGTGACGGCTCCTTCGGTTCCAGCTACGGCACCCTGATCAAGGACATGCGCATCGAGAGCCGCGCCATTTTTGTCGTCGACCAGCACAACAAGATCCGGCACGCCGAGTACGTGAAGGAAGTGGCCGACTTCCCCAACTATGAAGCCGCGTTGAACGCCGCCAAGAGCGCTGCCGCCGCCAAAGCCTGAGGCGGCCGCGGGCTGTTTGAGGATCGCCTGAGCTCTGCGCCGACATCTACGCGCCGCCTCACCCGGGCAGTGGAAAACCCGCTGGTGCGCGGCGGCCTGACGCTGGCGGCCGGAGTGCTCACCGGCAATTTGATCGGGGTCGGGCGCGTCGCCATCACCGCCTATTTCCTGGGTACCCATAGCCGCGCCGATTCGCTGGCCGTGGCGATGGGACCGATCGACACGCTCAACGGTGTGTTGGCCACCAGCATGTTGTTCGCCTTCGTTCCCACGCTGACGGCGTGCGGCGGAAGCGAGCGCGCCACCCTGTTTCGCGAGCTCCGGCGCATGTTTGCTTGGGTGTTCCTGGCCGTTTCCGCGTTGGTGGTAGCGGCCTCGCCATGGCTCATGCGGGCGCTGGCGCCGGGCCTGGACGCCGAGTCGTTCAAAAGGGCGGTGAATCTGCTCCGCATTCTCGCTCTATCCACCAATGCCAGCGGCATCGCCTCGCTCTATTGGGCGCTCCTTTACACCGAGCGGCGTTTCGGCCCTACGGCTTTCTATCAAGCCACTCTCA
>Ga0335081_10004300_pt1 | contig 22455 bp, 25 predicted proteins | sample Lox_Sample_35_FD_206713 | JGI IMG/M metagenome (GOLD analysis project Ga0335081, IMG submission 206713) | Soil microbial communities from Loxahatchee National Wildlife Refuge, Florida, United States - Lox_Sample_3.5 | ecosystem: Environmental > Terrestrial > Soil > Wetlands | place: USA... | reverse complement strand
ACCGGGAAGCCAACGGCAAAGTTGTGTGGGCATTGATCCGATGCACGTCTGTTCAAATGGCAGGCAGGCTTGTGATGGATACTGCGGACATTGACCGGATCGAGCGCGCGCAAGCGTGCCTCCGGCGAGCACGCGCCGAATCCGGCGAGGCTGCCGCGCCGGGCCTCGCCGGTGAACTGATGCATCATCTCGAGGTCGGCCCGCTGCTCGCCGGCACCTCGCCGCAGGCCCGGACCGGCGGCTGCACCGCCGGGGCGTTCACCATCGACTGGGAACACCGGCAGGTGACCTGCCCGCAGGGTGCCGCCAGCACGAGATGGAGCCATGCCGCCAGCGGCGAACCGAGGCGATCACCGTCAGGTTCGCCGCGGCCACCTGCCAGGCGTGCCCGGCCAAGGACCTGTGCACCCGCTCATCCCGCTCCGGCCGCCAGCTATCCCTGCGCCCGCGCGAGATCCACGAGGCCGTCGCGGCCGCCCGCGCCGGGCAGGACAGCCAGCAGTGGAAGGCCCGGTAGAACATCCGCGCAGGGGTCGAGGGCACCATGCGCCAGGCCACCCAGGTCACCGGCATCCGCCGCGCCCGCTACCTCGGCCTGGCCAAGACCCGCCTCGAGCACAATGCTGCCGCTAGTCGGGGTGCCTTCCTGGTAGCGGGTGGCGCGCCACGGTCCCACCCGCCACCACGGTAACAACCACCCCAGCCCGCTGCGCTACTGGAGCTGGATCAGCCAGCTCGACTGCGGCTTGATCGCTCGTACCTCGCGGCGTCGTCTCACAGCTTTCTCACCGACTGACCGGACCGCGCCGGACCAGAGCGGATCCCTGTCGATCCCTGCAGCTGAGACTGCGTGCATGATCTGGCCCACGTTGTGGTCCAGTTCCATGACGCAATCGCCGTAGTTCCCGATGCGGGAGGCGCCGAGAAACTCATCCGAAGGCAGGCGGGCCACGGGCTTCCCACGCTGATAGCGCGAGTTCGATTCCTGTCACCTGCTCCCAGCAGCGGGGCCGCCGTGTTTCTACGACCTGGGTAGCCTTAGATCATGAGCCAGACTCTGAGGCTGACAGCGACCGTTGTACCTGACGGTGAATGGTTCGTGGCTCGCTGCGTCGAAGTGGAGGTGGCAAGCCAAGGGCGGACCATCGAGGAGGCGCTGGCCAACCTCCGGGAAGCGCTTGAGCTCCACTTCGAGGACGAGCCTGCTCCTGAGGCGCTTCCGGAGCCCATCGTTGCGCCGATCGAGGTCCGGCTCTCGGCTTGAGCCCTCGCCAGCTTCCCGTTGTCTCGGGCAAGCGGATCGTCCGCGCGCTGGAGAAGGCCGGCTTCGATGTCGTCAGCATGCGCGGCAGCCACTGCAAGTTACGTCACGTGTCGCCGCCGCGCACCGTGATCGTGCCGCTCCATGACGAGGTACGCCCAGGAACACTGGCGTCCATTCTGCGCCAGGCGGGAATGACCGTCGATGAGCTGAGGGCTCTGCTCTGAACCCAACGAGGCGGGCCTGCGCTGCGTTCTCCGTGTGACGTAGGCCGTGCAGCGCATCGAATAAACGGACACCAAGCGGAACGATCCGGTGAGCCGTGCGAGACGTGGCGGATCGAGGTCAGGCCGGGCGACGGTCACGCCAGTCCACGCCCCGTATGCACCTGGTGAAGTTCTTCCTGACCGACGAGGAGTTAGCCGAGTTGAGCGATGCGGCCAGCCGCGCTGGTCTCGCTAAAGGAGCGTTCGCCACCGAGGCCGCGCTCGCGGCCGCGCGTAGCCCGGCGAATCCGGTCGGCTCGCCTTTGCGGGACGCGCTGGTTGAGTTGATGCGGGCTACCGGGCTGGTGCGCCGGATTGGGGTCAACTTGAATCAGGCCGTTGCGCGTTGAATCAGGCGGTTGCGCGGCTGAATTCCACAGGACAGCGCGGCGAGGATCTGGCTCCCGCGGCGCGCATGTGCAGCCGGGTGATCCGACGGGGCGCAGCCCGTAGGGCGAGCCATGTCCCGGCCCGATCCAGGCGCGGCCGGACCCTGAATACGTCATGCGGACGCCTGAACGATGACGGTCAAGGGCAAAATCTGACGCGATTTGACGCCGGATCCCACGGTCAAATAACGGTCAAACGATCAACGGCCCGGCATCCTCGCCGATAGCCGGACCGTCTACCTGGAGCTTTGAGTCGGGGTGGCCGGATTTGAACCGGCGGCCTCTTCGTCCCGAAGCAACCCAAACAGGTCGATCTAGGTCGGACGGAGTCGAGCGGGGAGCCTCTCACCAGCAGAAACGCCCTGGAGGGGTCTGCGATGGTCTGTCAGGGACTGAGCCCGTTGGCTCCCCCTCTGGCTCCCGTGGCCCCCTCCGGGGTGGGAGAGATTCCCCGTGCCAATCAAGATCGACGACGGCTTCATGTCCCTGGAGATCGACGGAAAGGTCGTCGCTACTGCCAGGGAGCACACCGGCGGCTGGTGGGAAGTCAGCCACTGGCCGCGTTTCTTCGACCGCAACCAGGCGATCACTGCCCTGACCGTCACCGAACTCCTGGAGACCGGCCGCGACAGCAACGACCAACTTGTGCTGGCTCTCCGCGAGGAATTGCGATGACGGACCGGCGGTAGCCACCTCGTTATCTGGAGAGACGCAGCGGCAGGTTTCTGTGAGGACGCTTCGGCAAGGCTCCCCGAGCATTCCGCTCGCCTTCGGGTGCCTGACCTTGCGCCGCGCCTTGTGCCGACAGCCATCGGGGAGCTGGCCACCAGCGGCCATGAGCAGCTGCTCGAGGCAGGCAACCTGATCACGAGGTGTGACTGGGTCCCACAGCTACGCTGCTCCCGATCCGCCGCTATGGGCGGTTTCAGAACGCTCGGCATTTTCCGGTTGAGGCGTGCAGAACGGGTTGATCTGGCGCGCCAGGATCAGCGCGCCCCTTAGCCGGGTTATCGCTCGTGCCCGAAGAAACGGGGTCGGCTGCCTCTGCGGCAGCTGCGCTATCGACTGGTTCGGGCGGGGCTGTGGCTCGATCTTGTCGTGATCAGGCTCCTGCCCAGACGTTATGGCCAGCCCGCCGGACAGCGCATCCATGAAAGTCCTTAGTTATTCCGTGCCAAGGGCCCTATGGCTACCGGCACGACTAAGGACCTTCCGGGATTCGATCGGCTGACCCGATTCGTAGCGTTTACAGCGGACCTGAAAATTTACTGAACCCCAGGAGGCCGTCGTGGCATCGGTACTGATCACAGGAGCGTCGAAGGGCATCGGCCGCGCGACGGCGGCGGAGTTCGCCCGCCGCGGCCACCGGGTGATCGCCACCGCACGGGACCCGAGCACACTCGCCGGCCTGCCCGTGGACCCGCGGCTCGCGCTCGACGTCACCAACCCCGACAGCATCACCTCGGCGGTCGGGGAGGCTGGGGAGATCGACGTTCTGGTCTCCAACGCCGGGGAGATCTTCGACGCCGCCGTGGAGGCGACACCGCCGGAGGCACTCGCGCGGCTGCTGGACATCAACACGATCGGTGCCCTGCGGGTGGCGCAGGCGGTCCTGCCGGGGATGCGCGCTCGCGGCCGCGGGCGGCTGCTGTTCATGTCCAGCATCGCCGGGCGCATCGTGCCGCCGCGCCGGGCGGCGTACGCCGCGACCAAGTGGGCCCTCGAGGCGCTGGTCGAAGCCCTGGCCATCGAGGCGGGCCCGCTGGGGATCGAGGCCGCGCTGCTCGAACCGGGCCCGGTCAGCTCCGGCCCGCTCGACCACGTCACCACCTACACCCTGCCCGGCGATCCCTATACCCACCTGCCCGGCCGCGGCGGTACGCCCGCCAGCCAGATGACGCCGGAAGAGGTCGCGGCCGGGATCGCCGACGCGGCAGAGGCGCCGCAGCTGCCCCTGCGCGTCCCCGTCGGCCGGGCCGCCGCCGAGATCCTGGCCGCACGCCGGGCCGCAGCCGACGACCGCCCGTTCATCCCCGGTGCGTCCACGGCCGTCCGGTCGTGAACGGCAAGTAAGGAGGCTTCTCATGCGACCTTCGACACGGCTTGCGGAGGTGGTGGCTGTTGCCGTCGCCGCGGTACTGAGCGGTCCCGCTTGGGCCGCGCAGGCTAGCCAGGCCGGCGCGATCCAGGCACGCGGGACCCGGGCCAGGCACGCGGTCACCTGACCCGCCGGACGCACCGGCCCGGAGCCGCCAGTCGGCTGGGGCTGCATTCCCAGTCGGGGTCGCGGGCTCCCAAGACCGCGCCGGAGGTGGCGCGGAATCCACCGGCACCTCGACGATGAACTCGCAATAAAGCGGCAGTGAATCTGCGGCCCTGGCCTGGGTCTCCTGAGCCTCACCTGCGAGGTGCCGGACGAAGACCACGTGAGGGGACTCGCAGCCCGGGTCCCGCGCTGCGAGAAACATGCGCAGAGGAGACATGATGGATATCACAGGCAAGACCTCGCTGGTGACCGGGGCCAACCGCGGCCTGGGAGGGCAGCTGGCCGCGCAGCTTCGCGACCGGGGCGCTCGGGTAGGGCAAGCCGGACGGACGGCTTCTGGGGGAAGCATGGAATCTGCCCATACCGCCGAATTGTTACCCACGCAGGTATCCGCCGCTCGCGCGCTGCCGTGGCTGTCGCGTCGCACGGGCTTCTGGGCGATCGCTTTCTCATTCCTGGCCGTTGCGGCGTTCTCGACCGCCCCAAGCAGCCTTTACGGTCTGTACGAGCAACAAGAACATCTGTCGTCGCTCACCATCACGATCGTCTACGCGGTCTACGCGCTGGGGATCGTGGTGAGCCTCCTGCTCGCCGGGCACGTGTCTGACTGGTATGGCCGGCGTGCGGTACTGCTGCCCGCCCTGGCCGTCGCCGTTGTCGCGGCCGTTATCTTCCTGACCTGGAGATCTCTGGCCGGCATTATTGTCGCGCGTGTGCTCACGGGCCTCGCTCTTGGCGCCGCCGTAGCCACGGCCACCGCCTTCGTCGCGGATCTGGACGCGGGCCCGGACGGCGTCGCTACGCGCCGGGCCGGGATCGTCGCCACGATCGCGAACATCGGCGGCCTGGCACTGGGGCCTCTCATCGCCGGACTGCTCGCCCGCTATGCGGGTCACGGCCTCACGCTCCCGTACATCGTCTTTCTCGCCCTCCTCCTAGCCGCGGTGGGCCTGGTCATTGTGGCCCCGGAGGGCCACGCAGCCATTCATCCGCGGCCGAAGTACCGCCCGCAGCGGCTCAAGGCGCCGGCGAACGGGCGCAGCCAGTTCCTGGCGGCCACGACCGGGGTGTGCGCGGCATTTGCTGTCGGCGGACTGTTCGCCGGGCTCGCGGGGACGTTCCTGGCCGGGCCCTTGCACCAGCCTTCTCCCGCGCTGACCGGATTGACGATCTTCCTGACCTTCGGCGCCGGCGTGCTCGTGCAGACCACGACCACAAGCTGGCCGGCGCGGCGCCTGCTTGCCGCCGGGATCGTGCCGATGATCGCCGGCCTGTGCCTGCTGGTCGTCTCAGCCTGGACATCGCCGCCCAGCCTCGCGTTGTTCCTGGCCGGTGGAATCGTCGCCGGCACCGGCATTGGCGCGATCCTTCGTGGCAGCCTGACCGTGGTGATCTCCACCGCCAGCCCGGACGATCGGGCCGGCGCCCTGGCAACGTTCTTCACCGCCGGCTACGCCGACGTGTCGGTGCCCGTCGTCGGGGTCGGGGTCATCCTGCCGCACCTCGGTCCTCGGGTGACGCTGCTGATCTTCGCCGTGGCCGTCGGCCTGGTGATCCTGGCCGCCGCCCCCATCCTAATCCGGCCGCAGAAAGCAGCGCCTCGCGCGGCCGGGCGGGACCAGCTAGCCGGCCCAACCGAGACGACGCTCGCCGACACGGCGCATGCCACGTGCATGGACGAGCTCTGCACGGCTCATGGCATGCCGGCATCGACGCCGGTGAATTGCCCGGTGACCCGCTCCCCTGATCATGCCCCGGCCGGCGAGCTCCATTGAGCCCGGTGGGCAGCCTGCGGATGTTCCCGATGTCACTGAAGATCATGCTGCACGGCCGGCTGCAGGAAGGGGTCGCCGAGGCGGCGGTTCAGCTCCGTGCAGTGTGACGACGCCGGAGAGGTCAAAACGCGGGTTCGCGCCCTGCCAGTGCGCCGCCAAGACGAAGAGGCAAGACCGCCGGACATCAGTCCGGTGGCCCGCGTGTTCCGTCTGGTAGGTCGAGGCGGCCTTCTGCGCGTTCAGCACGCTTTCTGGCCTGAGCCTTCGAGGGGCCCCGTCAGGGCCGGGACCTGCTGGTTCCCCGGTGGTGCGTGAGCGATGATGGTCGTGCGCCGCCCTTGGGCTGGATCGGCCCGGGATGGCTGGCCCGTCGCGGCCCCGGCGGAAGGACTGAGCGATTAGAGAATTGCGGGACCGGGCCACGGAGAGCGCCGCTCTAGAGGGTGTGCTGGCGGCGGTGCGGGGCGGGCTGAGCGGCGTGCTGGTGGTGCGCGGGGATGCGGGTATCGGCAAGACCGTGCTGCTGGAGTGGGCGGCCGGGCAGGCGCATGACATGCAGCTGGCCCGGGTGGCCGGGATCCAGGCGGAGATGGGTATGGGGTTCGCCGGGTTGCATCAGCTGCTGGTGCAGTTCCTCGGCGGGCTGGACGGGCTGCCCGGGCCGCAACGCCAGGCGCTGGAGTCGGCGTTCGGGCTGATAGCCGGGCCGGCGCCGGACCGGTTCCTGGTCGCGCTCGCGGTGCTCACGCTGCTGACGGACGCGGCGGCCGGACAGCCGGTGCTGTGCCTGGTGGATGACGCACAGTGGCTGGATCAGGTGTCGGTGGAGGTACTCGGGTTCGTCGCCCGTCGCCTGTATGCCGATCGGGTGGGCATGCTCTTTACCGAGCGGGTGGGGGAGGACCGAACGACGGCGCTGGCGGGGCTGCCGGAGATGAGGGTCGGCGGACTGCCGGCGGAGGCGGCGGACGAACTGCTGGCGGCGTCGGCGGCCGGGCCGGTGGATAGGCGAGTGAGCCGGCAAATCGTTGCCGACACGTCGGGAAACCCCCTGGCGCTGGTGGAAGCGGCGGGTGAGCTGACCCCGGCTGAGCTGTCCGGAGCGGTGCCGCTGAGCTGGCCGCTGCGGTTCGGAGGGCGTCTGGAGGAGCTGTATGTGTCCCGGGTGCGGGCGCTGCCAACCAGTACCCAGACGTTGCTGCTGCTGGCGGCGGCCGACCCGTCGGGGGATCCCGCGCTGGTGTGGAAGGCGGCCGGGCAGCTGGGCATCAGCCCACAGGCAGGGGAGATGGCCGGGGTAGAGCGGCTGGTGTCTTGGGAGCCGAGGGTCCGGTTCCGGCATCCGCTGATCCGGTCGGCGGCGTACTATGCCGCCCCATCTCCGGCGCGGCGCCGGGGCCATCAGGCGCTGGCCACCGTCACCGACCCCGACGCTGATCCGGACCGCCGGGCCTGGCACCTGGCCGAGGCCGCAGAGAGGCCCGATGAGCAGGTAGCCACAGGCTTGGAACGCTCCGCGGACCGGGCGCAGGCTCGTGGTGGGCTGGCCGCTGCTGCGGCGTTCCTAGAGCGGGCGGCGGCGCTGACGCCCGACCCGGCGCGACGGGCCGAGCGCGCGCTCGCCGCGGTGCAGGCCAACCGCCAGGCCGGCGCGTTTGGCAAGGCTCTCGAATTGCTGGCCACAGCGGAGGCCGGGCCGCTGGATGAGTTCCAGAACGCCCGGGCGGACTGGCTGCGCGGGCAGATCGCCTTTGCCTCCGGCCTGGGCAGCGACGCACCCCCACTGCTGCTCAAAGCGGCCAAGCGACTTGAGCCGCTCAACCTCGACCTGGCCCGCGAGACGTACGTCGACGCATGGCAAGCGGCATTCTTCGCCGGGTATCTGGCAGGCGCCGGTGACCTGCTTGAGGTCTCCCGCGCCGCCCGGGTCCTTCCCCCGCCAGCCCACCCGCCGCGTCCGGTCGACCTGGTTCTTGACGGTTTTGCATTGCTGGTCACCGACGGGCCAACCGCCGCTGCACCGGTGTTGCGACAGGCCGCGAGCGCCTTTGCCGGCCCAGACATCACCGATGAAGAGATACTCCGGTGGGGCTTTATCGCCACGGTGGCCGACGAAGCTCTCTGGGATGACGAGGGCTGGCGCGTGACCGTCAGGCAAGTTCAGCTCGCCCGTGACGTCGGCGCGCTCGACCAACTCTCGTTCCTCCTGAACCGCATGGCCGTGGAAACAGTGTGGAGTGGTGACTTTGCGGCTGCCACTTCGCTGATCGCCGAAGCCGGTACGGTTTGCGAGGCCACCGGGTCTCGTTTCGCGCCCGTCGCCGCTACCATGCTGGCTGCGTTCCGGGGAAGGGAAGCCGAGGCCGTCCCGCTGATCCAGTCCATCATCGACCAGGGCACAGCCTGGGGCCAGGGAATCTCGGTGACAGTCGCGCACTGGGTGGCCGCGGTCCTCTATAACGGCCTCGGCCGTTATGAAGAAGCGCTGACAGCGGCCCGGCGGGCACGCGAGCACAAGCACGTACATCTCTCCGCATGGGCGCTGCCCGAGCTGATCGAGGCTGCTGCACGCGCCGGAAACCCGCGCACCACCGTCGGCGATGCCCTCGCTCGGCTGACCGAAGCGACACAGGCCGGCGGGACCGAGTTCGGGCTGGGCATCGAGGCGCGGTCACGCGCGCTGCTGAGCGAGGCAGAAGCCGCCGAAGGGTCCTACCGCGAAGCGATCGACCGGCTCAGCCGGGCACGGCGCCGCCCCGACCTCGCCCGTTCACACCTGCTGTACGGCGAGTGGCTGCGCCGCCAGCGCCGCCGCCGCGACGCCCGCAGCCAGCTTCGCACCGCCTTCGCCATGTTCGACGCCATGGACATGGGGGCGTTCGCGGGCCGGGCCCGCGCCGAGCTGCGCGCCACCGGCGAACGGGCCCGCCCACGCAGCCCCGAAGCCCCGGAGGTGCTCACCGCGCAGGAGGAGCAGATCGCCCGGCTGGTCGCCGAGCACCTGTCCAACCGGGAGATCGCCGCCCGGCTGTTCATCAGCGCCAGCACCGTCGAATACCACCTGCGCAAGATCTTCCGCAAGCTTGGCGTCAGCAGCCGGGCTCAGCTCGCCCGGATACTTCGGGGCGACAACGAAACACCACCACTGCGGGACTGACGGCAAGCTACGGCCTGCTCTGGACACTGATGCGGTCGTCGACCTGGGTGACGCCAGGCGCGGACCAGGCGGCGGCCACCGCGCGATCGTGCGCGGCCCAGGAGCTGACCGTGCCGGACAGGATCACCAGCCCGTCAGAGGAAGTTTCGACCGAGGGCCCGTCCGCGTCTAGGGCGGCATCGCGCCGGAACGCGGCGCGGATGACGTCCGGTGCCTCGCGCGCATTGGGGGTCCGGGTCAAGCTGATGGCGTTGTCAATACCGGCAACGCCGGGCACGTTGGCGGTACGGACCTCGGCTGCCTCGCGTTGGTAGTGCCACTGCGCCGTGCCGGTCAAGGTGACGAAGCCGTCTCGAGCCTGCGCGTCGACGGTCGTTGGAACCGAGACGTCTAGCATCAGCGCTTCCAGCACGTCACCGGCCAGGTCCTCGTCGTCCCGCCGGTCTTTGTCCGGGACCTGTACCCGCAGTTCATTCGCGACCCGGGTAACGCCGCGGACACGTGCCGCGGCACTGCTCCCCGCCCGCTTCAATCGGAGGCTGGTCACGATCCCCCGCAGCGTGACCAGACCGCTAGCGGCCGATACCTCGATCGCATCGCTGTCCACCTGCGGCTCCCAGGAGAGCTCGGCGGCGACGTTGCGCCTTAGGTCATCGTCCCTCATTGCTGCCTCGTTCCACCTTTGGTGGCCTCCCCGTGATCACTGGCTTCTCCCCAGACGTTAGGGCCAGCTCGCCGGGCGCCGCATCCATGAAAGTCCTTAGCCATCCCGGGGTCAGGCCCTGAGGGGGACCGGCACGACTAAGGACTTTCCGGGATTCGATCGGCCTACCGGATTCGTAGCGTCAACAGCGGACCTATGAGCGGCCACGGAAAGGTGAGGACCCATGACTACAGATGGTGATGCCGAAGACCGCGGACGGACTGCCCTGGTAACCGGGGGGACCGGCGGCATGGGCCGGGTCATCGCCGCCCAGCTGGCCGCCGACGGGTTTGACGTCGCGGTGGCGTACGCCGGAAGCGTCGACCTAGCCGACGCGACGGTGAAGGAGATCGCGGGACACGGGCGGCGCGGCGTGGCCTTCGCGGCGGATATCGCCGATGAGGAGGCCGTGTCCGCTGTGTTCGACGCAGTTGAGGACCGCTTCGGGCCCGTCGACGTCGTCGTGCATACCGCCGGGATCAATCACCCGGCCACGCTGGCCGACCTTGACCTGGCGGACTTCGACGAGATTCACCGGGTCAACGTGCGGGGTACGTTCGTCGTCGATCAGCAGGCCGCGCGGCGGGTGCGTGACGGCGGCTCGATCGTCAACGTGTCGTCGAGCATGGTCCGGGTGGCGCCGCCGGAGCTGAGCGCGTACGCGGCGTCCAAGTCGGCCGTTGACGTACTCACCCGCATCCTGTCGAAGGAGCTGCGCGGCCGCGACATCACGGTCAACGCGGTCGCGCCGGGTCCCACCGCGACCGCGGCGTTCCTCAGCAGTACCCCGGCCGAGGAGCAGGAACAGCTGGCAGCCTGGCCGCCGCTGGGCCGTCTCGGCCGTCCCGACGACATTGCCGGCGTCGTGTCGTTCCTGGTCGGGCCGACCGGGCGGTGGGTCAACGGTCAGGTGGTCTACGCCAACGGCGGGCTCGCCTGACCGGCGCCACACAGATCCAGATGGAGGCAGGCATGCTGCTCACGGGCAAATCGATCGTCGTCACGGGCGGAAACAGCGGCATCGGCAAGGCGATCGTGCTGGCCGCCGCCGCGGAGGGCGCGAATGTCGTCGTCGACTACCGCATGCACCCGGACTACGCAGCCGAGGTCATATCCGCGGCCGGACGCGCTGGCGGCCGCGCGGTCGGGGTGGAAGCCGACGTCTCGCGCACCGGAGACCTGCGCCGGATCATCCAGGCCGCCGTCGAGAACTTCGGCCGGCTCGACGTTCTGGTCAGCAACGCGGGCATCGAAACCCGCACGTCGCTGCTGGAGACCAGCGAAGCCGACTTCGACAAGGTGCTGGCGGTAAACCTCAAGAGCGCGTTCTTCGGCGCCCAGTTCGCGGCGCAGCAGTTCATGGCCCAGGCCAGCGGCGGCCTGGTCGTGACGATCTCGTCCACCCACGAAGACTGGCCGATGCCCGGCAACATCGCCTACTGCGTCTCGAAGGGCGGTGCCAAGATGCTCACCCGCACCGCGGGCGTCGAACTGGGACCGCTCGGAATCCGGTTCGTCAACATCGCGCCAGGAGCGGTGAGCACCCCGATCAACGCGGTCACCGAGATGGATCCGGAACTGCTCAAGCAGCTGAACGGAGCGATCCCCCTCGGCCGGATCGCCCAGGCCGTCGAGGTCGCCGACGTGGTGGTGTTCCTCGCGTCGGACAAGGCCGGGTACGTGAACGCCACCACGGTCACCGTTGACGGCGGCCTGTCGCAATCGAGCGTGGGCCTGTGACCATCACGCCTGCCCCAGCGGCGAACGACCACTACGACGTCCTGGTCATCGGCAGCGGGCCCGGGGGCGCGACCACCGCGGCGCGCGTGGCCGAAACGGGCAAGCGCGTGCTGCTGCTCGAACGCGGCGGCTTCCTGCCGCGGGAGCGGGACAACTGGAACTCGCACGCTGTCTTCGGCGACGCGAAATACACCGCCGACGAGACCTTCTACGACCGGCACGACCGGCCCTTCCGGCCCGAGCTGCATTATTACGTGGGCGGCAACTCGAAGGTGTACGGCGCGGCGCTGCTACGGCTGCTGCCCGCCGACTTCGGGGACGTCAAGCATCCCAGCGGTATCGCACCGGCCTGGCCGCTGAGCTACCAGGATATGGAGCCGTACTACGCCCGGGCCGAGCACCTGTTCTGGGTGCACGGCAAGCACGGCGAGGACCCGTTCGCTGGCAAGTCGAGCCAGGACTACGAATACCCGCCCGTGCCGCACGAACCCCGTATTCAGCGGCTGTCGGATGACTTGGAGAAGCTTGGCCTGCACCCGTTTCACCTGCCGCTGGGGGTTCGGCTGACCCTGGATGCCGCGGGCCGCGCAACGACGGACTCGCCGTGCATCCGATGCGACCGCGTCGACGGGTTTCCCTGCCTGGTGGGCGCGAAGGCCGACGCCGAGTGGGCCGTGATCCGCCCGGCCCTGGCCGCGCATCCCAATCTGACCCTGATGCCCAGAACGACGGTCGAGCGCCTGCTGACCAACGCCAGCGGCCGCTCGGTCACCGGCGTGGCCGTCACGCTCCCGGACGGCTCCCCGCACGCCTTCACCGCCGACATCATCGTGCTGTCTGCGGGGGCCATCCTTTCGGCTGCCATGCTGCTGAAGTCGGCCAACGACAAACATCCGCAGGGCCTGGCGAATTCGTCCGATATGGTCGGCCGGAACTACATGTGGCACAACAATCTCGCCCTCATCGCATTCTCACGCGAACCCAACCCGACGGTCTTCCAGAAAACGCTGGCTCTCAACGACTTCTACGGCCCCGGCGAGCACTGGCAGTACCCGATGGGCCACATCCAGATGCTGGGCAAATCCGATGACTGGCAGATCAAGGGTGCGGCACCGCGCGGGCTCGGCTGGGCTCCGCCGACCTCCTACGGCGAAGTGGCGAAACACTCCGTCGACTTCTGGCTGTCCAGCGAGGACATCCCCCTCGCCGACAGCAGGATCACGCTCCGGCCCGACGGCGCGATCAAGCTGGCGCTCCAGCCCGGCAACAACGCCGAAGGCCTTACCCGGCTCCGCCGGGCCTTCCAGGGCATGCTGGGCCAGCTCGGCATGGTGGAGACGACGGTCGTCCGCAGCCTCTACCTCCACAAGGCCTTCGACGCCGGCGCCACCGCGCACCAGGCCGGCACGGTGCGCTTCGGGGTTGACCCGGCCGCGTCGGTCCTCGACGTCTACTGCCGGGCCCACGACCTCGACAACCTCTACGTGGTGGACGGCAGCTTCACGCCCTCGATCGGTGCCGTGAACCCCACGTTGACGATCATCGCGAACGCGCTGCGGGTGGGCGATCACATCGCCGAGCGCATCGGAACCACCACTCCGCCAATCTGAGAGATCCCGCCATGCCGAAAATCGAAGACTATGCCTTGCTGGGCGACCTGCACACGGCCGCTTTGGTAAGCACCGCGGGGTCGATCGACTGGCTGTGCTTGCCCCGCTTCGACTCACCCGCTGCGTTCGCCGCACTCCTGCACGACGATGAGGCGGGACACTGGACTCTCGCGCCCGCGGGGGCGAGCACCTGCACAGCCCGCCGGTACGCCGGCAACACGCTGGTGCTCGAGACGGACTGGGCAAGCTCGGAGGGCGCTGTACGCGTTATCGACTTCATGCCGCCCCGGGCGGGCACGCCGCACCTCGTTCGCATCGCGGTGGGCCTGGACGGCGAGGTGGCCATGCGATCGGTGCTGCGGCTGCGATTCGACTACGGCCGCGTCGTCCCGTGGGTCCGGAACCTTGGCTCTCAGGTCCATGCGATCGCCGGACCTGACCGGATCCGGCTGATGTCGGCCGTCCCGCTGCACGGCGATCACTGGGGCACGCTCGCCGACTTCACCGTTCGTAAGGGCGATCGGGTGCCGTTCGTCATGTCGTGGGCGCCCGGCCACGATCCCGAGATGCCCTACCTAGACGCCGAGCAGGCCCTGTCCGCGACGACGGACTTCTGGGCCGAGTGGTCTGCCCATGCCGCTTACCAGCCCGGGCGGTACGGCGAGGCCGTCGACCGGTCGCTCGTCACCCTGAAGGCCCTGACGTATGAACCGACCGGCGGGATCGTCGCGGCTGCGACCACGTCGCTGCCGGAGGAACTCGGAGGGGTCCGCAACTGGGACTACCGCTACTGCTGGCTTCGCGACGCCACCTACACACTGCAGGCCCTTCTCGCGGCCGGTTTCCGGCGCGAAGCAGGAGCATGGCGTGACTGGCTGCTGCGCGCCATCGCCGGCCAGCCGGAGACGCTGCAGATCCTCTACGCCATTGACGGCGCGCGGCGGCTCCCCGAGGCCGACCTGCCCTGGCTATCCGGTTACGAGGGCAGCAACCCGGTCCGCACTGGCAACGCCGCGTCCGATCAGCTCCAGCTCGACGTCTGGGGTGAGACCTTGGACGCCCTGTTCCTCGCCCGCCAGGCCGGCCTTCCCGCCGACCGCGACGCATGGGCCCTGCAGGTCACCCTGATGAATTACCTCGAATCAGCCTGGCGCGAACCGGACAACGGATTGTGGGAAGTCCGCGGCGACCGGCAGCACTTCACCCACTCCAAGGTCATGGCCTGGGTCGCTGCCGACCGGATGGCACGATCGGTACGCACGCACGGCATGGCCGGTCCGGTGCTGCGCTGGGAACAACTGCGCGATCAGATCCATCACGACGTCGTTACCCACGCGTTCGACGCCGGACGCAACACCTTCACCCAGGCTTACGGGTCCAGCGCGCTCGACGCCAGCCTGCTGCTGATCCCGCGCGTCGGCTTCCTCCCCGCTACCGACCCGCGGGTCCTGGGCACCATCGCCGCGGTCCGCCGCGAGCTGACCGAGGGCGGCCTCGTCAAGCGCTATCAGACAACCGCTACTGACGACGGCCTCAAAGGCAGCGAAGGCCTGTTCCTGGCCTGCTCGTTCTGGCTGGTGGACGCGCTGCACGCGTCCGGGCAGCGGCGGGACGCGATCGACCTGTTCGAGCGCCTGCTCCTGCTGCGCAACGACGTCGGGCTGCTCAGCGAGGAATGGGACCCGGCTACACAGCGCCAGCTGGGCAACACCCCCCAGGCCTTCAGCCACTTCGCCCTGATCATCAGCGCCCTCCAGCTGCACATGGGGGGCGCGATCCGCAGCGACAACCCGATGTCACCATGACTACCAGAACAGAAGCGGTGATCGACCGGATCACCCTGATCGTGTCCGACCTGGACCGGGCCGAAGACGACTATGTCAGGACCTTCGGGTGCAGGGTCGAGCAACGCGGCGACATCGACCCTGCGCTGATCGGCGTGCTGTGCCTCTCACCGTCGCGCGGGCGGCGCTCATTGCTGCGCCTGGGCCGCGAGCGGATCGAGCTGCTGGAGTTCACGGACATGGCGGGGCGCCCGTATCCGCCGAGCAGCACGAGCACCGACCTCTGGTTTCAGCACATGGCGATCATCGTGGACGACATGAAGTCCGCGCATCAGCGCGTTATGGCGAATCGGCGTTTCTGGCCGATCAGCCGCAACGGCCCGGTACGGCTGCCGGACACCTCCGGCGGCGTGACCGCATTCAAGTTCCGTGATCACGACGGCCACCCGCTGGAACTGCTCGCGTTCCCCCACGGAAACCTCCCGGGACAATGGCGCACCGTCGACGGCACCGGCCGCTTTCTCGGCGTCGATCACACCGCCATCGCGGTCAGCGACCCGGCCAGCAGCGCGAGATTCTTCGGGTCCGTATTCGGGTTCCGCACTGGTACCCGCACTGAGAACCGCGGACCCGAGCAAGCCGACCTCGACGACGTCGACGGCGTCCACGTCAGCGTCACCCGGCTCGCGCCGGACCTGCCTGCGCCGCGAATGGAACTGCTGCACTACCACGTGGGCACACGCCGGCCGATCCCGCGCGACACCACCAGCAACGACATCGTGGCGACACATTGTGTCGTGCGGGTCGCCTCGCTTGAGGCGACTGCCGCTGCGCTCGCGCGCCGCGGCACACCCCTGGGCGGCGATGACCTCATGATCCTGCGCGGCGGCATCCGCGCCGCCCTGGTATCGGGACCTGACGGGCACCGGTTCGTGGCCGAAGAGCAGGCAGGGGTTATGCCGAAGTCGCAAACTGCTCTCGCACGTAACGCACGAGCCCGGCGACGTCGTCGGGGGCCAGCCGGCCGATGGCTCCACTGGAGTAGACGCTGACCACGACCTCGCCCGGCGGGTCGAGGACGAAGCCGGCGGACGGCAGGTACACCGGGTCCGGATTGACGAAGGCGCCGGTCAGGTCGGCGATCGCGTGCGTAGGCGCCGTCTCGCTGGCGAGCTTCTCGGCCACGTGCAGGCGAGCCGGCGCCTCTACCACATCTTGTTTCAGGAAGCAGGAGGCCACGAGGAACACGCGATGAGCCCGCTGCGGCACCTGGTGCTCGGCTTCCTAGCCGAGGCGATGAAGCAGGGAGCGCTCACCCCGACCGATCCCGACCTGCTGGCGCGGTTCCTACTGGATGGGCTGCACGCGGTCCTCGTACCCCTCGCCCACCAAGACGGGCTGGACCGCCAGCACACTCTGACTCGGTGTCTACCGTCATTGGCTCCCCATGTGGCTTCCACAGGGTGAACTTGACAGCGAAAATATAGCCATGAACTGCGCCCCGAGCGCGATTCGAACGCACGACCTACTGCTTCATGATGCGCAGAGCGGCCGGTCAGCGGATGCTGAGCAGCTGGCTCTGCTGCTCTTGACCGCCGACCAGCCTGCCACTAGAGAGGTGCTGGCGAGCGCGCCGCAGCTGTTGCTGTCGGCCGCGCCGTCGCTGTGGCTCAGCCTGGATGTGGCCGCCCGTCGCAGTTGGTGGAACGCGCCGCCGTGGGCTGACGCTGCTCTTCGTCCCGTCTCGCACGGTCGGCCGGGTATCGTCGCGCTGGTCTTGGCCTCCTTCCATCCCTCCGGGCACGTTCGCGAGGCGTCCGTAGCGCGCTTGGCAGAGATGGACGATCAGCTGGCCCTTCCGGCGCTGGCGCTTCGGGCGGCTGACTGGGTACCGCAGATCCTCAGCCGCGCCAGCCTGGCGCTTGAGCAGCGGCTATCGCCGCCGTCGGCAGACGTGCTCCTCGCCGTGGGCCCGCTCGCGGTTGTTCTTGGGGAGCGTGACCATGGCAGGTGGCTGCTGGGCCAATTCGAGGAAGCTCTTCATGCGGCATCCGATGATGTGCTGGCTCTGTTGCTTGCCGCGCCGGGGTGGCGGGTTCGGCGTGCCGCTCACCAGGCTGCTCTGGCGGACAGCCGCCTGAGCCTGGCGGCGCTCGTTGCTGCCGCCGAGCGTGACAGCGACCTGGTGATCCGGGTGCGGTGTGCGGAGTCCGCCGTCCGCGCGGCGGTCGCCGCTGGCCGTGCCGACGCCGTGCAGCCGCTGGCCTTCAGCAAAACCGCGGTCGTTCGTGCGGGCGCCGTCCAGGCACTGGCTCGCGCGGGCCAGACCGAGGCCGCCTCGAAGGCGCTTAACGATAGGCATCCCGCCGTCCGGGCGGTCGCGCAGGCAGCCGTGCGCCGCGCCGGCGGCGACCCTGCCGACAGATACCGAGCACCTGCGGACCGCCGCCCCTCCGGGCCCCGGTGCGATCGCCGGACTCGGCGAGACGGGAACTGGGCACGACGCTGGCCTGGTCCGCCGGTCACTGACCCATCCGCTGCCGCGCGGGCGTGCGGAGGCCGTCCGCGCTCTGCGACGCCTGGGAGTGGCGACTCCCGATACCATCGGCGCGCTGCTGGAAGACCCCTCCGCCGCCGTTACCCGCCAGGTGGTTGCGGCGCTGCGCCCGTTCGCTGCCGGACTGGGCGTCCATCGCCTGCGCACTCTGCTCGGCGCCGCGCAGCCCCCGCACATCCGGCTCGCGGCCTACCGCCTGCTGCGCGAGCACGATGTCTGGACGCGGCTGCGCACCGACCTGGAACTGATCGACGACACGCACCCGGGCCCGAACCGACCTGGACACCTGGGTCCGGCGGGAAGCCGCGACGACATACTCGATGCCCCAGGGTGAAACCGCAGAACGTCTCGACCAGCTAGTGCTGGCAGCCGAGAGTGTCCTGGACGCGGACCGGATACGCCTGCCGCGCTTCCACATGGGGCTCGGCAAGCACTCGGCCACCTGACGATGGTCAGGACGCTGAGTGATCGAGAAGGTCAGGGAGAACGCGCGCCGACCCGCCGTTACGGGCGGCAAGCTCACCTTCGGCCGGACTTCCTCCACGGCGACCGAACGGGCGTTATGAGCGGGTCCTGCCGATGCTGGTGGAGCCCGCCCGATGACTGACGATGCCGTGCGGTATGTGCGTAGCGGCGATGGTCAGGTCGCGTATCGAGTCGTCGGATCTGGCCCCTCGGTCGCGTGGGTGCCGGGGACTATTGCGGGTGCGCCGCCACGATCGTGACGGTTCACGGGTTTTGTCGCGTCGGCCGGACTCCCTGGTCCCGTTTGGGCGCGTCGGCCACCGTGATGCGATCGAAGAGACGTGGGACGGCGGCGCCGCCCGAAGGTGGATGAAGCGTTCGCCGCGGGCGAGCACGCATTTTTGAACGAGAATCAGACAACGACCTGCTCGCAGCCGGGCACAACTGCGCCTCACTTCGAAGGGAAGCCTGATGCTATGTCAACGGCCATGAGGAAATCCGTTCTGGCGGCCGGGTGATCTCCTGGCTGGCGGTCACCGGTTATCCCGGCGGGTGGCCAGCTTTCCTCCCGGCTGGTTGTCAGGGCATGGCGGCCACTCCCTTTCCGGCGAGGGCCTCGGCGAGGCGGTGGGATTCCCCGGCTGTTTGCACGAGGTGGGCGTGGTGCAGCAGCCGGTCGACGGTGGCGGTGGCCAGGGTCTTGGGCATGATCGTGTCGAACCCTGAGGGGTGAATGTTGCTGGTCACCGCCAGGCTGCGGCGCTCGTAGGCGGCATCGGTGATGCGGTAGAACGCCTCGGCGGCGTCCTGACCGGCGGGCAGCATGCCGATGTCATCGACCACGATCAGGTCGCAGCGGCAGATCCGGGTGACGGTCCGGGCGACCGACCCGTCAGCCCTGGCCCGGCCGATGGCGGCGGCCAGCGATTCGAGGGTGAACCAGGCAACCCGCAGGTCCTTGTCGATGGCGGCGTGCGCGAGGGCCTCGACGAAATGTGACTTGCCTGTCCCGGACGGCCCGGCGACGGCCAGGTTCTCGGCCCGGCCGATCCATTCCAGGGTGGCCAGGGCGTCCTGGGTGGGGGCGGGGATAGAGGAGTCGCCTGGCCGCCAGGTGGCGAATGTCTTCCCGGCCGGGAACCCGGCCGCGGTCCGGCGGGTCCTGCGGGTGGCGGCGTCGCGGCCGGTGACTTCCTCGGCTAGCAGCACGCGCAGCACTTCAGCGGGGTCCCACCGCTGGGCGCGGGCGGTGGCCAGCACATCGGGCGCCGCTTTCCGCAGGTAGGGCAGCCGCATCCGGCGCATCAGGGTCTCCAGCTCGGCCGGGACCGGCGGCGCCGCCGGGCCGCTCACCGGCGCGGTCCCGGCGCTGCGAGCAGGTCGGCGATGAGCACTGGCTCGTCGCAGTGCGGGCAGTTGCCGCCGGGCCCGAGCCGGCGCATGAACAGGTTGCAGTCCTCGCACCGGCGGATGCCGGCCTGCCGCTCACCGCAGTCCGGGCACTCGTAGACGGCCGGGCCATTCACCGTCGTGTGCTGGCTCACCGGGGCACCTCCGCGCCGCGCAGAGCGGCCCACCCGCCGGTGCCAGGCTGGGCCGAGTGCGCCTCATCGGCGGCCACCACCTGCCCGGCCGTGGCGTGCACTGCCAGGTGGTCCAAGATCGCGGGCAGGTCATCATCGGCGAACCGGCCGGTGATCGCCGCCAGGCCGAGAGCCTGATCAACGCGGGCAGCGCCGACCACCGTGGCGAGCTCGACCGCGCGGGCCATCTTGGCGCGGACCCGCTGCGCCCCGCCCGCGGCGGCCTCGGTCAGCCACCGGGCGGCGCCCTCGCCCAGTTCCAGGAAGGCTTCCTCGGCTCGGGTGCGGGCCCGTGGCCGGGGCTGCCGCGGCCCGTTCCCGCCCGGATGATGCGGGTAATGCTCATCGCAGATCCGCGGATTCCCGGGCGTGGACAGCAGGTGGCGGGCGACCTCAGCCAGCCCGGTGCCAGCCCGGGCCACGATCACCAGCTCGCTGCCGTGCACCCGGCACCACACCCGCTGCCCGGCATGGCCGGGCGGGGTCGAATACCGCACCGACCCGAACCGGACCGTCTGATCGTCGTTGACCAGCCGTTCCTCGCCCAGGGCCAGCACATACGGCTCGGCGGGCAGCGGGTGCAGATGCTCCCGCTCGGCGGTCAGCCGCTGCCCGGGCACCGCGGCGCTTTCGCGATGCATGCGGCCGTTGACCCGCTGGCACCAGGCCCCGCAGTCCGCCTCCAGCTGCGCGAAGCTGGCGTACTCGGCGGTCAGGTTCACCAGCGTCGGCACCAGGTCCGCCTTGGCTATCTTCACCGTGGCCTCGGTGCCGCCCTTGGACTCGGGATCGAACGGCCGGCACGTCTGGACCGTGCAGCCGTAATGCCGGCCCAGCGCCACCATGTCCGGATGCCGGACCGGTATCCCGGCCACATGCTCCACGGTCACCGTCTTGGCGTTGTCGGTGAGCAGGTAGGCCGGCGCGCCGCCGATGACCCGCAATGCCCGGTCCAGGCACGCCGTCAGGCTGCCCAGGGACTGATCCCACGATGGCAGCACGACCCGGAACCGGGACCAGGCCAGCCAACAGCAGAACAGCTGCGTCCTGCGGCCGCCGATCCGCGGGCCCTCCCCCCAGTCCCACTGCAGCCACATCCCCGGCTCGGGGATCCACGGCCGGTACGTCCGCCGGTGACCGGCCTGCCAGGCTGCCTTCGCTTCCGCGACTGCCCGGCGCGTGCTGCGCTCCGACCCGCCATAGCCCATCGCGGCCAGCTTGCGGTGCACCACATCAGCGCGGATCTTGCCACCGGACCGGTCGACCAGCTCCTCGACCTTGCCAGCGAACACATCAATCGAGCGGGACCGCCGCTCACGCGCAGCCGGGTCGGCCCCGGCCTCCCGCAGCGCCACATACCGCGCCACGGTCTTGCGGTCAGTCCCGGCCAGCTGCGCCGCCGAATGGGCACAGCCAGTCAGGTCAAATGCCTCAAGAATCTCCATGATCTCCCTGCCAGACTTGGTCACGGTCCCTCCGGGACGATGGGCGAGAAACAGACACCTCGAACCCACCCATCCCGGAGGGACCACACTCATCACGACACGCCGTCACCGGGAGACTTCATGACCGCGCACCGGGAATTCTGATGACCGCACACCGGGAGCTAACTGGCCGCACACCAGGATTTTCTCGCGGCCGCTAGCAATGCTAGACAGCACGCAATCTTCGGACGGGGTCATCACCAAACCCAGCAGCGAGTCCGTCGCCCAGACCATCGACGGACTGAGGCGTGTGATCGCGGATCGGGGCTTCACGGTGTTCAACGTCATCGATCACAGCGGCGTAGCCGAACGAGCTGGTGTACAGATGCCCGACTCGAAACTCGTCATGTTTGGGAAGCCGGCTGTGGGTGCGGGGGTGATGCTCGCGGTGCCGCTTGCTGCGTTGGATATCCCGCTCAAGGTGCTGGTCTGGGAGGACAGGAACGGAGCGGTATCGGTGAGTTACAACTCACCGGGGTTTCTGGCCGGGCGGCACCACCTCGAGGGTGCACTGCGTGCGCCCTTCGACGCAGTTGAGCCGATCGTTGAGGCACTACTTGGTGCATAACTTGCGCTGATCCGAGCGGGCGACGGCCGCTCGGAGATCGCCGCGCCATATCTGCCGATCCGCGCCTCGACCCCGACACCACGGTTTGGGCTTCGACCGACGCCGGATTCGGTGATCGGCCGCATGGCAATGCAGGATCAGCATTACTTTCCGTGACTAGTACCGCACTTGGCTTACGCGCCGACCCTCCGTTTTGGACAGCCGCTCTGGATCACCAAGGACGGCATCCGCGAACGGCATGGACTTGGGAGATCTGTGAGGTACCGCAGCGTTCACCCGTCCGCAAAGGCGGTGACCGTGTGACCCGTGGCGCCCGTCGGTGCGCTGGTGCGCCGACAGCGATGCGCGGCAGCTGTGGTGGGAGCACGCCGTCCCGGGGCCGGCGTCAGGCGCCGGTGTCGCTGGGAGCCTGGCTGCGGGTAAGCCACTGTGCGTAGGACTGGCAGTCGTTGCTGCCTAGTTCCATGCCTGCGGGCAGCGGGTGGGCGAACACGAGTGCGGCGGTGGCGTCGAGTTCGCTGCGCAACAGGCTGGCCGGGCCGATCGCCTCAAACCCCAGGGTCCACCAGGCCTGGCCGCTCATGTGGACCTCGGTGAGCTCGACGTGGCACCCCGGCTCCTCGCCCAGCCCTCGCGCGCGCGTCCGGCTGTGCCCGCTGGCTGGTGAGAACCGGCTGATCAGCTTGTGCACCGGGCGCCAGCCGGGCAGGTCAGCGCCCCCCGGAGCCTGTCAAACTGAATGAGACATCAGGCGGCTGGTTTTATCTGACGGGTCTCCTGGGTCTCGATGGTGGTGCGGGGCTTGTTGATCCACACCTTGGCGGGCAGGGCCGGGGCTGCCGGGCGG
>Ga0335081_10004299_pt1 | contig 22456 bp, 23 predicted proteins | sample Lox_Sample_35_FD_206713 | JGI IMG/M metagenome (GOLD analysis project Ga0335081, IMG submission 206713) | Soil microbial communities from Loxahatchee National Wildlife Refuge, Florida, United States - Lox_Sample_3.5 | ecosystem: Environmental > Terrestrial > Soil > Wetlands | place: USA... | reverse complement strand
GTCACGGTGAGATTAACCGGGAACTTCTGTTTCTGGTCCATCGGATCCTCCGCAAAGATACGGCTTAACCTCATGCGCCCAAGTGCAGTGGCGGCTTCCTATGAAGGAAGTGCAAAACAGGAAGGCACAATACATCCTAGACTATTACCTTATGGGGTTAGTGTCTGTGATGGTAGACACTCGTCCTTGTGACCTGTTCGGATTTTGGTCCAAGTCATCGGCGGACACTCGGAGACTTGAGCCGTCCGTGCTTGTGCCTTACGCCGCCGAGAATGCCTCCTCGGCAGCTTGGGAGGTGAGAAATGATACATCTGGGACTTCAAGAGACCAGATTTGCCGAGCCCTGAAGCATCAGGAATGGAGTTATTTTGGAGGTTTGGACCCGGCACCGCCCATAACTGCCCTCCCGTGTCTCTTTGCCTAGCCAAGTGGGCGACCCCATCACGCAGCGAGGACAATCGAGAATCATTGAAACGGACGAACTTCAAACGACACTAACTCGCAGAGCCCAACTCTTCCTTTGGTCGGCCCCGATTCAAGCTTGGGTTGGGTGCTAGATGACGTTCCCCAATACGCTTCAGAAGGATAGGAAAAGCAAAAGGAGGGCCCATGAAAACGGCTCGGTTCACCCTGCTAATGGTCGTGATGGTATTCGGGGGATTTGCAGTCCCCGGTAGCGACGTCGTCCGCGCCAACCAAACGCCGGAACGCAAGCTGGCGATATACGAGCTTGAACCCAAAACGGGCCTGAGCTTGGCGGATGCCGAACGCGTTTCGCGCTTGATCAACCTAGTCCCCGCTGAAGGTCGCGGGCTGGATTCCGCAGGAACGGCTCTGAAGGGTTCTGCAGTTTTCCGAGACAAGTCCGGCAAAGCAAGATTGATATTCCGTGAAGACACAGGGAGCGTGGAGCTTTTACCCGAACTATCCGAAGCCCGCGAGCATGCAATGCCGTCACAGGACGCGGTGCGGCTGGCACAGCAATGGCTGCGTCAAAACGGCCTATGGCGACTGGAGGATGAGCAACTGAGAGCCGGAGAAGTGACTATTTTGACGCGCCAGGAAATCACGCCGAAAGGTAAGGCTGGCGAGCCGCTCGATGCCGTCAGAACGGTGCACTTGATTCGCGAACTGGATGGCCTTCGTGTCTTTGGTCCGACCTCCGGTCTCACCGTGGATGTGGGCGAAAAAGAAGTTCTCGGGGTTTTCCTTTCACTGCGGCCACTGGTGAAGGGTCGCCGAATACCAACAGAGGTGATTTCCCAGGAAGAAGCTCGCGAGGAGTTTGAACGTCGGTTTTCGTCAGAGATGCACCAGTGGTCACGCTCCAACCCCGAATACCGGGCCCAGTTGGCTTCAATGGATCTGGTTTACTACGAACAAGGGCTGCGCTTCATCCAACCGGTGTATCGATTCATGATCCACGTTACGAACAGCCATGGTGCGGTCGGTGACTATATCCGGCTATTGCCAGCCTCACGGCAGCCGCCGGAGTTGATTCCCTCTCGAGTCCGTCCCGCACAAGCTTTTCCGCTCTCGCCTAAAGGAAGCGACCTTCACAAGGAAGCTGCCGGGGGCCCAGACCCGATCAACTACGGGATGTATGTGGTGCGCAATGATTCGACTGACTGGGTGGATGATGCTTGGGAATTCCACGAAGGTTTTGACAGCGGCAATTTCTTTGGACGCTTTTTCTTCGGCGTGCCGCCTACGCAGATGACGCAATACTATTGGAACTACCAGTGGCTCTGGGAGGCTGGCGGCGGCCAGCCCGATTTGAGCCAGTACTTTGTCGGTGAAGTCAATTTCGCGATCATCGAGGGCCACGGGCTGCCGTGGTGGATCAGCACAAGTGGAAACTGCTGCGATGTAATTGATCTTCCAAAAATTGCCGGCTATGGTGGGTTCAACGGCAAGAACGGTCAGACGGACTATATTGTCTGGAAATCGTGCTCCGTGATCCCTGCGCCCGGGGACCCCTACGGCACGGACTATCAAAGCCCCGCAACGCCATTCGATGTGTGGTGGACAATCTTTCAGGGCCTGCGCGGGACCTACGGCTTCAGAACAGAAATGTGGATCGATGATGATATCAGCCAAGGGTTTGCGTTCAATATCGGGTTGGGAGCGGCCAATCTAGCGTCCTGGTTTCACGCCACGGACAATTGCAAGTGGGATCATTCGAGCAGCATGGAATACGGCAGCGCCGTATTGGTGTCCGGCCATGAAGGCGATCGCGCATATGATTCGGCGGCGCTCCCTCGACCCGGGAGTCTCACAATATGGTGGCAGCATCCCTGATACGGGCAAGAACAGGACATCGCCAACGCTGTGCTGACAGCCCTGAAAGCCCCATGGTTCAACCAGCTTTCGCGCCTGGTGGACGAGGCTGCGGAAGGAAAGCCCTTCATCATTGCCAAGGCAGGAAAGCCAATGGTCAAGGTGACGGCCCTCGACACCCCCACAGGCCGCCAAGTCAAGAGGCTCGGATTTCTGCGGGATGTGTTCGCGATACGCGGTGATTTTGACACCATGGGTGGCCCGGAAATCGAGCAGATGTTCGAGGGCAAGAGATGAAGCTTCTGATGGACACCCATCTCTTGCTGTGGGCCGCCAATGATCCTAAGCAGCTGACCAAGACGGTGCGCGAACTGATCGAGTAGCCAGGTCAGGACGCGGGCACTTTCAAATAATTCCATCCTTTCTTCATCCCCCTCGGGGTAGCTCACTGCCGAGAGTTGAGAGAAGACCTTGTCCTTTTGGGGGCAAGGGCAAACGCCCGGTGCCCGCCTGCCTTTCTTCTCTGGCAGCACGCCTTCGCGTTTCAGTTGGCCCTGCTACAGCTCCGCCGTAGGCGCAATGCCTGTCACGCCTTCAGCAATGATTTCAGACAGCGCGGAAATGGTCGCTGTCGGATTGGCTCCCACTGCGGTCGGCACAATGGACCCGTCCGCCACGTAGAGGTTGCGGTAACCGAATACTTCCCCGAACAACTTGCGATCCGCATTGGTCACGCCCGTCGAAGGATCGTTCGCCAGCACGCAGCCGCCCAGCGCATGCACCGAAGCATTGTTGCGGACGGGCCAGAGCCAGGTGGGCAAGGGGGTGAAGACGCTTGCTTGCACCGTCCGCGCGAATTGTCTGCCGCTTTCCACGATCGCTTCGTAGAGAGGCATGTTGTCCTTGTACGGCCAATCGATGGTGAGCTCGTGGTTTTCGTCGAGCTTCATCACTCCGTTCGATTTGTCGATGCCCATGCTCAGCAGCACGCACGTGTGGTAGGAGAGGTCGCCGCTCAAAATGTCGTCGACAGCCCAGCCCAGTGACCCCAGAGATTTCCCTGACGTCAGCCGTGTGATGAGGTCGCGCGCGAACCGTCGCAGCGCCCCCAAGTGGAGGAAGCCAGGCTTGGCTCCTTCGACGAACCACGCCAGGATTGCTCCATAGCTGGCGTCTTCGATGAGGAAAGCGCGCTCCCGGTCGAAATTCTTATACAAGTTGTAATCGATTCTGCGCGTGAGTACGGGCCCGTAATTCGGGTCCGCCGGGAACTTACTTCCCAACAGAAAGCTGATGAAGTCGCCGTTGCCCGAAAACGATTGCCCCAGCCGGCTGCTGATCCGCGGCAGAGTGCGAAAGTGTTCCTTGCATCTCAGCAACAGCTCGGTCGAGCCGAGAGACCCTGCGGAAACCACTACACGGTTGGCGCGCGCCGACTGCGCTTCCTTGCTGTTCGAGCAAAGGTCACGGTAATACACCCGGTAACCGTGCTCCCCTGCCGCCGCCGGATCATCTTTGCCGCTGGCATCCACAGGCACGATCTTCGTGACCAGTTGCTCGGTGCGGATGGCAGCTCCGTAGCGCTGCTCCGCCACATAGAGATAATTCAAATCCAGCGTGTTCTTCGCGTGATAGTTGCATCCGATGTCGCATTCCCCGCAGTACATGCACGACGTTTGCAGCGCTCCATACCGGTTCTTTTCCTGGTGCCCGATGGGCAGCGGATTTTGATGGTCGTTCCCGAAGAAAACATTGATGTCCACTAAGTCTGAATCGCGGCCCGCCTTGCTCGCCACTTCCGCGAAGAGTTCCTGCCGGATGATTCTGCGCCGCGGATCGTTGTTCAGCGGTATGGGCCTCGATCCTAGTACCTCTTTGGCGATTTTGTAATACGGCTCCAGCTGTGCCCGCTTGCAAGTGCTCGGCCAGCGCTCATCGAAAACATTGTCGGGCGGGATCATGAAAACGTTCGCATAGATAAGCGATCCTCCGCCCAGTCCGGCTCCGATCACTACGTCGATGTGCTTGTAGTTGCGCACGTCAAAGATTCCCCGCTCGTCTTCGCGGCGGGCCGCGATTAGCCTCCGCACGTGGCGCGGGCGCCGCGTCTTCTCTTCTGTCAGCGCCCAGAAGTTCCGGGCGATATCGTGCGGCTTTCTCGGGAAAGAACCCATCGGGTAGCGCTTGCCGCGCTCGAAGATCAGTACCCGTCCTTTATCCCACTTTTTGGCCAGGCGGCAGCCGGTTATGGCGCCGCCGAAACCGGTTCCAATTACGATAGCTTCGTAGTCCTGTTCCATCACGGTGCTCTCAGCTTAGCTCTGGCGCTTGTTCTGTCGCGGCAATTCCTTCCTATTCGATTACTTCACACTGGGTTCCCCTAACGCCCTTGGTTTTCCCGATCCTAGCGGGGATTGTTTGAATGGTAGTGCGTCAAGTTCCCGAACCGTTTCAAAGGAAGTCCTCCCAATTGACCGGCCGCACCGAGACCGGATATATGTTAGAGAGTGACGTGGCTGGACAATGATGAGATGCCAGAGTAGTATTCCCGCTCATTGGCTGCGCTGGAACCAGCCTGAGTGCGGTGCAGCGCCTAAAGAAGCCTGGCACCAAGCCTGTGAGGGAAAGCTACGTGAGGAACAACATCAACCACATCATTTTCTTACTGCTGGAAAACCAGTCTTTTGACCGGCTGCTGGGCTGTCTCCGGGAACTGTACCCGGACATGGAAGGGCTGAACCGACCAGGTACTCCCCCATACGCTAACTCCGATGACCAGCGGGTCTACTACAACCAAAAACCGACCGCAACCAAACAGGTCAAAAAGGACCCGAAGCATGAAGCCAGGTATGTCCTCAAGCAATTGGAGGGCAACAACGGCGGTTTCGTGCTGGATTTTGTGGCGAATTATCCGGACAGTTCCCTAGAAGAGCGGCAGGAGATCATGGGCTACTATCCTCTCTATTTCCTGCCGGCCTTGCACACGCTCGCCCGCGAATTCACGGTCTGCGATCATTGGTTTTCCTCATTGCCCGGTCCGACCTGGCCCAACCGCTTTTTTGCTTTGACCGGCACCTGCAACGGCCAGGCGTTGATGCCGGAAGGATGGAGGCACCCGCAGCTCGCCACTTTTTTCAACCAGACGCAGGACACCATCTTTGACCGGCTCAATGAGGCGGGCAGGTCCTGGAAGATTTACTATTACGATTTCCCAAGCTCGATTTTGCTCGCGCATCAGCGGAGACCTGAAAATCTCCTGCGTTACCACCACATAGAAACGTTCTTTCAGGACTGTGCAAACGAACCGAGTTTCCCGCAATTCGCATTTATCGAGCCGAAGTACTTTGGGGCCGATCAGAACGATGACCATCCGCCGCACAACATCGTAAAGGGCGAGAAGCTGATCGCGGATGTGTATAATGCGATTCGCTCCAGCCCACAGCTGTGGGCATCCTCGCTGCTCGTCATCACCTTTGACGAGCATGGCGGATTCTACGACCACGTTTCCCCGCCGCCAGCCGTTCCACCAGACGATCTCCCTGCAAAAGTTGATCCAGAGGATCCGTCGGCAATCTTCCGATTCGATCGTTTGGGGGTGAGAGTTCCGGCCGTCCTCGTCTCACCTTGGGTCGCCAAGCGAGTGGAGAATACTCCGTTCGATCACACCAGCCTGCTCAAATACCTCACGGACAAGTGGGGACTCGGGCCCCTTGGTCGGCGCACCGCTGCCGCTACTCCCATTTCAGTCGCAATCAGAGATCAGCTGCGCGAAGATACGCCGGCCTTCGTGCGGGTTCCTTATACCGACTTGATACCGCCTGATCCTGTGCTGGAGAAGGACGATTCGAGCCTTCATCACAGGGCTTTGCACGCCTTTGCATACTACTTGGCGAGAGAAGCGGGAGACCTGAGTACGGCAGACAAAGCCACGCGAGAACCGAACGCCTGGATGCGCACAAAGGCAGGCATCGGGAGCGTCCTGATGTCCGCCGGGGCTCTGCTCGCCGCAGATTTCCGCAGTCTCCAACAGGAAAAGGCGAATGAGACCATAAAGATCGCCGAGTCCCTTATCGGCGGTGCCGCCAGGACGCGTTAGTCTGGACCCGGGGCTAACGCTTGTCAGTTCCACATCATGAGCGATAGGAAACGCCTTCTATCGCTCATATTATGCATTATTGTGAGCGATAGATTTGGAGGGCACCTCTGACACTCTGGCATGTTTCTGGCATCCATTCGCAGCGCGGACCAGGCGGTCAACGAAGCTTTCTCAGAATCGTTGTGACCTGTCCAACGACCTCAGCGTCGACGCCGTTCCGGAATTGTTGGGTCTTGGCTGCGGTCCCCGGATAGCCATGAACGATGAGATTGCCATCGTCGAGAGTGCAACGGCCGCAAAGATAGCTGCCATCCCGCTTGAGAATCAGGTAGAGCGGTTGTTCGCAAACAGCATTCCCAGTGTCCGGGGATGGTTTCCTCGCTCGCCGGATGACGACAACAAGTGTCGAATCGGCAAGCAACGGATGCTGCGGCGCTCTATCGCCACCTACCCAAAACAGCTCCGAAAGCGAGAAATTCTTGAGTCCAGTGATTTCGTCGAGGGAGAATCTCAGGAAAAGCGGGATTTCTTCCCACTGATTGAGAAGAGCAGCGAAGAAGCTGTCAGCTTTCGGAGCGCCGTTCGCGCCAGTGATTCCGGGGCTGCGATTTCGGTTGGGTAGGTGTCGGGGGACAAACTCGTCCGGGATCGGCTCGCGTCCTTCTCGTCCCAGAGGCAATCCAGCAGCGAGTAGGAATTGCTCGAAGCCGATGCAGTACAGAAGACACAGCGTAATTATCTTTTGGACCTGGCGTGGAGGTGCGGAGAGTGCTTCGCAGTCCGACAGCGTGCTTCCGGCAGCGAAATAGAGATCGTCTGACAGTGTGTCAGCAATCCAGCGGCTGAGCGAAGATGCGTCACGAAACGATAGTCCCACTCTCGCGCGAGAGCGCCGGAGAAGATCCGTGAGTTTCGTTAGCTCTACTGGCAGGCGCTCGAGTCGCGGCTTGCCGGGAGTCGCCAATTTCGCCTGCACCCGCCTTGACTGAATGTCAGGCGTCACCGGGCGAATCTCGGCGTCGATCACTCCTAGGATTCTCGCATCCTTCCCGACTACCAGTTCACGCTCTGCGCAAGGCCTTTGTGGACAGTGCAGAAGGACTCGGTCCTTTCCGAGCCGGGTGAGCCTTGAGCATGTCCATCCGAAGTCGTGTTCAAGTAAAAAGAAGGAGCCTTTGTCATTCGTGTCGCGGCCGAGGCGGAATGCTTCGCTGTGCTGTGCGTCCGCTCGAACGATGCTTCCCGGCACAAAATAAGGAACAGCGTACAAGTCTCGTTCGCCAACCACGGCATACAGAAACTTTCTCTTATTTAGCGCGAGCAGCTCCGAAGCTCGTTCCGGTGGGGCCCACGTGAGAAAGTGTCCAAGCGGGACGATCGAAGAAGCGGGGCCTGTTTCGGCCCGTTCTGCAAACCAAGGAATCCAGGCGTGCGTGTCATAGACCGTCGAATCTAGAAGGGTCGTCTGCTGCCTGGGAATTAAAAACTGAAGCCGCGAAATTGCGTCGAGGTTGAGGCCAAACACTGCCAGCCAGTCGAAAAGTCGATAGTCGGTGATGTGACTCAAGGCGAGAATCTGGAAAATCGTGGGAGTCGAAAGCGTGTGTGCCAGGTCGTAGTACAAGTTGTGCGGAATATAAAACGGCGTAGAACGCCCGAAGAGTTGAGCAGACCTCAGAGAAACGTTGTAGAGGGTCAGGCTCCTCGTTGAGAGGATCGCCCGCACTTGTAGTGCCCTGTCCATGCGAAGACACTCCAGTTCGCGCGTGTATAGCGGACGTACATTCGGAAAGGGGAACAATCGCGGCGCTGGAAGGAATTGCGACCAATTGCAAGATTTTCGGCACTAGGAAGCAGAAATAGTGTACAGGTAAACGAAGCTTCACTTAGCTGGACATAAAAGGGGCTACAAGCGTAGGATTCCCGCCAATGGTTCCCCGCAGGCCTAGTCCGAGTGCTGGCACAAGGCTAAAAGAGATGCGTGTGCGTCTGGGTCTCACCACGCGCGACGTGGAGGCGAGAAGCCAACAAATAGCGGGCGACAGGCACAATCGCGAATACTACCTTTCCCACGCTTGGGTGACGGACATCGAAAAGGGCGAATTCAAGCCGAGCATCTACAAGCTTTATAGCCTAAGCGCCATCTATCACGTCGGGTACACCGAAGTGCTCTCCTGTTTCGGTTTACCGATTGGCGAACTGGGTCACTATCGTGCCTCGATTGGCGTTCCGAAAACTCATCTGTTTGGTGGCGAAGCCGATCTTGAAGCCGAGGGAGTAGCGCTGCCGGTTCAGTTTAAGCCAGAGTTTCAACTAGAAAAGACGAACCTGCTTGCGCGAGTGGTGGAGAAGTGGGACCAGATCCCCGTTGGTTTCTTGCAGCATCTGGATTTGCGGAAATCAGTTTACGGATACATTGGTCTCGAAGACTACACGCTGTTCCCCTTAATTCGACCAGGTTCGCTCGTGCAAATCGATCCAAGCCAACGAAAGCTCAGTGCTGAGAAGTGGAAGACGGAGTACGACCGTCCGATCTATTTCGTAGAACTGCGACAGGGATACGTTTGCAGTTGGTGCGAGGTGGATCGGGGACAACTGATCGTCATCCCCCACCCTCACTCCCACCAGGATGTTCGCCGGTTTGATTTCCCCGCTCAAGCCGAAATCGTGGGGAGAGTCACAGGTGTGGTCATGCGAATTGCCCCAGACAAGCCATCAGGAGCCAGTGAAGCTCCGCGAGAAGTGAGGTAGCCTGGCCTGCTGCCTGGGCACTTCGGGTCTAGAGCTGCGAGGTCACCAACTCAATCTCACTTCCGGGGCACAAGTAGATTCGCTACAAGACCAGCCACGACAGCCAGGGCAGGCGTGGCAACGGGGCCTATTTCATACCGCAGCCCGAAGTAGATGGCATTGAGGGTCACCGGAGTTCAGTCCTTGAATCGCGCGAGAGTTGTGGTGCAACGTTTGCGGATCAAGGAGGCAACGTTTTGCCCAACTTCATTTGAGATCGCGACGCTGACCATGGCGTCGAGAACGGTTTGAGCGAGTTCAGGCACGCGGCGCCGCACGAGTGGTTTGGCGAGTCCGGCTTGTTCCGCAAGTTTAGCGAAGTCACGCGGAGTGACTCTCTCGGATTTGTACTCATCCCCAATCTTCATCGCCATGTCGTTGCTGAGTTCCGGGTAGTACGCAGTGCTTATCGCGTCGTAAAGAGGCGCGAGCCGGATTTCCTGGGTTGCAGTTCCCGCCTGATGGTACAGCAGTGAAAAATTCTTGCCGTGAGCATCGTTGTTGCCAATCAAGTAGTTGTATATGACTGCGTCGAGTAGACGAGCGAGATCGATGACCGGCGCGATCGATACGTCGCGCACCAGTTCGAAGCATCGCTCCAAAGAAGGCCCTCCTTCCTTTTGATACTTCATCTCAGGAACGATGTTCAGCGCTTGGCAGAAGTCCTCCTGATGAAGACGATCAAGACCCGTTACGGTTCCTGATTGCACGTGCCGGCGGTCGTAGCGTTCCACAGACAAGTAGTCGATTCGCTCGGCGATATGAACTTCAACCTTGGCCGCAGGTAGGCCAGCAGCCGATGCCAACTGCATAGTGAAAGCCTCGTTAAAAACGATACCGTCGAAGCGTTCGATGGAAGGCTTCAGAATGTGTGTGCTCGGCGCTCCGCCCAGCGGAAGTGAGATTTCTTCGCCCTCGATTCGGACCGCAATCTTGTCCTGTGCTCCAGCGAGCGAAAGTCGAATTCCTTCCTCGCCGGCTAGGAGCGGCCGCTTCGGAAGTTCGCGAAAGATGTCGGCTAGTTGCTTGGACGAAATTGCGCGATAGCGGTAGTCCCGCACGGGGAGAGATTCGCCAGCAGCGATGAATGTGACAGCGCCGGCGCATTCACCTCCTATTCTTTCTAGCATCGCAAAGTCGTTGCGCGCGCTGATGCCGAGGTTGCGTGCGATGGTCTCGCGCTTGCTTTCTTCCGGTAGAATGCCAGCGAAGAATCCCCGGCATTCGCTGCGGTTGAAGCGTTCTTTCCGCAAAGGCAAGGAAACAGAGAGCGATGTCGCGCCAGGCCGGTCCAACCAAGCTTGTGCGTATTCGAAAACTGTCTGGCCGCCTTCGTCCTGAATCAACTGTCCTACGAGTTCCTCGTGCAAATACACGTTAAGAGTTCTTGCCATGGTTAGGATTCCTTTGCCGCCGTAGGTGGAGTGAGAGTGATGCGGATACCAAGCGTTTGAACAACCGTCAGCGCCTTGCCGATCTCGCAAGTGGGTTTTCCCTTTTCAAGTTCAATTACGAAGCGCAGCCCGGTCCCGGAAGTGAGGGCTAGGTCCTTTTGCGTGACCTTGAGCTTTCTGCGGGTATCGCGAACGATTTTACCTATCTCTCGGGGTGTGACCTTCACGAGGCCTCCAGATTCCCGTACGGGAACATTATGTAGTAGCTGGCACCGAAGCTCAATGAATAATTCCCGAGCGGGAATAAAACAGCGTGGGGAGACGGTTTGGTAACAAATATTACCGAGCGGGAATAAGTCAACACGATGGTCATTTTACCCGGTCTTCTCTTTGGGCTTGATCCACCATTCGGGAACGATCCCAAACAAGCGCAAGGAGTCCCCCCAGTGGGGACGGCCATCGCGAAGTCTGCCGAACGACCGGCTATTGTCCACCAGTGCCAAAGTCTAGAGCGCATACAAGGCCAGCGCCTGCTCGACGCGCGCAAGGTCAAAACTATGAACGCGCAGGATTTCGAGATAGTTCAGCTTGTCGCCCATGCACAGTTTGTGGTCGGCTTGGAGCTTGTAACCGTGACAAGTCCCGCAGATGCATTCCAGGTTCTCTCGGCGGTCCGGATTCCCGGCCTTTAATCGCCGAATTAAGCGCGCTGGCACGATGTGGTCTATATGGCGCCGAACTCCGGCTTGTTTGAAATCCACTCCGCAAGATTCGACTTCGCACTTTCCACGAATAGCAGCAGTTCGATGTTTCTTCCATCCGTTCCGCGAAGGGCGGGAGCCTGGCCACTTCCGGTTCAGGTGGAGCCATGAAATTGACCTCTCTTGTGTGCTGAATCGTTTCTTGCAGAAGCAACACCGCCGCACTCGATACATGCTGCGTCCGCGGTGGATGGTCTCCAACACCTCTGTCCTTGTATCTCCGCAATGTGGGCAAGACATTTTGCCTCCTTGAGTCGTGCGTTTCGTTTCCCGGCGAAGAAATCGCATTCGCTGAACTGGAGAGCACGTGGGGATGCTGGATGACTCTGGGAAGCGCAGGCTCGAGAACGCGAGTAACCTGCGCTCACCCATCGAAATCCAATGGATGTGGAATAGATACGGGACACAGCAGGTGCACACGTGGCCGTCGCTGGAGCCGGAAACAGAATAGATGCGACCGTCCAGGAATGGCCGGGAGTCGAGGCGCGACCGCACCGCTTTGGCGGGACAGAATACCGACTAGGACGACGTGAAATTGGTCATGTGCACGGCGATAGTTTGGTGGACATCCCTTTCCCCAAAGGAATCCGAGATGAGTTGGTGGCCGCGGGTCGTGCCGAACCCCACCATATCCTCCCGAAAAGTGGTTGGGTGAGCTTCTATATCCGCCACGCAGCTGACGTAGAGGATGCAATTAGGCTCTTGCGCCTGTCATTCGAAATCGCAAGTAAAAAGTCGGCCCAGTAGAGGCGTCAGATTTTCTTGCAAAACCAGCCTTCTCGGCCGCGTCCAAGTGACATCGCGAGCTTGTGCGCATCGAGGGCGTTTTCAAAATCGAGACAATGTGAGTTACGGCTTACTCTTGGTCGACATTTCGCCACCACACGGACACCCGTTTCTGCACCGACCCCAGTCCTTATGGTTCTTCATCCAGTATTCTCTTAGCTGCGGCGACAAGTGAGACATCTCGTTCTCCTCGCCGCCTTCCAGATTGTCGAAGTCCAGAATCTCTACGACAACTCCCGAAGGCACCGTGTCTTCACAAATCTCTGCAACTCCACCTTGCACAGTGACAAAGATATGGTGTTTCATCGTGAAAGCTCCGAAAAGAAATGACTGTGTGGCGGCGATCCGCTGCCGCGCTTGAAAATCTGGGAGTTTGATAGGTTCCTGCAGGTAGGAGAATGAATGTCTAAACGCGTGTGCCCCTGGTGGCTGGGATATCTGCTAGCGAGCCCGCTGCGGCGCCTGATGGCGGATCCCCGGAAACTGCTCGCGCCCTACGTTCGTGAAGGGATGACCGTCCTCGAGCCCGGCCCTGGGATGGGCTTTTTCACAATCGAACTGGCTCGGTTGGTTGGTGCGGGGGGCCAGGTCATCGCTTTGGACATCCAGTCCAAAATGCTCGACGGACTCAAACGCCGGCTCGCAAAAGCCGGACTTCTGGAGCGAGTGAATATCCGTTTAGTTCAACCTGACTCTATGGGACTGGCAGACTTGGCCGACTCCGTGGATTTTGCGCTTGCCTTTGCAGTCGTGCATGAAATGCCCTCGGCCGGTTCCTTTTTCACGGAACTCTCGCATGCTTTGAAACCTGGTGGCAGCGTCCTGTTTGCCGAGCCTGCCGGCCACGTGGCGGCCAAACTGTGGGACGCTGAACTGGAAGCGGCGACTAAAGCCGGGTTTGTTGTGGCCGACCGCCCGCACATTCGCCGCAGTCATGCTGCCTTATTGAAGAAAGTCGTAGCCTGATCTCCAGAAAAGGCCGGTCACTCGGTATTACCTACAGTTTTGAGGTGACCTGTTCTTCTAGGACCGCTTTGATGGTCGCCGGATCGAGGAAATAGACGGCGATCGCCATCTCGAAACAATTTACAGCGATGTCCGCGCGCTTGGCTCCACCGCAAATTTGCAGAGCATCTAGCACGGCCCGCACGTGGTCCGGGCTGTTACTGGTCACCGCGGGAACAACGTTTTCGTAGAACTTCTTGCAGTAACACTCGGCCAGACTCCAGTTCTCGCCGTCGCTCAGCTTCTTGATTTCCCAAAAGCGACGCGCCTTGAAACTCAGGAGCTTATTGGTCTCCGGCTTGTTGTGATCCAACATTCCGCCGGTCAGGTACCGGCTGTTAAGATAGTCGAGCAGCGGTGCGAATTCATTGGTCGTTGCTTTAATGGCCGAGTCAAAAAGCCGCGAACGGACCTGCTCGTCGGCCTTTGTGTAATCTTCGACCTCTTTCTGTTGGTCCACCCCGCCCCCCCGGTCCATCCATATCTTGTAAGCCTTGGCGTGCTTCACGTCCTGCAGCCAACAGTCCCGTTCAAGGCGCCAATAGGAACTGGGGTCGACACGGCGAGCGAAATCGATGTGGCCATCCAGAATCTCGACGGCCAGCAGAATGGTGGCGTCGTACCAGTCGCGATGAGTTTCTGCCGGCGTGCTCGCCACCTCACGCAGCAGGTCGTCGATCGGTGCGAGCAGGCGACGGAACTTGCGATCCATGCTGAGGTCAGCTGCCGTACGCCGGATCCATCTATCGAGTTCAGCGTCCGGCGATTTTTCGGAAGCATTGACAGCTCGGCGGAACAATAGGGCGTTCGCTTCATCTACCTTTCCAGTTTCCCGCAACAGGCTGGTGAGCTCCGCGAACAGGGAGATAACATCTGGATTATCTGCGCCGAAGGCTTTCTCCTGAGCAGCCAGCGCCTGGCGCAGGAGAGGTTCCGCTTCCTTATCGCGGTGCTGGCGGCGGAGGAGCCTGGCCAAATCCGTCAAGGCCAAACCAACCTCCGCGACTTCGGGTCCGATGCAGGTCTCCAGAATGCGTAGGGCACGCCGCAGCATTTGTTCGGCTTCCGCTGGTGATTTGATCAACCGTGCCAAATGTGCGAGCGTCGAGGCCACATCCGGATGCGCATCGCCAAGACGCTCCTCTTGAATAGCTAGGACTCGGCGCAGCAGGCGCGCGGCCCCGCCCCGATCACCCTGCCGTTCGACTAACCGGGCCCACGTGCTCAGGCTCGCTATGGGATCGCGTCCGGGCCCGCTCTTTTCGTTCTGTAACATTGAGATGGTCGCGCGTAAGAAGAGTTCGGCCTGCCCCACTAAATGGCGGGATCGCTTTTGCTCCTCGCTCCTCATTTGGATTTCGAACTCCTGTTTCCATTCGTTTAAAATTGGTGCATAAAGATCGTGGTACAACTCGAACCATTTGGAACCGTCGGCAGCTCGCGTGATTCGCAATACGCGCGTGTCCTCCTCTGCCAACCGCGTGAGCACCGCGTCGATCTCGGCGGGGGATTCCTGAGTCAGCGAGGCAAGGTTGCGAAGTTCGCACGGCACTTTCGCACCATGTCGGGTCACTAGGTGTTCCAGCGAAGCGGCGACCGTCTTCTTCTGCTCTTCATCGAGCGCCGCCAGCTTCTCCCAGCAGAATGCCTTAAGCAGTCTGGCTGCTAAGCCGGGCCGGTAGCTCGCTAGGAAGGGGGCACCGATGGAGGAGCGCTCATGTTCCTCCCAAAGTCGTCGACAAACCAACTGCAAGTAGGGAAGAAACACAAGGTCACTGCGAAGGTGTGAGCCATTTGAAGCTGCGCCCGATGTGCTCGCTCCTCTTGTGGGTCTGGCGGCCAGGGCAAGGTCAGCGATCAACTGGTCAAGGCCGCTCTCATCCACTCGGGCCTCGGCAAGCGCACAGGTCTGTCGGATGATCTCGGCCGCATCGGTTTTGTTCGGGTGTTTCAGTCGGTAGTAGTTATTGAACAGATCTGGAATGCGATTATCGAAGACGCTTAGTTCCCCCAGAAATTCTTCACGCATGGAGAAGAGTACGCGAACCTGGAGGTCATGCGCATTGATGATCTCCGACAGTTGGTCTAGAAACTGCTCGAAATAGTCTTGCCAGACGTGATTCTGAAATACCTCCTCGAATTGATCCAGAATCAGGATGCACCGCTGCATGCCGGCGCGTTCGAAATACTGCTGGAGGGTGGTTGGAACATCTTGCTCTGAATTAGCCGTGCCTGCCATGCGTGCGCCAGCTGAGGCGGCCATCACTTTAGCCGGAGTTGGCAGCGCTTGAAGCAGAGTTTTAAGAGGCTCTCCAGTAGCCCACTGCCCGTGGTAAAACACGTTCCGCACAGAGTCGGTCTCCGGTATGAGTTTGGCCCTCAAGAAAGAGGTTTTTCCGACACCGGCTCCAGCGAACAACAGCGTCGTCTTTCCAGTGAACAGCCTGTCGTGCACAAGAGCCAGATCTCGATCTCGGCCAAAGAGGGTGCCCGAGTCGTCCTTCCTAAAGGCACGAAGTCCCTTGAATGGATTATTTTGTGCCTTGTGCACGGGCGATGGATACCTCGTGAGGAATGTGTCTGCGAATGCCGTCGACAAATGAGTTGAGATCTGATTTCAATACCAGGATGTTGTGCTTGTTATAGTAAGCTGCGTCCAGCGGTGTGTAATTTCTCGCTACCAGGCAATCCTTGACGCCTTCGGGCGAGCCCCTCTTCCGCACCATGCTTTCGAATACGCTGCGGACATTCCAGTCTTTCAGGCTGTAACCCAGAAAGAGAAATGGTTTGTCGCGCATCAGCTTGCCTACGTAGACTGGAATCACGCCCTCATTGGTGGACATGCGGGAGATGTAGTCGACATAATCGTTGTCCGAAATCACAACGCTATCGAAACGGTCGACGGAATTCGGCCGCTCGGGCGCAAGGCATCCGTGAATCTTGTAAACGACTACTAAAGGATCACGTCGCGATAACAAAAATTGATTGGCGTAACAGGGCGGGTTGCGCTTCTCCAGATCCTCTAGACTCTTAGAAAACCGAACATGGATTTTGCCGTCCTTCTTGTTGAGCGAGAGTACTGCGTAAGGTGCATTCAGCTTCGCAAGTGCGGTCTCCATCAGGGAGTCGTAGTTGGTGGTGACAATCAAATAATCCTCCACCATGCTGTGTCTGTCCCGGCTGAGATAGGCAACGGCCGCTTCCGCCAGTAGCTCGTGTGTTGGGGTGGGAGTCTCTTTTAGCGCGAATATCCGCGCCAACACTTCCCAGAGCTGCTGCCGTCCGGACTGTGTTTCGTAGTACCCTGCCACGCTAGTGAGTGAGTCCCCGCTTGAGACACCTGTTGTTTCAAGCAACCTCTCCAGAAACTCAACAAACTGGGGCCCGTCGGCGTTGACCAGCACCGCTGGAACCCGATTGCGCAGACTAACAGCTGGCTGCTTTAGGGGCGAGTACACCGCGAGATCCGAGATCAGCGCCGTTAGCTCAGCTGTGGAAGGCGGATGGTCGCGTTTCTCCAACTCCTCTAGTCTGTTCGTCGCCGCAGCGTCGTCGCTGCTATCCGAACCAGCCATCAGATATGCCGTAACCAGCGCCAAGCTCGCAAACAATCGCGCGCGTCCCTCCAGGCCCAAAACTCTTAGGGCTTGATCGATCTTTTTCCTGTCTGGGAGTTCTACCTCGCTCTTTGAATTCTGCTGAGCTGGTTGAGCAGAGAGCGGCACACCCGCCCCTAAAAATGGCACGAGTTTCTGGTCTGACGACTTATCAAACAACTTGCGCGCCAGATCTTCGAAGGGGATGTCCCCACCCTCTTTGGCGGCAACGTCCATCGTGCGCCTTTCAGACTTGGTCGCCTACTGAGCCCGGATACTACCGTGCACCATAATTTACCATGCGTCTCCCTAAACAAGAACGCAAATATCGAAATGGAGACGTACTGTCGATTAATTTGATGGCTAGGTGAAAGCGAGCGTGCTCAAATCAGGATTCATGAGCTTGGCTTTTCACCTCCCGTTCCTTCTTTCCCGCCCGATTTTGAGTTCTGTTTCGACGCGCACGTCCGCAACAGCCGCCAGTTTCTGTCCGAGCTCAGCACGTTTCTCTGCCTTAAGCGCTGAAGACAATCCCGAGATTGTCAGCTTGTCCCTCAGGTTCGTCTCCTCGGAGTGTGCCTTAAACCATTCATCGAGGACTGCAACGGCGTCGCTGTAGGGATAGAACTTCTTCTCCATAGGCACAAAATCAGCCAGGTACTCAACTTGGTTCCCGTCGCGGTAGTGGATGGGCCCGCGTTTTACCATGAGGTTCTTGAGCACTCTCGTGTTCTGCTTCTCTGCTTCCTGGAGCCAGAGAGCAAATCGCAGGCGCTTTTCGGCTGTCATCCGGGCGTAGGGATTGGTTTCGGCTACCGGACAGCCGTTCAACAATAGCGGACACCAAGTGCAATGTCTTCCAGGGGAAGCCTTCAAGTCCAGAGAGCCAGAAGAGGCTCGCTGATGAAGCCTAATCTGGCGCATCCGTTCTCGCTGCGCCAATTCCTTGAGCCACGGCAGGTCCTCGCGTGTGTACTCGACACAGCGGGAGGCTCCGTAGCGCACAAACTCCAAGACGAACTTCACCCGCTCCAGTGAGGGGTTGAGGCACATCAGCAGGAGTGGATACAACTTCGATTGGAAAGTATCCGCGTCGATGATCTGGTAGTAGCTCTTCCAATCGTCGATCTCGGCTTCCGTGAGCGAATGCAGCATCACCAGATCGAGTGTCCCTTCATACTCGGCTGCTTTTCCTTCCTCATCAGAGGCCTCGATCGGAAGGAAGTTCTCATCAAGCGCAATGTGGAGTTCCGTGGCGAGAATTTTCTCCGGGTCAAAGGCGTGGTTGTCCTGGAACCTTTCCAGAACTTCCCGTGCCTCGCTGCCAACGCCTTTCATCAATGCGTCGAATGCCTCGAGGTCCGTTGCGCGCCTGGCTCTGACCAGGTGGTTGATGTAGGTAGCAAGAATTTGGTGGATTTCGATCCCTCGTGCCGCAGCCTCGGATTCCCCCAACCTGGTGCACTGGATATGTTTATGAACATAAAGCGTTTCGCATGCCATATCTCCGTGACGAGATTGGCTGAGGGGAACAATCGATTTCTTTTCGTCTTCAATCCCAGACATCGGTGACATCTCCATCGTTTCAGCCCTCCAGTCTTCAGGTCTGACATGAGTTTTGGAGACGACGCTGGCCGCCTCCTCCGTTGTTGCTCGAAGACATCACAAGAGCTTGCCCCATGAACGAACTCGCGGGAGCTGAGAATGGGCCACAGCCCCACTTAGGAGCGTAGTATTCGTTTCATCCGGTCTCGACGAACTTCCTGGGAGGCGCTACCATGCCGGTTAAGGTGAAGAATATTGCGCTTACTTCCTTGACAATTCCCTGGTGTAGAACTACTGTAGGGGCGATCGGCGGACGGAGGATTGAAAGTTTCCTATCCCAACGGGCTTCTTCTCGCCGGGTTCCCGGGAACTAAGTGCTAATCTGATGCCGCGAGAAATGCCGCCTCGCTGAGATGTGTGTGAAAACTCAATTCTCAGCCATCGAGGCGGAAACAACCGTCCGTGCCTTAACTTCGACTTGAGGAGGAGCATATGGTTGTCGACCGAGCATGGGTTCTGCGAAACCTCGGCTTCCATCCCATCGATAGCCCACCCCCAATCTCCACATTTGCGGTAGCAGCGGCAGCGACAGGGGCTCCCAGCGATCAAGATCTTCGGCGAGAGATAATCGATTTCGATTCCGAGTCACCTGCCGGCCTCGCGTTCCTTGCATTCACAACGGCAACTGGCCTTTCACGTTTCACAGAAATCCCATGGCCGAAGGGGCTTGCACCAAAGACTGGGCCGACACCAGGCGGGAGCAGCAGCGGCCCCCTACCGCGCGCCGACGTGCTGGTTGTAACTTGGACAGTGGATGAAGGTCATGCGCTTAGCCGAGTGCTGACCCCGGGCAAGGATTCGAGGAATGATTACCGGTCTTATACACACAACTATTCGGCGATCGCGAAGAAGATGCGCAGTGATTCTCCGGCGCGCAATGCGAAGCGGCTCGGCGCGTATTGGACAACGACCATCGCAACAAAGAAGGTGGTCGTGTTTAAGTCCGATTCTCACTTATCACAGGACACGCGAAAGCCCCCCAAGGGGAATGAAACGCTGCCCAATGAGGATGTATGGAAGCAGATCATTACGGAAGTCCAGCCCAAGCTGGTCATCACCACCGGCACCGCCGGCGGAATCGGTAAGGACTGCGAAGTGGGCGATGTGATCGTGAGCCCAATCGTGCGCTTCGATTGCCTGAAGTGGCTGAAGAGTGAACCGTTTCATAATGCCGATTACAAAGATGGTGCACCGAATGCACGATTTTTCACGGCCGCCAAGAAGCTCTTCAAAGCGAATGCAGGGCAACTTCCAAAGGACAACACCCGTCCGCCGCGGATCGTGCAGAGCGCGACCGTCTCGTCGTCAGTCCTGACGACAGACTTCTTTGGGTTCGACACCTCCAATAACCACTACGGTCTGCAGGGACTCGGCGACGTTTCCGAGATGGGGGACGCAGTCCTCGGCTTGGCCGCCAGCAAGATGGGCGCGCAGGCTCCTCGTTGGGTTGCCGTGCGAAACGTCTCCGATCCGCAGATCAAAGCCGAGGGTACGCTGCAACAGCAAGCTCAGGTGGCGGCCCAGATTTATAAGGGTTTTGGGCGGTGGAGTTCAGTGTGCAGCGCGGTCGTGTGCTGGGCCCTGATCGCCGCCGAGAAGTGAGCGCCAGAATCATCGCTTTTAGGAGGTGTACCTATTATGCCATCCAAGAAAACCGCTCAGTATGTTTTGATTCCTTCCAGTGGACTTGTCGCATCCAGAGATAACACCCCGCAGATGATGTTTTTCCAGGCCTTGCAAACATCCTTTTCTTCTCCAAACAGAATCCATAGCCTGTCCACGCAAATCGGTACTCTGCCGATAAAGGTGGTTGACTCGATTGGGGAAGACAAGGCCAAACTAATCGAGTGCTCACCGGATGACTTGCCGTCACTTCGAGCAAGTCATCCTTCTGTACGAATCCTGCCCTTGGTCTACTTCCGGCGCGCCGTTCACAGATATCACGTGCATGCTCCGGTGGCTGCACGGGGCACTCGCGCCGCGGCCAAAGCCGCCAAAGCAGGCGCTATTACGGTCACAATCGTATCTGCAAAGGACGGCAAGCCAGTGCCGAACGCAATGGTCGTGGCTTTCACCGATTTTGCCAGCAGGATCGGAGCCCAAGGAAAGACAGATGCACGAGGGAATGTCGCGCTGGCACTCGGCGGCAGTAGCAAGAAGATCGAGCGGCTCTATGTGTACCCGGCACTTGGTTATTGGCCAATCCTGCAGAACAACATCACTCTTAAGACGGGGGCGAACTTTCCCTTGCCGCTACTGGACCTCGCGTTCGTTGATTGCGTCCGTTATTTCTATGGCGGCAGTGATTCAAAATTCGGAGAAGGTTTGAAGGTGGGTGTCATTGACTCCGGCGTTGCCACAAATCATCCGGACCTGGTGGTGAACGGAGGACAGAACACAGTGCCGGGAGAGAAACCGACAGACTTTGGCGATAATGGGACCGAGGGGCACGGCACGCATGTTGCCGGAATCATTGCGGCGCGAGGTACTCCTCCGTCCGGGATTCGCGGCGTCGCTCCTGGGGTAACCTTGCGTAGCTATCGGGTGTTCGGCCAGGGGGCTGATAACGCGTCCAACTATGCGATCGCGAAAGCCATCGACGCTGCCGTCGCCGACGGTTGCGATTTGTTGAACATGAGTTTAGGAGGGGGAGATCCCGATACCCTCACTGCTGAAGCACTCACATCGGCGCACAATGCGGGCGTCGTCGTATTTGCAGCCAATGGAAACGACAGCCGGCAACCCGTTAGTTTTCCGGCCGCCAACAATATGTGTCAGGCCGTTTCGGCAATGGGCCGGGTCGGGACTTTTCCAAAAAGCACAGAGCCCGAGGGCAGCGTCGCTTCTCCTTACGGAACAGATAAGAAGAACTTTATTGCCGATTTTTCCAACATCGGTCCTGAGACGGACGTCACCGGTCCTGGAGTTGGGGTAATGTCAACTGTGCCAGGCGGCTACGCAGTGATGAGCGGCACTTCGATGGCGACGCCCGCTGAGACCGGCGCGGCCGCGCGACTACTGGCAACAAAACCCGCCATTCTGCAGATGGCACGTGATCAAAACCGGGCTGCGGCAATGGTTAAAGCTTTCGCGGGTGCCTGCAAACTCCTAGGCTTTGGAGCAACCTACGAGGGCAACGGGATCATTACCGTCTGAACGGGCAGGTGGTATAGTAAAGGCCATGAGTCGCTATATCCTTCGTTATGGAGGCTCAAAGTCGATGCCCACTGAGCACCTGGAGAGTATTCGTTCGACTCCCGGTCTGCAGGTTCTCGATCAGTCACCGAAGATGTTGCTTGTGGACGGAGACGAGGCCACCTTGCGCGAGAAGCTCAAGAAAATGCCGGAATGGTCCCTCCATCCTGAAGTAGAGTACCCGTTACCAGACACACGCAAGAAGATTGGCTAAACCAGATACTGACTACCAGCAGTCTCTCCCCCGAAGAGCTGGAGCATGTGAAGGCAGGCTCCCTCTTGGCTCCTGGCGGCAAAAACCAAAACCAAGGCGATGACCGCTAAAGATGTGCTTGCGAACGGAATTCATTCGTATCGCGTTATGAGCTCATCCTCACGGGAAAAGAACCCACCAGAGGTTGTTGGTTCCTCCTCTCGACAGCCGGTCGCAAGAGGAGTTGAGATCCTTTCGGGCAAAGCCCCCAGTTCGCGTAAGAGCGATCGCTCAAGGCCAACTAGGTCTCTTGCCGACTGGCCGATGAGCATCTTGGTCTTCGCGCGGTTGTAGCCAAGCTGGTGCGTGAGTTCACAGATTCTCGAAACAAGCTCATCGTCGTCGTTGGACGAAACCGACGCCGCTGCGAGATCAGCGCAGGCGGCGGCGACATTTGGATAAAATTCGCCGGCAATCTCTGGCGCCCGTTCCACCTCGGCTTCCCGAACAATGTACTGTGTCCCGCCCCCGCCAGACGGGTAGCCTTGTTGAAACAATTTAGCGGTCTCATCCATGCTCGTAAGGAGACTCAGCAGGTCTCGCCCGCCCACTTCGAGGCTCAGGATATAGACGACCGTTGTGTGGTTTATGCCACTCCGGTCCCTGTACGAAACCCTTTCCGGAGTCGCTTTGAGAACCGCCTTCACCCCAGACAGACGGCCCCCATTCAATCTCCGGATTTGCATAAGTCCATT